>Ga0105090_10000313_pt1 | contig 22944 bp, 19 predicted proteins | sample PPLLak3March2015_FD_79110 | JGI IMG/M metagenome (GOLD analysis project Ga0105090, IMG submission 79110) | Freshwater sediment microbial communities from Prairie Pothole Lake near Jamestown, North Dakota, USA - PPLs Lake P7 Core (1) Depth... | ecosystem: Environmental > Aquatic > Freshwater >...
CCGCGTGGTGCACGCGGTGGTTCGAGGGCGAACCGAACCAGCGGTCGAACCAGCCGAGCTTGCCGATCTGCTCGGTGTGGATCCAGTACTGGTAGAGCAGGTTCACGACGGCCGCGACCAGGAACACCTGTGGCGGGATGCCGGCGACGGCCATCGGCAGGTAGAAGACCCATCCGAGCAGCGCGCCCGAACTCGTCTGGCGCAGCGCCGTCGACAGGTTGTAGTCCTGGCTCTGGTGGTGCACGACGTGCGCGGCCCAGAACACCGCGCTCTCGTGCCCGAGCCGATGGTTCCAGTAGTAGCAGAAGTCGTAGGCGAGGATCGCGACCACCCAGGTCCACCAGCGGTCTGCGGGCATTTCCCACAGTGCGGCCACCGAATACACGGCCGCGTAGATCCCGACCGCGAGCAGTCGCGTGAACAATCCGACGACCTGGCTCATGACACCGAGGCCCAGGCTCGTGAGGGCGTCGTTGAGGCGATAGTTGCTCGTGCCGCGCAGGCGGCCGACCGCGTACTCGAGCGCGATCAGCGCGAAGAACACCGGTGTGGCGAGCGCGATCGTGCGGCCCACGCTCAGCCCTCCACTCGTTGCCAGCCACGCGAGCGCTCGACGGCGCGCTCCCACTGCCGGAGCCGTGCCGCGGCGGCGTCGCGCGGCAGCGCGGGCTCGAAACGGCGGTCGACCTGCCAGTTGCGCGCCACGTCGTCCGTCGAGCGCCAGTAGCCGACCGCGAGCCCCGCGAGATACGCGGCGCCGAGTGCCGTCGTCTCCGTCACGCGCGGCCGCACGACGGGTACGCCGAGCAGGTCCGCCTGGAACTGCATCAGGAGGTCGTTGCGGGTCGCGCCGCCGTCCACGCGCAGCTCGACGAGCGGCTGGCGCGAGTCGCGCTGCATGGCGAGCAGCACCTCCGCGCTCTGGAACGCGATCGCCTCGAGCGCGGCTCGCGCGATGTGCGCGCGAGTCGTGCCTCGGGACAGGCCCACCATCGTCCCGCGCGCGTAGGCGTCCCAGTGCGGGCTGCCGAGCCCCGTGAACGCCGGCACCAGGTAGACGCCGCCCGAGTCCGGCACGCTGGCCGCGAGCGCCTCGACGTCGGCCGCCTGCTCCACGAAGCCGAGCCCATCGCGCAGCCATTGCACGACCGCGCCGCCCACGAACACCGCGCCCTCGAGCGCGTACTGACGCTCGTCGAGGTGCCAGGCGATCGTCGTGAGCAGCCGGTTCTGCGACGTCTGCGGTTCGCTGCCCGTGTTCATCAGGAGGAAGCACCCCGTGCCGTAGGTGTTCTTCGCCATGCCGGGCGCGAAGCAGGCCTGCCCGAAGAGCGCCGCCTGCTGGTCCCCGGCGATGCCGCCGAGCGGCACCTCCCGTCCGCCGACGAGCGCAAAGGCCTCGCCGCGCGCGAGCCGGGAGGGCACGACCCGCGGCAGTACGGCGCGCGGGATGCGGAGGAGCGCGAGCATCGCGTCGTCCCAGTCGCCGGTCTCGATATTGAGGAGCAGCGTGCGGCTCGCGTTGCTCGCGTCCGTCAGGTGCTGCGCGCCGTGCGACAGCTTCCAGGCGAGCCAGCTGTCGATGGTGCCGAAGGCGAGCTCGCCTCTCTCCGCGCGGGCGCGCAGCGCGGGGTCGGCGTCGAGCAGCCATGCGAGCTTCGTTCCGGAGAAATAAGGATCCAGCACCAGTCCCGTGCGACGCGCGACCTCGGGTTCGTGACCCTCGGCCTTCAGGCGCTCGCAGAGGTCCGCGGTGCGGCGGTCCTGCCAGACGATGGCCCGCGCCACGGGCCGACCCGAGGAACGCTCCCACAGCACGGTCGTCTCGCGCTGGTTCGTGATGCCGACCGCCGCGACGTCCGCAGGCTCCGCGCGGGCGCGCTCCATGACCTCGGCGATCGTCGCGGCCTGCGTGGCCCAGATGTCGTCGGCGTCGTGCTCGACCCAGCCCGAACGCGGAAAGTGCTGGGGGAATTCGCGCTGCGCCGTCGCGACGACCCTGCCCGCGTGATCGAACAGGATCGAGCGGGAACTGGTCGTGCCCTGGTCGAGGGCGAGCACGAAGCGCGACATCGCAGACCTCTGGTCCCGGGCCGGCGCACCCGCCGGCGCACTCGTTAGCGTACTACGGCGGCACTACGCCGCGCAGGCGGCCGCTGGATGACGGACCAGCCAGTCCGCGAGACGTGACGCACCGTCGGGCGGCACGTGCAGCGCGAGCTTGCTGCGGCGATACAGGATGTCCTCGGCCGTGACGGCCCACTCCTCGCGGCGCAGGTAGCCGATCTCGCGCTCGTGCAGGCCCGGCAGCACCTCGGGACCCAGGTCCGCCGGCGTCCGCGCACGCCCGAGCAGCGTGGCGGTGCGCGTCCCGTAGGCGCGGGCGTAGCGGCGCAGCAGCGCAGCGGGCAATGCCGGCCGCCGCGCCACCAGATCCGCGACGTACGCGTCGAAGTCGCCACGCGGCAGGTCGCCGCCGGGCAGCACCGTTCCCGCGGTCCACGGTCCGGCCGCGCAGCCGAGCGTGGGCGCGAGACGTTCGACGACGTCCTCGGCGAGCTTGCGGTAGGTCGTGAGCTTACCGCCGTACACCGACAGCAGGGGCGGCCCGTCGGCGTCGCAGTCGATCACGTAGTCGCGGGTCACGCTCGTAGCGCGGTCCGACGGGTCCGCCAGCAGCGGCCGCAGGCCCGAAAACGTCCACGCCACGTCGGCTCTCGACAGGTCCCTCGCGAAGTAGCGGTTCGCGAGGGCGAGCAGGTAATCGATCTCGGACTCGGCGATGGCGGGCGTGGCGAGGTCGCCCGCGTAGTCCGTCTCCGTCGTGCCGATCAGCGTGTAGTCCTGCTCGTAGGGGATTGCGAACACCACGCGGCCGTCCGCGCCCTGGAACAGGTAGGCGTACGGGTGCTCGTACAGGCGCGGCACGACGACGTGACTGCCCCGGATCATCCGCGGGTGGCGCGCGGCCGGAACGGGCGTGGCCTCGTCGAGGAACCGTGCGACCCAAGGACCCGTCGCGTTGACGACGGCCCGCGCCCGAACCTGCGCTGCAGGCATGCCCTCCCGTTCGAGGGTGGCCGTCCAGTCCTCGCGGCCCCGCTCGAGGCGGCTGCAGCGCGTCCGCGGCAGCACGACGGCGCCGCGCTCGCGGGCATCCATCGCGGTGAGCACGACGAGGCGGGCGTCGTCGACCCAGCAGTCGGAATACGCGAAGCCGCGGCGGTAGCGAGCCTCGAGCGCCCGCCCCGCGGGATGCGTGCGGAGGTCGAGACCCTCGGAGCCGGGCAGGCGACGGCGGGTGGCCAGATGGTCGTAGAGAAACAGACCGGCGCGGATCATCCAGGCAGGTCGCAGGTGACGGTCGTGCGGCAGCACGAAGCGCAGCGGCCAGGCGATGTGCGGCGCCGACGCGAGCACGATCTCGCGTTCGCGCAGTGACTTGCGCACCAGCCCGAAATCGTAGAACTCGAGATAGCGCAGACCGCCATGGATCAGCTTGGTGCTCGCGGACGACGTGTGCGCGCCGAGGTCGTGCTGCTCGCAGAGCAGCGTGCGCAGGCCTCGCCCGGCCGCGTCGCGGGCGATCCCCGTGCCATTGATGCCGCCGCCGACGACGAGCAGGTCGTAACGGTCGCGGCCTTCCGTCATGGCTGCATCACGGGTACAGCAGCACGTCGCGACGCGCCTCGGCCCAGGCACGCTCGCCCGGTGCCGCGAGATCCTCGAGATCCGCGGCCGTGGAGGCCGGATCGTCGACCCAGTGCCGCAGCAGGTCGCAGCCGTTGATGAGGTCGATCGCGAGCCGGTCGTGCTCGTATTCGTAGGGGAAATCCCGCCACAGCCCGTAGTCCGGTCGGAGTCTCCGCAGCGCCTTGAAGGCCAGGGCCTGGAGGCGCCATGGCCGGAACGCCTCGTGGTCGTAGGAGGCGTCCTCGACGTGCACCTGCACGCCCGCGCACAGCCGGCCCGAGTGCTTGTGGAAAGTGGGCTCGAACCAGCACGGCCGCAGCCGGCAGCCGTGCAGCCACTCCGGCGCAAATCGCTGCATCTCCGAGACGAGCGCACGCGCATCGACGTCGGGGGCGCCGTAGAGCTCGAGTGGCCGCGTCGTGCCGCGTCCCTCCGACAGCGTCGTGCCCTCCAGCATCACCGTGCCGGGGTAGCAGCGGGCCATCCAGAGGTTCGGCGCGTTCGGACTCGGATTGACCCACGTCCGCTCGAGCACCGGCCAGCCGTGGCCCGGCGCGGCGTCGGGCCGCCAGCCCTGCATCTCGACGACCTGGTAGTCGACGTCGAGCCCGAACTCGCGGACGAACCAGTGGCCGAGCTCGCCGAGCGTCAGGCCGTGACGCATCGGCATCGGGCCCGCGCCGACGAAACTCTCCCAGCCTGGGCGCAGCGTGAGGCCTTCGACCGGACGGCCGACGGGATTCGGCCGGTCGAGCACCCACACGGCCTTGCCGCGGCGGGCCGCCGCCTCGAGCACGTAGCGCAGCGTCGTGACGAACGTGTAGATGCGGCAGCCGAGGTCCTGCAGGTCGACGAGCAGCACGTCGAACGTGTCGAGCATCGCGTCGGTCGGGCGACGCACCTCGCCGTACAGGCTGAAGACCGGGATGCCGTGCACCGGATCGTCGAAGTCCGGTGACTCAACCATGTTGTCCTGCTTGTCGCCGCGCAGGCCGTGCTGCGGCCCGAACGCGGCCGTGACGCGCACGTCGCCTGACGACACGAGCGCGTCGAGTGCGTGGTCGAGTCCGTGCGTGACCGACGCGGGATGCGCGAGCAGCGCGACGCGCCGTCCGGCCAGCGGCCGACGGAGCGTCGAGTCGGCGAGCAGCCGATCCAGGCCGAAGGTCACCACGCGAGGCTGCGCTCGACCTGCAGCACGAACCCGGCCGCGTCGTGGAAGTCGGGTTTCTCGGCCGGGTGGGTCAGCGCCCAGTGCGAGTATTCGCCGTCGCCGCGCTCGATGACCGCCGCGAGCCCGAGGCGCAGCCGCGCATCGCCCGGCAGCGCGAGCAGCGTTTCGCGCGGCACCACCGCCTCGAGCGCGATGCGGTCCTCGGTGATGCTGGTGGTCACCTGCGGCGGCGTGGCGTGCTCGAGCGGAGCCATGCCTTCCCGATAGCCCGTGAAACCGTAGACCGCCCACTGGGAGGACGGCGAGAAATTGAACTCGCAGTAGGCGGTCGACTCGAGGCCGGCGACAAAGGCCTCGAAGCAGGTGTGTCGCCAGAGCCCGTCGGCCGGGCCGGAATGCGCGTGCGCCGGCACGGCGAGGCGGGCGACGTCGCCGTCCACGAAATAGCGGAGCCTCAAGCCGCCGTCCGCGCTGGTCGAGACCTCGACGTCGATGCGGCGCACGCCGTCCCCGGCCGGTGAACCCGGGTGACGGATGAGCTCGACGCTGCGGGGCGCGGAGGCAAACATCTGAGCATGATAGCGGGTCAGATCGGCCGCAGCAGGCCCGGATCGGGCCGCGCGAGCCACGCCATGACCGCTTCCGCGAACCGTCCGCACTCCGCGATGGCCCGCTCCCAGGCCCGGATCCTGGCCGCGTGGTCCTGGCCGTAGCGGTAGAAGTCCTGCCGGTCGGGGAGCTTGCCGTTCGGCAGCCGGGCCAGGAAGGCCGGGGAGGGCGCGACGAGCAGCACGTCGTCGAGCCACGGGTGGCCGCGGGGCGCGCGGCGCCAGGGCAGGTGCTTGTCGAGCCAGCCCGGAGTCACGTAGTCGTTGAAGTGCGGATACAGCACCAGTCGCGGCCGGGGCTCGCGGCGGGTCACGCGCTCGTACGGCAGCAGAAGGTGGTAGTCGACCAGTGCGCCGTCCCAGTAGTCACCCGGCGGCGCGCCCGCGACGTCGCGCACCGGCGAGCAGAGGAGGGGTATCGTGCCCGAGGCGAGCAGCGCGTCCTCCGCATTGGCCGGGTCGAGGGGCACGAGCCGCAGCCCGAAGGCGTCGTACGGCGCAGCGAAGATTCCAGGCGTGCCTGCCGAGAACACCACCCGTTCGAGGTAGCCGGCCAGGCGGTCCCGGGAAAGCGCGTTGCTCAGCACGGCACGTCCGAACGCCGCCCTGCTCGAGCGCCCGTGCAGCGGTCCGCGTGCACGCGAGGTGACGACCGAAAGCGTGACGCCCGGGCGCAGCTCGAGCGGCGACGGTCCCCGCGCGGCGCACGCGATCCGGCGGCACGCCGCCGCGACGTCGTCCGGGGTCGGCCGGACACGGTAATCTTGGTCGCGTACGTAGGTGTCCCGCACGTCGGCCAGTGCCTTCGAGGCGTCCGGGCGCGCGAGCGCGGCCATGCGCCACGCGCCGACGGACGCGCCGACCAGCTCGATCGGCGCCGTCGAGTGCTGCAGCCATTCGCGGTAGAGGAGCTGGTCGAACGGGATCAGCGCGAGTCCCTTGGGACCGCCCGCGGCGGCCGGGATGCAGGCGACGTCCGCGACCGACACGCCGTGCCGCTCGATGTGGCGCATCGCCGAGGGGCCGGCCCTCAGCACCATCACCGGATCGCCACTCATCGCGGGTAAGATGCACCGAGGCAGTGGTCGCAGGTCCCCATGAGCAAGCTTCTCTTCATCGCCGTCGTCGCCCTGGTCGTCTACGTGCTGTACCTGCGCTCGAAGCGCGGTCGTTGACGGCCGATTATGCCCGGCTGCCCAACGCACCGCGCCCGGTAGCGGCCTGATGGCGGGTTCCGGCATCCTCGCAGGCATGAGCCCGATTCCTTACGTCGTCTGCGCGGTCGCCGTCGCGGGCCTGCTCGTGGCGGAATACCGAGGCTCGCGCCTCGGGCTCTGGATCACGAAGCCCGTCGCGTCGCTCGCGTTCATCTGGGCGGGACTCGAAGCCGGTGCGCTCGAGTCGAGCTACGGACTCTGGATCCTGCTCGGGCTCGTGCTGTGCCTCGCCGGGGACCTCCTGCTGATCCCGCACGACCGGCCGAACGTGTTCCGCGCCGGCGTGTTCGCGTTCCTCGCGGGGCACGTCGCGTACTCGGCCGCGTTCCTCGGCCGACCGCTCGACCCGACCGGCCTGGCCGCCGGCGCCGTGCTGCTGGCCGTGGTCCTGGGCGGCGTGCTCCTGTGGCTCGGACGATCGCTGCCCGGAGAGATGGTCTGGCCGGTCCGCGTCTACATGGTCGTGATCGGCGTGATGTCGACGCTGGCCTGCGGCGTGACGGCCGCGGGCGGGCCGTGGGCCGTCGCCGCGGGTGCACTCGCGTTCACGGCGTCCGACGTCTCCGTCGCCCGCGACCGGTTCGTCGAGCGCGGCTTCGTCAATCGCGCGTGGGGCCTGCCGCTCTACTACGCGTCGCAGCTCCTGATCGCGTCGACGCCGGCGCTCGTCTGATGCGGCAACCCGACGCCAGTCTTCCCCAGGTGCCCCTGCATCCCGCGCCGTGGAACCTGCGCGGATCCGGCTGGATCGTCGCGTTGAAGCTCCCGCCCGGGTCCGCGGCGGCGGATGCCTGGCTGCCGCCCGTCCTCGTCGGCCAGGGACGCGCGCTCGCGTCCGCGCTGATGTTCGTCGACTACGAGGAATCCGGCTGCGGCCCGTACCGGGAGCTGCTCTTCATACCCGGCGCGTTTCCGTTCCCGGACGGCCGTCGCCACCTGTCGATCAGCCGCATCGTCGTCTCGACGTGGGACAGCGTCGTCAACGGCCGCAACAACTGGGGCATCCCGAAGGATCGCGCGGACTTCGAGGTCACGTCGCTGCGTCCGGACGGACGTGCGCAGGAAGTCCGCGTGCTCGATGACGGGCGCGAGATGTGCCGGCTCGAGTTCGCGACGCTGGGGTGGCTGCCGCCGCTGCCGGTGCACAGTGCAGTCGTGCCACGCGGCCTGCGCACGCTCGCCCAGGCGTTCCGTGACCGCACCTACTACTACGCACCCGTGGCGAGTGGCTGGATCCGTCCGGCCCGCTTGTCGTCCTGGCGATTCGATGCGAGTCTCTGGCCCGATCTCGCGGGTGCGGCGGTGGTCGCGGCCGTGCGGGTCGAGTCCTTCCGGATGACGTTCCCGGTCGCCCGCATCGACTGAGGAGGGCAACCCGAGATGAGGCGTATCGCCGTTGGGCGCAGCGCGGGTCGGGCCCTGCTCGCGGCTGCGGTCCTGGTTTCGGCGGGGTGCGCGACTCGTCCCGCCACGGAGGTCGTGCCGCCCATCGAACCGCGACTGCTCGAGGCCGGCAGGCTCGAATTGCCGGTGGGCTGCACCCCGGTCCGGGGCCGTGTGTACCGCACGCGTGCAACGGTCGAATCCGACGGCCGCGTGTCGGGCGCGGTCACCGAATCGGGGCCCGGCTGCGTGCAGGAAGCCCTGGTGCAGTGGGTCGAGTCGTTCCGCTACGGCGCACTCGACGCACGCGCAGACGTGGCCATCGACTGGATCGGCGTCGAGGCCGGCCGGGGCGGCTGAGCCGCGCCGCAGAGCGTGTCGGGCGCGCTCATCATCGTCTCCGGCGGCCAGAGTGGCGTCGACCGAGGCGCGCTCGACGCCGCCCTGGACTGCGGCACGCCCTGCGCGGGCTGGTGCCCGGAGGGACGGACGGCCGAGGACGGCGTGATTCCCGGGCGCTATCCGCTGTCCGAACTGCCGGGCGCAGGCCCTCCCGAGCGCACGCGTCGCAACGTCGCCGATAGCGACGGGACGCTGATCCTGCTCCAAGGTGCCCTGCACGGCGGCACGGCCTATACGCACGCGACCTGCGTCGAACTCGGCAAGCCGGTGCTGCTCGTCGATGCGGCAGTCACGCGAACCGCGGACGCCGCGGCTCGCGCGCTCGAATTCGTGGCGGCGCACGGGATCCGGCGGCTCAACGTCGCCGGGCCCCGGGCCAGCCACTGGAACGGCGCGCGTACGTATGCGTACGCCGTCGTCCACGCGCTCATCGGCCTCGCGATGCGGCACGAGGCGCATCGCTGAACGCACCGCGTCGCGCGCCACGGGCCTGCAGCCCCGTCTGCTATCGTTCGCCTCGGGTCGCACGGCTCGACCCGTTCCGCAGCCGCCGGAGCCCGGTACATGCCTCGATCGCCCGTCCGCACGTCACAGCCGCGCATCGCGATCGTCGGTGCGAACTTTGCGGGGCTGACGGCGGCGCAGCAGCTTTCGCGCCGCCACTCCGTCACCGTGTTCGATCCGTCGCCGTGGTTCGAGTGGCTGCCCAACATCCACGAACTGCTGTCGGGCGTGAAGCGTCCCGCCGACCTGCGCCTGTCGCGCAAGCGACTCGTGGCGCGGGCCGGCCACCGGTTCGTGCGCGCGGCCGTGGCCGAACTCGACGCGCGCCGCGGCCGGCTCGAGACCGCGGACGGGCAACGCCACGAGTTCGACGTCGCCATCGTGGCCGTCGGCGGCGCGCACGACACCTACGGAGTCCCCGGCGCGGCGCGCCACGTACTGCCGTTCGACTCCGTCGCCGACTGCGACGCGATCGGGCGTCGCCTCGCCGCGCTGGCACGGCGCAAAGGCCCGAACTCGATCGTGATCGTCGGCGGCGGGTTCGAGGGCGTGGAAGCGCTCGGCGAGATCCTGCGCGCGTACGGCCGCAACGAGCGGCTCCACGTGACGCTCGTCGAGGCGGGGCCGCGGCTGCTCGCCGCCCAGCCTGCTGGCATCGACCGGAGGGTGCGGACGCACTGCGCCGGTCGGAACGTCACGCTCGTCACGCGCACGCGAGTGACGCGCGTCACGCCGAGCCGCGTGTACGTCGACTCCGGCCGGCCGCTGCCGTCGCAACTCACGATCTGGACCGCGGGCTCGAGCGCGTCGCCGCTGCTCCATGCGTGGGGGCTCGCGCAGCGGCCGGGTGGCTGGGCGCCCGTCACGCAGGCGCTCCAAAGCCGTCGTCACGCGGACGTGTTCGTGATAGGCGACGCCGCCGCCCTGCCGCGCCCCCTCGACAAGCAGGCGTACTACGCGATGCAGATGGGCGAGTGCGCGGCAGGCAACGTCGAGCGGCTCCTCGCCGGCCGATCGCTGCGCAATTTCCGGCCGTTCGCCAAGGGCATGCTGCTCACCTTCGGCGACATCGACACGTTCCTGCTCGCCGGTCGCTCCGTGGTGGCCTCGTCCGCGCTCGCGGCCGCCAAGGAAGGCGTCTACCAGCTCACGATGGCGCAGATCGACCCGCCGCTCGGCGGCCGGTCGCTGCAGGCGCTGTCCGGGCGATTGCTTGGCGGGGCCGTCAGGCTCGTCGTGCCCACGCTGCGTTCGGCGCAGGCGCGCCGCGCGCTCGCCCGGCTCGCGTACTTCGGGGACGGCGCGCGTGACTGAGCCCGTACTCGACGTCGCGATCGTGGGCGGCGGGCACAACGCGCTCGTCACGGCGGCCTATCTCGCGCGCGCCGGCCTCTCGGTGCAGGTATTAGAGGCACGCCACGTCGTGGGTGGCGCCGCGGTCACCGAGGAGTTCCATCCGGGCTACCGCAACAGCGTGTGCTCCTATCTCGTGGGCCTGCTGAGCCCCGCGGTCGTCGCGGAACTTGGTCTCTTCGAGGCGGGACTGCGCATCGTCCGGCGGCCGGCCGGCGATTTCCAGCCGCTGCCCGACGGCCGGTACCTCATCGGTACCAGCGACAAGGCTGCCTACTGCAGGCAACTCGAGGCGCTGTGTCCCGGCGATGCCGCGGGCTACGACGCGTTCGACGCCGACCTGTCGGAAGTCGTCGACGCCGTGCGTTCCCTGATGGACCGTACGCCACCGAACCTCGGCGGCGGCGTGCCCGCGGCGCTCGAGGCGCTCGGCACCGCGTGGCGCCTGCGTGGACTCTCGAATCACGGCCAGGCGGTGCTCGCCCGGCTCATGACGACGTCGGCCACGGAGTTCCTCGGCGATTACTTCCAGGGCGAGGCGGTCCGTGGCTCGTACGGCTGGTTGTCCGCCGTCGGCAACTTCCAGCCGCCGAGCGCGCCGGGGTCGGCCTACGTGCTGCTGCACCACAGCTTCGGCGAGTCGAACGAGCAGCAGGGGACCTGGGGCCACGCGATCGGCGGCATGGGCGCCGTGAGCGAGGCGATCGCGCGAGTCGCCCGCGCGGCGGGTGCGCGCATCGAGACGGGGACACGGGTCGCGCGTATCGCCACGCGGAACGGGGCAGCGAGCGGCGTCGTGCTCGAGGACGGACGCGAGATCGCTGCGCGTCGCGTGGTCGCGGGCTGCAATCCGAGCATCCTCTACGGACGGCTCGTCGATCCGGCGCTGCTGCCCGACGACGTCACGAAGGCGATGCGGCGCTACCGCAACCACTCGGCAACGCTGCGCATCAACGTCGCACTCGCCGAGTTGCCGGACTTCCGCTGCCTGCCGGGCACCGCGCAGCAGGTGCACCACGGCGCCTCGGTGCTGATCTCGCCGAGCCTCGATTACCTCGAGACCGCGTACGACGACGCGAAACGCGGCGGCTGGTCACGCAGTCCGGCACTCGAAATGTGGATTTCGTCGACCGTCGACCCGACGCTCGCGCCGCCCGGGCATCACGTCGCGAGCCTGTTCTGCCAGCACTTCCACAAGGAGCTCTCGGACGGCCGGCGCTGGGAGGACGAGCGCGATGCCGCCGCGGATGCGGCGATCCGCGCAGTGACCGAAGTCGCGCCGAACTTCGCGGGCTCGATCATCGCGCGGCAGGTGCTGACGCCCGCCGACCTGGAGCGCGAATTCGGCCTCACGGGCGGCGACATCTTCCACGGCGCGCTGCACCTCGACCAGCTCTACGCGCTGCGGCCCACGGCCGGCTACGCCGACTACCGCACGCCGGTGCCGGGGCTCTACCTCTGCGGATCCGGAGCGCACCCCGGCGGAGGCGTCACGGGGATTCCGGGCCGCAACGCCGCCCGCGAGGTGCTGCGCGATGTGCGCCGACGCGAGCGCCGGCGCCGCCGCTGGAAGCAGCCTTGAACGGGCGGCTGGCCGGTTGCAGCCGGCGCAGTCGCCCTTCGATCGATCCCGCCCGTGCTCAGGCCGCCTTGTCCGTCGCGACCGCGCCCAGGATCGCGGCGTGGGCCGCCGCGAGGCGTGCGATCGGCACGCGCGGCGCGGAGCAGGAGACGTAGTCGAGGCCGATCGAGTCGCAGTAGCGGATCGACGCGGGATGACCGCCGTGCTCGCCGCAGATGCCGACCTTGAGCCCCGGCCGCGCCGCCCGTCCCCAGTCGACCGCGAGCGCCATCAGCCGGCCGACGCCCTTGACGTCGAGCACCTCGAACGGGTTGTCCTGCAGGATGCCGCGCTCGTTGTACATCGGCAGGAACTTGTTCTCGGCGTCCTCGCGCGAGAACGAGAACGTCGCCTGCGTCAGGTCGTTCGTGCCGAACGAGAAGAATTCGGCGACCTCGGCGAGGTTCTCGGCGCGCATGCACGCCCGCACGACCTCGATCATCGTGCCGAACTTGCACGGTACCGCCACGCCGTAGGTGACCTCGACCTCCTTCTGCACCGCGCCCATGTAGTCGCGCACCAGCCTGAGTTCCTGCGCGGTACAGACCTGCGGCACCATGATCTCCGGCTGTACGTCGATGCCGGCGCGTATGCAGTTCGCGGCGGCCTCGAGCACCGCGCGGATCTGCATGGTGTAGATCTCGGGGTAGGTGATGCCGAGGCGCACGCCGCGGTGACCGAGCATCGGGTTCACCTCCCGCAGCGCGCGCGCCTTGCGCAGGATCGCCTCCTTGCGCGCGATGACGGCGTCGATGAGGCGCGTCTCCGCGAGATCACGGAGCGTGGCGGGCAGCTTGCCGTCCGACCGCGCGGCTTCGGTGAGCACCTCCATGCCGCGGGCTGCGCCGCGCAATTCGGTCAGGCGCGCGATATCGTCCTCGAGCTGGCGCTCCGTCGGCAGGAACTCGTGGATCGGGGGGTCGAGCAGGCGGATCGTGACCGGGTGCGGCGCCATCGCCTTGAAGAGGCCCGCGAAGTCCGCGCGCTGGATCGGCAGCAGGCGGTCGAGCGCCTCGCGCCGCTGCTCCGACGTGTCGGCGACGATCATGTCGACGACCACCGGCAAGCGGTCCGGCGCGTTGAACATGCGTTCGGTCCGGCAGAGGCCGATGCCCTTCGCGCCGTAGCGGATCGCCCGTGCCGCATCGTCGGGCGTGTCGGCGTTGGCCCGCACTCCGAGGCGCGAGTGCGAGTCCGCCCAGGCGAGGAGCTTCACTAGCGCGGGCGAGAAGTCGGCTTCCACGGTCGGCACCTCGCCACGGAACACCTGGCCGTTGCTGCCGTCGATCGTGATGACGTCGCCTTCCTTGATGACCTGGTCGCCGACGAAGGCGAGGCGCGCACCCACGTCGACGTGGATGCCCTCGGCGCCGGCGACGCACGGCTTGCCCATGCCGCGCGCGACGACCGCCGCGTGCGACGTCTTGCCGCCGCGGCTCGTGAGGATGCCCTGCGAAGCAAAGAAGCCGTGGATGTCCTCGGGCTTGGTCTCCTCGCGCACGAGGATGACCTTGGCCCCCTGCCTGCCGAGCGCCTCGGCGCGGTCGGCGTCGAACACGGCCTGGCCGCTCGCGGCACCGGGCGAGGCCGGCAGGCCGGTCGCGAGCGCTTGCCCCTTGTGGCGCGGGTCGAGCCGCGGGAACAGCATCTGCTCGAGGTGCGCAGGGTTGACGCGGGTAATCGCATCCTCGCGCGTGAGCAGCCCCTCCTCGTGCATCTCGACGGACGTGCGGACCATCGAGGCCGCGTTCATCTTGCCGTTGCGGGTCTGCAGGCAGTAGAGCGTGCCCTTCTCGATCGTGAACTCGAAGTCCTGCACCTCGCGATAGTGGCGCTCGAGCCGGTTGCGCAGGTCGACGATCTGCGTGTAGATCTCGGGCATCTCGGTAGCGAGCTCCGAGATGGGCTTCGGCGTGCGGATGCCGGCCACGACGTCCTCGCCCTGCGCGTTGGTCAGGTACTCGCCGTAGATCTGGTTCTCGCCGGTCGCCGGGTTGCGCGTGAAGCCGACGCCGGTCGCGCTGTCGTTGCCCATGTTGCCGAACACCATGGTCACGACGTTCACCGCGGTGCCGTTCGCCATCTTCGGCGTGATCCTGAACTCGCGCCGGTAGTCGATCGCGCGCTTGCCCATCCACGAGTTGAAGACCGCCTTGATCGCGATCTCGAGCTGCTCGTGCGGATCCGACGGGAACGGCCGGCCGGTGTGCTGCTGCACGACCTTGAGGAAGCGGTCGCCGACGTCGCGCAGGTCGTCGGGGGCGAGCAGCACGTCCTGCTTGACGCCGACGCGGGCCTTGACGGCCTCGAACTGCTCGTCGAACGCGTGGTCCGGCACGCCGAGCGCGACCTTGCCGAAGAGCTGGATGAAGCGTCGCCACGCGTCGTAGCCGAAGCGCTCGTTGCCGGTGCGGCGGATGAGCGCCGCAAGCGTCGTCTCGTTGAGGCCGAGGTTCAGGATCGTGTCCATCATGCCGGGCATCGACATCGCCGAACCCGAGCGTACGGAGACGAGCAGCGGGTCGTCGCCGCCGCCGAAGCGCTTGCCGGTCTTCTTCTCGAGCGCCTTCATGTGCGCGCGGACCTCGTCCATCACCCCTTCGGGCAGCCGGCGCTGGGAGTCTTCGAGGTAGGAGAGGCAGGCCTCGGTCGTGATGACGAAGCCGGGCGGCACGTTGAGCCCGATGCGCGTCATCTCGCAGAGATTCGCGCCCTTGCCGCCGAGCAGCATCTTGTTGCGGCCGTCGCCGTCCTCGAAGGCGTACACCCATTTCCGTTCGGTGGTCTTCATCGCGATTCCTCGGAGCACCCGACAGCCGGGCTACAGGCGGCGCTAGTGATACGCCGGCCGCATTCCCCGGAAAATACGTGGATCTCAGGGTGGCGGCGCGGATTCACGCAGCCGGGCCGGGCGGTGCGGCGGGGACGTCCCGCGGACAGGGGACCGACGCGGGCGCCGCCCTTGTGCCGCGCGTCCCGACGGGCCACCATCGGGCGGCCCGCTCTGGCGGCGGGCGGGGGAGGCGGGATGGTCGACAGCATCGGCATGGTCGGGCTCGGGCGCATGGGCGGCAACATGAGCCGGCGCATCGCCCGGGCGGGACTCGGGGTTGTCGCGTGGGACCGTGCGGCCGGCGCGCGGATGGGACTTGCGGGGGAGTCCGGGGTGACCACCGTGGAGACGCTGGCCGCGCTGGTGCAGGCGCTGCCCGCCCCACGCGTCGTCTGGCTGATGCTGCCCGCCGGTCGGCCGACGGAAGAGACCCTGACGGAACTGCGTGGCCTGCTCGCGGCGGGGGACGTCGTCGTCGACGGCGCGAATGCGTGGTTCAAGGACAGCATGCGGCGCGCCCGCGAACTCGCCGGCGACGGGCTGCGGTTCGTCGACGCGGGCGTCTCGGGCGGCGTGTGGGGTCTCGTGAACGGTTACGGACTGATGGTGGGCGGCGAGGCGGAGTCCGTCGGGCGCGTCGAGCCGTTCCTGCGTGCGCTTGCCCCGGCGCCCGACCGCGGCTGGCTGCACTGCGGGCCGAGCGGCGCCGGGCACTACACCAAGATGGTGCACAACGGCATCGAGTACGGGCTCATGCAGGCTTATGCCGAGGGCTTCGCGCTGCTGCGCGCCCGCGAGGACCTCGACCTCGACGTGGCGAAGATCGCCGAGGCGTGGCGCCACGGCACGGTGATCCGCTCGTGGCTGCTCGACCTCACGGCCGAGTTCCTCGCCGAGGACAGCGAGCTCGAGTCGATCGCGCCGATCGTCGCGGACTCGGGCGAAGGTCGCTGGACGGCGATCGAGTCGATCGAACTCGGCGTGCCGACGCCCGTCATGACCCTCGCGCTGATGCAGCGTTTCTCGAGCCAGGGGCGCGGCGAGTACGCGGACCGGATCCTCGCCCGGCTGCGGCAGTCGTTCGGCGGCCACGCGGTGACCCGCGACAACAAGGGTCGTTGACCCGTGCGTAGAGCCATCCTGACCGCAGTGATCCTCGCGGCCATTGCGCTGCTGCCCGTGGCGGTGCCGGCCCAGGCCGTGAAGACCGTCGAGCCCACGGCACCGGCCGCCGCCCAGGCCCCGGTTCCGGATCCCGAGCCGCGGTCGGTGACCACGCGCCACTCGGTGCGCATCGACGGACAGGTCGTGAAGTACACGGCCACGGTCGGCTGGCTGATAATGAAGGACGACGCCGGCAAGCCCATCGCCCGCTTCGGATACACGTCTTACGTCCGCGACGGCGTCCGCGATCCCGTGCGACGGCCGCTGACCTTCGCCTTCAACGGCGGCCCCGGCTCGTCGTCGATCTGGCTGCACATGGGCATCCTCGGTCCGCGCCGAGTCGTCGTGACGGACGCGGGGTTCTCGCCGCCGCCGCCCTCGGAGCGCGTCGACAACGAATTCAGCGTCCTCGACGTCACCGACCTCGTGATGATCGATCCGGTCGGGACCGGCTTCTCGAAGCCGCTCGGCGAGGCCAAGGGCGAAGACTTCTGGGGCGTCGACCAGGACATCAAGTCCGTCGGCGCGTTCATCCGCCGCTGGGTGACCGAGAACGGACGCTGGGCATCGCCCAAGTACCTGCTGGGCGAAAGCTACGGCGGCATGCGCTCGGCCGGTCTCGCCGACCACCTGCAGACCGTCCACGGCATGAACCTGAACGGCGTCGTGCTCGTCTCGCCGTTCCTGAACTCGGCGTCGGGCGTGGACGGCATCGGCCTCGACCTGCCGCACGCGCTCTACCTGCCGGCACTGGCGGCCACGGCCTGGTACCACGGCCTGATTCCGAACCGCCCCGCCGAACTACCGGACTACCTCGACGAGATCGAGCGCTTCGCATACGACGAATACCTGCCGGCGTTGAACCTGGGCAGTCTGATACCGCCCGAGCGCAAGCGCGCAGTTGCCGGGAAACTCGCGGCCTACACCGGCACCAGCGCCGGGTACTGGGAAAGAGCCGACCTGCGCGTCACCCATCCTCAGTTCCTGCAGGAGCTGAAGCGCGACCAGCGGATCGTGACGGGGCGCATCGACTCTCGCTTCCTGGGCCCCTCCTCGAACGCGCTTGCCGAGGCCATGAACTACGACCCGTTCTTCCCCGCGGTGGGACCGGCCTACACGGCGGCGTTCCTCGACTACCTGCACGGCGATCTCGAGTTCCCGAAGGACGAGGAGTACCGGGTGTCGGCCTTCGACATCAAGTGGGACTGGAAGCACAAGCAGCCGGGCGGCGACGAGTGGTTCACCGGTCCGCCCGACACCGTTCCCGATCTCTCCCGCGCCATGACCATGAACCCGGGCCTGCACGTGCTCGTGCAGCAGGGCTGGTACGACCTCGCGACGCCGTACTTCGTCATGAAGCACGACATCGGCCACCTGCGCATCACGCCCGAAGCGCGCGCGCGCATCCGCACGGAGTACTACGACGCCGGGCACATGATGTACCTGCACGTGCCGTCGATGCGGAAGTACCGCGAGGACCTCGCGGGGTTCATCCGCGCGACGAGCCGGCTGTAGGGGGGCGTCGCGCCAGCGGTCACCCTTCGGGAACATCGCCGCACGCAGCGGCGTCCGCGACGACGTCCGTGGCGTCGCGCTCGACGCGCAGCGCGGGCGCAATGCCGTCGTCCCGGCGCACGTCGAGCGGATCGGCGAGCAGCTCGGCAAGCGGCCGCCGCTTCGTCTCGCCGGTGACGAGCCACAGCCGACGTCGCGCCCGGTTCAATGCCGGGAAGGTCAACGTCATGCGGCGCAGCCCGTGGTAGTCGCCGGTCAGCGCCACGTCGTGGTCCACGACGTCGAGCGCCGGGTCGCCTGGCACGAGCGAGGCCGTATGCCCGTCCGTGCCGAGGCCGAGCTGCACGAGGTCGAACATGAGCGGGCGGCCAGCCAATGATTCCAGGATGCTCACGTAGGCCGACGGCGCGGCGTCGAGGTCGTCGGCCTCGACCGGCATCGCGTGCAGCTGCGCCCGGGGCAGCGCGCCCGACGCGACGAGCGAGCGCTCGAGGGCCCGGAGATTGCGACGGGGATCGTCGCGCGGGACGACCCGCTCGTCGACCTGCGCGACGTGCACGTGGCTCCAGGGCACGTCGAGGCGCGCAAGCTGCAGCAGCATCGGCCCGGGCGTCTCGCCGCCGCTCACGGCGATCAGCGCGTGGCCGCGCTCGGCGACGGCGTGGCGGCACGCGTCGGCGACGAGTCGGGCCGCGACCGCCGCTGCAGCGGCCGGATTCACGGCGCGGATCACTCGCACGACTGGCCGCCGTTCGGCGGCGGGTCGTACCAGCCGCCGTAGCGCTCGACCATGCGTTCCGCCGCCGCCGGTCCCCACGATCCGCTCGCATAGGGCTCGGCCTGCGGGCCCCGGGCGAGCAGCCGGTCGACGATCTCCCACGCCGTTTCAACGGAGTCCTGGCGAGCGAAGAGCGTCGCGTCGCCGCGCAGCGCGTCGCCGAGCAGCCGCTCGTACGCCGTCATCTCGTCGGCGCCGGAGTTGCAGGCGTAGAGCTCGATCTCGCGTCCCGCCATCGCCTCGCCCGCGGACTTGACGCGCACGCCGAGCGCGATTGCGACGCGGTCGGGCCCCAAGCGGAAGCGCAGGTAGTTGGCGCGCGGCGGCACGGACTCGTCGAAGAGCAGCTGCGGCGGACGCCGGAAAGTCGCCATCACCTCGGTGGCGGTGACGGGCAGTCGCTTGCCCGTGCGCACGAAGAACGGTACGCCGGCCCAGCGCCACGAGTCGACGTCGAACCGCAGTGCGGCGTACGTCTCGACGTCGGAGTCGGGGGGTACGCCTTCCTCGGCGCGGTAGGCGTCGTACTGGCCGCGGACGATGCTGCGCCGCTCGGGCGCGCGCACCGCGCGCAGCACCTTCACCTTCTCGTCCCGCAGCGCCTCGGCGTGGTTGCCGACGGGCGGCTCCATCGCGAGGATCGCGAGGACCTCCAGCAAGTGGTTCTGCACGACGTCGCGGATCGCGCCGAGCTCCTCGTAGAGCCGGCCGCGTCCATTGACGCCGAACCGTTCCGCCATCGTGATCTGCACGCTCTCGACGTGATTGCGGTTCCAGATCGGCTCGATGATGGAGTTGGCATAGCGGAAGTAGACGAGGTTCTGCACCGGTTCCTTGCCGAGGAAGTGGTCGATGCGGAAGATCGAACCTTCGTCGAACACCTGGTGCAGTGCACGGTTGATCGTCCGTGCGCTCGACAGGTCGCGGCCGAGCGGCTTCTCGACGACCACCCGCGCACCGGCCGCGCAGCCGGACGTGCCGAGGCGCGTCGCGACGTCCGCGAACAGGCTCGGTGGAATCGCGAGGTAGTGGCACGGCCTTGCGGCTGCGCCCAGGGCCTCGCGGAGTGCGGCGAAGGTGCGGTCTTCGCGATAGTCTCCGTCGACCATCCTGAGCTTCGACACGAGCCGCTCGACCGCCGCCGGATCGGTGGCGTCGCCGTGCTTCGTGAGGCTCTCCCGCAGTCGCGCGAGGAGCTGCTCGCGGGTCACCCCGCCGCGCGCGACGCCGACCACCGTCGCGGGCAACCGTCCACGCCTCTCCAGGTTCTCGAGCGCCGGGAAGATCTTCTTGAACGCCAGGTCGCCGGTGATGCCGAACACCACCAACGCGTCGCTCGGTGCCGGGTTTAAGTTCTGCAAGTTGTTCGTTCCGCCCCGCGTTCGCGGTTTGCCACTGCAGACCGGATACCTGCGAGACGATAAGTTTGCAAGGGTAGGAGGCCCCACCCGAAATGCCCGCCAACCTGTCACCGGAATACAAGGCCGCCGCGGAAGCACTGCGCCGGGCGCGCGATCCCGAGGAGCGCCTCGGGCACCTTCGCGAAATGCTGAGGGTGATCCCCAAGCACAAGGGCACCGATCACCTGCAGGCGGACCTGAAGCGGCGCATCAAGGAACTCGACGAGGAGCTCGCCGGCCCGAAGCGCGGTGGTGCCCGCGGTGGCCCGCCGCTCGTCATCCGACCGGAGGGCGCGGCGCAGGTCGCGCTCGTTGGCCCTCCCAACAGCGGCAAGTCGCTGCTGCACCACCGGCTCACCGGCTCGGGCGCCCGCAGCGGCCCCTACGCTTACACCACGCAGTATCCGGAGCCCGGCATGCTGCGCTGGCAGGACGTAAGCTTCCAGCTCGTCGACCTGCCGCCCGTCGCGGTGGAGCACCCGGTGCCCTGGCTCGCCGGCGCCCTGCAGACGGCGGATGGCTGTCTGCTCGTCGTGGATCTCGCGGATCCCGACTGCGTCGAACAGGTGACGACCGTGCAGCGGCTGCTCGCCGAACGCCGGGTGAGCCTCGTGACGCACTGGCCGGTCGACGCCCCACCGGAAGGCGGCAGCGCCGCCGATGCGGCCGAGGAGGCCCTCGCGCTGAGATTACCGACGCTCCTGGTCGCGAACCAGGCCGACCGGCTCCAGCACGCCGCCACGGACCTCGAGGCGCTCGCGGAACTCGAGGAGCCCCACTATCCGACGTTGCTCGTCTCCGCGCAGACCGGCCTCGGGCTCGGCGACCTCGGCGAGTGGCTGTGGCGGCGGCTCGGCCTCGTGCGCGTATACACCAAGGCACCGGGCAAGCCGCCCGACGGGGGCCGTCCGTACACCTTGCGGCACGGCGAGCAGACGGTTGCGGACGCGGCGCGGCTCGTGCACCGGGACCTCGCCGACAGCCTCAAGTTTGCGCGCGTCTGGGGCAGCTCCGTCGCGGCCCCAGGACAGCACGTCGGCCGCGAGCACCGGCTCGCAGACCGCGACGTGCTCGAACTGCATTCCTGACGCCGGGCCGCTTCGCTCGCCATAATGGCGCATGGCCGAACGACGACCGATCGCGACCCGCGACACGCACTGGGCGCGTGCCCTCGCGGCGCGCATCGCTGCCACCGGACTGACCGCCAATGCGATCTCGCTGGCCGGTGCCGTGTTCGCAGCCCTGGCAGGCGCGGCGTTCTGGCTGGCGGACGGTCCGCACCGGCGAGCGTGGCTCGTCGTCGCCGCCGTCGGCATCCAGTTGCGCCTGCTCTGCAACATGCTGGACGGCATGGTGGCGGTCGAGCACGGCCGCGCGACGCCGACCGGCGCGCTGTACAACGACGTGCCGGACCGCGTGGCCGACACGGTGATCCTGGTCGGGGCCGGCTACGCGGCCGTCGGCATCGAGTGGGGCCCGGGGCTCGGCTGGGCCTGCGCCGTGATGGCGATGCTCACCGCGTTCGTGCGCGTGCTCGGCGGGTCGCTCGGCACGCCGCAGTACTTCTTCGGGCCGCAGTCGAAGTCGCAGCGGATGGCCGTGCTCACGGCAGCCGCGCTCGCCGCGGCGATGGTGCCGTCGGCGGCGACGGCCGGGCGCATCGTCACGTTCGCGCTCGTCGTCGTGCTCGTGGGCTCCGCAATCACGGCGGTACGGCGCCTGAGGCGAATCGCGGCCGACCTGGAGCGCCGCGATGCTTGACCGCCTGATCGCTGCGGTGCTGCGCGGCCTCTGCCGGCTCGTCACGGGCGCCCAGCCGCGCTGGCTCTGCGACCCGCGCTCCCTCGCGCCGCGCATCTATTTCGCGAACCACTGCTCACACCTCGATACCGTGGTCGTCTGGACGACATTGCCGGACGCTCTCCGTGACCGCACACGGCCCGTCGCGGCGCGCGACTACTGGGGCCACGGACGGCTGCGGCGCTACGTCGCGGACCGCGTGTTCGACGCGCTGCTGATCGACCGCAAGTCGACCGAGGGCGCCGAGGTCGTCGAGCAGCAGCGTCGCGAGACGCTCGAGGCCATGACCTCGGTGCTCGACGCCGGGCGATCGCTGATCCTCTATCCCGAGGGCACGCGGGGCAGCGGCGACGCGATCCAGCCGTTCCGCGCGGGCCTCTACCACCTCGCGCGCGCGAGGCCCACGGTCTCGCTCGTGCCCGTGTACCTCGGCAACCTTGCACGCATCCTGCCCAAGGGCGCGACGCTGCCGGTGCCGCTGCAGGGCCAGGTCGTGTTCGGCCCGGAGCTGCACCTCCGCGCGGGCGAGGACAAGCAGGCGTTCCTCGAGCGCTGTCGTCACGCCGTGCTCGAGCTTGCGGAGCGCCGCGCATGAGCCTGTTCCACGACCGCGAACTCGTCATGCTGATCGGCGGGATCCTCGCGTTCCTGACCGTCGCGAGCCTGATCGCCGCCGTGCTGCACCGTCGCGCCCGCAGCGAATCCGCACGCGCCACCGTCGACAACCTCGTCGCGCGGATCCGGGCCTGGTGGGTGATGGTCATCGTCTTCGGCATCGCGATCGCGACCGGCGGAGCGGGTTCGCTCGTGATGTTCGCGATCGTGTCGTTCCTCGCGCTCCGGGAGTTCCTGACGCTGCTGCCGACCCGGCGCGCGGACCACCGCGCGATGCTCTGGACCGTGTTCCTGTTCCTGCCCGCGCAGTACTACTTCGTCGCGACGGGCTGGTACGGCATGTTTGCGCTGCTGATCCCCGTGTACGCCTACCTGCTGCTGCCCTCGGTGCAGGTGCTCGCGGGCGACACCGAGGACTTCCTCGCGCGCACGTCCCGCCTGCAGTGGGTGCTCATGATCTGCGTCTACTGCGTGAGCCACGCACCGGCGCTCCTGATGCTCGAGATCCCGGGATACGAAGGGCAGGGCGCCAAGCTGCTGCTGTTCCTCGTCGTGGTGACGCAGGTCTCCGACGTGCTGCAGTACACCGTGGGCAAGCTCTACGGCCGCCGCAAGGCCGTGCCGACGGTAAGCCCGAACAAGACCGTCGAAGGCTACCTCGGCGGCGGCGCACTCGCGGTGCTGATCGGCACCGGCCTCTGGTGGGCGACGCCGTTCGCGCCGTGGCAGGCGGCGCTGCTGTCGCTGGTGATCGTTCTTGCGGGCATTGCGGGCGGGCTGGTGATGTCGGCCGTCAAGCGTGACCGCCAGGTTAAGGACTTCGGCGCGCTGATCCCCGGCCACGGCGGCGTGCTCGACCGCATCGACTCGCTGTGCTTCTCGGC
>Ga0105090_10000314_pt1 | contig 22913 bp, 22 predicted proteins | sample PPLLak3March2015_FD_79110 | JGI IMG/M metagenome (GOLD analysis project Ga0105090, IMG submission 79110) | Freshwater sediment microbial communities from Prairie Pothole Lake near Jamestown, North Dakota, USA - PPLs Lake P7 Core (1) Depth... | ecosystem: Environmental > Aquatic > Freshwater >...
CACTTCCACGAGCTCGACCGCAAGGGACTCATGATGTACGGCCAGATGACGGCCGGCTCGTGGATCTACATCGGCAGCCAGGGCATCGTGCAGGGCACCTACGAGACGTTCGTCGAGATGGGACGCCGGCACTACGGCGGCGACCTCGCCGGCCGCTGGATCCTCACCGCCGGGCTCGGCGGGATGGGCGGCGCGCAACCGCTCGCGGCGACGATGGCGGGCGCGTCGATGCTCGCGGTCGAGTGCCGACCCGAGCGCATCCAGAAGCGGCTCGACACGCGCTATCTCGACGTGCGCGCCGATACGCTGGACGAAGCGCTCGCCGTGATCGAACGCTCGGTCCGCGAACGCCGGCCGCTCTCGGTGGGCCTGCTCGGCAATGCGGCCGAGGTGCTGCCGGAAATGCTCCGGCGCGGCGTACGCCCCGACGCGGTCACCGACCAGACCTCCGCGCACGACCCCGTCAACGGCTACCTGCCCGCGGGCTGGACGCTCGCGCAGTGGGACGAGCGGCGAGCGAGCGACCCGCGCTCCGTCGAGCGGGCCGCGCGCGCCTCGATGGCGCGGCACGTCGAGGCGATGCTCGAGTTCCACCGGCTCGGCATCCCGGTGTTCGACTACGGCAACAACATCCGCCAGGTCGCACGGGACGAGGGCGTGGTCCAGGCGTTCGACTTCCCGGGCTTCGTCCCGGCGTACGTGCGGCCGCTGTTCTGCCGCGGCATCGGGCCGTTCCGCTGGGCGGCGCTCTCGGGCGACCCGGAAGACATCCGGCGTACCGATGCAAAGGTTAAGGAGCTCATCCCCGACGACACGCACCTGCACCGCTGGCTCGACATGGCGCGCGAGCGGATCCAGTTCCAGGGCCTGCCGGCGCGCATCTGCTGGGTCGGGCTCGGGCAGCGCCACCGCCTCGGGCTGGCGTTCAACGACATGGTCGCCCGCGGCGAACTGAAGGCACCGATCGTGATCGGCCGCGACCACCTCGACTCGGGCTCGGTCGCGAGTCCGAACCGCGAGACGGAAGCGATGCGGGACGGCTCCGACGCCGTGGCCGACTGGCCGCTCCTGAACGCGATGCTCAACATCGCGAGCGGCGCGACGTGGGTGTCGATCCACCACGGCGGCGGGGTCGGGATCGGCTACTCGCAGCACGCCGGCGTCGTGATCGTCTGCGACGGCACGCCCGCCGCCGCGAAGCGCATCGAGCGCGTGCTCTGGAACGATCCCGGCACCGGCGTTATGCGCCACGCGGACGCGGGCTATCCGGAAGCGATCGAGTGCGCGCACGTTAATCATCTGAATCTTCCGGGCCTGTGACATTGGGAGCCACCGTGCCTCGCGCGCCCGGTTCCGGATCGATCCGGAAGACCGTCGCGCGGCATGGACGTCGCGCGCGAGCCCCCAAGGACGGGTTCACGGCGTGTCTTCCGGATCGATCCGGGACCGGGCGCGCGGAGCCGTTGCACGCATGCTGACACTCTGGAGACATGCCCGGATCGCTACCTGTGACGAGCAGTCGCGCGTGTACGACCGCGGCGCCCTCGTCACGCGCGATGCGCTGATCGAATGGGTCGGCGACGAGGGCGACCTGCCGCCCGGCGTGCGGCCGGACCGCACGATCGAGCTCGCCGGTCGCTGGGTGACGCCCGGCCTCGTCGACTGCCACACGCACCTCGTGTACGCGGGCCAGCGGGCGGCGGAGTTCGCGCGTCGCACGTCGGGCGAGAGCTACGCGGACATCGCCCGCGAGGGTGGCGGGATCCTCTCGACGGTACGCGCGACGCGCGCGGCCACGGTGGACACGCTCGTGGAAGCGGCGCGGCCGAGGCTCGAGTCGCTGCTCGCGGAGGGCGTGACGACGGTCGAGATCAAGTCGGGCTACGGACTCGAATACGACACCGAGATCCGCATGCTCCACGCCGCGCGTCGGCTCGAGGCGCTGCATCCGGTCACCGTTGCGACGACCTTCCTCGCAGCGCACGCCCTGCCTCCCGAGCATGCGGGCCGCGCTGACGAGTACGTCCAGCGGATCTGCGACGACTGGCTGCCGCGCGCCGCGCGAGAGCGCACTGCCGATGGCCGGCGCCTCGTCGACGCGGTCGACGCCTACTGCGAGGACATCGCGTTCTCAGCCGCCCAGTGCGACCACCTCTTCGCGCGCGCGCGCGCGCTCGATGCGCCCGTCAAGCTCCACGCCGAGCAGCTTTCGAACGTGGGCGGCACGCAGGTCGCCGCTCGCCACGGCGCGCTCTCCTGCGATCACCTCGAGTACGCGACGGAGGCGGACGCCGCAGCACTCGCCCGCTCGGGCACGGTGGCCGTCATGCTGCCGATCGCGTTCTACGTCCTCGCCGAGCAGCAGCTGCCGCCGCTGCCCGCGCTGCGCCGCCACGGCGTGCCGCTCGCGGTCGCCTCCGACTCGAACCCGGGCACGGCGCCCGGGGCCTCGCTGCTGCTCGCGATGAACATGGCCCGACGCCTGTTCGGGCTCTCGAGCACCGAGGTGCTGCTCGGCACGACGCGTCACGCGGCGCGGGCGCTCGGGCTCGAGGGCGAGCGCGGGTCGCTCGCCCCCGGCCGCGTGGCGGACCTCGCCGCCTGGTCGATCGACACGCCGGACGAGCTCGGGTACTGGGCCGGCTACAATCCGTGCAGCCTCGTGGCGAAGAACGGCGAGATCGTGCTCGAGCGGGACGTGTGAAGACGGCATGAACATCCCCTCCGACCTCGACCGCAGCGTCTGGACCGGCCGCACGGATCCCGAGGACGGCGACCTCGGCCGTCGCTGGCACCACGTGATCCGTCCGGTCGCCCCCGAGCCGGGCGTCGCGCTCGTCGGGTTTGCATGCGATGCGGGCGTCAGCCGCAACCGCGGACGCGCCGGCGCTGCGGCAGGTCCGCTCGCGCTGCGCCGCATGCTCGCCAACCTCGCGTGGCACGGTGCCGATCCGCCGCGCCTGTACGACGCGGGCGACGTCGCGTGCGTCGACGACGCGCTCGAGACGGCGCAGGACGCCTATGCGGACCGGATCGCAGCCCTGCTCCACGCTCGCCACTTTCCCATCGGGCTCGGCGGCGGCCACGAGATTGCCTGGGGCGCCTACCAGGGGCTGGCGCGCGCGCTCGAGGGCGATTCCCGCCTCGAGCGGCTCGGCATCGTCAATTTCGACGCCCACCTCGACCTGCGGATCGGACCGCAGCCGGGCCGCGGCACGTCGGGCACCCCGTTCCTGCAGATCGCCGGGTCGCGCGCCGCGGCAGGGCTGCCGTTCCGCTACCTCTGCCTGGGCCTGAGCCGGCCCGCGAACACGCGTGCGCTGCTCGAGCGGGCGGCAGGGCTCGGCGTCGAGATCGTGGAGGACGTCGAGGCCGGCCGCAGCCCGGCCGAAGCGCGGCTCGAGCGCTTCGTGGCGGAGTCCTCGGCGATCTACCTCACGTTCTGCCTCGACGTACTGCCGCCGGCCGTCGCACCCGGCGTCAGCGCGCCGTCGAGCCTCGGGATTGCCCTGCACCGGGCGGTCGAGCTGCTGCGGCGCGTGCTCGATCACTGCCGCCACGGCCGGCCCGGCGGCAAGCTGCTGCTGGCCGACGTCGCGGAGCTCAACCCGCGCCACGACCCCGACGGCCGCACGGCCCGCACGGCGGCGCGGATCGTCCACGAACTCGCGGCGCTGTCATACTGACCGCCATCCAGCGCCGTACTAGAGATCCCATGCCGACCAGCCTCCGGTTCCTGTTCGCGTATGCCGCGTTGTTCGCGGCGGTCGCCGGCTGCAGCAGGCAGGCGCCCTCGACCGACGTGCCCGCGACGACCGCGCGGACCGAGCTGGCAACCGCTGCAGACGCGGCCACGGCCCACCTGCCGCCCGGCATCGACTGGTACGCGGGCGACGTCGATGCGGCGTTCGCCGCGGCGCGCGCCGCAGACAAGCCGCTGTTCCTGTTCTGGGGCGCCGAGTGGTGCCCGCCCTGCGCGCAGATCAAGGCGACGATCTTCAGCCGCCGCGAGTTCCAGGAACGCAGCCGCCTGTTCGTGCCGGTGTATCTGGACGGCGACACGCCGAGCGCGCAGAAGCAGGGCGAGCGCTTCGGCATCGTGGGCTATCCGACGATGATCCTGTTCCGTCCCGATGGCACCGAGATCACCCGCCTGCCGGGCGGCGTCGACGTCATGCGCTACGCGACGATCCTCGACGTGGCGCTCGCCGACGCGCGTCCCGTCGCGGAACTCGTCCGCGCCGCGACCTCGGGCGGCCAGCTCACCTCGAACGACTGGCGCCTGCTCGCGTATTACTCCTGGCCCACCGACAACGACCGCATCATTCCCAGGGCCGAGAAGACCGCGACCTTCCGCCGCCTGTCGTCGAGCTGCCCGGCGGAGCTGCGCCCGGACTGCACCCGGCTCTGGTTCGAGTACCTGGGGGCAGCCGCGGAGGAAGCGAAGGGCGGCACGAGCCCGCTGTCCGGCCTCGACCGCGCGGACGCGAGACGCGACCTGCTCTCGCTGCTCGCTTCGCCGACGGTCGCGCAGGCGAACGTCCAGAACCTGCTGTACGGCGCCGAGAGCGTCGTGGGCATCCTCTCCGACCCGGGGACGCCCGAGCGGCGCCAGCTCACGGACGCGTGGCGCGCCGCGCTCGACCGGCTCGGAACCGAATCGTTGCAGCCGCTGACCGGCCCGGAGCAGATCAACGCGATGCGCGCGCGCGTGCTGCTCGCGCAGCTCGACGCTCCCGGCGTGCCGCTCGACGCCACGCTGCTGGCCGCAGCCCGCAAGACCGTGGAGGACGTCACGACGGCCGCCACCGAGACGTACGCGCGTCACGCCGCGGTGAACGCCGCGGCCAATCTCTACTGGACGGCGGGCCTCGACGACGACGCGAACCGCCTGCTGGTCACGGCGATCGAGCAGTCGAAGTCGCCTTACTACTTCATGCTCGACCTCGCGGAACTCGCGCAGAAGGCGGGCCGCAAGGACGAGGCCGTCGCGTGGCTCGAGCGCGCCTACGCCGGCGCAAAGGGTCCCGCGACGCGCTTCCAGTGGGGCTACAACTACCTCGTCGGCCTGCTGGAGATGACGCCGGACGACACGGCGCGCATCGAGCGCACCGGCCTCGAACTGCTCGATGAGCTCGGCGGCTCGCCGGACGCGTTCTACCAGCGCACGCAGATGCGGCTCGAGCAGTTGAGCGCGAAGCTCCTCGAGTGGGGCAGCACGCCGGAGCGTGCCACGGTCGTGGCGAAGCTGCGGGCGCGCACGACGTCGATCTGCGGCGGCCTGCCCGCGGGCGACGCGGGGCGCGCGAACTGCGAGGCGTTCCTCAGGCCCGCGGCACCTGCCACTGCGACCGCATCAGCGAGTACTTGACCCCGCGGCGCTCGTCCTCGCTGCGGCCCGGCAGCCACTCCTCGGGCCAGGTGAATTCGCGCTCGAGCGCGAAGCCGCACTTCTCCATCACGCGCCGCGAGCCCGCGTTCCCGACGAGCGCGCGCGCCGAGAGCTTGTCCGCGCCGACCGTCCCGAACCCGTGCGCGACCAGTGCGCGGCCGACCTCGGTCGCGAGACCCTGTCCCCACACGGAGCGTCGCAGGCGATACCCGAGTTCCTGTTCGTCCGGGTCGATGCGGTCGGGCCGCAGGTGGAACCAGCCGACGAAGGCGTGGTCGACCCGCGTTTCAGCGACCCAGACGCCGAGCAGCGGCGTCGCCCCGTACTGCGCGAGCAGCCGCGGCACGACGGCCTCGTAGTGCGAGCGCGGGCTCGGCTGCCCGTAGCTGATCCAGCGCATCACCTCCGGATCGGAGTCGAGCTCGACGAGTCGATCGACGTCGTCGAGCCCGAAGCGACGCAGCCGCACGCGCTCCGTCTCCAGTAGGATGACGCGGTCGTTCACCCGGCCGGCCGATGATTCCATGACTGCACCCGTCTACGACTTCCGCAGCGACAATGTGGGCGGCGCCGCGCCCGAACTGCTCGAGGCACTGGTCACGGCGAACGCGGGCACCGCCTCGCCCTATGGCGACGACGATCATACCCGAGCGATGAACGCGCGCTTCACCGCAGCCTTCGAGCGTCCGGTGACGGCGCTCCCCGTCTCGAGCGGCACCGGCTCGAACGCGGTGGCGCTCGCGGCGCTCGCGAACCCGTACGGGTCGATCTACTGCCACGAGTCCGCGCACATCAACGTCTACGAGTGCGGCGCGCCGGAGTTCTACACGGGCGCCAAGCTCGTCGCGCTGCCCGGCCGCGACTACAAACTGCACGCCGACGAACTCGACGCGGCGCTGTCGCTCGCAGGCCGCGGCAACCCGACGCGCGTGCAGCCGTTCGCGCTCAACGTCACGCAGCCGACGGACTACGGCACGCTGTACCGGCCGGCCGAGATCGCCGCGCTCTGCGAGATTGCTCACGCGCACGGCCTCAAGGTGCACATGGACGGCGCGCGTTTCGCGAACGCGATCGCGGCGCTCGGCTGCTCGCCGGCCGACCTCACGTGGCGCTGCGGCGTCGACGCGCTGTCGTTCGGCGCGACCAAGAACGGCGCGATGAATGCCGAGGCGGTCGTCGTGTTCGACCCGGCGCTCGCGGCCTCGATCCCGTTCCGCATGAAGCGCGGCGGCCTGGTGCTGTCGAAGGCGCGCTACGTCTCGGCGCAGCTCGATCGCTATCTGGCCGACGACCGCTGGATCGAGCGCGCCCGGCGTGCGAACGAGCACGCCGCACGCCTCGCCGCCGGACTCGGTGCACTGCCCGGCGTCACGATCGTCGCACCCGTCGAGATCAACATGATCTTCGCGCGCCTGCCGGATGCTGCGGTCGCCGCGCTCGACGCCGGTCCGCTCCGCTACTACAAGCTCGGCCGCGAGGTGCGGTTCGTGTGCCGCCACGACCAGGAACCCGAGGGGATCGCGGCGCTCGTCGACACGGTCCGCGCCGCGCTCGGTAGCCCGGCGCCGGGTCGGGTACCATTGCGACCAGGATGATTCCCCGTACGACACGATCCCATCCACGCGCGGGCCGCGGGCCGGCGCAGCTCGCGCGGCTGGCCCTCGTCGCGCTGTTCGTGAGCCTGACGGCCCTCGCGCAGCAGCTCGAGGTCATCGAGCTGCGCCACCGCCTCGCCGACGACGTGATCCCCGTGCTGCAGCCGCTCGTCGAGCCGGGCGGCGTGATCACCGGCACGGACGCGGTGCTCTTCGTGCGCACGAGCCCCGCGAACCTGGCGCAGATCCGTGCGGCGCTCGCCACGCTCGACCGGGCGCCGCGACAACTCGTCGTGATGGTCGGCCAGGGCACAGTGACGAACGAGGCCCGTGCGGGCGCCGCGGGCTCGGTCGTGATCGGCAACGACGACGTGCAGGTGGGGGTCAACGCGCCATCGGGTGCATCGCCCGGCGCGAGCGCGAGTGTCGGCTCCCGCAACCAGCGCGCGAACCTGCGGAACGTCAGCAGCGTACGCACGCTCGAGGGTACCGAGACGTTCATCGCCATCGGCCAGTCCGTGCCGCTCACGACGACGCAGGTGACGTCCGGCTGGAGCGGGTCCGTCGTGCAGCAGACGACCGGCTTCCGCGACGTCAGCACCGGCTTCTACGCGACGCCACGCGTCGCCGGCGACGTCGTGACGCTCGTGATCTCGCCGCGCCAGCAGCGCATCTCGGGCTCGCGGCGCTCCCCGGTGGTCGAGACGGCGGGCGCCACGACGACGGTGAGCGGCCGCCTCGGCGAGTGGATGCCACTCGGTGCGGTGCGCAGCTCGGGCGGTGGCGACACGAGCGGGCTCCTCGTCTGGGGCCGCCAGACCAGCGCGTCCGAGTACTCGGCCTGGGTCAAGGTGGACGAGGTAGACTGAGTACATGGCCCGCCTGCTGCCACTGCTGCTCTTCTTCGCCGTCGCGGTCCTGCTGTCGATGTTCGGCCAGCGGGAGAGCAGCCGTGCGCGCGATCCGCGCGCCTACCGCCCGAAGGCGCGCTCGCGCCCGGGCGCGGCCGACACGGATCGGTCCGCCGGCGTGCCGTTCGTGATGCGCCGCGCGGAGTTCGCGGGCCTGCGCGACGCCTACTCCGGCGAGCCGCTCGATCCTTCGCGCGCGATCGTGCGCTGCGAGAGCTGCGGCGTGCTGTACCACGCCGAGAGCGCGAACGTGCTCGCCCGCGAGAACGCCGGGCGGTGCGCCGGCTGCGGCCGGCAGCGCTTCCGCGCCGTCGTCGTGGACGCGGGCTGAGCCCGGTACCCGACATGGACATGCTGCGCAACCAGCGCTACCGACGCCACGACCTCATCGACTGGTTCTCGCAGGAGGAGGTCTCCGCTGCGCGCATCGCCGTCGTCGGCGCAGGCGCGGTGGGCAACGAAGTCGTCAAGAACCTCGCGCTGCTTGGCGTCGGCGCGATCGACGTCTACGACTTCGACGTCGTCGAGCCCCACAACCTCACCCGCGGCGTGCTGCTGCGCGAGGGCGACGTCGGCCGCAACAAGGCGGAGGCCGTCGCCGAGCGCGCCGCGGCCCTCGACCCGAACGTGCGGATCCGCGCGGTGCCGGGCGACTTCTGGCGCACGCTCGGCATCCGGGCGCTGCAGGACTGCACCTGCGCGATCTCGGCGGTCGACAACTTCGAGGCGCGCCTCAAGCTGAACCAGCTCTGCCTCCTCGCCGGCGTCGACCTCGTCAACACCGGTCTCGACAGCCGCTGGGCGAGCGTCGAGTCGTATCCCTACGGCTCCGCCCCGGACGTCGCCTGCTACGAGTGCACCCTGCCCGACTCCGCGTACGGCCGCGTCGCCGAGCGCTACTCGTGCGGCGGGCTGCGCAAGCGCGCGCTCGTCGAGCGCCGCATCCCGACGACCACCGTCACGGCGAGCGTCGCCGGTGCGCTGGCGGCCTCCGCGGCGCTGCGCTTCGGGCCCGAGACCACCACCGGGTCGCGCCGCACGCTCGTCGACACCCTGGGCGGAGCGGCGACGACGGTCTCGATCCCGCGCCGCGCCGAGTGCCCGGGCTGCGCCGCGTACGTCACGCCACCCCGCGTCGTCCGCACTCGCAACCGCTGGCTGCCGCCCTCGACGGTAGCCGACCCGTCGCTGCTCACGCTGCCGCTGCGCCTGAGCGACGCGCTGATCGCGTCCTGGGAGTGCGTGGCCTGCGGGCCGCTCGAGGCGGCGGACCGCTACGTCAACCAGCGCGCGGACGCGTTCGACGACTCGATCGCGACCTGCCCCAGCTGCAACGCGCCGTCGGTGCGGGTCGAGATCCGCGACGCCTTCACTCTCGGCGAGCTCGTCGAGCGCTACGGCCCGCGGCCGGCGCCCGTCAAGTTCGCGCTCGCCGACCTCGAGTCCGGTACCGTGTGTTTCGACCTCGACGAGGACCGTCCTTCATGAGCCAGGAAATCAAGCTCTACGTGCGCACTGCGGACCAGACGCGCCGCGCCGAACTCGACCTCGACGCCAGCAGCACCGGCGCGGACATCATCCAGGCCGCGGTCGACAACTGGGCGCTGCCCGCCGACACCGACTACACGCTGGTCAACACGACGACCGGCAAGGCGCTCGCGCCCGGCGACGACCTCTCGAAGGCCGCGCGCCCCGGCGACGTGCTCGAAGTGCAGCCGGTGCTGGTCGCGGGCTGAACCGCCGCGCGCCCGCGCCGCGTCACCGCGACTCGCGACCATGCCCAACGCGATCCGGCTGCGCTCGGACGTCGACCGCGTGCAGGCGCTCGCCGCGGCCGCGGAGGGGCGCATCGTCGTGCTCGAGACGCCGACCGTCGCCGCGGCCGTGATGAAGCTCGACCTGCTGTACGCGGTGCCTGCGTCGCCGCGCTATCCGCTCGACGTGCGCCGGCAGACGCGGCTCTCGATCTCGCTGCCGGGCCGCTATCCGTTCCAGCCGCCGGTGGCGATGTTGACGACGCCGATCTGGCACCCGAACGTCTTCACGGCCGGGACGATCTGCCTCGGGACGCGCTGGATCGCGACAGAGGGGCTCGACCTCTTCGTGCAGCGCCTCGCGCGGCTGCTCACCTACGACGGCCTGCTGCTCAACACGCGCTCGGCCGCGAACCGCGAGGCCGCGATCTGGTACGAGCAGGCACGGCGAGCCCACCCGAACGCGTTCCCTACGGACCACCCGACGTTCGGCGATGCGGCGCCCGCGAAAGCCCGACCTCGCGTCGGCTGGACCGACCAGGTCACGAACGACGCTCGCGTCGAGCGCGCGTGCCCGTCGTGCGGACGGACGCTGAGGCTGCCCCTGGGACGATCCGGCACCGTCCGCTGCCCGGGCTGCAGCACGCGCTTCGAGGCCCGCACCTGATGCGCGGGGTGGACTGATGCGCTGGGTGGACCAGTCGCCGCGGCTGCCGCTGCAGCCCGTCGCGGCCGTCGCCGGCCGTGATGCGCAGCTCGACGCCGTGCTCGCCGCGGCCAGCGACACCGCGCGCGACGCCGATGGCATCACCGTCGCGATCGAACGTGCGGCGCTGGACGCGGCGCTCGCGCACCTCGGCCAGCACGCGGACGAACAGGGCGGCCTGCTGCTCGGCGAAGTGTTCGCCGAGGACGACGACCCGGCTGCGACGCGCGTGATCCTCGTGACGCAGGCGGTGCCGTCGCGGGACTTCGACAGCACCGGCATGTCGCTGCGCATGGAAGCGGGCGTGTGGAGCGACGCGCGCGCGCGCCTCGGCGCAAGGGAGCTCGTCGTCGGCTGGTATCACAGCCACCCGGACCTCGGCGCGTTCTTCAGCGGCATCGACCGGCGTACGCAGCGCGCGTTCTTCCCGCACGCCTACAGCGTCGGCTGGGTCGTCGACCCGCTGCGCGGCGAGGCCGCGGTGTTCGTCGGCGCCGAGTCCGGAGATCCGGCGCGCGTCGTCTACTGCGACGGTGCAGTGCCGCCCGCGGGAGGTGCCGCGGCCGGTGGCGTCGACGGCTGCGGCGCGGAGGGCGCCGGTGCGTAGGCTTCCGGGGCGACCTGCGGCCGCATGAAGGGCGGATCGCCGATCACCTCGACGCCGCGGATGAAGTAGTCGGTCTCGCCGAAGCAGTCGGTCGGCAGGCCGCGGTGCTCGGTGTAGTGCAGCCGCACCTGCTTGCCGACCGCCGCGTTCAGCTGCTGGACCACCGCCTCGTCCCGCACGCTGAAACTCCAGATCTGCGGCGCGACGCCCCCAACGACGTACATCGCGAGTTCGCCCTCGTGAGTCTTGCAGATCCAGCCGCGCGTCGAGAACTTCTGCAGCACGCCCGCGCGGTCGCCCTCCGAGTAGCTCCACCACAGCATGAACGCCGTGTAGAGCCCGATGAGCAGCAGCGCCCCGAGGAGGCTCCCCACGAGCCACGATTTGAAACTGCGCCGCGGCGGCCGCGCAGGGGGCGGCGGGACCGGAGTCGGGGTCGCGGTCGGCGGGATCGGGGGTGTCGAGCTCGTGGCCATGCGCGGTTCCTGGATTGACCTGCGGACATCATACCGCCGCCGGTGCGCTCGGGCGCGCGTCGACGGCGGACGGCGACGCTGCTCAGAGCTGCGATTCGATCGGGAACAGTCGCAGCACCGTCACCGTGAACCGCCGCCCCGCGCTCGCGTCCGGCTCGCGCTCGAGCCGTCGCGCCTCACCGTCGACCTGGTCGTACCAGACGAGCCCCTCGCCGCCCTCGAGCTCCACGCGGTAGCTCAGGTCCGGCGCGGCGATCCGCCCGAAGTTCGCGCGCAGCTGCTCGGCGAAGCGCCCGCTCTCGAGCAGCACGCCCATCTCGGTATTGATGTTCGCCGAGCGCGGGTCCAGGTTCATCGAGCCCACGTACACCCAGTGCCGGTCGATCACCATCGCCTTGGTGTGCAGGCTCGCCTGCGACGAGCCGGTCACGCTGATCTGGCTGTGCCCCCCGGTGCCGTCGACCTGCTGCTTCATCTCGTACAGCTCGACGCCGCCGCGCAGCAGGTCGCGCCGGTGCCGAGCGTAGCCCGTGTGCACCGCGGCCACGTCCGTGGCCGCGAGCGAGTTCGTGAGCACCGCGACGCGCACGCCGCTCTCCACCATGTCGACGAGACCCTGCGCGCCGCTCGAGCGCGGCACGAAATACGGAGACACGATCAGGATCTCGTCCCTGGCTGCCGCGATCGCCGGGGCCAACCCGCGCAGCACGGTCGAGGTGGGCAGCCCGTCCCCGCGCTCGTCGGGCTTCTTGGGGTCATCAGCGAGCAGGCGCACGGCGGCGAGCACGCGGCTCGCGTCGCCCGCGACGTCGGCACCGATCTGCCGCTGCGCCTCCTCGAGCGTCTCGACGTACGGCGATTCGGCCTTGCGCTCGCGCCACGCCTCGGCATCGGCGATCAGCCGTTCGAGCGCGCCGGGCGGCGGCGGACGCCCCTCGAATCTCGACACGGGCACGGCGTTCGGGCTGTTCCAGTACTCGTCGAACGAGCGGCTCACGTCGGCGACGACCGGCCCCGCGAGCAGCACGTCCAGGTCCGCGAAGTTCGAGTGCCGCGACGCACCGAAGTACTCGTCGCCGATGTTGCGGCCGCCGACGATCGCGACCCGGTTGTCGGCGATCCACGCCTTGTTGTGCATGCGGCGGTTGAGCCGGGTGCCGCGGAGCACGGCCTCGGTCACCTTGCCGAGGATTCCGGAGCGGCTGTAGAACGGGTTGAAGAGCCGCACTTCGAGGTTCGGGTGCTGGTCGGCGACGAGGAAGAGATCGTGCTTCGCGCGCCCGTCGATGTCGTCGACCAGGATGCGCACGCGGACGCCCCGCTCGGCCGCGCGCAGCAGCTCGGTGGCGAGCAGACGCCCGGTCAGATCCGCGTGCCAGATGTAGTACTGGACGTCGAGCGAGCGGACCGCCTGCTGCGCGGTCGACGCCCGGTACGCGTACGCCAGTGCGTTCGACTCGATCAGCGTCACCGCGGAGAGCCCACGCGGATCGGCCGGCGCGCGCGGCGCGGAAGCGTCGTCCCGCGCTGCCGTGTCGACGCGCAGGGCCCGTTCCGCTGCGGCGTCGAGCGGCGAGTCCGTGCCGGGCGGCAGCGCGTGGCTAGTCTCGATACCCCCGAGGCGTGGCGCCGTCGCGCAGTGTGCGAGCAGCGGCAGGACCGCGAGCAGCGCGAGGCGCGCGTGCCGCCGCCGCAACCCATGGTGTACCCGGACCGCGTCCTGCAACCGGATCACGTTCAACGCGCGGTCGTCTCGGGGGCAGTGACCGAGTCGAGGAACCCGTCGACGCGCTCGAGGAGGTAGCCGTGGAACGGGTTGCTGCGCTGGCGCGTCAGCACCCACGACGGCAGCGCGAGCACGCCGTTCTCGCCGCGCACGGCGACGCTACCGAGCTGCACGTGGCGCTCGGTCCGCTCGGCCGCGAACCCGTACAACGGATCGTCGGCCGGGAACGGCAGCGCGACGTGCGAGAGCGAGAACACTGACGACGGCCACTCGAGTGCGAGGACCCGGTCCTCCTGCAGCGCCGAGCCCTGCGGCGCGCGCAGTTCGTGCACCTGCCAGGACTGCGGGGAGACGTTCGTGACGACGGTCAGGCCGAACGGCCGCTGCGGCATGCCGAGCAGCCGCTGCGTGAGCGGACCCGGATCGGACACGAGCAGCGCGCGGGCCGCCGCGAGCCGGTTGACGTCGAAGAGCACGAGCTCGTGACGGTCGCCGGGCAGGTGCTCGAACAGCACGTCGACGACGGCGTCGGCCCGCACGGTGGAATCGACCGTGGACAGGAACGCGATGACAGGCGGGAAACCCGCCAGGACGCCATCGGTGGCGAGACGGGTCACGTTGCGCGAGACGCCGCGCGTGAGGCGGAACGTCTCGCCCGCGGCGTTGAAGGTGAACGAGTTGTACTTGTAGGGATCGAACTCGAGCTGCACGTCCTGCCACGCGGCGCGCGCGAAACCCGGTACCGACGAAAGCCCCGTACGCAGGCGGGCCAGGACCGCGAACTTCGAGATCGCGATCGCGGGCGAGATCAGCACGAGGCCCGACGGGCGCGGCAGCCCGGTGTCCTCGAGCGCGGCCATCGCGTAGTCGACGGCCAGCGCCGCGCCGTTCGAATAGCCCACCATCAGGATCGGCCGGTCGGCCGGGCCGTTGCGCCGCAGGTCGCGCATCGCGAGCTCGACGGCGGCCTGCATGTCCTCGACGCGGAACTCGAGCAGGCCCGACGGCGCGGTGCCGTGCCCCGGCAGCCGGAGGCCAAGGACGTCGTAGCCGCGCGCGGCGAGGTGCTCGCCGATCGAGCGCAGGCTGTAGGGTGAGTCCGTGAGGCCGTGCAGCAGCAGTGCCGCACCGCGGGGCGCGACGCCTTCCGCGGGCGCAAGGCGGTACGTGCGGTTCCAGTCGACCGGCCAGCGCGCGGGGTCGCTCAGGCTGTCCGTCGTGTATCGGTTGAGGGGTTCGGGGTCGTCCGGGTCGGCGGGACGGTAGACCTCCTTGCGGAGCTGCGCGAACAGGCGCTCCTCTAGCGCGAGGTACTCGTCGAGCGTGTCGACTTCGGCGGCACGGCTCGCGTCGAAGTCCTCGAGGCGCGTCTCGTGCCAGGCCTGCGGCTGGGCCCCCCTCTGCAGGAACTGCCAGTAGACGATGCCGGCGATGAGCACCAGCCCGAACACCAGTGACCCGACCGCGAACCAGAGGCAGCCCAGCAGCCTGCGTACCATCCCGCCATCCCCCGCCCCGACCTGCCGGGGTGACGGAGTTTAGTCCGAACCGGGCAGCTCTCGTAAAACCCGCATGGTCAGCGCACCGAAGCGGGCGCAGCATGGCTGCCACAGGGCACGCCGTCCGCGATGAACCGTCTACGCTCCCCGCAGATCCTGGCGTACATGACGCCATTTCCGTATTCGATCGACGTCGACGCGCCGCTCGCCGAAGCGCATGCCTTCCTGCGGGACCGCCGCATCCGCCACCTGCCCGTCACCCAGGAGGGACGGCTCGCGGGCATCCTGAGCGATCGTGACATCAAGCTCGCGCTCGGCCCGGACTTCGGTTCGCCGCCCGAGCGGGAACTCCGCGTGCGCGACGTCTACCAGCCCGACTGCTACGTCGTCGAGGCGGGGGAGCACCTGGACCGCGTCGCCGAAACGATGGCAGAGCGCCACATCGGCTCGGCGCTCGTCACCCGCGACGGCAAGCTCGTCGGCATATTCACCACCACGGACGCCTGCCGGGCCCTCGCCCGCATCCTGCGGGAGCAGCACCCGGACCCGGGCCCCGACCAGGTCGCGTGAGGCCAGCATGCCCGAATCGGTGGGGTCGACGAACGCCCGCTGCGCCGACCGGCTGCGCGAGGCCGCCGACCTGCTGGAGGCCCAGGGTGCCAATCCGTTTCGCGTGACCGCCTATCGGCGCGCGGCCGACACGGTGCTCCACCTCGACGAGGACATCGGGACGCTGGTCGAGCGCGAAGGCCTGCCCGGGCTCGACGCCCTGCCCGGCATCGGGCGCGGCATCGCCTCGGCGCTGCTCGAGATGGTGCGCAACGGTCGCTGGACGCAGCTCGAGCGCCTGCGCGGCAGCGTCGATCCCGTGCAGCTCCTGACGACGGTGCCCGGGCTGGGCCATCGTCTCGCCGAGCGCATCCACGAGGAGCTGCACGTCGACACGCTCGAGGCGCTCGAGGTCGCGGCGCACGACGGGCGGCTCGAGTCGGTGCCGGGCGTCGGCGCGCGGCGTGCGGCCTCGATCCGCGCGAGCCTGCAGCAGATGCTGTCCCGGAGCCGGCCGCGGCGGCCGGCCAGTGCGCCGGGCGGATCCGCCGCGCCGTCGGTCGAGACGCTGCTCGCCGTCGACCGCGAATACCGCGAGAAGGCGTCCGCCGGAAAGTTGCCGGCGATCGCGCCGCGGCGGTTCAACCCGTCCGGCGAGGCGTGGCTGCCCGTACTCCACGCTGCGCGCGACGGGTGGCAGTTCACCGCGCTGTACTCGAACACCGCGCAGGCACACCAGCTCGGCCGCACGCGCGACTGGGTCGTGCTGTACTTCTACGACGACGAGCACGCCGAGGGGCAGGGGACGATCGTCACCGAGACGCACGGACCGCTCTCGGGCCGGCGCGTCGTGCGCGGCCGCGAGGCCGAGTGCCGCGCGCACTACGCGGACTGAACGCGATCAGACGAAGTAGGCGAACGCGAACACGCCGAGCATCGTGAAGACGAGCGCGAGCTTCGCGAGCGTGCCGAACAGGAGTCCCATCCACGTCGCCACGCCGGCGCGCGTCGCCTGCTGCATGCGGCCGTGCGAGAGCATCTCGCCCGCGACCGCGCCGACGAACGGCCCGAGGATCAGGCCCGGTATGCCGAGGAAGAACCCGGCGAACGTGCCGAGCATCGCGCCCACGACCGCGAGCTTCGTCGCGCCCACGCGCTTCGCGCCGAGCGCGGTGGCCGCGAAATCGATGACGAACGAGAGCACCGTCAGGAGGCCGAGGATCCCGAGCGTGAGCCAGCTCACGTGCTGGAAGTCCTGCGCCCAGGCGGCGAGGACGAGCCCCGCGAACACCATGGGCACGCCGGGCAGCGCCGGCAGCACGGAGCCCGCGAGCCCGACGAGCACCAGCACGACGGCGAGCACGAGGGCCAGCGTTTCACCCGACATCGACGGCTCCGGTCTTGCGGAAGGGCGCCCAGTGTGCCGGTCGCGGGTGCGCGCGTCACGCGCGCCGTCGGCGAACGCCGCGCCTGTACACTGCGCGGCTTCGCGATGAACGCGCTCCCCACCCTGCCGATCACCGGCGTCCTGCCGGACCTCGAGGCCGCCCTCGCCGCGGGTCGCGCCGTCGTGCTCGAGGCGCCGCCGGGTGCGGGCAAGAGCACGCTGGTGCCGTTGAAGCTGCTCGAGGCCGCGTGGCGCGGCGACGCGCGCATCGTGATGCTCGAGCCGCGGCGTATCGCGGCCCGTGCGGTGGCGGAGCGCATGGCGTCGCTGCTCGGCGAGCGTGCGGGTGGCCGCGTCGGATACCGCACGCGCCTCGAGACGCGCGTGGGCCCCACGACGCGCCTCGAGATCGTCACCGAAGGCATCCTGACCCGGATGCTGCAGCACGACCCGGCGCTCGAGGGCGTCGCGTGCCTCGTGTTCGACGAGTTCCACGAGCGCAACCTGCAGGGCGATCTCGGTCTCGCGCTCGCGCTCGAGTGCCGGCGGCACCTGCGGCCCGACCTGCGGTTCGTCGTGATGTCGGCGACGCTCGACGGCGATGCGCTCGCGCGGCACCTGGGCGACGCGACGGTCGTGCGGAGCCTCGGGCGCACCTACGACGTCGAGACGCGTTATGCGCCGCAGCTGCCGCCGGGCAACGCCCCTCGCCCGATCGCGGACTGGGTCGCCGGTGCGATTGCCCGCGCCATCGAGGAACATCCGGGCGACGTGCTCGCGTTCCTCCCGGGCGCGGGAGAAATCCGGCGCGTTGCCGCTGCGCTCGCGGGTTCGCTCGACGCACGTCGGTACGCGGTGCTGCCGCTGTACGGCGACCTGCCGGCCGGCGCTCAGGACGCGGTGCTGGCGCCCGATCCCGCCGGCCGCCGGAAGATCGTCGTGGCGACGAATCTCGCCGAGACCAGCCTCACCATCGACGGCGTGCGCGTGGTCGTCGACGCGGGACTCGAGCGCCGCAACCGCTTCGATCCTACGAGCGGCATGAGTCGCCTCGAGACGGTGCGCATCTCGCGCGCATCCGCCGACCAGCGCCGCGGGCGCGCCGGGCGGACGGCGACGGGCGTCTGCCATCGCCTGTGGAGCGAGTCCGCGCACGCCGCGCTGCTGCCGCAGGCGCCGCCCGAGATCCTCGAGGCAGACCTCGCACCGCTCGCGCTCGAGCTCGCCTGCTGGGGCACGACGGATGCGACGACGCTCACCTGGCTCGACCCGCCGCCCGCCGCGACGCTCGCGCAGGCGCGCGACCTGCTGCTCCGGCTCGAGGCGCTCGGGCCGGACGATCGCGTGACGCCGCTCGGCCGCGACATGGCCGCAATCGGCCTGCATCCGCGGCTTGCGCACATGGTGCTGCGGGCGGGAGGCCTCGGATATTCGAGACTCGCCTGCGAGCTTGCCGCGCTGCTCTCCGAGCGCGACCCGGTGCGTGCGTCGGGCGGCGGCGCGCCGGATCCGGACCTGCGCCTGCGGCTCGATGCGCTGCACGGCCAGTCGCCCGGCCCCGCGCTCACGGCTGACCGCGGGGCGCTGCAACGGATCGACCGGCTGCGTCAGCAGGTCGAGCAGCAGGTACGGCGGGTCGCGCGCGGGGACGGGCAGCGGGGCGTGTCGCCGGGCGCGGCGGGCGGCGGGAGCCTAGACGAATCGGAGGCGGTCGGACTGCTGCTCGCGTTCGCGTATCCCGATCGCATCGGGCGGCGGCGTGCGGGCGAGAGCGGTCGTTACGCGCTCTCGGGTGGACGCGGGGCTGCGTTCGCGGGACCGGCCGCGATCGCCCGCTCGGAGTTCATCGTCGTCGCGGCACTCGACGCGGGAGATCGCGAGGCGCGAATACAGCTTGCGGCGCCTCTGGATCCTGCGTTGCTCGAGCAGCACTTCGGGGCGCATGTCGAGACGGTGGACGTCGTCGAGTGGGATCCGCGCAGCGAGTCCGTGGCGGCACGCCGGCTGCGGCGGCTCGGGCAGCTCGTGCTCGCGGACGAGGCGCTGCGCGGCCCGAATCCGCGCGCCTTCGAGGCGCTGCTCGAGGGTTTGCGCGCGCTCGGTCTGCGGGTGCTGCCGTGGACGCGGGACCTCGAGCAGTGGCGAGATCGCGTCGCCTTCGCGCGGGCGTCGGACCCGGGCGGCGCGTGGCCCGACGTTTCGGACGAGGCGCTGCTTGCGGATGCAGCTCGCTGGCTTGGGCCGTATCTGGAGGGCGTGACGCGTCGCGAGCACTTCGCGCGGGTGGACCTGCGCGCGGCGCTGCACGGCCTGCTCGACTGGGCGATGCAGCAGAAGCTCGATCGCCACGCGCCAACGCACCTGGCGGTGCCGAGCGGGTCGCGCATCGCGATCGACTATTCGGGCGGCACGCCGCGGCTTGCGGTGCGCCTGCAGGAGGTGTTCGGACTCGGCGAGTCGCCGCGTGTCGCGGGCGGGCGCGTGTCGGTGACGCTCGAGCTGCTGTCGCCCGCGCGGCGACCGGTGCAGGTGACGCAGGACCTCGCGAGCTTCTGGGCGCGCGGCTACCACGAGGTCCGCAGGGAACTGAAGGGACGCTACCCCAGACACTACTGGCCCGACGACCCGCACGAGGCCGTCGCGACTCGGCGTGCGCGGCCTCCGCCCGGGTGACTCAGTCGGTCGTCCACCAGCGGACGAACTCGTCGAAGTCGATCGAGCCGTCCTCGTCGACGTCGATCTCCGCGAACCCGAGCCGGGCCTCCGCCTCGCTCATGTCCGCCTCGAGGTTCTCGAGCAGCGCCACGAACTCCGCGTACTCGATGCGGCCGTCGCCGTTCGAGTCGTTGAAGTCGAAGTCCTCGCGGAGCTCGGCGATCCGGTCCCTGGACAGGTCGGGCATGGTGACTCCCTCCTGAAAGGTGTCTGTCCCGGATTTTCCGATCGCCCGTCGCCCTCCGCTAGACTGTGCCGCGTGCGATGCCTGACGGCGATCTCAAAAAGGTGTCTGACACCGATTGTGCTCCTCACGCTCGCGGCGTGCGCGCCGTTCCAGCGCGAGGTGCCGCCCCCGGGCGTGCCGACCGAGCCCGCCCCGCTCCCGGCTGCCGCGGTCGTGCTCAAGGTGGCGGAATCACGCCTAGGCGCGCCGTACCGCTACGGCGGCTCGGGCCCCGACGCCTTCGACTGCAGCGGACTCGTCGCCTACGCCCACGGAAAGGCCGGCATCGCCGTGCCCCGCACCGCGGCCCAGCAGTTCGAGGCCGCAACCCCGGTACCGCGCACCGAACTCCGCCCCGGCGACCTCGTCTTCTTCCGCCTCTCGGGCCGCGCGGTGAGCCACGTCGGCATCTACGCGGGCGGCGACCGCTTCGTGCACGCGCCGCAGTCCGGTGGCCACGTGCGGTTCGCGAGCCTGGACGAGGAAATCTTCCGCCGCGGCTACGTCGGCGCGGGGCGCTTCGTGTCCTCGCCGCCCTGAGTCAGCGCCTGCGCCCGAGCCAGCGCTGCGCGCGCTGCAGCTCGAGCAGGTCACCCGCCGTCACGAGCCCGAGCCGCTGCGCCTGCTCGATCGCGTGCAGCAGCAGTTGCCCGCCCGCATAGGCATCCGCGATCGCGTGGTGCCGCCCGATCGGCGGCAGGTTGAAGTGCTGCGCCCAGTCGTCGAGCGTGTCGTTCGGCGTATCGGGGTAGAGCGCGGGCAGGATCGCTGCGAGATCGAGGAAGCGCACGCGGACGCGGATGCCGAGGCACTCGTGCAGTTCGCGCTTCAGCACCGTCGCGTCGAACTCCGCGCGGAACGCAACCGCGATCGAGCCGTCGAGGTACTCGAGGAAGGCGAGCAGCGCCGCGACCGGCTCGACCCCGCCCCGCTGCTCCTGGCCGCCGATCTGGTGGATCAGGATGTTGTCGACCGCGCTCTCGCGGTCCTGTCGAACGACCACCTCGAACGCGTCCGCGTGCAGCAGGGCGCGCCCCGACACCGCGACGCCCCCGATCGAGATGATGCGGTCCTCGTGCATGTTGGGGCCGGTCGTCTCGAGGTCGACCGAGGCGAACCGCGCGAGCGAGAGCAACCCCGTCGTCGGGTGACGGTCCTCGCGGGCACGCTGGCGGGCGCGCACCTTGAGCGCGGCGAGACGCGCCCGCACGTCGGGCTGCAGGGCCCGGCGGATGCGGCGGCGCGCGAGCGATCCCCCGAACGGCAGGCGCATCGACGGTCCCCCGGGCTAGCGCCCGAACGCCTGCTCGAGCTGTGTCTGCAGGCTGCGGGCCTGGCGGAACGACTCCTTGAGCATGCGCTGGTCGAGCTCGTTCAGCGCATACGGGTCGACCCGGTTCCGCGCGGTGTGCGGAATCTCCTTCGCCGGCTCCCCGTCCTCCGGTTCCGGCTCGAAGTCGCCGCGCTGCGTGCGCAGCCGCAGCATCTGCAGGTAGTGGTAGGCCTCGACGGTCGACTCCATCTGCCGCTCCTCGATCGCGAGTCGCCGGCCCGCGAGTCGCAGCCGCTGCGAGGTGTTGGTCTCGCGGATGCCGAGCGCGAGCGCGAACGCCCGCGCGGCGTCGACGAAGATCCGCGTGCCGTGCGACTTGAGGTCGATCGTGCCCGGTCGGTCGCCGTCGTCGGTGCGGAATTTGCGGATGACCCCGAGCGGCGGCTCCGCCTGCAGCGCGTTCGCGACCAGCATGCGCACGAACAGCCGACTCTCGGACGCGAGGTTCGCGAGCCACGCGCGCAGCTCCGTGGCGAGCGCGAGGTCCCCCATCAGCGGCCGGAAGTCGAAGAAGATGTTGGCGCCCAGCAGCGCCTCGGGCGTCGGCTCGCGGATCCAGCCCGCGAACTTCGCGCGCCACTCCGAGAGCTCGAGGCACAGCTCCGGGTTCGACGCCATGATGTTGCCGGTGCAGAGCGGGAAACCCAGCTCCGCGAGGCCCTCGTTGACGTCGCGCGCGAACGCGATCAGCCGCGGCCGGCAGACGTCGGCCCCGCCCTCCTCGCAGCGGAACAGGATGGCGTTGTCCTGGTCCGTCGCGACCGTCTGCTCGCGCCGGCCCTCGCTGCCCACCGCAAGCCAGCACCAGTCGATGCCCGCGAGATCGTGGCGCTCGAGCACCAGGTCGAAGAGCCGGTGCGTCAGCGCGTCGTTGAGGCCCGTGATCGTGTGCGTGATGGGCTCGGCCGCCGCGCCCTGCGCGACGAGGTTGTCCGTGAGCGCGTCGATGTCGCGCGTGACGCCCTTCAACGCCGCGATGCTCGGCGCGAGCCGGATCGCCTGCAGGATGTTCCGCATCGACACGCGCTGCAGAGCGAAGAGGTCCCGCTCCGAGACGACGCCCACGAGCCGCCCCTCGCGCGTCACCATGAGCTGGTGGAAGCTGCGCTGCGCCATCATCGCGAGCGCCTCCTGCGCGGTCGCGAGCTCGTCGATCGTGCCGGGCGAGCCCGACATCACCGACCGCACCGGGCTCGCGAGGTCGGCGCCCGGCAGCACCACGCGGTCCCGGAGGTCCGTCAGGGTGAAGATGCCTACCGGCCGGTGCTTGTCGTCCACGACCGCGATGGAGGCCAGCCGCGCGGCCTGCATGGCCCGGAGTGCGTCGACGATCGAGGTCGACGTCTCGCAGTACACCGGCTCGCGGCGGATCACCGTCTTCAGCGGCTCGAGCAGCGTGCGCTGCTCGACGGCACGCTGGGAGAAGTTCTGCCGCAACTGGCCTAGCGACTGCTGCAGGATGCCCGCGAGCGCCTCGGTGCAGAACTGCGCGAACGGCGCCGACGACTGGCGCAGCGCGTCGAAGTCGGCGCGCGAGAGCTTGTAGCAGAAAACGTCCTCGGTCGCCTCGAAGTGACGTGTGCCCGCCGTGCCCGCCGCGAGCGCCGCGACGGGGAAGCACTCGCCCGGGCCGCGCGTCTCCTCGTCGCTCGCGACCGCCGTGTTGCGGACGCGGACGTGGCCGCGCTGGATGATGTAGAGATTGCGCGCCGTGCCGTCGGCAGGGTCGACGATCGTCGTGCCCACGGGAAAGTAGGCGAGCTGCGCGTGCGTGGCAATCAGCTCGAGGTCCTTGCGCGCCATCCGCGAGAAGGGCGGATGCTCGCGCAGGAATCGCAGGGTCGATTCGATGATGAGGGCGGGTGCAGCCATGTTTCGAGGCTACACCCGCCCTGTCGTCATCGCACCCGGACCGGCGTCAGTGCGACGCGGCCTTCGACACCAGGATGCCGGTGTTCTGGCGCGCGTACACCTCCGGCCACAGCGCCTGCGAGCGCTTGTCCGGGAAGAGCAGCGAGCCCAGCAGCACCGCGAGGA
>Ga0105090_10000315_pt1 | contig 22911 bp, 17 predicted proteins | sample PPLLak3March2015_FD_79110 | JGI IMG/M metagenome (GOLD analysis project Ga0105090, IMG submission 79110) | Freshwater sediment microbial communities from Prairie Pothole Lake near Jamestown, North Dakota, USA - PPLs Lake P7 Core (1) Depth... | ecosystem: Environmental > Aquatic > Freshwater >...
AACGCCGCGGGCACGACGTTGCCGCCGGCGAAGCCCTCCTCGACGACCTCGATGAAGCGGGTGTTCGGCGTGAACAGCGAGGTCACGCTCGCCCGGTCCACGCCGGGGATGAAGAACACGTCGTCGGTCGCGCCCTTCAGCGCGGCCATGAACTCCGGCGTGTAGATGTCGCCGTCGCCGCGCACGCGCAGCGCGACGAGCACGCGGTTCGCACCGCCGAACACCTTCTGGTAGTCGGTGAACGTGCGCATGTACTCGTGCTCGAGCGGCACCATCTTGTTGAAGCCGGCGTCGACGCGCAGCTGCGAGGCCGACCACGCGAGCACCGCGGTGATCGCGGCGAAGAGAACGAGCAGGGGCACGCGCGACACGAAGACGACGTGCGCGGTCACCGCGACGAAGCGGGCGAAGGCGGTGTGCAGGCGCGTCTTCATCGCGACGCGGCGGCGGCGCCGCCCTCTCCGGCGAGGATGCGCGCGCCGCCCGGCAGGACGCGCACAGCCGCGAGCGCGCGACCGTCGGGGCTCTTGCGTGCCGCGAACGTGCGGCCCTGGTCGCGGCTCTCGAGGATCGCGCCCTCGCGGCCCACGAGCACCACGCCGCCGTCGGGCAGCAGCGTGCCGCCGAGCAGCGTGGCCTTGGCGCTTTCGGGCGCGACGCTGGTCCAGGTGGCGCCGGCGTCCACCGAGCGGAACACGTTGCCGCGCAGCCCGTAGACCAGAAGGCCCCCGTCGGGGGTGACGAGCGCGCCGAAGAAGGATCCCTTGTACGGCTTCTCCAGCGTCGTGAACGTGCGCCCGCCGTCGGCGGAGCGCGCGAGAAAGCCCGCCTCGCCGGCGACGAGCAGCGCGCCGTCGGGCGCGACCGCCAGCGCGTTGAGGTGCTGGTCGCCTTCGAAGGGCTTGCCCGCGGCCCACGTCCTGCCGCCGTCGCGGCTCTCGAACCACGCGCCATAGGCGCCGGCGGCGAGCACGTGCTTGGCGTCGACGTACGCGACGGCCAGCAGCGGGCGCTGCTCGTCGGGCGCGGCGTGGACCTGCGCCCACGTCTCCCCACCGTCCTCGGTACGCAGGATCACGGAGTCGTGGCCGACGGCGATGCCGTTCTTCGCGTCGACGAAGCGCACGTCGGTGAGCGTGGCCGTGGTCGGCGTGCGGGCGACGCGCCAGGTGCGTCCTTCGTCATCGGAAAGCACGGCGAGGCCACGCTCGCCGACGCCGACGGCGCGGTTGCCTGCGGTCCCAAGCCCGAGCACGAGCAGGCGCGAGGCGGCGACCTCGGTCGGCGGGAATGCGGGCAGTGGCCGCGGCGCAAACGCGAAGAGTGCCGCGCCAATCGTCGCGAGCGCGAAAAGAAGACCTGCTGCCAGGCGCATCGTCGGCGTTCTGCCGAGGGAGAGGGCGCTGCGCCCGCCGCGGCCCCGCGACGATGCTGCCGCGGGGACGGCGGGCGGGGAGCGCTAGCGAGTGCCTACGCCGCGCAGGCCCGAGGGCGTGAAATCGGCCTTGTCGCGCTTGACCGGCTCGTAGACCTTCTGCTCCTCGTTGCGCAGCCCCATCGCGATGTAGCGGCTGGACTGCAGGTCGTGGTGCACCTCGACCGTCGCGTACGGCATCGGCACGTCGGCGAAGACGATGGAGTGCTGCTCGGCCACGCGCCATAGCTGGTCGCGCGCGTCGTACTTGTCGACCACCATGACCATCCAGCTGTCCTCGTCGATGTAGAACACGCGCTTCTTGTAGATGTGGCTCATCCCCGCCTTCAGCGTGGACTCGACCACCCAGACGCGGTGCAGCTCGTAGCGGGCGAGGTCGGGGTTGAGGTGGCCCGGTTTCAGCACATCGGCCATCTTCACCTCGTTGCCGCTGATCCTGTTGGAGTTGTACGGGATGTAGAGCTCCTGCTTGCCGACCAGCTTCCAGTCGTAACGCTCGGTCGAGCCGTTCCACATGCCGAAGTCGTCGCTGGTGCGCAGGCCGTCGGCGGCGGTGCCCGGGTTGTCGTGGGCGACGTTCGGCGCGAGACGCACGCGGCGCTGGCCCGGGTTGTACGTCCACGCGCTGCGCGGTTCCTTCACCTGGTCGACCGTCTCATGGATGAGCAGGATCTGGCCCGCGAGGCGCGCAGGCGCGGTCGTCGCCTGCAGGAAGTTCGCGAGCCTGTTCTCCTCGCGCTCCGCCGCGGACTTGGTGAGGTTGCCGTAGTGGAAGTCGTACTCGTAGTCGAACGCGACCGGCGTGTAGCTGCCCTCGCGCGTGACCGCAGCCTGCGACCACTTGGTCAGGTAGGTGTCGCCGCGGTAGCGCAGCACCGTGTTCCAGATCGCCTCCAGACCATCCTTCGGGGCCGTGAACGGGATGCCGCCGCGCACGCCGACCACACCGTTGCCGCCGGGCGAGAGCCTTGCCTTGCCGGCGTTCGCCACAGTCTCGTCGTAGACCGCCTGGGGGAACGCCGCGGTGCGCCGCGTCGGGTAGACGACCATCTTCCACGTCGGATACTTCTTGAGCATCGCGAACTGCCCGGGCGACAGCTGCGCCTTGTACTGGTCGGCGTTGGCGCCCGTGATCGTGAACAGCGGCTTGTCGGCCTTGAACGGGTCGGCGTAGTGCCCGTGCGCGACGTGGCCGGGCTGCGGCTTGACGATGCCGCCGGTCCACGCCGGGATCGTGCCGGCCGCGTTGGCGCCGGCCTCGGCGCCCATCGGCGTGCGCGCCTGCCCCAGTGCCGCGCCGGCCGCGCCCAGCGCCAACGCCAGCCCCAAGATGCGAATTGCCTGCTTGCTCATCGTTGCTCTCCTGGTCTCGCGGCTGCGATCAGAACGCATAGCTGATGCTGACCGACACGAAGTCGCGGTCCCGCAGCGGGTTGGAGTTGCTTGCGTAGTCCGCGCTCTGGCCCGGCGGCAGCGGGCCGGACGCGGCGCTCGGCACGTCGGTGCCGCTGTAGCTGCGGCCGCCGAAGAAGCTCGTGTAGGCGAAGTCCGCGGTCCACTTCTGCTGGTAGTTGAAGCCGACGCCGAGGGTAACCGCCATCGCGTTTTCGTTGAACGTCGGACCCACGCCGTCGACGTCGTGCGACCAGACCAGGCGCGGCGAGACCGTGGCGCCGAAGACGTCCGGGTAGTCGAGGCGGCCGACGAGGCGGTAGCCCCAGGAGTTGCGTGTCGCGAAGCAGTCCGTCGACAACGAGTTGAACGCGGAAGACGCGGACGAGCCGGGCTGCGGCAGGTGGCACCCGGGGCCGGCGAACTTGAGGTTGTTCGGCAGGTCGAGGTAGGTGTAGCCGACCTCGCCGACGAGCACCGCCTGCTCGGCGCCGAGCTGCGGCCCGAACGCCTTCGTGGCGGTGGCCTGAAACTGGTGCATCTTCACCCGGCGATAGCCCGAGATCTCGGTGCCGTAGGGCACGGCCGCCGCTTCCGCGGGGTTGGTGCTGGTGAGCTGGTTGGCCAGGCCGAGCGCGGCGAGGAGCAGTTCCGCGGAGGGCAGCTGCAGCGGCTGGTTTCTCCGGTACGAGTACTCGCCCTGCAGGGCGACGCCCCACGGCCCGGCCGTGTTGGCCGACACGCCCCACAACTGGATGTCCTCGGGGTACTCGACGAAGTACTGCCCGGCGCGTCCCGCGGCGGTGGCGCACGCGGCGTTCGTCGCGTTGAGCGCGGACAGCGCGGTGGCGTTGGCCACCCCGCCCACGATCGGCGCGAGCGCGGCGATGTTCGCCGGCGTTTGCAGCGCGCCGAACGTCGGGATGTTCAGCGCCGTGCAGGCGGGATTGCCCTGCGCCACCGCGGGGATCCGCGCGGCGGTGAGCGCCGCCACCTGCTGCGGCGTCAGGTTCTGCGAAATCGTCTGTGCCGCGACGATGCCGCCGCGCGTGCCGGACACGTACGGCGTGCGGCTGTGGTAGTTGGCGAAGAAGAGGCCGAACTCGGTGTTGTTCCAGTCGGGCACGAACTGGCGCAGCGCCACGCCATACTGTCCGCTGTCGCTCGGGTCGCGGTCGTTGCCGCGCGGCGCCTTGAGCTGCGCGGTCGGCGACAAGGGGAAGATGCCGGCGGCGCCGTTCTGGTCGTTGCGGCGGCCGAAGCCCGTGTAGGCGATGTCGCCGTCATCGACGGCGAAGTCGTTGGTGCTGAAGAACACGCCGCGCGGGTCGAGGCGGGTCTTGTCCCACTTCGCGAGCCAGGTGGCCTCGATCGTCGTGGTGTCGGTCAGCTCCTGCGATCCCCAGACCATCGGCGTGGGGATGAACGCCTCCTTGAGCTCGGAGCCGGGCTGCCGCAGCCGCGAGACGTCGACGGGGTTCAGGATGTTGATGCCGTTGGGGATGAACGTGCTCTCGCCCCAGCTCACCACCTGCTTGCCCGCACGCAGGTTCAGCGTGCGTCCGGCGATCGACCACTTGCCGAAGACGAACGCGTCGAGGATCTCGGCGTCGCTGACGAGCCGGTCGCGGGCTCGCGGCCCCAGCCCGTCCTTGTCGTCGACCGCCCAGTCGTAGAACGCCGTGCCGCGCACGAAGATTCCGTAGTCGCGCCACTTGACCAGCAGGTCGACGGTCGCCTTCGCGGCGAGCGAGGTGAGGTCGCCGCTGTCGTAATTGAGGTTGCCGTCGTCGGCATTGGGGTCACGCGACGTGCCGCCGTTGACGATCGCGACCAACCCGGGGTCGCGGCTCTCGGTGCGCCACAGCGCGCCGACCGACAGTGTCGTATCGAGGCTGCCGGTCACCTCGTCGTGCTTGAACTCGAAGGCCTGCGCGGCGGGCAGCGCGCCCAGTGCGCAAGCGACGGCGGCCGCAACGCCGGACAGGCGCAGCGGCGATCCGCGGAAACGTCGGGTCATGCGGGTCTCTCCTCCGTTGGCCGATGCCCTGGCCACCCTGATGTCGGTGACTGCTGGTGCCGGGCTGACGGCAGTCGTTTTGTTTTGGCGCATCCCCCCGGTCCGTGCCGCGCGCCGCGATTGGCCAGGCGGCGCGAAGTCCGCACCGCGCGGAATCAATGTGATTCTTTCAGGCCGTCTGCGCCTGCGCAAGGTGCGTCGGGCAGCATGCCTCCGACGCCGGGACGTCTGTTGCACGCACGCCCGTCGATCGGCGGGACGAGCGGCGGACGGCGGTTTGCCGGGAAACGCGACCGGCCGCCCTGTTCCCACAACATGCTCGGGGTCGGCGGGCTTGGACCCCGGCGAGCCGACGGGGTCGCGTTGCGCGGCGCGAGCGCGGGCCGGTAGACTCGCAGGATCACGTCCGCAGTCGCGTCCGGCGTCGCGCCGCACGCGCCCTTGTCCTCCGGGAGGAAGTCGGCATGTCCAACATCGAGTCGGTCCTGCACGAGAATCGCGTCTTCGAGCCCTCGCCGGCGTTTCAGGCGCAGGCGCACCTCGGCCGCGACGACTACGCCCGCCTGGTCGCCGAATCGAACGCCGACTACGCCGGTTACTGGGGCCGCCTGGCGCGCGACCTCCTCTGCTGGGACAAGCCGTTCACGCAGGTGCTCGACGAGTCGAACGCCCCGTTCTACAAGTGGTTCGCCGACGGCACGCTCAACGCGTCCTACAACTGCCTCGACCGGCACATCCGCACGATCCCGAACCGCACCGCGATCATCTTCGAGGCCGACGACGGCACGGTCACGAAGGTGACCTACCGGGCGCTCTACGAGCGCGTGTGCCAGTTCGCCAACGGCCTGAAGAAGCTCGGCATCCGCAAGGGCGACCGGGCGCTCATCTACCTGCCGATGTCCATCGAGGCCGTCGTCGCGATGCAGGCCTGCGCGCGCATCGGCGCGATCCACTCGGTGGTCTTCGGCGGCTTTTCGGCGAAGAGCGTCAACGAGCGCATCGTCGATGCCGGAGCGCGGCTGGTGATCACGGCCGACGGCCAGTTCCGCGGCGGCAAGCAGATGGCGCTGAAGCCCGCGGTCGACGAGGCGCTGGCGATGGGTGGCTGCGCCTCGGTCGAGAAAGTCGTCGTCTACCGCCGGATCGGCGGCGACGGCGTCGCCTGGAACGCCAAGCTCGACGTCTGGTGGCACGACCTCGTCGCCGGCCTGCCGGTCGATTGCCCGGCCGTGCCCGTCGAGGCCGAGCACCCGCTGTTCATCCTCTACACGTCGGGCTCGACCGGCAAGCCGAAGGGGGTGCAGCACTCGACCGGCGGCTACCTGCTCGGCGCGGTGAGCTCGATGAAGTGGACGTTCGACGTCAAGGATTCCGACATCTTCTGGTGCACGGCCGACGTCGGCTGGGTCACCGGCCACACCTACGTCGCCTACGGGCCGCTCGCCTGCGGCGCGACGCAGGTGATGTTCGAGGGCGTGCCGATGTACCCGTCGGCCAGCCGCTTCTGGGAGATCATCCAGCGCCACAAGGTCTCCATCTTCTACACCGCGCCCACCGCCATCCGTTCGCTGATCAAGCTCGGCGCCGACCTGCCCAAGCAACACGATCTCTCCAGCCTGCGCCTGCTGGGCACAGTGGGCGAGCCGATCAATCCCGAGGCGTGGATGTGGTACTACCAGACCGTGGGCAACTCGCGCTGCCCGATCGTCGACACCTGGTGGCAGACCGAGACCGGCTGCCACATGATCTCGCCGATGCCCGGCGCGACCGGGCTCAAGCCCGGGTCGTGCACGTTCCCGCTGCCCGGCATCCAGGCGGCGATCGACGTCGAGGCCGGCCTCGACGTCGAGTGGGGCAAGGGCGGCTTCCTGGTGATCAAGCGGCCCTGGCCGGCGATGATCCGCACGATCTGGGGCGACCCCGAGCGCTTCCGCAAGGCCTACTACCCGGAGGAATTCGGCGGCAAGCTCTACCTCGCCGGCGACGGGGCCAACCGCGACCTCGACGGCTACTTCTGGATCATGGGCCGCATCGACGACGTGCTGAACGTCTCCGGCCACCGCCTCGGCACGATGGAGATCGAGTCGGCGCTGGTCGCCAACCCGCTCGTCGCCGAGGCGGCGGTCGTCGGCCGCCCCGACGAGATGACCGGCGAGGCCGTATGCGCGTTCGTCGTGCTGAAGCGCGCGCGTCCGGAAGGCGCCGAGGCGGAGAAGATCGCGAAGGAGCTGCGCGACTGGGTGGCCAAGGAAATCGGCGCGATCGCCAAGCCGAAGGAGATCCGCTTCGGCGACAACCTGCCGAAGACGCGCTCGGGCAAGATCATGCGCCGGCTGCTGCGCTCGATCGCGAAGGACGAGGACATCAAGCAGGACACCTCGACGCTGGAGAACCCCGCGATCCTCGACCAGCTGAAGCGGGCGACCTGACCGAGCGCGCCGGTGTGATACAAAGCGCTCGGCCGTCCGAGGCCGAGCGTAGCGCTTTGCGCCTGCCCATCCCTTGACCGACTCCGGCACCACGCTTTTCCTGCTGCGCATCGTCAAGCTGGTGCTGGAGATCGCGCTGCTTGCCCTCGCCGGGCAGGGCGTGACCTTCCTGCTGATCCGCGCTTCGGGGGCCGACCCCGCGCGCAACGTGTTCTACAAGGCGCTCGAAGTGGTCGGCTCGCCGTTCATCAAGCTGGTGCGGCTGATCACGCCGAAAGTCGTCGCCGACCGGCATGTGCCGATGGCCGCATTCGGCCTGCTGGTCGTCGCGTACTTCGCCACGCAGTTCGGCATCGTGAACACCTGCGTGGGCATGGGCCTGCCGGTGCGCGAGTGCCTCGCGCGCTGAAGCGATGCAGGCGCTGCGCCGTTTCGGACTCCTCAAGCTTGCCGGCTGGGCGCGCGTGTTCGGCGCGAAGGGCGTGGCGCGGCAGATGCTCGAGACGCTGCGCGCCGAGCATCCTGACGACCCCGCGGTGCTCGCGCAGATCGCGTTCGCGCTCGCCGAGGAGAAGCGCTGGCGCGATGCGCTGCCCTTGATGAGCCGCGCTGCCGAGCTCAAGCCCGGCGACGCCGAGACGCGCTTCAATCGTGCCTACCTGATGCAGCAGCTCGGCGACCACGCCGGCGCCGTCGACGCGTTCCGCGAGACGCTCGACCTCGCCCCGGACCACGACCGCGCGCTCTATGGCCTCGCGCTCTCCTTGATCTCGCTCAAGCGGCTGGACGAGGCGGTGCCCGTGCTCGAGCGCAACACGAAGCTGCAGCCGATGAGCCCCTACGGCTGGTACCAGCTGGGCCGCGTCCAGTTCGACCGCGGCAAGGCGGACAAGACCACGGCGATCATCGCGCACCTCAACACCTTCGAGCCCAAGGTCGCCGCGCAACTCGCCCGAGAGACGGGGCTGCCGGCGCCGCCGCGGCCGTGACCGCGGCCTCGTGGCACGATTGTCGCCGGCACGACGTTGCCCCGCCGGAGCGGACCGTGCCGGCGGCAAACTTCATGGCCGGCGCAGTCGGGCGCCGAAATCTGTTGCGCCGGGGAAAACACGCTGTTTATACTCGACTCAAATTGCCGCCCGGGCCAAGCCCGGGCGCGCCCGCGAGCCGAACGCGCCCGACGAAGAAGCGCGGGAAGGCTCGCCCGGGGCAGCGACGCGCCGCGAGAGCGCGCGCCAGCGGCCGGATGGGGGAGAATTCGCACGTCGTGCGTCAGGAGGAGTCTTCATGCAGCTCACCGCGAAGCATCAGGAGTACTGGAGTCGCAATCTCCGTATCACGGGGATCCTGCTTTTCATCTGGTTCGTCGTCACGTTCGTCGTCGGCTGGTATGCGAGGGAGTTGAGCTTCGACTTCTTCGGCTGGCCGTTCGCGTTCTGGATGGGGGCGCAGGGCGCGCTGGTGGTCTACGTGGTCATCATCTGGTATTACGCCCGCTACATGAACAAGCTCGACCGCGAGTACGACGTTCACGAGGGAGACGAGTGATGGCCGGCGCACCGCAATCCAAGACTCCCACCAACGTCTTCAGCGCGGGGTCGCAGAAGTCGTTCAACACGCAGCTGAAGAAGGTGTACACCTGGTACACGGGCGGCTTCATCTTCTTCATCATCGCACTGGCGATCCTCGAGCAGTTCGGGCTGCCGCGCAACTGGATCGGCTACATCTTCCTCATCGCGACGGTGGGCCTGTACGCGGGCATCGGCATCATGAGCCGGACCTCGGATGCCGCCGAGTACTACGTCGCCGGGCGCCGCGTGCCCGCGTTGTTCAACGGCATGGCCACCGGCGCCGACTGGATGTCCGCGGCGTCGTTCATCGGCATGGCCGGGACGCTCTACCTCACCGGCTACGGCGGGCTCGCGTTCATCCTGGGATGGACGGGCGGCTACGTCCTGGTGGCGCTGTTCCTCGCGCCCTACCTGCGCAAGTTCGGGCAGTTCACCATTCCCGACTTCCTCGGCGCGCGCTACGGCGGCAACATCCCGCGCTTCGTCGGCATCGTCGCCGCGATCCTGTGCTCGTTCACCTACGTGGTGGCGCAGATCTACGGTGTGGGCCTGATCACGACGCGGCTCACCGGCGTGCCGTTCGAGCTCGGCATCTTCCTCGGCCTGGGCGGCATCCTGGTGTGCTCGTTCCTCGGCGGCATGCGCGCGGTCACGTGGACGCAGGTGGCGCAGTACATCATCCTGATCATCGCCTACATGATTCCGGTGGTCTGGCTGTCGATCAAGCACACCGGCATCCCGGTGCCGCAGCTCGTGTACGGCAAGGTGCTGGAGAAGGTGTCGGCACGCGAGCAGCAGCTGATCAACGACCCGAAGGAAAAGGAAGTCCGCGACATCTTCAAGAAGCGCTCCGACGACGCGAAGGCCAGGATCGCCGCGCTGCCCGGTTCGCTGGACGCCGAGAAGGCGCGGCTGACCAAGGAAGTCGAGGACCTCAAGGCGGCCAGCGCGCCCGAGGACCGGGTCCGCGCCGCGCAATCCGCGCTCGACAAGGTGCCGAAGTCGGCCGACGAGGCGAAGGCCGCGTGGACCAAGGACGTCCCGCTCGCGGCGCGTTCCGGCCCGCCTTTGCGCCACGCCGAGGCCTTCCCCGGCAAGGACGAAAAGGCCAGGGACGTATCGCGGCGCAATTTCCTCGCGTTGGTCTTCTGCCTGATGGTGGGCACGGCAGCGCTGCCGCACATCCTGATGCGCTACTACACCACGCCGTCGGTGAAGGAGGCGCGCGACAGCGTGTTCTGGTCGCTGTTCTTCATCTTCCTCCTCTACTTCACCGCGCCGGCGCTCGCCGTGCTGGTGAAGTTCGACGTCTACACGCTGCTGGTCGGCACGGAGTTTGCCAAGCTGCCGCAGTGGGTGGCGTCGTGGCAGAGGGTGGACCCGTCGCTGCTTTCGATCATCGACGTCAATCGCGACGGCATCGTGCAGCTCGCCGAGATCGCGATCGGCGGCGACATCGTCGTATTGGCCACGCCCGAGATCGGTGGATTGCCGTACGTGGTTTCCGGGTTGGTGGCTGCCGGCGGACTTGCCGCGGCGCTGTCGACGGCGGACGGCCTGCTGCTGACGATCGCCAACGCCCTGTCGCATGACCTGTACTACAAGATGCTCGACCCGAACGCGTCGACGGCGCGGCGCGTGACCATCTCCAAGGTCCTGCTCCTTGTCGTTGCTTTGGTCGCGGCGTACACCGCGGCGCAGAAGCCTGCGGACATCCTGTTCCTGGTGTCGGCGGCGTTCTCGTTCGCGGCCGCGGCGTTCTTCCCGGCGTTGACGCTAGGCATCTTCTGGAAGCGCGCCAACAAGTGGGGCGCGACGCTGGGGATGATCTCCGGGCTGGGCATCACGTTCTGGTACATGATCACCACGCAGGTGTGGATGCGTGAAGTCATCTTCGGAACGCCACGTTCGGCCCCGGTGTCGCTGTGGTGGGACATCCAGCCCATCTCGGCGGCCACGTTCGGCGTGCCGCTCGGCTTCCTGGTGATCATCGTGGTGAGCCTGCTCACGCCGTCGCCCGACCGCCAGACGCAGGAACTGGTCGAGCACGTGCGCTACCCCAACCTTGCCGGCGACACGCTGAGGACGGAAGGTACGTAAGCCGTCCGGCGGCTCAACCGCCTGTCGGAGAGGCCCGCGGAGCGATCCGCGGGCCTTTCCGCTTCTGGGGGAGGCGATGAGCGGCCGGTCAACGGACCTGTGCGCCTGCTTGTCGGACGGACGGCAACTTCACTGCCTTTTCGGGCTCGGAAATTGCTGCTAGTGCGGCGATCAGTTTGACAGCCGGTCAGCGAGGCCCCAGACTATGTCAATGTCATTACTTCGTGTGCCCGCCGCCGCCCTTGCCACGGTCCTCGCGCTCTCCGCCGCACTGCCGGCCGGCGCGGCCACCGTCGTCGAGTTCTATCACCGGGCCCTCGACCACTACTTCGTCACCGGCCTGCCCGCGGAAGTCGAGGCGCTGGACAGCGGCCGGCTGACCGGCTGGGCCCGGACCGGTTTGTCGTTCGAGACCTTCCCTGCCGGCGACGCGCGCCTGGCGGCCTCGGCGCCGGTCTGCCGGTTCCTCGGCAATCCGGCACGAGGGCTGACGTCGCACTTCTATTCGGCCTTCACCGAAGAGTGCACGGTGGTCAAGACGCGCTGGCCGGAGGAGTGGCGGCTCGAGACCGACGAGCTGTTCCGCGTCCACCTTGTCAATCCGGTCACCGGGCTGTGCCCGGCCGGAACGAAGGCAGTGCATCGGCTGTGGAACGGGCGCGCCGACACGAACCACCGCTACACCACCGAGCGGTCGGTCTTCGACGCCATGCGCCTCAAGGGGTACGTGGCGGAAGGCACGGGCAACCCGCAGCTTCCGGTGGCGTTCTGCGCGGCCGACGTCGCGCCGGCGCCGCCTCCCGCCGGCACGCCGGCGTGCACCGTCGCCGCCGGTTCCGCGGTCGCGGCCGTGGGCACGCCGGTCACGCTGACCGCCACCTGCACGAATGCGCCGACCACGTTTGCGTGGTCGAACTGCACGCCGTCGGGCGCCACGTGCGTCGCGACCGCGACCAGCCCGGGCCGCCTCGCCTACACGCTGGTCGCGTCCAACGCGCTGGGCGCCGGTGCGCAGGCGCGCATCGAGCTCGACTGGCAGCTTCCGGCGAGCGCGGCGCCGTCGTGCTCCGTCGTCGCCAGCGGCGCGACGCTGCAGCTCGGTTCGGCGCTCACGCTGACGGCGAACTGCTCGCATGCGCCGTCGCAATTCCAGTGGATGGGCTGCTCGTCGCAGCTGATCGAACTCTGCAACGTGCTGTCGGAGTGCCCGTCGACATCGGGCACCTGCCGCCCGATCGGCACACAGGCGGGCCCGGTGGTCTATGCGCTGATCGCCCGCAACAGCGCCGGCGCGAGCCCGAAGGCGAACGTCGACGTCGAGTGGCTGAGTGGCGTTGTGTCCGGCCCGCCGCCGCCGCCACCGTCGCCGACTCCCGCTTGCGTGATCTCACCGTCATCGTCGTCGCCCGCGATCAACGCCACGCTGACGCTGACCGCCTCCTGCACGAACAGCCCGACCCGCTACGCGTGGACCGGATGCTCGAGCACGACGAGCACGTGCACGACGACCGAGTCGGTCGCCGTCACGCGCAACTACGGCGTCGCGGCGAGCAACGCCGCCGGCACCGGCTTCCCGGCGCAGGTTTCGGTCACGTGGCAGAGCCCACCGACCGCGCCGCCGGTGTGCACGATCTCGGCGAGCACGTCGTCTCCGTTCGTCGGCGCCGGTGTCACGCTCACGGCGAACTGCACGCAGTCGCCGACGGGTTGGCAGTGGACCAACTGCAGCTCCTCGACGTCGACCTGCACCGCGACGAGCTCGAGCGCTGGGCCGGCGACGTACTCGGTCGTCGCGTCCAACCAGTACGGCCCCGGTTCCGCGGCCTCGACAACGTTGACCTGGGCGAGCGCGCCGCCGCCCGGAGCCGATCTGTGCGACAGCTACGGTGACGTGATGCGCATCGACCTGCCGTGGGGCGGCGGGATCGTCGACACCCGCGACGGGGGCGGACTGCGGCCCGGTACGGTCATCGCTGCGCGGTTGCGAGTCCCGGCCAACGCGACCTCGCTGCAGCGCCAGGGGCAGGTGCGCTTCTACGAGTACATCGACGGACCCGCTGCGCGGCAGCTGACCGTGTCGACGAGCGCGTGCGACTTCCGCGGCTTCGTCGTCGGCTCGGCGAGCCGCACCGACCCGACGTCGGTGAGCGCGCCCATCGCCTGGAGCAACAGCCAGACGCCGGGGATCAGCTTCGACATCAGTTCCGCCACGTCGCCCGTTCGCCTGGTGCCGGGGCAGACGTACTACTTCAACCTGCGCAACGTGGACTGGGCGAGCGGGGTGAACTCCTGCACCGTGGGTTCGTGCAACGGACGCTTCCAGATGACGGCGCCGAACTAGCCGGAGCGGCGCAACGCGGCACGACGGCGAAGGGCGGCGCGCAAGCGCCGCCCTTCGCGCTTCAGCGGCGGTGCGCGAGCGGGTGCTAAGATTCCGCCGCAGCACGCACCTCCCCGCGCCCATGTCCGACACCGCCGCGCTCACTGCGCTCACCGCGCTCTCGCCGCTCGACGGCCGCTACGCCGCGAAGCTCGAGCCGCTGCGCGAGCACTTCAGCGAGTTCGGCCTGGTCCGCTCGCGCGTGCGCGTCGAGATCGCGTGGCTGCTCGCGCTCGGCGACGAGCCCGGCATCCCCGAGGTGCCGCCGTTCGCGGCCGCGGAGCGCGACGCGCTCACCGCCGCGGGGCGCGAGTTCGCCGTGGCCGATGCCGCGCGCGTCAAGGCGATCGAGCGCACCACGAACCACGACGTCAAGGCGGTCGAGTACTGGCTGAAGGAGCGCTTCGCCGGCGTGCCCGGCGTGTCGCGCCATGGCGAGTTCATTCACTTCGCGTGCACTTCCGAGGACATCAACAACCTCGCGCACGCGATCGCGCTGGACACGGCGCGGCGCACCGTGCTGCTGCCCGCGCTGGCCGCGATCCACGACGACCTGCGCGCGCTGGCGCACGCGCACGCCGCGTTGCCGATGCTCGCGCGCACGCACGGCCAGCCGGCAACGCCCACTACGCTGGGCAAGGAAATGGCGAATGTCGCCGCGCGGCTCGCGCGCGCCATCGCCGGGCTCGAGCGCGTGCCGGTGAAGGCCAAGATGAACGGCGCGGTGGGCAACTACAACGCGCACGTCGCCGCCTACCCCGGCGTCGACTGGGAGCGGCTCGCCGCCCGCGTGGTGGCCGGCTTCGGCGTCGAGTTCAATCCCTACACGACGCAGATCGAGCCGCACGACGCGATGGCCGAGTACTTCGATGCCGTGGCGCGCGCGAACACCGTCCTCGTCGACCTCGACCGCGACGTGTGGGGCTATGTGTCGCTCGGCTACTTCCGCCAGCGGACGAAGGAGGGCGAGGTCGGCTCGTCGACCATGCCGCACAAGGTCAATCCGATCGACTTCGAGAATTCGGAAGGCAACCTCGGGCTGGCCAACGCGCTGCTGCGCCACCTCGCGGACAAGCTGCCGGTCTCGCGCTGGCAGCGCGACCTCACCGACTCGACCGTGTTGCGCAACATGGGCGTAGCGCTCGGCCACGCGCTGCTCGGCTGGCTGTCGCTGCGGCAGGGGCTCGCCAGGCTCGACGCCGACCCCGCGCGGCTGGCGGCCGATCTCGACGCGAACTGGGAAGTGCTGGCCGAGCCGATCCAGACGGTCATGCGCCGCTACGGCGTGCCGGAGCCCTACGAGAAGCTGAAGGCGCTCACGCGCGGCCGCACCGGCATGACGCGGGAGAGCCTGCACGCTTTCATCGACGCGCTCGCGCTCCCCGACGAAGCGAAGGCGCGCCTCAGGGCGCTGACGCCGGCGACCTACCTCGGGCTGGCCGAGCAGCTCGCCCGTCGCGTCTAGAAAAGTAGGGTCAGACTCGACTTACCGCAGAAGTAGGGTCAGACCCTACTTCCGTCGACGTCGGTCGGAAAGGTGGGAAGCATGGGGTCTGACCCTACTTCCCGTGGGAAGTGGGAAGCATGGGGTCTGACCCTACTTTCCGGCGGTTCGGCGATGCTCGCGGAGGAACGTGACCGCGGCCGGCAGCACCGACACGATCACGATCAGCACGACGATCAGCGTCAGGTTCGACTTGACCCACGGGATGTTGCCGAACAGGTAGCCCGCATAGACGAGCGAAGTGATCCACAGCACGCCGCCGATGATGTTGTAGGCGAGGAATCGCGCGTACGCCATGCCGGCGACGCCGGCGAGGAACGGCGCGAAGGTGCGCACGATCGGCACGAAGCGGCCGATGATGATCGTCACCGCGCCGTAACGGTCGTAGAACGCCTGCGTCCTGTGCAGGTGCTCGCGGTGGATCCAGCGATGATCGTGCTCGAAGACCCTGGGGCCGATCCAGTGCCCGATCGCGTAGTTGACGCTGTCGCCCAGCACGGCCGCGACGATCAGGAGCGCGACCAGCAGGTGCACCGACAGCGCACCGGCGGAGCCGGCCACGACCGTGCCGGCGACGAACAACAGCGAGTCGCCCGGCAGGAACGGCATGACGACGAGTCCCGTCTCGGCGAAGATGATGGCGAACAACAGGGCGTAGAGCCACGGCCCGTAGGCGGCGGCGAACCTCGCCAGCGTTTCGTCCAGCGCCAGGACGGCCTGGACGAGGCCGATCAGCGTCTCCATCGCCCGGTCAAGGAAGTATCTTCTCGCCCGTCATCGCCTTGCTGTCGGGCTTGACCAGGTCCTCGCGCGACACGCCGAGCCAGCGCACCAGCGGGGCCATGACGAGCACCGACGAGTAGATGCCGAACAGGATGCCGATGGTGAGCGCCAGCGAGAAGTAGTGCAGCGTCTCGCCGCCGAAAAAGAAGATCGACAGCACCATCATCAGCGTGCTGCCGTGCGTGATGATCGTGCGCGAGATCGTGCTGGTGATCGCGTTGTCGATCACCTCGGTGACCGAAGCCTTGCGCATCTTGCGGAAGTTCTCGCGGATCCGGTCGGCGATGATCACCGACTCGTTCACCGAGTAGCCGAGGATCGCCAGCGTCGCGGCGAGCACGGGGAGGCCGAACTCCCATTGGAAGAACGCGAAGAAGCCCAGGATGATGATGACGTCGTGCAGGTTCGCGATGATCGCCGCCACGGCGAAGCGCCACTCGAAGCGCAGCGCCAGGTAGCTCATGATGCCGGCAATCACCAGCAGCAACGCCAGGGCCCCGCTCTCGTAGAGCTCGCGGCCCACCTGCGGGCCGACGAATTCCACGCGCTTCAGCGTCACCGAGGCGTCGTTCGAGCGGAGCTGCGCCATCACCTGTTCGGAGAGCTGCGCGCTGGAGACGCCCTCCCTCAGCGGCATGCGGATCAGCGCTGTGTCGGAGCTGCCGAACGCCTGCGCCGAGTACTCGCCGAGGTTCAGCTTGTCGAGCCCACCGCGCAGCGCGCCGAAGTCGACCGGGTGGTTGTACGCCACCTCGATCACCGTCCCGCCGCGGAAGTCGACGCCGAAGTTGAGGCCCCGCGTGGCGAGGAAGAACACGGCCAGCAGGAACGTGACCACCGAGATCACGTTGAACACCAGCGCGTACCGCATGAACGGGATGTTGCGCCGGATGCGGAAGAACTCCATGAACGAGCCTCTGCGGGTAGGTGGTGTTTTCGACGGCCGCCCGCGTTCGGGCAGGGAACCGCTCGGAAGTCGTTGTAGGGTCGCGCGGGGTCAGGGCTGCTTCGCCGGAGTCCCGGGCGCGGCCGGCCCCGGCTTCCAGACCTGTCCGATCGAGATCTTGTCGAGCTTCTTGCGCCCGCCGTAGATCAGGTTGACGATGCCGCGCGAGACGAACACCGCGGAGAACATCGAGGTCATGATGCCCAGGCAGTGCACGACGGCGAAGCCGCGGACGGGCCCGCTGCCGAAGATCAGCAGCGCAATGCCGGCGATCAGCGTCGTGATGTTCGAGTCGAAGATCGTGGCCCACGCCCGGTCGTAGCCGGCCTGCAGCGCCGCATGAGGTGTCGCGCCCCAGCGCAGCTCCTCGCGGATGCGCTCGTTGATCAGCACGTTCGCGTCGATCGCCATGCCGAGCGTGAGCGCGATCGCGGCGATGCCGGGCAGCGTCAGCGTGGCCTGCAGCATCGACAGCAGCGCCACCAGCAGCAGGACGTTGACGATCAGCGCGACCGTCGAGACGAGGCCCATCAGCATGTAGTACCCGCACATGAAGAGCCCGAGCACGACGAACCCGTACAGCACCGAGTTGAAGCCGCGGTCGATGTTCTCCTTGCCCAGCGACGGGCCGACCGTGCGTTCCTCGACGATCTCCATCGGCGCGGCCAGCGCGCCCGCGCGCATCAGCAGCGCGACGTCGTTCGCCTCGCGCGTGCTCATGCGCCCGGAGATCTGCACCCGTCCGCCGCCGATCTCCTCGCGGATCACCGGCGCCGTGATGACTTCGGCCTTGCCCTTCTCGACCAGCACGATCGCCATGCGCTTGCCGACGTTCTCGCGCGTCACTTCCTTGAAGATGCGCCCGCCGGTGCCGTCGAGGTTCACGTGCACCGCCGGCTCGTTGGTGCGCTGGTCGAAGCCGGGCTGCGCGTCGTTGATGCGATCGCCGGTGAGCACGACCTGGCGGCGCACGAGCACCGGGGTGCCGCCGCGCTCGGCGAAGAGATCCGAGCCGAACGGCACCTGGCCGGCCATCGCCGCCTCGAGCGCGCCCGGATCTTCGTTGACCATCCGGATCTCGAGCGTCGCGGTGCGGCCGAGGATGTCCTTGGCGCGCGCCGTGTCCTGCACGCCGGGCAGCTGCACGACGATGCGGTCGGCGCCCTGCTGCTGCACGATCGGTTCGGAAACGCCGAGCTCGTTGACGCGGTTGCGCAGGATCGTGATGTTCTGCTGGACGGCGCCGTCCTGGATGCGCTTGGCCGCCTCGGGCTTGAGCGCGGCGACGAGCCGCAGCTCGCCGCCGGCGGCATCCTGCTCGCGCACGACGAGGTCCGGAAACGCCTTCTCGATCTCGACGCGCGCCTTGGTGCGCTCGGTGGCTTCGCGGAAGCGCAGCACGACGTTCTGGCCCTCGCGGCCCACGCCGCCGTACTGGACCTTCTTCTCGCGCATCAGCGAACGGATGTCGGTGGTGTAGCGGTCGGCGGCCTTGTCGATGGCGCCCTTCATGTCGATCTGCAGCAGGAAGTGCACGCCGCCGCGCAGGTCGAGGCCGAGGTACATAGGCAGCGCGCCCAGCGCCGTCAGCCACGACGGCGACGACGAGATCAGGTTCAGCGCGACGATGTAGTCCTCGCCGAACTGCTTCTGCAGCACGTCGCGCGCCTTGAGCTGCGTGTCCGTGTCGCCGAGGCGGACCTTCACGCCCGTCTGGTCGACCAGCGCGCCGGTGAACGGAACGCCCGCGGTCCGCAGTGCGTTCTCCACGCTGGTCAGCGTCGCGGCATCGATCTTCACCGTCGCCTTCGACGTCGACACCTGCACGGCCGGCACCTCGGGAAAGAAGTTCGGCAGCGTGTAGAGGAGCCCGATCGCGACCGCGACCGCGATCACGATGTACTTCCAGACGGGGTAGCGGTTCATGGAAAGGCGAGAGGCGGGATGGGGGGTGGGAGGTGGGGGGTGAGCATGCCCATACGCACGGTCGCAGGTGGCGGCAGGCTCAGCCCTCAGCCCCGATCCCGCTCCCCGGGGTCAAAGGGCCTTGATCGTGCCCTTCGGCAGCAGTTGCTGGATCGCCGAGCGCTGCACGTTGATCTCGACCGACGGCGCGACCTCGACCGACGCGTACTGGTCGGTCAGCTTGGACACGCGGCCGACCAAGCCGCCCGCGGTCACGACCTCGTCGCCCTTCTGCAGCGCAGTGAGCATCGTGCGGTGCTCCTTCGCCTTCTTCTGCTGCGGGCGAATCAGCAGGAAGTAGAAGACGACGAAGATCAGGATCATCGGCAGGAAGGCCATCAGGTCGCTGCCCGGGGCGGCGGAGGACGTCTGCGCGTAGGCGTTCGAAATCAGCATGGGGCTCTCCTCGGGGTCGGGGCCGCGTCCCCGCTGCGGCGGCTTGAATACGCCGTCCGCCCGTGGGGAAACACGCGACGCTTGCCGGTTCGGGGTGGTTCACGGAAAACCCCGCATTCTACCACCCGCACCGCGGGCGCCCGGGTGACCCGGGGGGCGTCAGGCAGCTTCCACGCCCCGCGCGCGGTCGGCGCGGAATGCCTCGACGAACGCGGCGAGCCTGCCGGCGGCGATCGCCTCGCGCAGGCCCAGCGCCAGCCACAGGTAGTAGTGCAGGTTGTGGATCGTGGCGAGCCGCGCGCCGAGGATCTCGTTGACCCGCTGCAGGTGGTGCAGGTAGGCGCGCGTGAAGTGGCGGCAGGCATAGCAGGCGCAAGCGGGGTCGACCGGCCGGGTGTCGGTGCGGTGCGCCGCGTTGCGGATCCTGAGGTCGCCCCAGCGCGTGAACAGCCAGCCGTTGCGCGCGTTGCGCGTGGGCAGCACGCAGTCGAACATGTCCACGCCGGCGGCCACGCCCGCCACGATGTCCTCGGGCGTGCCCACGCCCATCAGGTAGCGCGGGCGCTCGGCGGGCATGCGTTGCGCGAGGTGGTCGAGGATGCGCAGCATGTCCTCCTTGGGCTCGCCCACCGACAGGCCGCCGATCGCGTAGCCGTCGAAGCCGATGGCGGTCAGCGCGGCCAGCGACGCGTCGCGCAGGTCCTCGTGCATGCCGCCCTGCACGATGCCGAATAGCGCGTTGGCGTTGCCCTCGTGCGCCGAACGCGAGCGCGCGGCCCAGCGCATCGACAGCTCCATCGACCTCGCCGCCTCGTCGCGCGTGGCGGGCCACGGCGTGCACTCGTCGAAAGCCATCACCACGTCGGAGTCGAGCGCGCGCTGGATCTGCATCGACAGCTCGGGCGTGAGGAACAGCTTGTCGCCGTTGACCGGCGAGGCGAACGCGACGCCGTCCTCCTTCACCTTGCGCAGCGCGCCGAGGCTGAACACCTGGAAGCCGCCCGAGTCGGTGAGGATCGGCCGCTCCCAGCCCATGAAGCGGTGGAGGCCGCCGTGCGCGGCGATCACTTCCGTTCCGGGCCGCAGCCACAGGTGGAACGTGTTGCCCAGCACGATCTGCGCGCCAAGCTCGGCAAGTTCGTCGGGAGCCATCGCCTTGACGCTGCCGTAGGTGCCGACCGGCATGAAGATCGGCGTCTCGACCACGCCGTGCGCGAGCGTGAGGCGGGCGCGTCTGGCGTGGCCGTCGGTGGCGAGGACGTCGAACTGCATGGGTTCATTCCTGGGCGTGGCGGCGCAGCAGCATGGCGTCGCCGTAGCTGAAGAAGCGGTAACGCTGCGCGATCGCGTGAGCATACGCCGCGCGGATGCGCGCGTAGCCGGCGAACGCGGCGACCAGCATCAGCAGCGTCGAGCACGGCAGGTGGAAGTTGGTGAGCAGCAGGTCGACCACGCGGAAGCGATAGCCGGGCGTGACGAACAGCGCGGTCTCGGCCTCGCCGGCGCGGACCGCGCCATCGTCGCTCGCCGCCGACTCGAGCGCGCGCAGGCTGGTCGTGCCGACGGCGAGCACGCGGCCGCCGCGCTCGCGCGTGCGCGCGATCGCCTGCGCCGTCGAGTGCGGGATGCTGAACCACTCGGCGTGCATCCGGTGCTGCGTCAGGTCCTCGCTTTGCACCGGCTGGAACGTGCCCGCGCCCACGTGCAGCGTGAGCGTCGCGCGCTCGACGCCGCGCGCGTCCAGCGCGGCGAGCGTCGCCGCGTCGAAGTGCAGCCCCGCGGTGGGCGCGGCAACGGCGCCGGGCTCCGCGGCATACACCGTCTGGTAGCGCTCGGCATCCTCCGCGCCCGCGGTGTGCGCGATGTACGGCGGCAGCGGCACCTCGCCGTGGCGCTCGAGCCACTCGGCGATCGGCCCGGTGCCGTGGAAGCGCACGTCGAAGAAGCGCTCGTCGCGCGCGAGCACCTCGGCGCGCGCGCCGCCGGCAAGCTCGACGCTGCCCCCCGGGCGCGGCAGGTGGCTCGCGCGCATCTGCACCCGCGCGCGGTTGTCGGCGAGGATGCGCTCGACAAGCATCTCGACCTGCCCACCGGTCGGCTTGCGCCCGTGCACGCGGGCGCGGATGACGCGCGTGTCGTTGAACACGGCGAGGTCGCCGTCGCGCAGCAGCGTCGGCAGATCGGCGAAACGGCGGTCCGCGAAGCCCGCAGGCTCGACGTCGAGCAGGCGGCTGCCGCTGCGCTGCGCGGCCGGCGACTGCGCGATCAGCTCGGCAGGCAGGTCGAAGTCGAAGTCGGAAAGCGTGTGCACGGCTGGCAGGGCGCCTCTGCGCAACCTCGCGCCGCGCGGCCGCCACTGTAGCAAGTCAGGGCGAGGCAGGCGGCGGCACGACGATTCCGGCGAGCCCGTAGTAGCGCGCGACGCACTTGTTGTCCCAGCGCGCAGGATCGTCGCCCAGTTCGATCGCGTGCACGGTCGGCGGCGGGTACACGGTGCGCCGCGGCAGCACGACATCGCGGCGGCCGGCGGCCGCGGCCGCGCGCAGCGCGTGGTCGCGCTCGACCCAGCGCGACTTCAGCAACTGCGCGGCCTGCGTGTCCTCGGCGAAGCGGATGGGAAGGGCGAGCGCGCCGAAGAGCGCGACGGCGGCGAGCGTGACTGCGCCATAGCGCGTGGCGAGGATCGGCGGGATCGCGAACGCCATCGCCGCGGCCAGCAGCAGCACGAGCAGAAACACGCCGTTGCGCGGCGCGAACTGGGGCGGAGCGGCCAGCATGGGCACGAGGCTCGCGAACGCAGCCACGACGAGCAGGAACGCGATGAGCGTGCGCTGGCGCGCATGGGTCACGGGGCTCGTCGTATGCACGGCGAGCCCGATGGCCACCAGGACGACGATACCGACGACCAGGCCCGGCGCCTTGGCGACGACCTCGCCAACCATGCGTGCGTACTCGCCCGCGAGCCACGGCGCGTCGAAGCTGAACGAGCGCTCGGTTGCGGTGGCCCGCACGAAATTGCCGGGCGCCGCCGCAAGGATCGCGGCGCCCGTGATCGCGCCGGCGAACGCGGCCGCGGCGTGGCGCAGCGGCTGCGGCTGACTGCGCACGTGCACCAGCACTGCCGGTCCGACAACGGCCAGCGCGCCCCAGGCCAGCTCGATCGAGTTCCCCGCCAGCACGCCGATGGCGAACGCGCCGAGCGCGCCGCCGTGCGCCGGCTTCCCTTCGGCGATGCGGGCCATCGTCGCCAGCCACGCGGCGACGAGCAGCAGCGGCAGCAGGTAGACGATGCCGCCGGTCGCCCAGAACACGACCTGCCCGAGCAGCAAGTGCAGTCCCAGCACCAGCGCGACGAACGCGAACGCAGCGATTGCTAGGCGGTCGATCAAGTGTCGCGCGCCGAAGGCTCCAGCGAGAAACCAGGCGCAGCCGGCGAGGAGGAGCGGGAGCAGCGCGCTGACAGTGGAAAGCTGCGGCAGGTCGACCAGCCGCAGCGCGTGGTAGAGGGCGAAGGTCGTGACCAGCCGCCCGGTCCACTCGCCGTAGCTCGCCAGCGTGGCTTCGAGCGCCGTCCCGCGGAACGCATTGTTGCGGTTGCAGAAGTCGTCGGCCGAGGCCGGCACGGCGAGCCCGTGCCGCACCAGCACCCACAGCGTCACGGCGATCGCGGCGACGGCAAGCCAGCCGGCAAGAGGCGCGAGGCGCGATTCGCTTATGCGGGACGCGAGCGGATCCATTCGTAGCGTGCCTTCATCTCGAGGAACGGCCGCTCCAGGTAGCGGTACGACAGTGCTGCGACGGCCACCACGCAGGCCAGCGCGGCGAGCACGTGGACGAACCAGCCGGTCCACGTGACCGGCGCCGCCGCGGGCCAGGCCGCGAGCGCAGCGGACACACCGCGCACGCACAGGTAATGATAGACATAAAGTCCGAACGAGATCTTGCCCAGCCACGCGAGCGGTCGGCTGCCGAGCACGGCGAGGAGCGGGG
>Ga0105090_10000317_pt1 | contig 22870 bp, 21 predicted proteins | sample PPLLak3March2015_FD_79110 | JGI IMG/M metagenome (GOLD analysis project Ga0105090, IMG submission 79110) | Freshwater sediment microbial communities from Prairie Pothole Lake near Jamestown, North Dakota, USA - PPLs Lake P7 Core (1) Depth... | ecosystem: Environmental > Aquatic > Freshwater >...
CCTTACCGCGTCTGGTTGTCGGAAGTGATGCTGCAGCAGACGCAGGTCGCGACGGTGATTCCGTATTTCCTTCGCTTCTGCAGGCGCTTTCCCGATGTCGCCGCGCTGGCTGCGGCGCCGCTCGACGAAGTGCTCGCGCTGTGGGCCGGGCTGGGCTATTACGCCCGCGCGCGCAACCTGCAGGCCTGTGCGAGGCAGGTGGTAGAGGAATACGGCGGCTGCTTCCCGCTCGACCCAGAGCATCTGGTTCGGCTGCCCGGTATCGGCCGTTCCACCGCGGCGGCGATTGCTGCCCTCTGTGCCGGCGTGCGGGCGCCGATCCTCGACGGAAATGTCAGGCGCGTGCTGATGCGGCGATTTGCGATCGATGGCGACCCGGGCTCGAGCGCCGTCGAACGGCTGCTGTGGCAGCGGGCCGAGTCGCTGTTGCCGGCCAGCGCGGACATGCCGGCCTACACCCAGGCGATCATGGATCTCGGCGCTGTCGTCTGCACGCGCCGCGCGCCGCGTTGTGGCCAGTGCCCGGTCGCAGACGATTGCATCGCCCGAAAGACCGGACGGATCGACCAGCTGCCGGCGCCTCGCCGGCGCGGCGAGCGACCGCAACGGCGCGCCTGGTTGCTGCTGGCAGTGCAGGGCGATCGCGTGCTGCTGCAACGGCGCGTGCCGGCGGGAATCTGGGGCGGCCTGCATAGCCTGCCGCAGTTCGATTCGGCGGCCGCACTACGCCGCGCGGCTACGGACCTCGATGCGGCGCCGCGGCTGGCCGCGCTGCCGTCGCGCACGCATGCCTTTACCCACTTCACGCTGACACTGCTGCCGCGACGGCTCGACGTCCGGGTCCTGCCGCCGCAACTGCGGGAAGACGACCTTCTGTGGCTGCCGCTGGCGCAGATCGATTCGGCGCCGTTGCCGGCGCCGATCCGTGTCCTGCTGCGCGAGACCGCTCCGGCCGCGAAGACTCAGTGCTCGCCTTCGGGTGAGATTCCGAGGGCGACCAGGAAGCGCGACACCATGTTGTAGGTGGCGATCACGCCGACCAGTTCGACGGTCGGCCGGTCGCCCAGCGCGGCGTGCACGGCATCGAAGGTCGAATCCTGCACCGCCACGCTTCGCGTCATCTCGATCGTCAGCCGAAGCACGGCGCGGCTGCTGTCGTCGAACAGGGCCTGCTGCGACACGGCCCGCTCCGGATGCGCCAGCGCCTCGACCTGGGCCGCCGTTCCTCCCGCCGCGAGATACACCGGCGCGTGCTGGTGGAACTCGTACTCGGCGCTGTTGAGCGTCGCCACGGCGAGGATGGCCAGTTCGCGCAGCTGCGCATCGAGCGACAGTTCGGTGCGCACCGCCTTCAGGTAGCCGTTCCAGCCGGCGGCCAGCGGCGGGCTGTGCAGCAGCATCCGATCGAGGTTGATCAGCTTGCCGCCGCGGCGGGCGCGAATGGCGGCGATGAGTTCGCCGGGTTCGGCCAGCGAGTGCGGCTGGTAGGCGATGCGCGGCATGAATTGCTCCGATCAGGTTGCAGACTTCAGCACGCCGTGCTGTTCGAGATAGCGTCGCACGACTTCCAGCCGCGCCGATGGGTCCTGCAATTGCAGCAGCTTCTGCCTGGCGCGCAGCGGCACGGGCAGGAACTCGGCGAGGCGGTTGCCGACCCAGACGCTGGAGTCAAAGCGATACGGCGGCTCGAACGGCACCGAGTTGATCGGGTCCGCTTCGCCGTCTTCGCGGCGCTGCCCGGCGACGTCATCGATCACGCGGCGCAACAGTTCAGCGCAGGGCTGGTGGATTTCGTCCAGCGGCAGGTCCTCGTCCGGTTCGATCCGCTCGACCTGCGCCAGCTGCAGGCCATCGGGCTCGGCCGTGCTCGAAGCGATGCGGAAGCGATCGCCGCCGATCGCCCGCAGATGCAGCAGGCCGAGCTGCGGCATATCCCAGGCGCCGATGGTCGCCAGGGTGCCGATTTCCTCGGTTTCCGCCGGCACGCCGACTTCGGCTCCCTTGGCGATCAGCACGACGCCGAACGGCGTCTCGTCCCTCATGCAGCGCCGGACCATGTCCATGTAACGGGCCTCGAACACCCGCAGCGGCAGCACGCCCGCCGGAAAGAGCACGGTGTTCAGCGGGAACAGCGGAATCTGCATTGCGGTCGCCGCGGTCGATCAACGGCCGAGGCCGCGGTGCCGGGTCAGCACGCGCTCGCGGCCGCGGGCGACGAAGCGCGCCGCCAGCCGCTCGGCCACGTAGGGCGAGCGATGCTGCCCACCGGTGCAGCCGACCGCCACCGTCAGGTAATGGCGATTGTCGGCGTGATAGCTCGGCAGCCACTTGTCGATGAAACGCTCGATGTCGTCGATCAGTTCGGCGACCATCGGGGCGCGCCTCAGGAAGTCGATCACCGGCGCATCGAGCCCGGTCAGCGGCCGCAGCCCCGGCTCGTAGTACGGGTTCGGCAGATTGCGCACGTCGAACAGCAGGTCAGCCGCCCAGGGCACGCCGTTCTTGAAGGCAAAGGACTCGAAGGTCAGCGTCAGCGGCGCCGCCGCGGCATTGGCGAAGCGGCGCACCCATTCGCGCAGCGTTGCCGGCGCCAGCGTGCTGGTGTCAATCACGTGTCCCGACTGGTCGAGCGGCGCCAGCAACTCGCGCTCGGCTTCGATCGACTCGGTCAGCGTCGGCTCGAGCATGCCGGGATCGACCGCCAGCCGTCCCGACAGCGGATGCCGCCGCCGCGTCTCGGAGTAGCGGTGCAGCAGCGCTTCGGTGGATGCCGTCAGGAACAGCACCCGCAGGTCGTGGCCGGCGCCGCGCAGGTCGTCGATGATCCGAGGCATCTCGCCCAGCGACAGCTCCGAGCGCGCATCGACCGAGACGGCGACCTCCTCCTGCCCGGAGTCGGACAGGTAGCCGGCGACCTCGGCGAGGAAACGCGGCGGCAGGTTGTCGACGCAGTAGAAGCCGATGTCCTCGAGCAGTCGCAGCGCAACCGACTTGCCGGACCCGGACATTCCGGTGATCAACACCAGCCGCATCGTCAGGAATCCCGTGGCGCGCGCCGCGGCGAACGCCGTGCGAGGTCGCCCCGAAGACGCGGCGGCGCGCCTCCGGCAACCGCTGCCGGCTCAGCCCTTGGCGCTGAGGCAGCTCGACATGAAGGACTTTCGGTCGTCACCCTTGAGGCTCTTTTCGGAGGCCTGCTTGTTGCAGGCGGTCATCTTGTCCTGTTGCGCGGTCGGTTTCTTCTCGTCTGCGGCCGACACGGCGAACGGCAGGACCAGGCAGGCGGCAAGCAGCAGCGTTTTCCTCATCGTCGATCTCCCGTTGGTTGTTTGGGAGCCGGCGAGGCCGATCCTGCGGCATCCGGTCCTGGCGGCAATTAGAGCACCGGCCCGGATCAAAGACCACGGCCTCAGTTGCCGTCGATGGCCTGCCGTTGCCGCTGCACGAACTCGGCCATGGTGTCGATGCCGCGCAGCTTCAGGATGGTGTTGCGCACGGCCGATTCCAGCAGCACCGCGAGATTGCGTCCTGCCGCCACCGGAATCACCACCTTGTGGATCGGCAGGCCGAGCACTTCCTCGGTCGTGCCGGCCAGCGGCAGGCGCTCCATCAGGGCGGCGGCAGCCTGCCGCCGCAGTTCGACGATCAGCCGCAGCTTCATCTTCCGCCGCACCGCGGTCTCGCCGAAGATCGACTTGATGTCGAGCAGGCCGAGGCCGCGCACCTCGAGCAGATTGGCGAGCAGCGGCGGGCAGTGGCCTTCGATCGAGTCGGGTTCGGTGCGGGCGAGGTCGACCACGTCGTCGGCGACCAGGCCGTGGCCGCGGCTGATCAGTTCCAGCCCCAGTTCGCTCTTGCCGACCCCGGATTCGCCGGCGATCAGCACGCCCATGCCGAGCACGTCCATGAACACGCCGTGCATCGTGCAGTGCGCTGCCAGCTTCTTGGTCAGGTAGACGCGCAACCGGTCGATGAGCTGTCCGGCGGCCAGCGGCGAGGTGAACACCGCGAGGCCGACCTGCTCGGCGACGTCAGTCATGTCGGCGGGCAGCGCCAGGCCTCCGGCGACGACCAGGCCGAGCGCACCGCCGTCGATCAGGTCGCGCGCATAGTGCGCGCGCCGCGCCACGTCCATCCTTTCCATGTAGGCGACTTCAGGCGCGCCGAGCACATGCAGGCGGTTGGCATGGATCAGGTTCAGGTAGCCGACGATGTCGGCGGCCTGCACCTCGCCGTCGGTGGTCTCGGCCAGTGTGCGGTCGCCGCCGGCGCAGCCCGCGAGCCAGCCGAGCTTCAGCGGCTGCTCGTTGTCTTCGAACAGCGCCTGTAGCGTGGTCATCGGGCCGCCTTGGTCACCGAACTACAGCTAGCGCTGCGCGCTTCAAGACAGAGCGCTCAGGCCGCAGGGCGCATCGGCTCCCATTGCGCCAGCAGCGTGTGCGCGACGCTCGGGTCGCCGGCCTGCATCAGGTTGTCGCGGAAGCCGCGGTCGGAGAGCATCTGCGCCAGTTCCGACAGGATGTCCAGATGCTGCTGCGTCGCCTGCTCGGGCACCAGCAGAACAACCAGCAGGCTGACCGGCCGGCCGTCTGGCGCGTCGAAGGCAATGGGCTCGGCGACGCGAACGAAGGCCGCCACCGCTTCCTTCAGGCCCCTGATCCGCCCGTGCGGAATCGCCACGGCCTGGCCGAGACCGGTCGAGCCGAGGCGTTCGCGCGCAAACAGGCTGTCGAAGACTGTGGCTCGGGCCAGACCCTGGTTGTTCTCGAACAGCAGGCCCACCTGCTCGAAGACGCGCTTCTTGCTCGAAGCCTGCATGTCGAGCACGACGTTCGACGCAGGCAGTAGACGGGAAATCTGGTTCATCGCCGTTCAAGCGGGGCTGCGGACGATCGACATCGATGCCGGTGCGGCCTGGCTGCGGCTTCGGAACGCGAGCCGCGAATCCGGGCGCTGCGGTCGTCGAATCGTGCAGTTCCTTGCAGGAAAGAGGGCGGGAGTATAGGCACCGGCATTGTGCGATGGCGCTTCAGCGGCGCGAGTGGTTTCCCTTGTCCGTCCGATGTTGCCCGGCGGCAACGCCGCAGCGCCAATGGCCGCTCATGCCGGGCCAGACGACCCGGCCGCCGCCGGTTCGTGGAGCTACTGCGGCGGAGCCTGCTGGTGCTTCAGCGGCATGCGCCCGTGCGTCTTGAGGCGGTCCTTGTGGCGCAGGATCTGGCGATCGAGCTTGTCGATCAGAAGGTCGATCGCCGCATACATGTCGCCGTCGATCGACTCGGCGTGCAGGCTGCTGCCGCGCACGCGCAGCGTGATTTCCGCCTTCTGTCGGAGCTTGTCCTCGACCGCCAGCACCACGTCCGCGTCGATCACATGATCGAAGTGCCTGCGGATCCGCTCCAGCTTGCCGTGGACGTAGTCGCGCATGGCCGGGGTGACTTCGACGTGATGGCCCTGGATGATGAGGTTCATGCTGCACTCCTGTCGTGGGACGCCGAGCGGGCTCGGCGAGGTGATGGCTCACTGGACTACCTTCTCGCTTTGCTCGAAGGCTTCGCGCTCCGGAGCAGCCGGACGCGCTCAGGGGCTCTTGCGCAACGCCACTGCCGGAATTTTCAGCGCCTCGCGGTACTTGGCGACGGTGCGCCGGGCGACCACGATGCCCTGTTCCGAGAGCAGTTCGGCGATGCGGCTGTCGGACAGCGGATTCCTGGGGTCTTCATCTCCTATCAGTTGCTTGATCAAGGCGCGGATCGCTGTGCTGGAGGCCGCGCCGCCGGTGTCGGTCGCCACATGGCTGCCGAAGAAGTACTTCAGTTCGAACACGCCGAAGGGAGTGGCCATGTACTTGTTGGAGGTCACCCGCGAGATCGTCGACTCGTGCAGTTCGAGCGTCTCGGCGATTTCGCGCAGCACCAGGGGGCGCATGGCGATGGCGCCATGGCTGAAGAAGCTTGCCTGCCGGTCGACGATCGCCTGCGCGACGCGCTGAATCGTCTCGAAGCGCTGCTGGATGTTGCGGATCAGCCAGCGCGCCTCCTGCAACCGCGATGACCACTGCGAATGTCCTTCCTTGCTGCGCTCTTCTTTGACCGCCGAGGCGTAGGCCTGGTTCAGCCGCAGCTTCGGCATCACTTCGGGGTTGACCTGGGCCACCCATCGATTCCGCGTCTTACCAACCAGGATGTCGGGCACCACGTAATCCACAACGGCTGCCGAGAAGCGTAAGCCCGGATGCGGATTCAGTCTACGGATCAGCGCATGCGCGCGCGCCACCGCGTCTTCGCCGACTTCAAGGGTGCGCGCCAGCTTCTGCAGGTCCTTGGCGGCAAGAGCTGGCAAGTGTTCACTGACGATGCGCCGGGCGCAGGCAATATCGTCGCCGGGATAGGGCAGCGGCGCCTGGGCGGCCAGCGCATCGAGCTGGATCGCGAGGCACTCGCTGGCATTGCGGGCGCCGACGCCCGGCGGATCGAAGCTTTGCAGCAGCTTCAGCGCCGTGGCCAGATCGTTCAGTTCGACGCCGGCTTCGTCGGGACAGATCGCGTGCAGCTCTTCGAGCGTGGCCGTCAGATAGCCCTGCTCGTCGAGCGATTCGATCAGGATCCCGACCAGCGTTCGATCCCTTGGCGAAGCGCAGGTGGAAGCAAGTTGGACGCGAAGGTGTTCGCCGAGGGTTATCGGGATGGCTGCCCAGGCGCCGGGGCCGTCGTCGTCCTCGCGGTCGGCGCGGGTGCCGCCCCAGTCGAGCGTCGAGCTGCCGTTGCCGGCGCCGAGTTCGCCGTCGCCGTCGTCGCCGTCGCTGCCGGACGACTCGGTTGCCGACGAAGTCGTGCCGGAGCCGCCGAGGATGGCGCCGTCGGCGCCGATCCGCATCGCTGCGCCAACAGGCGGATCGTCGCATTCGAGCAGCGGGTTGTCGTTCAGCGCCTGATCGATCTCCTGCGCCAGCTCAAGCGACGACAGCTGCAGCAGCCGGATCGACTGCTGCAGCTGCGGCGTCAGCGCCAGATGCTGTCCTAGCCTGAGCTGGAGTCCGGGCTTGACTGCCACCGCTACATCCGGAAGTGTTCGCCGAGGTAGACGCGGCGCACCGACTCGTTGCTGACGATCTCCTCGGGGCTGCCGGCGGCGAGCACCTGGCCCTCGTTGATGATGTAGGCGTGGTCGCAGATGCCCAGCGTCTCGCGGACGTTGTGGTCGGTGATCAGTACGCCGATGCCGCGGTTCTTCAGGAAACGGACGATGCGCTGGATCTCGATCACCGCGATCGGGTCGACGCCGGCGAAGGGTTCGTCGAGCAGGATGAAGCGCGGCGCGGCGGCGAGCGCGCGCGCGATCTCGACCCGCCGCCGCTCGCCTCCGGACAGCGACAGCGCGCCATTGGTGCGCAGGTGCGCGATCTGCAGGTCGTCGAGCAACCCGTCGAGACGGCGCGCGACCTCGCCGCCCCCGAGCGCCTGGCCTGATGCATCGAGCTGAAGTTCGAGCACGGCGCGGATGTTCTCCTCCACCGTCAGGCGGCGGAACACCGACGCCTCCTGAGGCAGATAGGACAGGCCGCGACGGGCGCGCTGGTGGATCGGCAGATGCGCGATCGAGGCGTCGTCGAGGAAGATGGCGCCGCCGTCCATCGGCACCAGCCCGACGACCATGTAGAAGCAGGTGGTCTTGCCGGCGCCGTTCGGCCCCAGCAGCCCGACCACCGCGCCGGCCTCCACCGTCAGCGACACGTCCTTGACGACGACGCGCGTGCCGTAGCGCTTGTGCAGATGCTCGGCGCGCAGCCGGCTGCCGGCGCTGCCGCCGGTGGCGCCTTCGCCGACTGCCGCAGTCTCCGGAGCGTTCATCGCCCGCGCCTTCCCGGACTCACTTCTTCGCCGGCTCGGCGCTCGGCCGCAGTGGTGCCGGCGGCGATGCCGGCGCCTTTGCGGCGTCCTCGCGAGGAGCGATGACGGCGCGCACGCGGCCGCCGCCGCCGTCGCCGCCGTCGACGCGATAGGTCGACGTCGCAGCGTCGTAGCTGATGATCTGGCCGCTGACCTCGTCGCGGACGACGCCGTTCTCCAGACGCTTGAACTGCGCCCGGTTGACGAAGCGGAACGTGTCCGCCCGCTCGTCCCACTCGATCCGCTCGGCCACGCCTTCGATCGTCTCTTCGACTCCCGGCTTCGGCGCATCGCGGCGCTGGCGGAAGGTGGCCAGCGCCTGCGGCGCAGCGCTCACCAGCGCGCTGCGAAAACCGTCGGGGGCGGTGCGCAGTTCCATCTTCTCGCCGGTGATGCGCAGCGTGCCCTTGGTCAGCGTGACGCGGCCGCTGATGACGTTGATCTGCTTCAGTTCGTCGAAGACGCCGCGGTCGGCCTCGATCACCGTCGGCTGGTCGCGGTCGGCGCGCTCGGCCCACACCGGCAATGCGCCGGCGGCGAGCGCCAGCACCAGCAGCAGCCGCAGCCTGTTCATGGAGCGCGCCTTGCCGGCGCCAGCTCGCCGCGCAGCCGGCCGGCGATGCCGAGCACACGCGTCAGGTTGTCGTACTCCATCGTGTCGCCGGAGAGCCTTGAGGCACCCTGTTCGATCAGCACCGGCACGTCGGAGCTGAAGCGCTCCAAGTCCGGGATCACGGTCATCCGCTCGGTGCGCACCGTCAGCGGCGGCTCCCCGGTCCGGCCTTCGCGCTGCAGCAGCACGTCGCCTTCCATCAATACTTTTTCGCCGGCATGCATGACACGCGCCCGTTTCGATGAAGCCTTCAGCTGCGGCTCGCCCGGCCGCAGGCTCACCAGCAGCGGCCGCGCCAGTTCGACGTCGTCGTTCTCGTTGAAATAGGACAGCTCCTCGGCGAGCAGCCTGTAGTTCGCCTGGCCCTGGTCGTCGAACTGCGTCAATGAAACGCGTTCGACGATGAAATCGGGCGCGCCCGGCGTCGGCGGTGTGCGCACGACGGGGCGCCGCATCTCGCGCGAGTACCAGTAACTGGTCACCGTCACAGCGGCCAGCAGCAGCGCGGCGATCAGCATCGTCAGCCGGTCGAGCATGTCGTGCCGCCGCCATGGCTTCGCAGCGCCGCCTCGAAGCGGCCCTGCGCGCGCAGGATGAACTCGGCCAGCTCGCGCACCGCGCCGCAGCCGCCCGGCGCGCCGCTCACCCAGTGGGCGGCCGCGCGCACCTCGGGCGCGGCGTCCGCCACAGTGGCGGCGAAGCCGGCGCGGGCCAACGCTGCGAGATCCGGCCAGTCGTCGCCGATGTAGCCGACGTGTTCGAGCGCCACCGCGGCCGCGTCGGCGAGCGCCGTCAGGCCAGCGCCCTTGTCGGTGGCGCCCTGGATCACGCGCCCGATGCCGAGTTCGCGCGCCCGGCGCTCGACGATCGGCGAACTGCGCGCCGACAGGATCGCCACCTCGATGCCGGCTTCGCGTAGCAGCTTGATGCCGAGCCCGTCGCGGACGTCGAAGACCTTGATCGTTTCGCCGTCCGCGCCGAAGTGCAGCCGGCCGTCGGTCAGCACGCCGTCGACGTCCAGCGCCAGCAGGCGGACGGCGGCGGCGCGCCGCTCGGCTTCCGTCACAACACCCTCGCCGCGGTCAGGTCGTGGGCGTGCAGGGCGCCGACGACGCGCCCGTCCTCGACCACGATCAACTGGTTCTTGCGCGTCGCCTCGATCTGCTGCGCCGCCTCGGCGGCGAGCGCGCCCGGGGCGATCGTCAGCGGATTGCGGGTCATCACCTCGGCGACCGTCAGCTCGCGGACACTGGCGCCGCGCTCGAGCAGCCGGCGCAGGTCACCGTCGGTGAAGATGCCGGCGAGCCTGCCGTCGACGTCGAGCACCGCGGTCATGCCGAGCCGCTTGCGCGAGATCTCGCGGATCGCCTCCATCACCGACGCGGTTGCCGGCACGATCGGGACGTCCTCACCCTTTGCCATCACGTCCTCGACCCGCGTGAGCAGCCGGCGGCCGAGCGCGCCGCCGGGGTGCGAACGGGCGAAGTCCTCGGGCCCGAAGCCGCGAGCGTCGAGGCAGGCCACCGCCAGCGCATCGCCGAGCGCCAGCATCGCCGTGGTCGAGGAGGTCGGCGCCAGGTTCAGCGGGCAGGCCTCCTTGTCGACATGGATGTCCAGATGCACGTCGGCGTGCCGCGCCAGCGACGAGGCGGCGTTGCCCGTCATGGCAATCAGCGGCGTGCCCTCGCGCTTGAGCGTCGGCACGATCGTCAGCAGCTCTGCCGCCTCGCCGGAATAGGAGAGAGCCACCAGCACGTCGCTGCGGGTGATCATGCCGAGGTCGCCGTGGGCCGCCTCCGCTGCGTGCACGAACATCGCCGGCGTGCCGGTGGACGCCATCGTGGCGGCGATCTTGCGGGCAATGTGGCCGCTCTTGCCGACGCCGCTGACGACCACCCGGCCGCGGCAGGCGAGCAGCAGGTCGACCGCGCGCAGGAAGTTGCCGTCGATCCGTCCAGCCAGCGCCGCCACCGCCTGCGACTCGATCTGCAGCACGGTTCGTGCCAGATCCAGCGCATCGGAGCGCGGCGGAGCCGCCTCGTTTTTCATCGTTTGGAGGGCGCGCCGGAGTCGGTGAGCATGGCGGCCGATGATACTCTGGCGTCCAGTGCTGGCACGGCTCTTGCTCGTCCTAACCGATCCGGCTGATCCGATGCCAACTGCCCTCGAAACGACCCTGCTTCTGCTGGCCGCCGCGGTGATCGGCGTCGTCGGCTTCAGACTGCTGAACCTGCCGCCGATGCTCGGCTATCTGGCGGTCGGCATCCTGATCGGACCCCACGCCCTGGGCGTCGTGCCCGATACCGCCGGGACCCGCTACCTGGCGGAGTTCGGGGTCGTGTTCCTGATGTTCTCGATCGGGCTCGAGTTTTCGCTCCCCAAGCTGAAGAGCATGCGCAGCCTCGTGTTCGGTCTCGGCGCCGGGCAGGTGCTTGCGACGGTACTGGCGGTGATGGTCGGCGGCTGGCTGGCCAGCCGGTTCTGGCCGCTGCCGCTGTCGGCGTCGTTCCTGCTCGGCGCCACGCTGGCGATGTCGTCGACGGCGATCCTGATGAAGCTGCTCGCCGACCGTCTCGAACTCGAGACCGAACACGGCCGGCGCATGGTCGGGGTGCTGCTGTTCCAGGATCTTGCCGTGGTGCCCCTGCTGGTGGTGATCCCGGCGCTGTCGGCGCATGCCGAGGACCTGGTCGAGTCGCTCGGCTGGGCGCTGGTGAAGGCCGTGGTGCTGCTGACGATCCTGCTGGTCGGCGGTCGGTGGGTGGTCCGGCGCTGGCTGCATCTGGTTGCCAGGCGGCGCGCGCACGAGTTGTTCGTCCTGAACGTGCTGCTGATCGCGCTCGGGCTGGCGTGGCTGACCGAGCATGCCGGGCTGTCACTGGCGCTGGGCAGCTTCGTCGCCGGCATGCTGATCGCCGAGACCGAGTACCGGCACCAGGTCGAGGAGGACATCAAGCCCTTCCGCGACGTGCTGCTGGGCCTGTTCTTCATCACCATCGGCATGCTGCTCGATCTGCGCGTGGTGATCGGCCAGTTCGGCTGGGTGCTGCTGGCGCTGGTCGGGCCGATCCTGTTCAAGTGCCTGCTGATCGTGGTGCTGGCGCGAGCGCTCGGTGCCAGCGCCGGAACGGCGATCCGCACCGGACTCGGGCTCGCAACCGCCGGCGAATTCGGCTTCGTGCTTCTGGCGCAGGGCGCGCCGCTGCTCGACCCGGGGTTGCGGCAGGTGGTGCTGGCGGCGATGCTGCTCTCCATGCTGGCGGCGCCGTTCCTGGTGCAGTACAGCGACCGGATCGCGATGCGCTTCGTCGCCTCCGAGTGGATGCAGCGGGCGCTGGAACTGCACAAGATCGCGACGCGGTCGATCGCCGTCGAACGGCACGTCCTCATCGCCGGCTACGGCCGCAGCGGCCAGCATCTGGCGCGGATGCTGGCCGAGGAAGGCATCGGCTACGTCGCGCTCGACCTCGATCCGGACCGGGTACGCGAGGCCGCGGCCGCAGGCGAGTCGGTGGTCTACGGTGATGCCGCCAGGCGCGAGACGCTGGTCGCTGCCGGACTGGCGCGCGCGGCGGCGCTGGTAATCAGCTACAGCGACACGCCGTCGGCGCTGAAGGTGCTCCACTTCGCCCATGAACTGAATCCGCGCATCCCGGTGATCGTCCGTACCGAAGACGACGGCGACCTGGACCGGCTGCTGAAGGCCGGCGCTACCGAGGTCGTGCCCGAGATCTTCGAGGGCAGCCTGATGCTCGGCTCGCACGCGCTGCTGCTGCTGGGCGTGCCGCTGTCGCGGGTCGTGCGACGTGTTCAGCAGGCGCGGGAGACACGCTATCGTTTCCTGCGTGGTTACTTTCACGGCGCCGACGACCCCGTCGACTTTGACAGCGAATCGCACGCTCGCCTGCACTCGGTCGCCGTCGAAGACGGTGCTGCCGCGGTCGGCCGCTCGCTTGCCGACATGGCGCTCGGCGAACTGGGTGCGGAGGTGACGGCGTTGCGCCGCCGCGGCATCCGCGGCGACGAGCCGTCGGCCGACCTGGTGCTGCAGGCCGGCGACGTGCTGGTGCTGCGCGGCCGGCAGGAAGCGGTCGAACTGGCCGAACTGAAGCTCAGCGAGAAATGAATCGACGTCGCCGTTTTCTCCGTGCCGCCGTGCTGTTGCCCGGCGCCGCCTGGCTGCCCGCCGGCGCAAGTGAGGAGGCGTGGCGACTGCTCGCCGCCGAGGGCGGCGCCGTACTGCTGCGGCATGCGCAGACGGTGCCGGGTGTCGGCGACCCGCCCGGTTTTAGGCTGGACGACTGCGCCACCCAGCGCAACCTGTCCGAGGTGGGACGCGCCGAGTCGCGCCGGCTTGGCCAGGAGTTCGACCGCCGCGACATTCGCATCGATGAGGTGCTGACCAGCCGCTGGTGCCGCTGCGTCGACACGGCGCGACTCGCCTTCCCGGGGATCGAGCCGCGGCTGTTCGAGCCGTTGAATTCGTTCTTCGGCGAGAGTGGCCGGCGCGAGTCGCAGACGGCGCAGTTGCGCGCCTATCTGGCGCGGCAGCCGAACCGGCGCCGCGCCGTGATGGTGACGCACCAGGTCAACATCACGGCGCTGACCGGAGAGCCGGTCGCCATGGGTGAGGCGCTGCTGGTTGGCCTGGGCGACCGTGCCGGAATGCTGCTCGGCAGGTTGCGCGCGGCCTGAGCGCGAACGGCCGTTCCGAAGCGCGAAGCCTTCGAGCGTCAGCGAGAAGTTAGTCCAGTGAAGCGCGACGCGCCGTCAGGCCACGCGCCGCGCCTTCGCCAGCGCCGCCGCGAGATGGCGGCCGGTATGGCTGTCCGGGTTCGCGGCGACCGCTTCGGGCGCCCCTGCCGCGACGATCCGTCCGCCGCCGTCGCCGCCCTCAGGTCCGAGGTCGATCACCCAGTCGGCGGTCTTGATCACGTCGAGGTTGTGCTCGATCACGACCACGGTGTTGCCGGCATTGCGCAACTGGTGCAGCACCGCCAGCAGCAGCGACACGTCGTGGAAGTGCAGCCCGGTGGTCGGTTCATCGAGCACGTACAGCGTGCGGCCGGTGTCCCGCTTCGACAGCTCCAGCGACAGCTTGACCCGCTGCGCTTCGCCGCCCGACAGCGTCGTCGCGCTCTGGCCGAGGCGCAGGTAGCCGAGGCCGACGTCGGCCAGCGTGGCCAGCTTGCGCGCCAGCACCGGCACGGCGGCGAAGAACCGCGCCGCGTCCTCGACGGTGAGGTCGAGCACCTCGGCGATGTTCCGGCCCTTGTAGAGCACCTCCAGCGACTCGCGGTTGTAGCGCCGGCCGCGGCAGGTGTCGCAGGGCACGTAGACGTCGGGCAGAAAGTGCATCTCGACCTTGATCAGCCCATCGCCCTGGCAGGCCTCGCAGCGGCCGCCCTTGACGTTGAAGCTGAAGCGGCCGGCCTCGTAGCCGCGCTCGCGGGCGAACGGCGTCTCGGCGAACAGTTCGCGGATCGGCGTGAACAGACCCGTGTAGGTGGCCGGGTTGCTGCGCGGCGTGCGGCCGATCGGGCTCTGGTCGACGCTGATGATCTTGTCGAAGTGCTCCAGCCCTTCGATCGAGGCATAAGGCGCCGGCTCGCCGCTGCCGTTGACGCTGCGCGCCACCGCCGCGGCCAGCGTGTCGTTGACCAGCGTCGACTTGCCCGAGCCGGAGACGCCGGTCACGCAGACGAACAGACCCACCGGCAGCTCGAGGTCGACCTGCTTCAGGTTGTTGCCGCAGGCAGCCGTGAGGCGCAGCCAGTCCAGTCCCGGCGGCACCCGCGCCGCCGGGACTTCGATTCGGCGGCGGCCGGAGAGATAGGCGCCGGTCAGCGATGCCGGCGCCTGCTCGATCGCCGCCGGCGGGCCGTCGGCCACGACCTCGCCGCCATGGGCGCCGGCGCCCGGACCCATGTCGACGACGTGATCGGCGGCGCGGATCGCCTCTTCGTCGTGCTCGACCACCAGCACCGTGTTGCCGAGGTCGCGCAGCCGCTTCAGCGTCTCGATCAGGCGGGCATTGTCGCGCTGGTGCAGTCCGATCGACGGCTCGTCGAGCACGTACATCACGCCGGTGAGCCCGGAGCCGATCTGCGACGCCAGTCGGATGCGCTGTGCCTCGCCGCCGGAGAGCGTGTCGGCGGCGCGGTCGAGCGTCAGGTAGGTCAGGCCCACGTCGCTGAGGAAGCGCAGCCGCGCCGCGATCTCGCGCACGATCCGCCCGGCTATCTCGGCGCGGGCGCCATCGAGCCGCAGCCGGTCGAAGTAGGCGAGCGCTGCCGACAGAGGCGAGCGCTCGATCTCGAAGATCGCGCGCCTGTCATCGCCTGTGCCTACGAAAACGAAGCGCGCCTCTCGCCGCAGCCGCGCGCCGCCGCAGTCCGGGCATGAGCGCGTGCCGCGAAATTTGCCCAGCGCCTCGCGCACCGCGGCTGAATCGGTTTCGCGCCAGCGCCGCTCGAGGTTCGGCAGCACACCTTCGAACGGATGCCGCCGCGTCATCTTGCGGCCGCGCTCGCCGCTGTAGGTGAAGGCAATCGGCTGCTCGCCGGTGCCGTGCAGCACGCGCTGGCGAAACGGCTCCGGCAGGCTGGAAAAGGGCTCGTCGATGTCGACCGCGTCGTGCTTCGCCAGGCCGCCGAGCAACTGGAAGTAGTGGCCGTTGCGCCGGTCCCAGCCGGGGATGGCGCCGGCGGCGAGCGACAGCTCGGGGTGCTCGACGACCTTGGCTTCGTCGAAGAAGTCGACGCGGCCGAGGCCGTCGCAGGTCGGGCAGGCGCCGCTCGGGCTGTTGAACGAGAACAGCCGCGGCTCGAGATCGGGTGCGGAGTACGAGCACAACGGGCAGGCGTGGCGGCTGGAGAACAGCTGCTCGGTGCCGTTGTCGGTGTCGAGCAGAAGCGCGCGGCCGTCGGCGATGCGCAGCGCGGTTTCGAAGGACTCCGCCAGCCGCTGCCGCGCCTGAGGCCGGATCTTCAGGCGATCGACGACGACGTCGATCGAATGCTTCTCGTGCCGCGCCAGTTTCGGCAGGTCGGCAACCTCGACGATGGCGCCGTCGACGCGCAACCGGATGAAGCCCTGCGCCTGCAGGTCGGCGATCTGCTCGGAAAACTCGCCCTTGCGCTCGCGCGCCACCGGCGCCAGCACGACCACGCGGGCGTCGGCCGGCAGGGAGAGCGCGGCGTCGACCATCTGCGCCACGCTTTGCGCCGCCAGAACCTGCGCCGGGTGATTGATGCAGCAGGGCTGGCCGACGCGGGCGTACAGCAGCCGCAGGTAGTCGTGGATCTCGGTGACCGTGCCGACGGTCGAGCGCGGGTTGTGCAGGCCGGCCTTCTGCTCGATCGCGATCGCCGGGCTCAGGCCCTCGATCAGGTCGACGTCCGGCTTCTCCATCAGCTGCAGGAACTGCCGCGCGTAGGACGAAAGCGACTCCACGTAGCGCCGCTGCCCCTCGGCGTACAGCGTGTCGAAGGCGAGCGAACTCTTGCCCGAACCGGACAGGCCGGTGACGACGATCAGCCGGCCGCGCGGCAGGTCCAGATCGATGTTCTTCAGGTTGTGCGTGCGGGCGCCGCGGATGCGCAGGCTGTCCATCGGTGGTCTCGTTCGCCTGCGCGGCGGCTCGGCGCAGGGCAGCCCGCAACTATAGACAGCGGCGGCGGCTGCACGCGAGTCGCCGTCAGCGGCCGCGCCGATGTCAAGCGCGGATTCGGCATCAAGGCTGCCGAATCCGCATGACGCGGGCGGATCGAGCCGGCGCTTATCATCGGCCCGAACCACGAACCGGCGAGCGGCAGCCGAACTTCTCCAGGGAGAAATCCGATGGCTTCGGTCAACAAGGTCATTCTGGTCGGCAACCTCGGCCGCGACCCCGAAACCCGCTACAACACCGAAGGCGGGGCGATCACCAACATCCGGCTCGCCACGACCGACCGCTGGAAGGACAAGGCCAGCGGCGAGATGAAGGAGTCCACCGAGTGGCACACGGTGGTCTTCTTTGGCCGGGTGGCCGAGATCGCCGGCGAGTACCTGAAGAAGGGCCGCTCGGTCTACGTCGAGGGCCGGCTGCGGACCCGCAAGTGGACCGACAAGGACGGCAACGAGCGCTACACGACCGAAATCGTTGCTGACCAGATGCAGATGCTCGGCTCGCGCGAAGGCGCGGGCGCTGGCGCAGGCGGCGGAGATTTCGAAGGCGGCGGCTATCCGACTCGCCAGCCCGCGGCGCGCAGCGAAGCGGGCTCGAAGGCGCCGGCCAAGCCCGGCCCGAACATCGCGGACATGGACGAAGACATCCCGTTCTGACCGCCGGCGCCGCGGCGCCGTGCCGTGCCGGGTCCCGGAAGCGGCGATCGGTACCGACGTTTGAACGTCACTCAGTTAAGCGACCCCGTATTTTGGGGATGCTGCGGTATTCTGCGACCTCGCCCGGCCACTGCTGCCTTCCCTTGGACGCCTCCGATCTGCCCGCCCGCAGCGTGAACGCTTCGCCGCCGCCGGCGAGCCTGTTCGATGCGTTGCCGGAGGCCCTGCTGCGCTTCGACGCCAAGGCGCGAATCGTCTACGCCAACGCCGCCTTCGAACGCGCGGTGCCGCTGGGGCGCCGCAGCCTGCTCGGCCGCCGGCTCGGGGAGATCGAGGCGCTTGCGCCCTACGCCGAGTTGTGGGAGCAGCAGTTGTTCGAACTGCTGCAGACCGAAGAGGAGCGCTGGTTCAAGTTCCGCTTCGACCACCCGCTGGGCTGCCGCTACTTCGACGTCCGGCTGCTGCTCGAACGCGATCCGCAGGCACCGCACGTGACAGCGCTGCTGCGCGACGTGAGTTACAGCCGCGGACTGAGCCGGGTCTCGCGCGGCGCCGACGCGCTTGCCGAGGCGATGCTGGAGGCAGTCAACGTCGGCGTGGCGCTGCTTGACCGCGACCTGCGGCTGACGCACTTCAACGAGTTCCTCGAAGCCGCGAGCGGTGTCGCCGCGGCCGAGGTGATCGGCCGCCGCCTCGACGAGGTCTTCGACCTGACGTCGCTGCCGGAGTTGACCGCTTCCTACGAGCGCATGCGCACAGGGAGAAAGCGCGCCACCGAACAGCACGAGTACGTGCTGCCGGCCGGCGATCGGCCCTGGTTGCGTGAGCGGCGCACGCCGATCTTCGACGCCCGCGGCGTCTTCGACGGCGTGCTCGTGCTGGTCGAGCGCATCGGTTCCGAGGAATTCGCCAGCACCTCGCTGTCGGCCTTGCGCGGCGCGCTGGAGCAGGCAGGCGAAATGGTGCTCGAGGTCGGCGCCGACGGCATGCTGATCGACGCCAACGAGACGGCGCTGCGGCAATTGGGACTGTCGCGCGACGCGCTCGCCGCGACGCCGCTGGCGCGCATCGATCGCGAGCTCGGCGCGGGCGAGTTCGGACGCCTTATCGAAAGGCTGCGGATGCACGGCGCCGAGCGCCGCGAGACGCACTTCGGCCACCTGCAGCGGCCCGGCAGCGCGTTGCCGGTCGAGGTGATCGCGCAGCGGGTGGCCGCCGGCGACCGCGAATCGGTGCTGCTGCTGGCGCGCGACATCGGCGAACGCAAGCGGGGCGAAGCGGCGCTGCTCGAAAGCGCCGAGCGCTTCCGCTCGCTGTTCGACGACAGCCCGGTGGCGCTGCTGCTGCTCGACGAGAACCAGCGCGTGCTGCAGGCCAATCGCGCGGCCGCAAGCATGCTCGACAGCGCGCAGATCGACCTCGTCGGCCTCGAAGTGGCGACGCTGCTTCATCCGCGCGCGCCGGAGGCGGCGGTGCGGCTGCGCCGGGGCCTCGCCGCCGAAGCGCTGCCCGATGCTGACGCCGACCTGCGCCTGGTTCACTCCGACGGCCGCGCCGTCTGGGCGCGGGCGGTGGTGCGCGGCTGGCGCTCGGGCCGCAGCCGCCGCCTGATGCTGGTGCTGGAGGACGTCACCGACCGCAAGCGCGCGGCGCTCGACCTCGAGGCGGCGGTGGCGCAGCAGCGCACGCTGCTGGAGACGATGGCGGCCGCGGTGGCGCAGGTGCGAGACGGCATCGTGCTGCAGGCCAACGCCGAGTTCGTGCGCCTGTTCGGCATCGACGGCAGCGCCGCCGGCATGCCGCTGTCGCGACTCTTCGATACCGAGGGCGCGACCGCGGCGCTGCCGCCGGCCGAGGCCGGGCGCACCTACAGCGCCGAAACGCAACTCGTCGCGGCCGGCGGCACGAAGCTCTGGTGCCTGGTGCAGGCGCGCGCCGTCGAAGGCGGCGCCGCGGGCGCCGACGCCATCTACACCTTCCAGGACGTGACCGAACAGCGCGAGTCGCGCGAGGCGCTGACCCGCTCGCTGCTCGAACTTAACCTGGTGTTCGACTCGACCGAGGTGGCGCTGCTGCACCTGGCCGGCGGCCGGGTGATCCGCTGCAATGCGCAGGCGGTGGCGATGTTCGGCGGCGCCGACGGACCGATCGGCCGCTACTTCGACGAGCTGGTCGAGGACGCGGCGGCCGAGGCCGCTTCCGGGCGCGATCCGGCCGAGGCGGCGACGCCGATGGAGATGCGGATGCGCGGCGCCGAGGGCGGCGCCTTCTGGGCGCTGGTGTCGATGCGGGCGATCGACGCCGACGGCGCCGGCCGCATCGTCACCGTGCTCAACATCGACGAGCGCAAGCGCGCCGAACAGGAAGTCCGGCAGATGCGCAACTACCTCGACCTGGTGGTCGAGAGCCTGCCGGTGACGATCGCCGTGCGCGATGCGCGCGACGGCCGCTTCATCAGCATCAATCGCGCCGGCGAAGCGCTGCTCGGGCGGCCGCGCGAGCAGGTGATCGGCCGCACCTGGCACGACCTCTACGCTGGCCCCTTCGCCGCCGAGCTGGCGGCAATCGATGCGCAGGCGCTGGCCGAAGGCCGCCTGATCGACCTGCCGCGCGTCGAGGGGCGTACCGGCGACGGCCGGCCGCTGACGGTGCACCGGCGCGTGCTGCCGGTGTTCGACGACGCCGACGCCACCGGCGACGGGCCGCGCTACCTGATGTCGATCGTCGACGACCTGACCGAAGCGGCGCAGACGGAAGCGGCGCTGCACGACACCGAGGCACGCTTCCGCGAACTGGCCGAACACATCGACGCCTTCGTCTTCATCGCCGACAGCAGCCTGGCGCGGCTGTTGTACGCCAGCCCGCGCTGCGAAGCGCTGCTCGGCATCGGCGCGCAGCAGCTGCAGGGCGACCCGCGGCTGGCGCTCGAATGCGTGCAGGCGCGCGAGCGGCCCGCGCTGGCGCGGCGGCTGCCGCTGATCCTGGCCCGCCTGGCGCGGCTGCGGCGCACCGAATTGACGGTGCGGATCGATCATCCGCTGCGTGGCGCGCGCAGCATCACCGTGCGCTTCACGCCAGTGCGGACGGCCGATGGCGGCCTGCGCATCTTCGGCATGGCCGAGGATGCGACCGACCGCGAAGCGGTGCAGGACCAGCGCCTGGCTTCGGCGCTGAAGCAGCACGACCTCCTGATGCACGAGGTCCGGCAGCGGCTGAAGAAGAACCTGCGTGGCGTCGCGGCGCTGCTGCAGCAGCAGGCCTTCGCGCAGCCGGAGCTGTCGGGGCCGCTGATCGACGCCGCGGCGCAGATCCAAGCGATCGCGCTGGCGCACGGCATGCAGCCGGTCGATTCCGCGGTGCCGCTGACTACCCTCGTACAGGGCGTTTTCTCCGAGCTGGCGGGCCTTTATAGCGCGATCGTTCAGGTCGAGCCGCCGTCGCCGTCGCTGGTGCGCTGGCGGGTGGCCGACCGGGAGGCGGTGCCGATGGCGATGGCAATCAACGAGCTCGGCGCCAATGCGATCAAGCATCGCAGCAAGTCGGACCAGCGCGTCGTCGCCCGACTGGCCGAGCGCGGCGACCGCGTCGAAGTGCGCATCGAGCAACCCGGCCGGCTCAAGGCCGACTTCGACCTGGCGCGCGTCGGCTCCGGCGTCACCGGGCTGGGCCTGGCCAAGTCGCTGCTGCCGCATCGCGGCGCGCGGCTGCGGATCGAACAGCTCGGGCCGTTGGTGATCACCCGGCTCGAACTCGCGCCGCCGGCGATCCGCGCTGTGGCTGTGGCTGCGGCGCCGGGCGCGGCGGCTGCAGCCATGCCACGCGACGTCGCCTGAAATGGGGCCCTCACGCTCGCTTGCGCTCGCTGCCCCCAAGGGGGTGCTCAGCGGCTTCGGGCGGCCGGGGGCTGAAGTGAAGCCCCCACGCTCGCTTGCGCTTGCTGCCCCCCGAGGGGGCGCTCAGCGGCTTCGGGCGGCCGGGCGCCGCTGAGGCCGGCAACGGCACGCCTTCGCCGAGCGCATCGGACCAGGACGTGGAAATCGGCGAGGAAATCCGCAAGCGCGGCTTTCGCCGCTGGTACGAGCGCCAGCTGATCGAAGGCCATGCCTACCTGGTGACGGCGTTTCTGGCGCTGATCCTGCTGCTGGCCGGCTACGAGGCCATGGGCGTGCTGCGCGGCTCGCCGCTGTATCACGTCGCGGTGGTCGGCGCATCGGGTGCCGCCGGGATGCTGATGTGGGTGTCGTGGCGGCGTTTCATCGCGCTGCTCGCCCGCGCCGAGCTGTTTGCCAACTCTGCCGCCTGCCCAGGCTGCAAGGCCTGGGGTAAGTTCGACGTGCTCGCCGCCGATTCTGCCGGTGCCGACGAGCCGCCGGAGGCGGCGCGTCCGAACTGGGTCCTGGTCCGCTGCCGCAAGTGCAACGAACGCTGGCGTCTGGGCTGATGCGTCGCGTTCGCTAGGCGCGGCCGCCGGCGATCGCGGCGAGCACCTCGTCGTGCAGCGGCCCTGCGGTGGCGATCAGCGAACGCTCGGCGAGCGGATTGCCGCCGCTCCAACTCGTCAACCGGCCGCCGGCGCCTTCGACCACGGGCACCACTGCCGCGACGTCCCAGTACGCGAGCCGCGGGTCGAGCATCACGTCGGCACCGCCGGTGGCCAGCGCGAAGTAGCCGAAGCAGTCGCCCCAGGTGCGGTAGAGCCGGGCGCGGCGGATCACGGCCGCGCTGCCTTCGCCGCCGCGCTGTTCGCCGGTTTCCCAGTGCGTGGTGGCCAGCACGGTGGCGTCTTCGAGGCGTTCGCAGGGCCTGACCGAAGCGCGACGGTTGCTGCCGTCGACGGCGTACAGCCGCGTGCCGCCGCGGTGGCCGATCAGGGCGAGCCCGGCGGCCGGGTGCGCGATCGCGCCGAGGATCGGCGCGAAGCCGGCGCCGTCGTCACGCTCCAGCGCAATCAGCGTGCCGAACAGGAAGCAGTGGGTGATGAAGGCGCGGGTGCCGTCGACGGGATCGAGGATCCAGCGATAGCGGTGGCCCTCGCGGACGCCGAACTCCTCGCCGACAACGCCGTGCTCCGGATAGCGGCGTTCGATCTCGCGCCGCATCGCTACCTCGGCGCCGCGGTCGGCGGCGGTGACCGGCGAAGCGTCGGCCTTGAGGCTGACCGCGGTGCCGCGTAGGAACAGTGGCCGGATTACCGCCAGGGCGGTGCCGATCAGCAGATGCATGAACGGGATGAACTCGCGTCGCTCGGCCGCCGAGATCGGGGCACTGAAGGTCACTGCGGTCGGCATGTCGTCTCTCAAGGAGGGCCGCTCCCGGGTTTCTTGACCCCGCGGGGGCGGGCCGGGCCTCGGCCCGGCCCTGGGGGTGCTTCGTAAGCGGCGGCCGATTATCGGCCAGCAGCCCGGCCGCAGGGCTCGCGTACAGTCGCGGCCGATGCTGCAAGTCGCCTTCACGCTGTTCGGCGCCGACGTCACCTGGCTCGAGATGATCGCCTTTGCGCTGGCGCTGGGCTGCGTGATTCTCAACGTGCTCGAAATCCACTGGGGCTGGCCACTGGCGATCGCCGCCAGCATCCTGTACGGCTGGTTGTTCTTCGGCAGCCGCCTCTATGGCGACGTGGCGGTGCAGTCGTTCTTCGTGCTGTCGTCGCTCTGGGGCTGGTACCAGTGGCTGTTTGGCCGCCGCGCCGACCCGGCCGGTGGCGCGGCTGCGCCGCTCGCCATCGCTCGCCTCGGCCGGCGCCGCGTCCTCGCAGTGACGGCGCTGTGGCTGGCGTTGTGGCCGCTGCTCGGCCTGCTTCTAGCGCGCTTCACCGACACCGACGTGCCTTACTTCAACGCCTTCCCGACCGTCGGCAGCTTCCTCGGCCAGGTCCTGCTGGCGCTGAAGTTCGTCGAGACCTGGCCGGTGTGGCTGATCGTCAATCTGGTGAGCGTCGTGCTGTACGCGAGCAAGTCGCTGTGGCTGACCGCCCTGCTGTACGTCGTCTTCGCAGCGTTGGCGCTGGCCGGCTGGCGGCGCTGGCGCATGTTGGCGCGATGAG
>Ga0105090_10000318_pt1 | contig 22838 bp, 16 predicted proteins | sample PPLLak3March2015_FD_79110 | JGI IMG/M metagenome (GOLD analysis project Ga0105090, IMG submission 79110) | Freshwater sediment microbial communities from Prairie Pothole Lake near Jamestown, North Dakota, USA - PPLs Lake P7 Core (1) Depth... | ecosystem: Environmental > Aquatic > Freshwater >...
CCGAGGTGCTGCTGCAGGCCGGCGACGACAACGGACTGTGGTCGATCACCGGCCTGGCGGTGGATGCGGAGCGCGAACGGCTCTGGATCGCCAGCGCGGCGTCGCCGGATTTCGGTGCGTTTTCGCCGGCCGACAAGAACCGTTCGGCGCTGTTCGAATTCGATCTCGGCACCCTGGAGCGGGTAAGCCAATCCTACGTTCCGGTCGATGCCTTGCAGCACGGGCTGGGCAGCGTGGCGGTCACGGGCGCCGGTGAAGTCTACGTCATCGATACCGCGACGCCGATCGTTTACCGCAAGGTGCCAGGCGAAAACAGGCTCGAAGCCTTCGTGGCCAGCAAGCAGCTGGTCGGGTTCAGCGACCTCGCGGTGACGCCGGACAACAGCCGGCTGTTCGCAGCCGATCCCGTCATGGGCGTGTTCGTTGTCGATCCGCAGGCGCAGCAGGCTGCCATGCTGGGCGGGCCGGAAGCTCTGAACCTGGCGGGCATCGGGGGGATCGAATTCGCCGACGGCCAACTATTCGTCGTGCAGGGCGGCATCGCGCCACAGCGGCTGATGCGCCTGGCGCTCGACGACACGGGCTCGGCCGTGGCGGAAGTCAGCCCGATGGCGGTCGCACTCGAGCCATTCGACGGCCCGCGCCGGGCGACCATCCGCGGTGACGACCTCTACTACCTCGCCAACCAGGACGCTCGCTCCGCCGAGGCCGGCGCCATCATCATGCGCACCGCGCTCGACGCGGGCAGCAGTATCCAGCCGCCGGACCTGGAACAGCTGGAGCGCGCCTTGCAACGGCCGTCCCAGTAGTCTGTAGGGCGGGAACGCGCATCGCCGCGGATTGCGGACCGGGGTTATAATCGGCCGCCATGAGCCTGCCGCCCGTTTACCTGGTCGACGCCAGCGTCTACATCTTCCGCGCCTGGTTCTCCATGCCGGACGCCTTCGTCAACGGGGCCGGCGAGCCGACTAACGCGGTGTACGGCTTCTCGGGCTTTCTCTGCAGCCTGCTCGAGCAGACCGCCGCCGAGCACGTGGCCGTCGCCTTCGACGAGTCGCTCACCACCAGCCATCGCAACGAGATCTACCCCGACTACAAGGCCAATCGCGATCCGGCGCCGCAGGAGCTGAAGCGCCAGTTCGGCTGGGCGCGCGCGGTGGCCGAAGCCATGGGGCTGCAGTGCTACGGCGACGGCCGCTACGAGGCGGACGACCTGATCGGCACGCTGGCGACCTACTGGCGCGCGCGCGGACATCCCATCTGCATCGTCACGGCCGACAAGGACCTGGCGCAGCTCATCGGCGAGTCCGACCATTGGTGGGATTTTTCGCGCAATCAGAAGCTCAACGCGGCGCAATTGACGGAAAAATTCGGCGTGACGCCGCGGCAAATGGCCGATTTCCTGGCGCTGACCGGCGATGCGGTCGACAACATCCCGGGCGTCCCCGGGATCGGCCCCAAGTCGGCCGCGGCCTTGTTGCGCCACTTCGGCGATTTCGACAGCCTGTACGACCGCCTCGACGAGGTACCTGCGCTGGGCATTCGCGGCGCTGCGTCACTGCACCGCAAGCTGCTCGAACACCGGGACGCGGCGGAACTGGCCCGCAGGCTGACCGTGATCGAAACGGCGGTGGAGTCGGCCCTGGCCGCGCCGGGGTTGCTGCGCGGCGAGGTCGATACCGCCCGCCTCAACCGCTTGTTCGACGAACTGGCCTTCGGCGGCATGCTGCGACAGCGTTGCCTGCAGGTTTAGGCGTAAAGCCGGGAGTTCAGGCCAGCAGTGCTTGCCCTTGCCGCACCCGCAGCCGCAACTGGCTGTTGCGCGGAAAGTGGGCCAGCAGGAATTCCATCTGGTCGGCCAGGATGCGGCGTCCCTGCAGATACACGTATTCCGCGTGCGTGGGCGTGAAGGGGATGGCCAGCAGTTCCATGCCGGCCTGCTCGGGAGTGCGCCCCGCCTTGTGATTATTGCAGCGCTTGCAGGCCGTGACCACGTTCGCCCAACTGTCGCCGCCGCCCTGGCTCAGCGGCTTGATGTGGTCGCGCGACAGCAGGGCGCTGGGGAACTGTTCGCCGCAATACAGGCACAGGGACTGGTCGCGCCGGAACAGCGCCTTGTTGCTCAGCGGCGGTGTGTAGGCGTGGTTGAACAGGTGGGCGTGGGGGTGGCGTCCATGGCAGGCGATGATGGCATTGACCTCGATCGCGCTGCGCTCGCCGCTCAGCGCATTGGTGCCGCCGCGAATGCAGTACAACACACGACCCAGCGAGTAACTCACCTGGTCGAGCGAGATGAGACGAACGGCGTCCTGGTAGCCGATCCACTCCAGCGGCATGCCGGCCACGTCCGTCCTCAACACCTGTTGCTGCAGGTCCATCGAAACCACAAGATAGTGTGCCGTTATTGCGATTTCATGGCTGTATATCTCCTTTTCCCCGAAATGGCAAGCCGTGCCCCGCGGCCCCGCGGTGCCTGCCGGGCCGTGCGCTGCCGCCGAACCTCCGGCCGGCCGGACGGTCATAAGTTCGATTCCCGGCCATCGATTCCCGGCCCTCGATCCAAGATTTTATGGAGTAAACGTGCATCCGATCCACAAGGCGTTATTCAGTCTCCTGGCGGCCCTCGTCCTGCTGCTGCCAGCCGCCCGCGTCGGCGCCGCCCTGCCTGCCGTCGTCGACGGCGAGCCGCTGCCTTCGCTCGCCCCGGTACTGGAGCGGGTGACCCCGTCGGTCGTCAACATCTACACCCAGACCCGGGTGCGCGTGCGCAGCCCGCTGCTGGACGATCCCTTCTTCCGGCGCTTCTTCAATATCCCCGACATGCCGCGCGAGCGCGTTTCGCAAAGCCTCGGGTCGGGCGTGATCGTCGACGCGGAAGCGGGTTTCGTGCTGACCAACAACCACGTGATCGCAGGGGCCGACGACATTTCCGTGACCCTGACCGACGGCCGCAGCTTCGCGGCTGAAGTCATTGGCACCGATCCCGACACCGACCTGGCGATGGTGCGGATTCCATCCGAGGACCTGCAGGCGCTGCCCTTCGCGGATTCCAACCGCCTGCGCGTGGGCGACTTCGTGGTTGCCGTGGGCAATCCGTTCGGCCTGGGCCAGACCGTCACTTCCGGCATCGTCAGCGCCCTCGGCCGCACCGGATTCCGTGGCCTGGAATTCCAGAATTTCATCCAGACCGACGCCTCGATCAATCCGGGCAATTCGGGCGGCGCCCTGATCAACCTGCGCGGCGAACTGGTGGGCATCAACAGCGCGATCTTCACGCCCAGCGGCGGCAACGTCGGGATCGGCTTCGCCATACCCTCGGCGATGGCACGCTACGTAATGGACCAGTTGGCCCGCTTCGGCGAAGTGCGGCGCGGCACCTTCGGCGTCCATGCACAGGACCTGACCGGCGAGCTGGCCGGCGCGTTCGGGTTGGAACAGGGCCGTGGCGCACTGGTCGCGGAGGTCGCCGAGGGCTCGGCCGCGGACAAGGCCGGCCTGCGCGCGGGCGACGTGATCACGGCCATCGCCGGCTACCCGGTGAACAGCGCCCAGGAATTCCATAACTTCGAGGGGCAGTTCCCGGTCGGCGAGCGGCTGGAGGTCGAGTACTTCCGCGAGCAGTCCGCGCGGCGTGCGACCATTCGCGTGGAAGAATTGGAAATGCTGGTCGGCGACCGGGTGGACGGGCGCCTGGCCGGCGCGACCTTCGAGGAACTGCCCCTGAAGCAGAGCTCCAACGGCGTCGTCGGCGTCGTCGTCTCCGGCCTGGAGCCAGACAGCCGCCTGGCGCGCCAGGGCCTGCGCGCGGGCGACATCATCACCGGCGCCAACCGTCTGCGGATACGCGACCTCGGCGAGCTACGCGAAGTGATCTCCGGCGTCGCCGGCCCGCTCTTCCTGCAGATCCATCGCGACGGCAAGGATTACGTGGCCCGCATCGACTGAGTCGCCTTTGGCCGGCCGCGTTTGAGCGGCGGGGCGCGGCGGCATAGAATGTGCGCCTCGCGCACAACACAGGGGTGACCGATCTTGAATTATCTCGCCGCCGATGAACTGCAAGCGGACCACAAGGCGGTCCCCTTGCGACCCCTTACGGCAGACGGACTGCGGGAATGGAAAGCGCACGCGCCCGGGTTCGGCCGGGACTGGGTGGAAGGATCCGGCTTCAACGCCGCGCCCGGCCAGTATTGTGCGCTGCCCGGCGGCGATGGCCGGGTTGCCGCCTGGCTGTTCGGCCTCGAGAAGGAAGGCTGGCTGTATCAACTGGCCGCGCTGCCGCCGGTTCTGCCCGACGGCGTGTACCGCCTGGAGAGCGACTGGACCCGCGAGCAGCGCCTGCAGGCCGCCCTGGGATGGGGCCTGGCCGGCTATCGCTTCGAGCGCTACAAGGCCAACGGCAAGCCCAGGCCGTTGCTGCTGCTGGACGCAGACATCGCGGATGATGTGCGCGCCTTGTGCGCGGCGCAGTACCTGGTGCGTGACCTGGTCAACACGCCGACCGAGCACATGGGACCGGCCGAACTGGCCGACGCGGTCACCGGGCAGGCCGACGACTTCGGTGCCGAAGTCGATGTGGTCGTCGGCGAGGAGTTGCTGGCCCGCAATTTTCCGGCCGTCCACGCCGTCGGCCGTGCATCCGACCGGGCGCCGCGCCTGGTCGAGCTGAACTGGGGTGACGAAGATGCGCCGCGGCTGAGCCTGGTCGGCAAAGGCGTGTGCTTCGACACCGGCGGACTGGACCTGAAAACCTCCAGTGGCATGGCGCTGATGAAGAAGGACATGGGCGGCGCCGCCCACGCGCTGGCGCTGGCGCGGCTGGTGATGACCTACGGCTTGCCGGTGCGCCTGCAGGTGCTGATTCCGGCGGTCGAAAACGCCGTCGCCGGCAACGCCTACCGCCCCGGCGACGTAATCGCGACGCGCAAGGGCCTGTCGGTCGAGATCGGCAACACCGACGCCGAGGGCCGGGTCATCCTGTCCGACGCCCTGGCCTACGCCTGCGAATCTTCGCCGGACCTCGTGATCGATTTCGCCACGCTGACCGGCGCGGCGCGCATCGCCCTGGGACCCGACCTGCCGCCGCTGTTCGGCAACCGAGCCGCGATGGCCCAGGGAGTCGCACAGGGCATCCAGCAGGACGGCGACGAAGTGGAAGATCCCCTGTGGGTCATGCCGCTGTGGCAGCCGTACCGCAAGCAGATCGAGAGCCCGCTGGCCGACCTCAACAACAGCAGCAAGAGCGCCTACGGCGGCTGCATCACGGCAGCACTGTTCCTGGAGTCCTTCGTGGAGCCCGGCATCCCCTGGGTGCACATCGACACGTTCGCCTGGAACGAGGCCAACCGGCCGGGCCGTCCGCTGGGCGGCGAGGCGCTGGGCCTGCGCGCGGTGTTCCGCTACCTGCAGCGCCGGTATGGTTAGAAACCCCATACTCCGGGGTTTCAATCCGGATCCATCCATATGCCGGGTCGGCGACGACTACTTCATCGCCACGTCGACCTTCGAGTGGTACCCGGGGGTCCAGATCCACCATTCACGCGATTTGGCGAATTGGCGTTTGCGGTGCCGGCCGCTGGACCGGCCTGCGCTGCTCGACCTGGCCGGCGTGCCGGATTCCTGCGGTGTCTGGGCGCCCTGCCTCAGCTGGCACGACGGCCTGTTCTGGCTCTGCTACAGCGTGGTGTTCCGCTTCGACGGCAATTTCAAGGACACGCACAACTACCTGACGACTGCGCGCTCCATCGACGGCGAGTGGGCGGATCCCGTGTACCTGAACTCGAGCGGTTTCGATCCCTCTCTCTATCATGCCGAGGACGGGCGCAAGTGGTACCTCAACATGGTCTGGGACCATCGGCCCGACCGGACCTTTTTCGGTGGCATCACCCTGCAGGAGTACTCGTCGGCGGCACGCCGCCTGGTCGGCTCGCGCAAGTTCATTTTCGACGGCTCCAGGTTCGGTTGCACGGAGGGGCCTCACCTGTACCGCTTTGACGACTATTTCTACCTGATGACCGCCGAAGGCGGCACCGGTTATGAACACGTCGTTACCATGGCGCGCTCGAAGAACATCGGGGGGCCCTACGAACTCGACCCGGGCGGTCCGATCGTGACCTCCCGCCATGCGCCGGAGCATCCGCTGCAGCGGGCGGGTCATGGCGACCTCGTGGACTCCCCGGACGGCAGGCACTACCTGGTCCACCTGTGCAGCCGGCCCCTGCCGGGCACGCGGCGCAGCCCGATGGGCCGGGAAACCGCCATCCAGGAAGTCGAGCGCACGGACGAAGGCTGGTTCCGTCTCGTTCAGGGCGGGCAGCTTCCCGCGCTCGAGGTCGTCATGTCTGCGCGGGAGTGCGGCCGGGAACCTGGCATGGCTGGCGGCGAGGCGACGGACTGCCAGCGGGATACTTTCGACCGCCCGGTCCTGCCAGCGCAGTACCAGTGGCTGCGTAGTTCACGGCCTGCAGACTTGTTCAGTCTGGAGGAGCGGCCGGGTTACTTGCGCCTGTTTGGCCGCGAATCGCTGGGCAGCCTGTATCACCAGGCTCTGGTCGCGAGAAGGCAGCAACACTTCAGTTACCAGGCCGAGACTGAAATCTGGTTCGAACCGGAACATTTTCAACAAATGGCCGGCCTGGTGTGCTACTACAACTCGAGCAAATTCCACTACCTCTATATTTCACGCGATGACGAGGTGGGCAAGCACCTCGCCGTGATGTCGTGCTCAGGAGAGTTGTCACTCAATGCGCAATTCCCGAACTATTGGGACCGCGTGCCTGTTCCGGAAAATCGGCCGCTCTTCCTGCGCGTGCGGGTCGACCGGCACAGCCTGGTGTTTTCCTGGTCCGCCGACGGCGATGACTGGCTCGAACTGCCCCTGGCGCTCGACGCCAGCGTGCTGTGCGACGAAGCAGGCAAGGGCGAAGGCGCGCACTTCACCGGGGCCTTCGTGGGCATGTGCTGCCAGGACCTTGCGGGCACTCGGCTGCCCGCGGACTTTGCCCGGTTTTCCTATCGCGCGCTCGACGCTCAGTCCTGAGTCGCGGAGTCCCGCGGCGGCGCAACGGACTGCCGGATGACCAGCCGGTGCGGCACGATCTCCGCGTAGCGGGTATCGTCGAAACCGACGATGGACATGTCGGCGGGAGTCTGCAGTCCGGCACGCCGTATTTCGTGCATGCAGCCCATCGCCATCTCGTCGTTGGCCCAGAAATTCGTCGACAGTCGGCGCGGGTGATCGAGCAAGCGGCGGGTGGCCCCGATCGCGCCGGGGATCGTCCGCTCGCCGATGCCAACCAGCCGGGCGTTACTTGAACACGCTTGGCAGCACGGCCAACACCCTCGTGCTGCCGCGGATGTCGGCGCTGACGCCGCGCCGGTACGTCGCGCAGATGCTGTCCATGCGCTGCTCGCCGGACCTTGCCCCATTTTCGGTGCGTGTTTCGGAAAATCGCTTGACTAAATGTAAACGTTTACCATAATATTGCTGTAAACGATTACATTGCGGAGATTGGGAATACCGTATATGACCTTGTCGTTTTCACTGGCTATTCCACCAAGCGTTCGGATTGTCGAATCCGAATTTCGAGGCTACGGACGCCAGTACCACTTCACCCTCGCTTTTCTACCCGTTCCGACTGTACGTCGCTATTCCGTTCTCGCAGAACCGCTAGCACCATTCCTACAGGCACAGGAGTCGCTCCTATGATTAAGAAAATACTACTCGGCACTCCACTTTTTGCACTCCTAGCGCTGATTTTTGGCGGCTCGGCAGTGGCGCAAGACGAACAGGACGATGAAGCCGTCCTGGAAGAAGTGATTGTTACCGGCGTTCGCTTCAGCTTGACCGAGGCGGTCGAGATAAAGCGCGCTTCGATGGAAATGGTCGACGCACTGGTGGCAGAGGACATTGGCAGGTTCCCGGACAACCAACTGGTGGAGGCGTTACAGAGGGTACCGGGCGTTCAAGTCACGGCTCGTGAAAGCGGCGAAGTCTCCAGTCTGCAGATTCGCGGCCTGTCCGACATAGCCACCACGATCAATGGCCGCAACATCTTCACCGGCATTGGGCGCTCCGTGGCGCTGCAGGATATACCCGCAACGCTCGTCAATCGGGTGGATGTCTACAAGACGCGTTCCCCCGAGCAAATAGCCCGGGGTATCGCCGGGGGCATTGATATCCACACCAGCCGGCCATTCGACTTCGAAGACAGGCGATTTTCGTTGTTTGCGCGCGCCATTTACCAGGACGAGGCCGACGAGACCGATCCCAACGTCAGCGCACTTTTCAGCGACCGCTGGACGACTAACAACGGTGAGTTCGGTGCTCTGTTCAACGTGTCCTATGCGGAGACCACCTACCGTAATCATCAGGTGGTGGCTGGCGCCAGTGTCCCATTCCGTCCACCGAATCACCCGACCGCTCCACTGGAACGCCTTTTTCCGCCCCTGTGGACGCCGGGCCTGGAGAACGGGCTGCCGACAGCACCCGGGTCGACCCTGGACATCGCCACTGACATCGAATTCGTGCACGGGCGCGATGCGGTAATCTCGGAAAATCAAACCGGCGAGCGCGAACGCCCCGCCTGGAACCTGTCGCTGCAGTTTGCGCCGAACGAGCGCTCCGAGTACACCTTCGAGACCTTCTACAACGGCTTTCGCCTCGATCGATACACCAGCATCTGGTTCCAGTTCGTGGACTGGTGGGGAAACGTGGACCCCAGCGACCCGGTTGAAATCTATCCGGGAACGAATGTCATCAAGTCGCGTTACGTAAACGACGGCTTCAGTTTCACCAGCGGCGACACGGAGAGCTCGAAGACGGACAGCTACCTCTACGCACTGCGCGGCGAATGGGACATCAACGCCGACTTCGTGCTGGAGTCCGAACTGGTCTATCAGACCAGTGAGTACGAGCGGGACTTTTTCGCAGTTCGCTTTGCCCGCGTCTATCCGCGTCTCTTCGTGGATTTCAACCAGGGTGACGGACTGCCGGCGCTGGATTACATCGGTGCGGACCCAGCCGATGCCGACGCTTACTGGCTGGACTGGGCTTACGACAACGGAACCCGGGACGAAGGTGACGCAACGAGCTGGACAGCGGATGGCGACTACAACGTCGAGTGGGGCCTGTTCAACACCCTCAGCTTCGGCATTCGCTACGAAGACCGAGGCGCGTCGCAACGTGACATATTCTTTTCCGGCGGCCCATTGCCAGGGTACGGTTTCGACGATTTTCCCGGAATTCAGACGACCACCACGGGTTTCTTCCCGCAGGCGGGCGTTCCCCACGAATGGGCCGTAGCCAGTGACGCCTACATCTGGGCCAATACCGACGCTCTGCGAACCGCATATGGTTTCCCGCAGTACAATTCCGGCCGGTATGACCTGAACTTCATGATCGATGAGACTCAGGCCGATGGCTATGCGCAGGCGGATTTCGCCAAGGAAATGGCCAACGGCGGGTTCATCGACGGGCGCCTCGGCTTTCGCTATGTCGACGCTGAAACAGACATGACGATCCTCGATCCGGAAAACCCGGGCGGCTTCCTCACGGCCGAAAACAGCAACAACGAGTTTTTGCCAAGCCTGATGGTCCGGTGGGGCATCACCGAAGATCTGATGTCACGCTTCAGCTACACCGAAACCTACAGCTTGCCGAGCTTCGACCTCCTGAGCCCGTACATCGCCTACTTCCCCGACGTCACGAATATCGGTTATGGCACCGGCTCTGGCGGCAACCCGGATCTTGAGCCCGTGAAATCGAAGAACTACGACCTTTCGCTGGAGTGGTACTTCGCAGAAGGCAGCGTTTTGTATGGCACCTGGTTCAAGCGCGATATCAGCGGATGGATAATCGATTACCGCAATGCAGTCGTGCTGGATGTGCCCAATGACGTGCCGGACCTCGGCCCGTACACCTACATTGTGAGCCAGCCGGAAAATGCCGGGAGTGGCACACTGGACGGGTGGGAGTTCGGTCTGACCTACTTCCCGGAAAACCTGCCCAGCTTCCTCGATGGCCTCGGCGTGCAGCTCAGCTACACGATCCTGGACGGGGAATTGGAAACCCCGGTGCTTGACGAGCAGGGCGCCATCATCCGCTATGAGACCGGACCGTTTCTTGGGGTCTCCGACAGCTCTTACAGCACCATCCTGGCTTACGACCGGGAGAATTTGAGCGCCCGTCTTTCGTACTTCTGGCGCGAGGAATTTCACCTGACCAACCAGGCCGCATTGTTTGCCCAGCCGCTGTCGATTTGGAGGGGGCCGGAAAAGGCAATGGACTTTCAGCTGACTTGGCGGGTGACGGAGAGCTGGGCGCTCACCTTCGACGCAACCAACCTGACTGACGAGATCACTCGGGACTACTATGGCAACCAGCCGGACATTTTCAATGCGACCAATATCCTCTACGGTCGGACGTACGGCCTTGGTTTGCGGTTCGACATGTAACGCACGCAGTGAGTTGATGCCGGCGGAGCGGAATTCTCCGCCGGCGGCTCCTGCAAGGTGTTCGGGTGTGCGGCCGGCACGACCCTTGGGGAAGATGATCTTTCTCAATGATCGGTGTTGAACACCCGCAGGAATCTGGAGATTTTACAAATGACAAAGGGAGGCAAGTCAGGACTTGAAATGAGCCGGCGCGGATTCCTGGGTACGACGGGAACCCTGGTGGGGGGGATAATGGCTCCCTGGAGCCTGTCGGCTGCAGGCAGCCAACAAGCCCAGGCCTGGATCCGCGCCGACCTCTCCGCGAAGGGTACACCGGTGGACTCCATGATCTTCGGGCAGTTCATCGAGCACTTTCACAGGCAGATTTACGGCGGAATTTTCGAACCGGGCTCGCCGCTGTCGGACTCGCGGGGATTCCGCCTGGACGTCATCGAGGCCCTGCGCGAAATGAACGCTCCTATCGTGCGGTGGCCGGGTGGATGCTTCGCCTCCGCCTACCACTGGAAGAAGGCCGTAGGGCCAAACCGGACTCCGGCCTATGACAAGGCCTGGAAAGTCGAGGACCCGAATACCTTCGGCACAAATGAGTTCATAGCGTGGTGCCGTGAAATCGGCGCCGAGCCGTACATCTGCACCAATGCAGGTTCCGGCACACCCGAAGAGATGAGCGACTGGGTCGAGTACTGCAACCTGAAGGAAGAGGGAGAGTATTCCCGATTGCGTGCCGCTCACGGCTACCCCGAGCCCCACGGCGTAAAGTACTGGAGCATCGGCAACGAAAATTACGGTGTCTGGGAAGTTGGCGCCAAGACGGTAGCAGAGTGGCCCAACTTCGTTCTCGAGTCGGCCAAAATGATGCGGTTCACCGATCCCGGCATCCGGCTGTTCGCGCCCGCCCTCTCGAACCGCGATTGGACCCTGCCGCTACTCGAGCGCGCGGGCGAGTGGCTGGATTACGTGTCCATTCACGGCTACTTCGATCCGCTCTGGCACGTGAACAACGTCAGCCCCTACGTCGCGTGCATCATGCGTTCGGAGCAACCTGAAAAGCAGATTCTCGACACCATCGCTATCCTGCGGGAGGCCAAACTCGAGGGCCGGGTCAAAATCGCCTACGACGAGTGGAACCTTCGCGCATGGCATCATCCCGGACAGCTTTTCCCGCCGGACAAATCACTGAACGTCAAACGCGACGAGAATGACCGCAACGAGGTCTACACCATGGCGGACGGCTGCTTCTCCGCCAGCTTTCTCAACTCCTGCATACGTCAGGGCGAGCACGTAAGCATGGCCAACATGGCGCCCGTCATAAACACGCGTGGTCCGCTGTTCGTGCACCCAAGAGGTATCGTCAAGCGAACCACCTTCCACGTCATGAAGATATACCGGGAGCTGACTCAATCGCACGGCGTCCCCGCGGAAGTCACGAGCGCCAGGCTGGAGCACGAAGGCGATAGCATTGCCACGCTGGACGCAGCGGTTACCCGTAGCGTTGACGGGTCCACTGCTGCAATTGCGGTGGTGAACCGGCACCCCGATGCGGCAATTCCCTGCCAGTTCGCGCTGGCCGGCTTTCCGGCCATCGCCAGGGCGACGGCAACCGTGTTGGCCGGCGACAGCCCGGATGCCTACAACGACATTAACACGCCTGATCGGGTAACTCCCGAGACGCGCAAGCTGGCGAGCCTGGACGAGCCGGTGCTTTTGCCGCCGCATTCCGTCACGATCATCAAGATTGAAGGTTAGATCATGATTGAGGGCTCCGCTTCCATGGCGTGCCAGAAGTTGCCAGAGAATTGCCTTTCCCAAGGTGGCGACTTGGGCCAATGACCGCACGGTGTGGCTGCGTTGGAGGTGCCAGTCACTTGAAGCCCCGAGTGCAAAAACTCCATAAGATCGCGGTGTTGTGCGCCCTTCTGTTCCCGTCATTAACAGCGAATGCGATATGGCCTGTTGAAGTTTGGGAAGCGGGGTCCGTCGGCGCCAATCCTGCCGTGGACGGCGACCACTGGAAACAGTGGCGCCATGTTCCGAAATTCCGCGACGTCTCGGTGCATGACCCTTCTGTTATATGGGTGGCCGACACCTATTACGTGTTTGGCTCGCACTTGGCCGTGGCCAAGTCCTCGAACTTCCTGCAATGGAACATGGTCGCGGAAGGCGTGGACCGGAGTAATCCGCTGTTCGCCAATGTCATCGAGGAACTGTCCGAGACTTTTGCGTGGTCCGGTGTCGTTCGCCTGTGGGCCAATGACGTCGTTCAATTGACGAACGGCCTGTTCTGCATGTACCCCAATCTGAGTCGGGACGATTCGCCCCGAGGCTCCCTTGGCTTGGCGACAGGGAGAGCAATCGAGGGGCCATACGTCAACCAAGGCATTTTCCTGCGGTCTGGCATGTGGGGCGAGATCAGCGAAGACGGCGTCACTGTATACGACCCGGCCGTCCACCCCAACGCCGTCGATCCCGACGCTTTCCATGATCGCCAAGGCAATCTGTGGATGGTCTACGGGTCCTTTTCGGGCGGTATTTTCATCCTGCAAATGGACCCGCAAACCGGCATGCCGCTGGCGGATCAGGGGTATGGCAAACGCTTGATGGGCGGTAATCACGCGCGAATTGAAGGCCCCAACGTTACCTACAGCCCACAGAGCCGGTTTTACTACCTGTTCGTTTCGTTTGGCGGGTTAAGAGCAAACGGTGGCTACAACCTGCGCGTTGCCCGCTCACTCCAGCCGGACGGTCCATACTACGATGCCCTGGGTAACGAGATGGCGAATGTAAAAGCGGACCCGTCCATGCCATTGTTCGATGATGCGAGCATCGAGCCTTTCGCCGGAAAACTCATGGGTAGTTTTCTGTTTCAGCGCGATATCGGAGAGCAGGGCAGCGGTATGGGCACGGGATACGTTTCGCCCGGTCATAGCTCGGTTCATTATGACGAGGAAAGTCGCAGGTACTTTATTGTCTTCCACACGCGGTTTCCGGTTCGCGGTGAGTTTTACCAGGTTCGCGTGCATGAGATGTTCATCAACGAGGAAGGCTGGCCCGTCATCGCACCGCACCGTTACGTCCCCTACAGCTACTTGCCCGAAGGCGCTTTGCCGCCACAGTTGAGTCCATGGAGTTCCCTTCTGTGGGAGGCCTGTAGCGAAAAGGGTTACTGCCGAGCACTCGAGAAAATCAAGTTTGACGAGGTCCCGGGCGACTACAAGCTGATCAACCACGGCAAGGACATATCCTTCGAAATTAAAACCGCGCAATTCATTTCGCTGCTCGAAGGTGGTCAGATCTCCGGGGAGGTCAGTGGCACTTGGAGCAGGTCCCACGAGAACTTCCTGACCGTGGAGCTCGATGGTGTCGGAACATTCAAGGGAGTGTTATCCCGTGGCTGGAGCGAAACCGCGAAGGCGCTCGAGCTGACGTTTACCGCGACGTCGAAAGAGGGGATATCCATCTGGGGAAGCCGGCTTGAAACCCTGCCGGTCTATGAAGTGCTGAATGATATTGCCAAGGATCTCTCGATTGGTGACACCAATGAGGTGACTCACGATCTGCTCCTTCCCGACCGGGCGACGCGTCTTGCCACGATCGATTGGCGCTCCAGCGACCCGGATTACATCACGGACCAGGGATTCGTCATACGGCCCGAACACGGCATGGGAGACAAAGTCGTGACTCTGATGGCCACGATCAGCTACCAGGGGCAGTCCATCAGCAGAGCATTTGCGCTGATGGTAAAGGAGCAATCACTCGACGCATTGATTGCTCACTACGCTTTCGAGAACGATCTTCTGGATAGTACGGAACAACAGCTCGGGGGGGCGGTCAGCGGCAGTCTGATCGGGTCCCAGGGGGGCAGCATCGATTACGCCCCGGGCATAGTCGGAAACGCTGCTAGATTCGATGGCACATCGGGCATCAGGTTGCCAAATGGACTGATCGATGACCGCGACTACTCGGTTTCAATATGGCTCAGACCGGACGTTATTACCACGCACACCACGACTTTCTTCGGCGCCGCGGATCCCGAACACTGGGTCAGCGTCGTGCCGTCGGGCAATGACTTCGTGGGCGGCGGCACGGTTGTGTGGTCGGGCAGCGACTGGTACTACGCTAGCACGGGCATGAATATCGAGACCGGCGACTGGTCGCATGTCGTGTTTACCGTTAACGCGGGGGTGATCAGCGTGTACGTGAACGGAGTTCTGCGATTCAGCGATACAGGCTTTCCGGATCTGTTCGCGAATCCGGGGGGCGTATTCAGCCTCGGCGTGAACTGGTGGGACCCGCCGTTTCGTGGGTTGATGGATGAACTTCGAATCTATGATGAGGCGCTGACGGCGGCGCAGGTCGCCGCGCTGTCCATGGCTTGAGAGCGCGACCAATTGGTACAGGGTGGGACCTTCTGCGGTGATTTTCGCCATCGCTGAGGCAAGCGAAACCGCTTACTGCAAGGATCAGGAGTGCATCATGATGACCGCGACCCGCAAACCTGTATGTTTGGAGCCGGCTGCGCGTCCGGGTCGCGGCAGGTTGAGGGGCAGCGGCTTGCTGCAGCTCATCGTCGCTGGCCTCTTTATGGCGGCTTGCAGCGCCAATCCAATCGAGACCAGCGTTAACCAAGCGGCAGGGAGCGAGGCGCGGGTCAAAACGGCGGCAGCGGAAAACAGCGAAAGCTACGGTATCGCCCCCGGCCCATGTGACCATTCCACAAGCGATTGTACGCTTGGAAAGCAGGCAAGCAGGATCGGCTTCTTTGTTGGGGGCATTTCCGGCGATCGGCCTGGCGGATCGTCAGTGATCGTCGATCCGGCTTTTGCCTTCGCGCTGACACACAACTTCAACTCGGTGACCGTCGAGAATGTGCTCAAGTGGGGCCACTTATCAACCGTTCCCGGCGTCTATGATTTCGAGCGTGCCGACAAGGTGGTCGATTTCGCAGAAGCGCATAAGTTGCGCCTTAGGGGACACACACTGATCTGGTCCCGGATTACCGGGCAACCGAGATGGCTGGCAGACGAAGTGCAGGCTGCGGACGACCCTGCTGCGTATTTGCATGACCTGATCGAGAAACACGTTGACACAGTTGTTGGTCGATACCGGGGGCGTATTGCCGTGTGGGATGTGGTCAATGAGCCGCTACAACTATTTGGCACAGAACTCGATCCACATTCGGTGTTTACGCAGGTCCTCGGCCCTGAGTATATCGACATCGCTTTTCGCGCAGCCAGACGTGCCGATCCGGACGCCCTGCTGGCTATGAACGAAACACTCGTGATCAATAACGACGAGAAGTTTGGCGCTTTTCTGTTCCTTGTCTGGCAGCTCAAGACACAAGGCACGCCCATCGATGTGATTGGCCTCCAGGGACAATTTATTTTGCAGCCTCCACCATCCCGCGCGGCGCTGCGAATGAAACTGGAGATGCTCGCATCCCTCGGTGTGACCGTGGAGATCACCGAACTGGGAATCCCTGTCGGATTCTACAAGGATGAACCGGACCCGTTGGCTGCCCAGGCGGCGGCCTACGAGGACGTTTTCGGCGCATGCCTCGATGTTCCTGCATGCACCGGCGTGACGACCTGGGGCGTTTACGACGGCGAAACCTGGCTCGACTCTTTCTTTCCTTGGCTGCCGCCCGCTCGGCCCCTGCTTCTCGACGAGCGATTCGAAAGAAAGCCAGCTTACGATGCGGTGCTGGCGCTGTTCACCAAGATCAGTGTGAGAGGTTTGCCTTGAGGGGATCAGTGGTGACCACTGCGGGGCGGTGCAACCGATTGCCGGATGACCAGTTCGTGCGGAACGATTTCTGCCTTCGCCTTCCTTCCGTGGCCTCCCTCGATTTCACACAGCAGGAGATAGATGACGCGTTCGCCGATCTCCCGGGCCGGTTGACGGACCGTGGTCAACGGCGGGTCGATGATCGCGGCATAGCGGATGTCGTCGAAGCCGGCGATCGAGAGGTCCTGCGGAACTTCCAGCCCAGCCGCCTTGACCGCGTGCATACAACCTATCGCCATCTCGTCGTTGGCGCAGAAAATCGCCGACGGCCGGCGCGGGTGATCGAGCAAGCGGCGGGTGGCCCCGATCGCGCCGGGGATAGTCAACTGACCCTCAACGACCCAGCCCTCCTCGACGGCCAGGCCGGCTTCTTTCATGGCCAGGCGATATCCGCGCTCGCGATCCCTTGTCAGCAGGGAGTGGTGCTGCCCGGAAATGAAGGCGATGCTTCGGTGCCCCAGGGAAATGAGGTGGTCGGTCATTGTCTGCGCTGCCGCGATGTTGTCGATATGCACACTCGGATAGGCAGCCAATTCCCGGCTGATGGTCTCACAACCGATGACCGTTGGCAGCGCGCGGTGGCTCCTGGCCGACAGCACCTCGGCCCCGAACGGGGACATGCTAGCGAGCAGCACGATGCCGTCGGCCTGCCTGGACACCACCATCGCTCCGATTTCGTCCGCCGTCAGTGTGTTGAACTGAGTCTCGTTGATCAGGAGCGAGTAGCCTCGCGCGGTCGCGACCGTGCGGATGCCGAGCATAACGTCCGTGAAAAAGGGGTCGCCCACGGAGGGCAGTACAACGATGATGACGTGGGTTTTGCCCCGCCTGAAACTTTGTGCCAGCGTATTGGGCGAGTAGCCCGTTTGCAGGATCGCATCCTGTACCCGGGCGCGGGTCCCGTCCTTGACCCGTTTGGGGTCGTTCAGGCAACGCGACACCGTGGCGATGGATACGCCGGCGATCCGGGCAACGTCCGTAATCGATGTCTGGGACTTGATCCCGGGCTTATTCTTCGATTTCGAATTCACTCGGCGCATTATCGTATTCGTGGCGAGGCTTTACTACCTCGCTGCATACGTGATTGTCACGCGATTGACTATCCTTTATTCTAGAGAAATCTGTAAACGTTTACATTTTCTCACGAAATGCAATCAAGCACCATGAAAACCGTCGTTGGCGTCGACCTGGGAACGCAGTCCTTGAAGGTCATTTTCTACGATTTCGCCGCCCGGGAAATCGTGGCTAGCGCAAGCGCGAGCCTGCAGATGTACCAGGATGACCGGGGCGCGGCGGAGCAGGACGCCCGGTGGTGGCTGGATGCGCTGCACGAGGCATTAGCCAAAGTCGATGCCGCCGTCCGCGGTTCTGCGGCGGCGGTTGGTGTATCGGGGCAGCAACACGGCTTCGTCCCTCTGGGCCGGGCCGGGGAGGTGCTGGCGCCGGTGAAGTTGTGGTGTGACACCTCCACGGTCGCCGAATGCGACGAGATCATGGAAGCCTATGGCGGCGCGCAGAAATGCCTGCAGGAAGTCGGCAACCTGGTGTTGCCCGGCTACACGGCGTCCAAGCTGCGCTGGCTGAAGAAAGAACGGCAGGACCTGTACGGGCAGCTGGACTGCATATTGCTGCCGCACGACTACCTCAACTATTACCTGACGGGCGAACGCTGCATGGAGGCGGGCGACGCTTCCGGCACGGGATTCCTGGATATCCGGGAGCGCAGTTGGTCACGCCGCATGCTGCACGCGATCGATCCCGACCGCGATCTCGCGGAATGCCTGCCGCCGCTTTACCGGAGCACGCGAGCCGTGGGTGCGTTATCCAGGGCGGCCGCGCGGCAGACAGGCCTGCCCGCCGGGGTTCCCGTGTCGAGCGGCGGCGGCGACAACATGATGGGCGCGATTGGCACCGGCAATGTCAGGGCCGGCAAGCTGACTATGAGCCTGGGTACTTCAGGCACGGTTTATGCCTATTCCGACCGGCCCGTGATCGATACGGAAGGCGAAATCGCGGCCTACTGCTCGTCCAACGGCGGCTGGCTGCCGCTGATGTGCACGATGAACTGCACGGTCACGACCGAGCTGATGCGGCAGCTGCTCGGCGCCGATATCCGGGCATTTGAAGCCTTGGTCGGGCAGTCGCGCCCCGGCGCCGAGGGCGTCATTACCCTGCCGTTCTTCAACGGCGAGCGCACGCCGAACCTGCCCCGCGCCAAAGCCTGCATCCTCGGGCTCGACAGCCACAACACGCGCCCCGAAAACCTGCTGAGATCGGCCGTGGAGGGCGCCACCTTTGCCCTGCGCTACGGTATGGGCCGGCTACGCGACCTCGGCATCGAGGCAGGCGAGATCCTGCTCGCTGGCGGGGGCGCCCGCAGCGCCACTTGGCGGCAGGTGGTCGCCGACGTCTGTGGCGCGCCGGTGGCGTTGCTGAAGCAGGACGAAGCCGCTTGCTTCGGCGCCGCTTTGCAGGCGCTGTGCGTTCTCGACGGCGGTGGCGACGGCGATCTGTCCGCCCTGGTCGACGAGCACATGGCCCGCAACGAGGACATGTATTGCGAGCCCGAGCAGTCGGCAGTGAATTTTTACGACGAGGCTTATGGCCGCTACCAGGACGCGGTGCGCGCCATCACGCCACTCTACAACAGTTGAGGCGCGGCCCCGCAGGGCCCGCCCGAGGACGAGCGCTATGAGCAGGAACGTACTTATCGGAGACGTGGAGTACTTCCCGGGTATCGGCCGGATCGCCTACGAAGGTCCGGGATCGGACAATCCACTGAGTTTCAAGGCCTACGAGGCGGACCGCGAGGTGCGCGGCAAGACCATGGAACAGCACCTGCGGTTCTCGGTTGCCTACTGGCACACGTTCTGCGGCAATGGCGCCGATCCCTTTGGCCCCGGCACGCGGCAGTTCTCCTGGGACCAGGACGGCAGCCCGATGGACAGGGCCCGCCGCCGCCTCGACGCCGCCTTCGAGTTCTTCACCAAGCTCAACGTGCCGTTTTACTGTTTCCATGACCGGGACATGGCGCCCGAAGGGGCGACCGTAGCGGAATCCGAAGCCAATCTTGCAGCGCTTGTCGCGCTGGCCAAGGAGCGCCAACGGGCCACCGGCGTTCGGCTGCTGTGGGGCACGGCCAACCTGTTTTCGCATCCGCGATACATGAATGGCGCGGCCACCAATCCGGATTTCGCCGTGGTGGCGCATGCGGGCGCTCAGGTGAAGGCCGCGTTGGAAGCCACGGTCGAGCTCGGCGGCGAGAACTACGTGTTCTGGGGCGGTCGCGAGGGCTATGCCTGCCTGCTCAATACCGACACCAGGAGGGAGCTCGAGCACTTCGCGCGCTTCCTGGCGATGGCCCGTGACTACGGCCGCTCCATCGGTTTCGAAGGCAACTTCCTGATCGAGCCCAAGCCCCTGGAGCCGATGTACCACCAATACGACGTCGATGCCCAGACCGTGATCGGCTTCCTGCGCCACTATGGGCTCGACCAGGATTTCAAGCTGAATATCGAAGCCAACCACGCGACTCTGGCGGGCCACAGTTCCGCGCACGACCTGCAAATGGCCGCGGATGCCGGAATGCTGGGCTCGATCGACGCCAATCGGGGCAACCCGCAGAATGGTTGGGACACCGACCAGTTCCCGACCGACATGTACGACTGCGTACACAACCTGTTGGTGGTGCTGGCGCATGGCGGGCTCGGCCGCGGCGGTCTGAATTTCGACGCGAAGGCGCGGCGGGAGTCGACCGACCTCGAAGACCTGTTCCTGGCGCACATCGGCGGCATGGACGCTTACGCCCGGGCGCTGATCATCGCCGACCGCATCATCGGCGATGGTCGGCTGGAGCGGTTCAGGACCCGTCGCTACGAGAGTTTCGGGAGAGGTGATGGCGCGCGCTTCGCGGCCGGCGAACTCGGCCTTGCGCAACTGCGCGCGATCGCGGCCCGCCAACCGGAGCCGGCGCCGGAGAGCGGCAAGCAGGAGTGGGTGGAAAACCTGATCAACGACTACATGTTCTCCGGCCCCGGTTTCTGATGCACCGGTTGATCCTCCGGCAGCGGCACGCGGCGCTCTACTACGCCTCCATCGTCTCGCTGGGCGGTTTCCTGTTCGGTTTCGACGCCTCGGTGATTTCCGGAGCGGTCAGCTTCATCGTGCCGCAGTTTGGCCTGAATGACTGGCAGCTGGGGCTGGTCGTCGCCGCGCCAACGCTGGGCGGCATCATCGCCGCGATGAGCGGCGGACCGCTCGCGGACCTGGCAGGCCGCAAGCGCCTGCTGCTGGCACTGGCCCTGTTGTACACGATCTCGGCAGTGGCCTCGGCCTTCGCGCCGGACTATGCGGTGCTGGTCATCGCGCGCTTCGTCGGCGGCCTCGCATTCGCATCGCTCAGCGTGGCGCCCATGTACATCGGCGAAATCGCGCCCCGCGAGAAACGGGGCATGCTGATCTCCGTCAATCAGCTCAACATAATGGTCGGCTTTTCGGTCGCTTACTTCGCCAACTATTTCGTGCTGCAGGCCAGCCAGTCCGAGCTGCCCTGGGCCCAGGCCCTCGGGCTGGACCGGCACGCCTGGCGCTGGATGCTGGGGATCGAGGCCATCCCGGCCGTCGCGTGGTTCCTGTTGCTGTTCCGGGTTCCCGAGAGCCCGCGCTGGCTGGTCATGCAGCGCCGTCGCGAAGACGCGCGCGGCGTGCTGCTGCGGCTGAAGCCGCCGGAGCGCGTGGAGCGCGACCTGGCCGAAATCGAAGAAAGCCTGGTCGACGCCCAGGAACACTTCCTGCCGCGCCTGAAGGAAGTTTTCCTGCCGGCCATGCGACTGCCGCTGATCATCGGCCTGGTCGTCGCCATCGCCCAGCAGGTTACGGGCATCAATGCCGTGTACTTTTACGCGCCGACGATTTTCGAACAAAGCGGGGTCGGCACCAACGCGGCCTTCGCCCAGGCCACGCTGATCGGAATCATCAACGTCGTGTTCACCGTGGTCGCCATGCTCCTGATCGACCGGCTGGGGCGCAGGCCGCTGCTGCTGATCGGGCTGGCCGGCGTCGTTCTGAGCATGGCGCTGACCGGCTATGGCTTCCGCCAGGCCAGCTACGAGCTGAGCGACGCGGCCGTGGCGCAGCTGTCAGTCGCCATCGATCGGGACGCCTTGCGTCCGCTGATCAACGTGCCGTTCGATGACGACCTCGCGTTCAAGCGGGCGCTGCGCGAGGCCGCCGGAGAGCAGGCGGTGCGCGAGCACAGCGCCGAGCTGATCCAGGCTGCGATCGACGTTGACCCGGTGATCGTGCTGATCGGCATACTCGGTTTCGTGGCCTCGTTTGCCGTTTCGCTGGGCCCCGTCATGTGGTGTCTGCTGGCCGAGATCTTTCCCAACCGCGCGCGGGGTCCGGCCATGGCCTTTGTCGGGGTTTTCAACTCGATGGCCAGTTTCGCGGTGCAACTCGTGTTTCCCTGGGAACTGTCCAACCTCGGCAATGCCAGCATCTTCTTCATTTACGCAGCCTTCGGCGTGGCTGCGCTGTTGCTGGTCGCCTGGCTGCTGCCGGAAACCAAGGGCAAGTCCCTGGAGGAGCTGGAAACCATGCTGGGTGCGAGGGTCTGAGACCGTGAACATGCTGGCCGTCCGACTGTTGGCGTCCCTGCTATTGGCGGCCCCTTGCCTCGCCTCGGCGCAGCAGGAGCTTCCGTTCCGCTGGCCGAACGGGGCGCGGGCCGCCGTCAACCTCGCCTACGACGACGCCCTGGATTCGCAGCTGGACCAGGCCATCCCCGCGCTCGAGCGGCATGGGTTCCGAGGCAGCTTCTACCTGACGCTGGCCAATCCGGGCGTTCGCGCCCGCCTGGGGGATTGGCGGGCCGCGGCCGGCCGGGGCCATGAATTGGGCAACCACACGCTCTTTCACCCCTGTTCCAAGTCCCTGCCGCAACGGGAATGGGTTTCGGCGTGGCTCGACCTGGACACGATCACCGTAGACGAGTTGAAGCAGCACATCGTGCTGGCCAACGCCATGCTGCACGCCATCGATGGCCGCGAAGAGCGCACCTTCACGGCGCCCTGCGGGGATCTGTACGCCGCCGGCGAGTATTACCTGGATGCGGTGAAGGACCAATTCGTGGCGATCAAGGCGCGGGCCGGAGGCGTTACGCCGGACATGCACACGCTCGATCCCTGCCTGGTGGGCGTCGACGCGCCAGTGGGCGCTACCGGCGCGGAGCTGATAGAAACGGTGCGGCAGGCGGCCGCCCTCGGCACCATGGCCAACCTTACCTTTCACGGCGTTGGCGGCGACTACCTGACGGTGTCGCTCGAAGCGCACGAACAACTCCTGCAGCACCTGGCGGACAATCGCGATGTCTACTGGGTCGATACCTTCGTGAATATCATGCTGTACGTGAAGGCGAACCGGGCCGGCGACCAGAACAGAGAGGAGTGATCACGGACATGGGGCGCAACCCGGAGAAGATTCGGTGGGGCATCATCAGCACGGGTCGCATCACCCACCGCTTCGTGCAGGACTTCGCTTTCGTGCCGAACGGAGTGGTGGTTGCGGTCGCCAGCCGCTCGCAGGAGGCGGCCGATGCCTTC
>Ga0105090_10000319_pt1 | contig 22828 bp, 18 predicted proteins | sample PPLLak3March2015_FD_79110 | JGI IMG/M metagenome (GOLD analysis project Ga0105090, IMG submission 79110) | Freshwater sediment microbial communities from Prairie Pothole Lake near Jamestown, North Dakota, USA - PPLs Lake P7 Core (1) Depth... | ecosystem: Environmental > Aquatic > Freshwater >...
AGTTCCTGCTTGGGCGCGGCGATGGCGAGCGGGCTCAGGTCGTCCGGCTGTTTGCCGGCCAGCTCGCCGGCCAGCGCGCGCAGGGGGCGCAGCCCGCCGCTGACGATGACCCAGATCAGCAGGCCGACGATCGGCAGGCCGGCCAGGGTCGGAAACAGCGACTCCAGGATCACGTTTTCGGCGAGCGCGAAGCGCAGGTCGGTACGGTCGGCGACCAGGATCCAGTTGCCGCGCGCGCTGTCGAACCAGGCCGCCGTGCGCCAGCGGTAACCGTCGAAATTGCTGTAGTCGAAGCCCGGCTCGAGGGTGCTGATGGCAGTGTTCGGGGCATTGCGCGACGAGGCCACCAGCCGTTCGCCGCGCCACACCTGGAAGGCCATGCTGGCGTCGTGGCCCAGGTTGCGGGCCGTGTCTTCGGTGTGCAGGTTGGCGATCAGCCGGGCCGTGTCCAGCAACTGCTTGTCGAACAGCCGGTCGGCTTCCAGCATGCTCGACTGGTAGCCGCGCAGCGCGGCGATGAAGTAGAACAGGGTGATGACCGCCAGGATGACGGCGACCAGGAACACCCGGATGGAGTTCACGGGCTGTCGACCTTGTAGCCGACGCCGCGCACGGTCTTGATGAATTCGGGGCCCAGCTTTTTCCGCAGGTGGTGGACGTGAACTTCGAGGGCGTTGCTGGCCACTTCCTCGCCCCAGCTGTACAGGCGGCTTTCCAGCGCATTGCGGGTCTGCACGCGGCCGGCGCTCTCCATCAGGCTTTTCAGCAGCATGAACTCGCGGCGCGAAAGCTCGATTTCCGCGCCGCCCGCGACGACCGTGTTGTGCTTGGTGTCCAGCGTGACGTCGCCGATGGTGATCTCGGAGGTCCGGGCCGTGGTCAGGCGCCGTTCCATGACGCGCAGCCGGGCGAACAGCTCGGACATTTCGAACGGCTTGGCCAGGTAATCGTCGGCCCCGCTGTCGAGCCCGGTGACCCTGTCGTCGAGCCCGGAGCGGGCGGTCAGCAGCAGGATGGGCAGGTCGAGGTTGCGGCCGCGGACCCGCCGCAGCACCTCCAGGCCGTCCATGTCCGGAAGGCCCAGGTCGAGGATGGCCATGTCCGGCGGGTCGGTCTCGATGGCGAGCACCGCCACCTTGCCGCTGCCGACCGTATTGACGCTGTAGCCCTGCTTGTGCAGGGCCAGCTCGAGAGCGTGGGCTATCGAATGGTCATCCTCGACCAGCAGTATCAGCATGCGGTGCGGTCCCGGGGTTCACTTGTGGAGTTTTTCCCGCACCTTCAATAATGACACCTCGATCTCGTCCTGTCTCCCGGCATCGGCGAGTTCACGGTTGGGCCGGGCCGGCGCCTGCTGCGCTTTCAGCAGCGCTTTCTCGGACTCTTCGTAGCGTTTCTGCTCCAGCAGGAATTCGCCGTAGAAATAGTTGGGGTCGATGCCGTCGGGGTTCAGCGCCAGCGCCTTGCGCAGCAGTTCTTCCGCTTTCTCCTCGTCGCCGAAGCCCACCGGCCAGCCGGGCACCTTGAAGTAGAGGGTGCCCAGGCTGGTGTAGGCCGAGCCCTGCAGCGCGTCCTCGTCGAGTTCCATGGCCCGCTCGAGGTCCGCGCGCGAGGCCTTGGCCAGCTTCATCGCGCCGAGACCGCCCTTGGCGCCGGCGTACGAGGACTTGACGATGCCGCTCCAGATAAAGGCCGCGGCCGAATCCGGGTTGGCCGCGGTGATGGCGTCGGCATCCTGGATCAGCTCCTCGAAGGCGGTTAGCTGGGTCTTGCCTTCCAGCTGGTAATTCACCTCGGCCCAGCGCTGCTGCAGGCGCGCGATTTCGGCCATGGGGTCGGCCGCGGGGGCGGACGCAGCCTGGCTGGCGCCGGGCGCGCTCACGCACAGGAACAGGAAAGCGAGGAAAGACAGGGTAATTTTCATGGATGGAGTCTCCGTTGGTCAGGGTTCGGCGTGGCGCCGAATGATGTGCAGTTTGCGCGTCAGCGCGTTGTGGACGAGGCCGGGGAACAGGCCGTTGAGGCGCACGAACAGGTTTTCCGGCCAGCCCAGGTAGCGCTGCCGCCGGCTGCCGCCCAGCACCTTCAGCACCGCCCCGGCGACCCGCTCGGGGGTGTCGGTGGCGTTGCCCAGCGCCTGATTCAGAGCCGTCACGGCGTCCGAGTTCAGGTCGGTGCGGGTGGCCCGTGGCGCGAGGTAGGAGACGCGCACCGGGCTGTCGTGCAGTTCGCGCTGCAGGGCCTCGGTGAATCCGCGCAGGCCGAACTTGCTGGCGCAATACGCGGTGAAGCCGGGATGGCCGATGCTGCCGAAGATGGAGCCGATGTTGACGATCGCGGCTTCCTCGCGCCGCTTCAGCACGGGCACCAGCCGCTGGCAGAGCAGCATGGGGGCCAGCAGGTTCGTCTGCACCATGCGTTCGATGGCGGCCGGCGCCTGGTCTTCGAACAGCCGGAAGTCCATGACCCCGACCGCATTGATGAGGACGTCCAGCCCCGTTTGCGCGCAATGCCGCGCGACCCGCTCGCGCTGCGCGGGGTCGTCGAGGTCGGCGGCGATCGAGTGGTGCGGACCGGCGAGCCGCCGGCAGAGACCTGCCAGTTTCTCCTCGTTGCGCCCGACCAGGGTCAGCCGGGCGCCGGCGCGGTCCAGTTCCACCGCGATGGCCTGGCCGATGCCGCCGGTGGCGCCGGCCAGCAGCACGTGTTTGCCTCTGCAGTCCACCAGGCGGCCGATTACGCCGCCCACCCGGCGGCTTTGGCCGGCGCTTCCGCGCCGTCCAGCGAGCGGAAAATGTTGCCGTAGAGGCCGTAGAACACGTTGGCCGCATGGACGATCTGCGCTTGGTCGGCCGGGTCTTCGATCCGGTTCATCAGGTCTTCGAAGAATTTTACGTGCGCGAGGTCGAGCGCGCCGTGCGAATAGAGGTAGGTGAACGCCTTCTTCGGCAGGGACAGGCTTGCCCGGATGGTGTTGGCCGCGTTCTCGGCGATGGTGATGGAGGTTCCCTCCAGCACGTGCACCATGCCGAAAAAGCCCACGGGATTGACCCGCTCGATCATGTCGAAGGCGTAACTGACCATCAGCTCGGCTGGAATGGAAGGCGCGCTGCGGCGCACGGCCTCGGCGTCGCCACCGCAGGCCGCGAGATCGTTGAGAATCCACTCCTCGTGGCCGATTTCCTCCTCGATGTACTCGGCCACCGCGGCGCGCAGCCAGCCGTAGCGCTCGGGCAGGCGGCAGCCGACCGCCATCAGCAGCGGCACGGTGTGCTTGACGTGGTGATAGGCCTGGCCGAGGAAGGCCGTGTACTCCGGCAGGGTGAGGCGGCCGGCCAGTGCCCGCTGGATGACGGGCGCGGCCAGCAGTTCGCCGCGCGCCGGTCCGGTTGCGTGCTGCAGGGTCTGAAAGAAGGTCATGCGGTTCTCGCGTAACGGTCGTTAAAGGTATCGGCGGCGTACAGGGCGTCGATCACGCCCTGGTAGCGCGCCAGGATCGCCTGCCGCCTGGGCCGGCCGTTTTCGGTCAGCAGGTCTTTGCCGGCCGCCAGCGGTAGCGCCAGGCGGTGCCAGCGCCGGATGCGCGCGTAGTCCGGCAGGCGGGCGTTGCAGCGGTCGATCGAGCGCTGGATCGCGTCGTCGCCGGCGGCCGGGTCGCGCGGATACAGCAGGGCCACGCAGTAAGGCCGGGCATCGCCGAACACCAGGCACTCGGTGAGTGCACCGTCGACTTGGGCGCCATCAACATGGGCGTCGGCGGCGAGCGCCTCGCTCTCCACCCATTCGGGGGCGATGTTGCGGCCGTAACTGCTGATCAGCAGGTTCTTCTTGCGGCCGTCGATGAACAGGAAGCCGTCGGCGTCCAGGTAACCGAGGTCGCCGGTGGCGATCTCGGACCGTCCCCAGCTGTCCGGCTCGCCCGCGTAGCCGAGCATGGCGTTGCCGGCGACCCGGATTTCACCGTCCCCGATCGCCACCCGGACATGGGGCAGCGGGCGGCCGCAGCTGCCGGCTCGGGAGGCGCCGGGCAGGTTCAGGCTGACCACGGAGGTGCACTCGGACAGGCCGTACCCTTCGAACGCCGGAATGCCCAGCGCGTGCGCGGCCTGCAGCAGGCTCGGCGGCACCCGCGCGCCGCCGACGGCGACGAAGCGCAGCGCGGCGGGCGGCACCCAACCCTGGCCGGCGGCCGCCACCAGCAAATGCAGCATCTGCGGGGTCAGGATCACGCTCTCCGGCTGCTGCCGGGCCAGCAACTCCAGGAACACCCGGGGATTCAGCGAGGAACTGCCCGCGAAGCCGATTTCCGCCAGGCCGGGCACGAGCACTTCGCCGCCCGCCAGCAGCGGCGCGTAGACGCCGGCCACGTTCTCCAGCAGCGTGCTCAGTGGCAGCAGGCAGAGGTGACGCGGCCGTTCCAGCGCGGCCGCCGCGGCCAGCGCGGCGGCCTGGTTCAGCAACTGCGGGTTGCCCAGGCAGACGCCCTTGGGCCGGCCGGTCGAACCCGAAGTGAAGGTGATTTTGCCCGTGCCGGCGGGCAGCACGCCGGGTAAAGCCCCGTGTAGCACCTGGGGCGCGCTCGCCGGACCCGCATCCAATCTGAGGACCGTCGCGCCGCCGAGAGCGATCTCCGGCCCCGGCCGGACGCGGCCGGCACACAGGGGCGAGAGCAGGTCGGGCCGGTCGGTGAACACGGCGTCGACCGGGACCGTATCCAGAACGTGCTTGAGCTGTTCCGTCGAGAAGAAGGTCGGCAGGGGCACGAGGCAGATCGCGGCCAGCTGGCAGGCCAGGTCGACGACGATCCAGTCCGGCTGGTTGTCCATGTGCAGCGCCACGACCCGCAGCTCCAGGCTCGTCAGCAAGTCGGCCAGGGCGGTGCAGCGCTCGGACAGCCGGGACAGCGTCAGCGCCTCCCCGGCGCCGCGGACGACTACCGCGTCTGTGGGATGCGGGAGAGCCTGCCGGATGCGCTCAAGCAGCGAGGATATAGCTGCCACGCCGGCTACTTTCACGACGGAGGACCTCCGCCAGCTCGGTGATCTGGCCGCGGAACAGCGCCAGCACGCTGGAATACAGCGTGCGCTCGTTCAGTACCGCCATCGCATCGGTGACCTTGCCCGCCACGACCTGCGGCTGGCTGGCGTAGTAGCTGCCCCACTCTGCCGCGGACGATCCGGTCAGGCGGCCGGGGTCGGCGCTGCACAGGCGGTGCACGTCGAGGCCAAGGTAGGCCAGCACTTTCTGTACCTGCGGGGTGGCGGTGAACACCACCCAGTCGAACCCGGCTTGCTCGAGGATCGCCGTCAGCACCATGAACAGCAGGTAGCTGGAGCCGCCCTGCGTGGCGACCAGGTTGCCGATCTCGGCGATGCTCGCGCGCGGAATCGCCGTCCCCAGCGCCGCGCCGAGGGACTGCTCGACCGGGCCGGACAGGTACTGCTCGAGGAACAGCAGCTGGCGCGCCGCCGCCCGGACGCCGGTGGCGGCCGTGGTGCGGCCGTGGCAGCCCATCGTCAGCAGCACCGGCATGAAATCGTGGATGTTGGCGCCGTGCACTTCGCGGAACCGGGCCGCGATGTACTGCTCCACCCGGGCGCGCCCGGCGCCGCCGGGCAAATGAGCCTGGAAGGCCGGCGCGGGGTTCAGCAGCCGCGCGAGGCGCCTGGCGGCTTTGGCGTCGAGACCGTGGTCGGCGCTCGAGAGCGCGAGGGACATCGTGTTTGCAGCAGACATAAGCCCGTCCAGTGGGATGCATTGGTTGGACGCAGCTTAGGCAACCAAGCTTAAGGCACCCTTAAGGGCCCAACTAAAGGGGTCAGAGCAGAAGCTCCGACCCCGAGGTTCTTGCGCCTCAGTTCGAGAAGCTTTTCTCGAGGCTGTGGCACAGATCGCAGGAAACGATCTCGCCCTTGCTGAGGGTGGCGCGCACCACGCCGTCGGCGTCGCGCAAGACGCGGTCGACCGGCACGCGGGACAGGCGCGTGCCGCGGTGATCCTCGCCGTGGCAGCTGGCGCAGCGGTCCGTGCCGTTCTGCCAGACGAAGTCCTCGTGGTAGAAGTCGCCCTTGCTCTTGATCCAGTTGGCGTCATTCACCGGGTGCATGCCGTGCGGGCCCTGCAGGGTGCCGTTGGGGAAACTGTTGGGCTCGTGGCAGACCGTGCACTCGCTGAGGGTGCCGGCGTGGCCCTGCAACTGCGTCGCGGTCACGTTGTCGTTGGCGTCCGGGTTGCGGTTCGGCCAGATGGCGTGCGGGCTGCCATGGCAGCCCTCGCAGGCGATGCCGGCGTGATTGTCGAGGCTGTTCCGGTACAGCGTGCCCGGATTCTCGGCGAAGCGTGAAGAGGCCACCTCGATCGGCGTGGCGGCCGGGTCGGACGGGTCGAAGGCCTTGGCGCCCACCGGGTCGCCGCCATGGCCCGTATGGCAGGCGCTGCACTTCGGTTCGTCCGCCCAGGGCTCGCGGTAGCCGCCGCCCGCCAACTCGAACTCGGCGCCCATGGCGAGCATGTCGCCGTGGCAGTCGTCGCAGGTCTGGCCGGCCGTGAACATCGCGCCACGGAAGCACTGGGTGATCTTGCCCGGGTGGCAGGAGAAGCAGTTCTGCTCCATGGGGATGCCTTCGCCGACCGGGATCAGGGGCAATTCGGAGCCCGTCATCGCGACCGGTTCGATCAGCAGCGGCTCGCCGGAACCATCCCGCAGCAGCGCGCCGGAGCCGTTTACCTGCAGGCGGCCGTGAAAGCCGTGCATCACCGCCGACATGTTGTCCAGGGTCGGGTCGCCGCCCGGTCCGCCGACCTCCGCGAGGGCGTTCGAGCGGTGACAGGAGGCGCAGAGCACCGGCTGATCGTCGATCAGGAAGGTCGTGCCGTGCTTGAAGTCGTGCAGGGCGAGAATGTTGTGCTTGGCGGCCGCTTCGACATCGGGCCTGTCGCCGCTGGCCGGCGCCGCGAAAACGGGCCCGGCCGGCCGCGCCAGGGGGTCGGCGCCCACCTGGCCGAGCGCATGGCAATCCCGGCAGTCGACCTCGGTGGATACCGGCACCACCGCGTCGGTGGTGGCCACGACCTGCCCGTTGGCGGTATCCCGCGCCTGCACCCGCATCAAGGGGTAGGAGTTCAGGCGGCCCGCATCATCCACCGAGGTGATCGGTATGCCCTGCGCGGTGAACCAGTCGTGCTGCGCATCGAAGCGGCTGAATGCCTGCGGTTCGTTGGTGTAATACGGGTCGTCGATGCCGGGCATGTAACGGCCGTGGTCGGCGTTGGCGGCGGTCTGCAAGCCTTCGTCGGGAACGGGGTCGAGTCCCGGGAACAGCAGGGCCGCGATGGTGTTGGCGCCATCGAACAGGTCCCAGAAATCCGACTTGCGCACCTGCGCCGAGGCAGCCACGGACCCCGGTGGGTAATTCTGGCTGGTGGAGTTGATCGAATCCGGCCCCACCGGATCGCGCGCACTCGAGGCGGCGGAGTAGCGCAGCGCAACCTGCCCGTCATCCAGAATCAGGGGGCGATTGCTGCCGGAGGTTCCCCTGCGCACGACCTGCGCGTTCACGGTGTTGAACGGGGGCAGGATGCTGAACGGCCAGGACCCCAGGTCGGCGCAATGCATGCCGAGGTCATTGAAGGCCAGCACCACGTGCTCGCCGTCGCCCGCGGCGGGGGTGCCCGGCGCCGGCTGTTCCGTGACCTTGGGGGGCAATCCGGTCGGCGGCGTGCCGACTTCCACCGAACGCTGGCCGGTGCAGCGCGCGCCGTGGTCGTCGGTGACGATGAAGGTGGCCAGGAAGGTCCCGTCGCTGATGTCGAAGCGGATATCGCCGGCGATGGCGGTCGTCGGCCGCGCGTCGGCGCCGCCGCCAAAGTCCCACTCGTAAGTCAGCGGGCCGTTCTCCGGGTCGCTCGCCGTGCCGGCAAAGTACACCGATTCGCCGACCACGATGGTCACGTTGGCGGTCGGATCCGTGATGGCGCACTGCGGGGCCAGGTTGACGGGGGGCGGCGGCGGCGGTTCTTCGTCGCAGTGGGCGGGCGCGTTGGCGACCGGGCTGACGTCGGACTGGCCGCCCGATTCGGCCCGGACCTCGCACGGCACGTCGCTGCCGCGCAGGCCGCGCACGCTGAGCCGCAGATCCTTGCCCTGGGTCGATTTCTCGGCCAGCAGCTGATCCGTCCGGTCATTGAACAACGCAACGGTTTTCGTTCCCTTGGCGCCGAACGTCAGCTCGACCTTGAGAATAGCCCGCTCGGCATCCCAGGCGGCACTTTTGATCTGCACGCCGGAAACTTCGGCGGCCAGCAATGTGGCCGGCAGGAAGGTCAGGCTGATGAGCAGCGCGGCTGCGCGCAGCAAGCGTCCGGGTGCTGAATTCGTGGCATTGGTGAGTTTATTCGCGGTGTGCATGAGCGCTCCATCCCTGATAGTCGATCGCTGACGGTTGGCAGATCCAGGCCTTCCCTGGCCCCGCTGTGCGAATGTTCGGCCTGGTATGCCCAGGCTCACCGTAACGGACAGAGCTTAAGGAAATCTTAAGGCCCGTAGGACCGAACCTTGTTCGGGAAATTCGCGCCTGGGGTCGCGAACGACGTTCGCTCCTACGGGTCTGCCGTTTTCCGGTAGCCCGTCAGTTCCAGGTAACCACGGCCGCTGCTGCCCGGCCCCGCGCCGCTCACCATGACCACGCCTTCCCAGTAGGGGAAGTCGAGCTCCAGCCACTGGTCCGCGCGCAGGGGCTGCAGCTCCAGGGAGCGCTCGATCTCCGGCAGGTCGATGCGCCAGTGCAGGGGCAACGCGCGACCCGCGACGGCCGTCTCCCGCAGTGCGTGCAGGCGGATGCGGGACGGATCCAGCGTGCGCCGCTCGCCGTCGCCCCCGATCAGCACGCCGTGCAGGTAATCCCCCTCGCCGCCGCGCGCGCGCAGGCGGAACAGCATCAGTTTCTCGCCGCTGTCCAGGTGCAGCGCGAACCAGTCCCAGCCGGCCTGGTCGGGCTGCAGGAACTGGCTGCTCCATTCGCGGTCCAGCCAGGCCTGGCCGGTGACCGGCACGGCGCGGCCGTCCACGCGCAGCGTTCCGCTGGCCGCGAGGAAGGGTTGACTGTAGTAATGCGAGCCGCCGCCCCCCGGGTGCTTCTGCGAGAAGCCCGCGTCGCCCTGCAGCACCAGCGGTCCCGTGCCATCGAGCCGCAAATCCACCGCGAAGCCGTCCTGGCCGGCGTGCAGGGCGAGCGGCAACCAGCCGTCCCCGGTGCTCGCCAGGCGCCAGTCGTCCAGCCAGGCGGCGAACGGCTGCGCCCGGGCTCCCGCCTGCGCGACACCGCCATGGTCGCCGCCGCGCGCGTAACGCTGGAAGGCGACGTGGCCGTCGGGCGTGGTGATCGCCAGGTGGGCCATGAACACCTGCTCGCTCTGCCAGGGTGTGTCGGCGTCCCCTGTGCCGGGCGGCCGGGCGGCGAAGCGGAACAGCGTCCACTGCGCGCCGTAGGGCCGGGCCTCGGCGTCCTGCAGGTTCGCGGTGAGGTACCACCACTCGATCCGGTAGCCCGGGTGCGCGCCGTGATCGCGCGGAAACGCCAGCGGCCGGCCGGGCCGGGCCTGTTCGAAGTCCGCGGCGCTCTGGGCCAGCACCGCCAGGTCGGGCGCCTCGCCGGCGGGCGCGGACGGCTTGCAGGCGACGCCCGCCAGGAGGCAGAGCGAGGCGGCCAGCGTGGCGGCCAGCTTGGCGCCCAGCGTGATGACTGGCCGCTTCACAGCGCCTGCTCGCGCAGCAGCGCCGCCGGCGAGGTGCGCAACAGCCGCAGCGAAGGCAGGACCACGGCCGCCGCCAGGGCCGTGACGGTGACCGCGGCCAGCGCGAGGTGGTGCACCCACTGCAGGCGCAGCGGAAAGCTCCAGCCGAAGGCGACCGGGGTCACGACCCAGGTCAGGTAGGCCGCCAGCGCGGCGCCGAAGGGCCACACCAGCACCATGCACAACAGGCCCAGCAGCCCCCACTGCAGCAGCAGCAGCGCGCCGCGCTCGCGCCGGGTGACGCCCAGGCTGGCCAGCACGGCCTGCTGGCCCACCCGGTGGTGGTGGATGGCGCTGACCGCGCAGAAAATGCCGATCCCGGCGACCAGCAGGGTCAGCGCGTTGAGCGCGCGGGTGACGGTGAAGGTGCGTTCGAACACCGCCATGCCGGCGGCTTTCACCTCCGCCTGGTCGACCACCTGCTCGTCGCTGAGGCCGAAGCGATCGCGCAGCGCGAGCCGCAGGCCGCCCCAGTCCAGCTCCTGCGGCCCGTAGATGCCCCGCCCGGCCGGACCCTGTTCCGGCCAGCACTGGCGGAACAGGGCGTGGTTCACCATCCACTGCGATCGCGGGTTGCCGTAGTCGTGGTAGACGCCGAGCACGGGCAGCTCCGCGAGCCCGCCGCACAAGGCCAGGGCCGCCCCTGGCTGCCAGCCGTCCACGCGCCAGGCGCGCTCGCTGACGTAGACGCCCTCGCCGCGGGCAAAGCGCCGCGCGGCGTCCGGCTCGGCCCGCAACAGGCGGATGCTGTCGAGGAAGCGCTCGCCCTGTTGCAGGCTGACGACCTCGACCGGCACGTGACGGCTCTGTGCTTCCGGGCCCTCCGCCACCGGGCGGCTGAGCTCGATGCGGTAGCGCTCGACGGCCTGCAGGCGCGGATCCCGCTGCGCCAGCCAGGGCTCCAGTTCAGCCCATCCCGCCTCGGCCCTTCCCGCCCCGACCGGCTCCGGCTCCCCGCGCAGGTACAGCTGGGCCGCCAGGCGTTGCTCCAGCCAGTCGTCGGTGGCCTGCCGGAAGCTCCCGATCATGGCATTGAGGCCGCTGTTGGCGACCAGCGCCAGGGTCAGCGCCATCAGGGCCAGCGAGGCCGGGCCCAGCAGCCAACGGCTGTCGGCGAGCAGCCAGCTGAGCCGCGCGTGCCGCGGGGGCACGCTGCGCCGGAGCGCGCCGAGCAGCAGGCGCAGCACCATCGGCAGGCACAGCACAGCGCCGATCAGCAGGCAGGCCATGCCGGCCAGCGCCCAGCGCAGGGAGGTCGCCGCGAGGGCGGTCGCGGCAGCGGCCAGCAGCAGGACGCCGCCCACGGCCAGCAGCAGGCGGTCACGGCGGGCCGCGGCCTGCAGCTGCCAGCCGGCCTGCCAGCGCTGCAGCAGCGGCATGGCGAGGGCCGCGCGCAACGGAAACAGCACGCACAGCCCGGCGGCCACGGCCGTCATCAGCAGCGGCAGCAGGAAGCCCGCGGGAACCAGGCCGTCGGGATAGGCGATGTAGACGCCGTACAATTGCGCCAGCGTGCGACCGACGCCCGGCAGCAGCCAGGCGGCCAGCTGCCCGCCCAACCAGCCGCCCAGCAGGCTGCCGGCGCCCAGGAAAACCGCAAGTTCGAGCAGCAGGGCGCGCGCCAGCTCCGGCGGCGTCACGCCGGAGAGCTGCAATTTGCGCATCAGCTCGCGCCGGTCGGTGTAACTGAACGCGAGCGCGTTGTAAGTCAGAAAGACACCGACGACGAAGGCCAGCAGGCCCATGGCCGCCAGGTTCAGATGGAAGCTGCGGGTCAGCTCGGCGGGGTCGGGCGCCTCCGCCGCGGCGACGAACTCCAGGCCGTCCGGCAACGCCGCGCGCAGCGCGGCCAGGCGCTCTTCCGGCGCCGCGAAAACCAGCAGCGAGGACAGCTGGCCCGCGCTGCCCGTCAGCGACTGCAGCGCGCCGATGTCGAGCAGCAGGCGGTGGCCGAGGTCCTCGCCGGGCATCGCGACCACGGGCGGCAGCGTGGCCCCGGAGGCGAGTTGCGGCCGTTCGCCCTCGCGCCAGCCGAGCTGCTCGAGGCGACCGGGCGCGGCCCACAACTGCCACGGCGGGAAGGCGAACCCGGCGAAGCCGGGACTGGCCTGGCCGCGGCCGGAGTCGGCTCCGCCGCGGGCGCGCTCGCCGGAACGCGGCATGGCGAACAGGTCGATGCCGAGCAGCTCCAGCCGCTCGCCGTTGCCGGCCTGCACCACCTGCCGCAGCGCCGGCACCAGCATGTCGAACCCCTGCAGGCGCAGCCGCAGGTACTCGCGTTCGTCGATCGGCCGGCTGCCATCGCGCTGGCGCACCTCGCCGACGGGCCCGGCGCGCAGCAGGGTCTCACCGCGCTCGTAGCTGGCTCGCGCCTGCGCGTTGATCAGCAGGGTGCCGACCAGCAGCACATTGGCGACGACGATGCCGGTCAGCAGGAACAAGGCCTGCACCGGGTGGCGGCGATAGTGACTGAACAGGGCGCGCAGCAGCGGGGTCATCGGCAGGGTGCGAACAGGCCCTATTCCTCGGCGTGCAGGCGGCCCGCTTCCAACAGGAAACGCCGCCCGGCGAAGGCGGCCATCGCGCGGTTGTGGGTGACCAGCAGCAGGCTGCTGCCGGCCTCGTCGACCAGCCGTCGCAGCAGCGCCATGACCTGGCGGCTCAGCGTGTCGTGCAGGTTGCCGGTCGGCTCGTCGGCGAACACCAGTTCCGGGCGGTGGGCGAGCGCGCGGGCGATCGCGACGCGCTGCTGCTGGCCGCCGGACAGCACCTCGACCGGCCGCTCCTGCAAGGGCCCCAGCCCCAGCACCTCATTCACTTCCCGTGTCCACTCATCCGCTTCGGACATGCCGTTCAGGCGGCGCTGGAACAGCACGTTGTCGCGCACGACGAGGCCCGGCAGCAGGTTGAACTGCTGGAACACGAAACCGAGGTGGCGGCGCCGCAGCAGGGCCAGCTCCCGGGCGCTCATCGACCGCAGCGGCCGGCCCAGAACCCGCACCTCGCCCCGGTCGGGCTGCTCGAGGCCGGCGGCGATCTGCAGCAGGGTGCTCTTGCCGCTGCCGCTGGCGCCCAGCAGGGCCACGCTTTCGCCCGCGCCCAGGCTCAGGTCCACGTCGCGCAGCACCTGCAACTCGCTCTCGCCGTCATGAAACGACTTGGAAACCGCGCGCAGTTCAAGCATGGGGAAGTATCAGCCCCAGGTATTCGCCTGTTCCGCGAAATTCGCGCGGCCGGCGCGCACCACGCAGAACCGCTGGCCGGTGGGCGCTTCCATCACCACCCAGGTGCGCACCTTGGCGATGCGGCGGGCGCCGAGCGCCTCCAGGCGCCGCACTTCGGCCTCGATGTCGTCGGTCTCGATGTCGAGGTGCACGCGGCTCGGATGATCGACTTTCTGGACCTCGATGTGCAGGTCTTCCGGGTCGGTGTCCAGACGGACGTAAGTGGCCTCCGCCGGGTCCTGCAGCCGCTCCGTCGCCAGGCCCAGCGCGGCGCCCCAGAAGGCGGCCGCCGCCTCGAGATCGTCGGTCTGGCAGTCGATGATGAATCCGGCCAGTTGGCTCCTGTGCATGGGTGGGCTCCTAGGCGCTCATGCTTTGTTTGGGCACGGAGAAGAACTTCAGCTCCTCCAGTTCGCGGTCGAGCTGCAATTCCTGCGGCGCCGGCTGACCTTCCCGCTGCTCGGCCAGGCCGGCCGCGAGCTGCCGGGCCTCGGCCAGGAATGCCTGGTACAGGTGGCCGCGGGCGCCCGGGCTCAGCGCGCGCGACTGGTAACCCTTGCACTCCAGCGCGGCGTCCAGCGAAAAACCTTCCAGGCAGACGCAGTCCTTCTTGTGGGTCCAGGCGCCGCTGTGCAGATCGAAGTCGTACAGCGGCAGGAACAGGTGGCCCTGCTCCGCCACGAACTCGACCGCGTCCAGGATGTAGTCCGCCTCGACGTCGTCCATCGCGTAGTGCAGGCTGATCCGGCACCAGCCGGGCTTGATGCCGCAGAAACCCTTGTGGATCCACTTGCGGTATTGCTCGGACTTGTCGTGATCGATGTCCAGCAGCCGGTGACCGTAAGGACCGGCGCAGGAGCAGCCGGCCCGCGACTGGATGCCGAACAGGTCGTTGAGCAGTGTGGTGACGAACTTGGGGTGCAGGTAGCGGCCCCGGTGGTCCTTCAGGTTGAAGGACACGATGCCGATGCGGCGCTCGGGGTCGGGGTTGCCGAGAATCTCGATGTTGGGGTTGCGCTGCCAGCGGTCGAACGTGCGCCGCAGCAGTTCGCGCTCCCGCTGCCCGATGGCGTCCACGCCGACCGCGTCCTTGATCTGGAAGGCCAGGCCGGCTTTCAGGATCTGCAGCACGCCGGGCGTGCCCGCTTTCTCGCGCTCCTCGATGTCGGCGATGAAGTCCTGGCCGTCGGGGCCCACGTAATCCACCGTGCCGCCGGCGCTGACGCTGGGCGGCAGTTCGGAATGGTAGACGCGCCGGTTGAACACCAGCACGCCGGTGGAGCCGGGGCCGCCGAGGAACTTGTGCGGCGAGATGAACACGGCGTCCAGCGAAGCGTCGCCCGGGTACTTGCCCGGCGGCGGGTTCATGTCGATGTCCACGTACGGCGCGCTGGCGGCGTAATCGAAGCAGGCGATGGCGCCGTGCGCGTGCAGCAGGGCGGCGATCTCGTGCACCGGGGTCAGCATGCCGGTGACGTTGGAGGCCGCCGAGAAGGAGCCGATGCGCATGCGGCCCTGGTAGGCCGGCTCCCGCAGCAGCCGCTCCAGGTGCCCGAGGTCGATGCCGCCGTCGGCGGCCAGGCCCACCTCGACCACGGTGGCGAGGTTCTCGCGCCAGGAAATCTCGTTGGAGTGGTGCTCATAAGGGCCGACGAAGACCACCGGCTGCCGCTGCTGCAGGTAAGCGCTGAATTTTTCGTCGGCGGCGTCGCCCAGCAGGCCGCGCAGCATGGCCTTGAGGTTCTGCCGGGTGGCGGGCGGCAGGGCCACGCCGATGATCTGCTGCAGCTTGTCGATGGCGCCGGTGGCGCCGCTGCCCACGCAGACGATGCAGCCGTCCGGGCCCGCGTTCACCGAGTCCTTGATCGCCCGCTCCGCCTGCTCGAGCAGGCAGGTCATCGAGCGGCCGCTGATGTCGTCCTCGGTGTGCGTGTTGGCGTAGTTGCGCTGGATGTTCTGGATGTACTTCTCGACCAGGTCCAGGCAGCGCCCGGAGGCCGTGTAGTCGGCGTAGACCATCAGGCGCTCGCCGAAGGGCGTGGTCACCGGCGCGTCGGCGCCAATGACCTGGCTGCGCAGGAACTCGAAATCCAGTTTGCACTTGGTGTTCATCTGCCGGCATCCGCTAAAGAGGGCTGGGCCATTCAGGGCTGCGGTTATTGTACCCGCCTTCCGCGCGGGCACGTACGGAGCCTGCGCGGGGACCCCTGCCGGTGACCCGCCGGCCCCGGCGCCGTGCCCGGCCAAGCCGAAATGCGCCGGGCAGGCGCCGGTACGGGCCGATCGACGGACCTGCCTCAGTCGCGCAGCCGACTGAACGTGTAGTCCTGGCCTTCCTGTGGCTGGTGGCAGGCAAAACAGGCCGAGGCCGCGTTCCCGCCCACCACCCGGTTCATCGGGTCGCCGCCGCCGAAGCCTTCGAAGCCCCAGCCGCCCGTGGCGGCGAACTGCGCAGCGTCCTTGTGCATGACGCCCACCACCTTGCGCGGGCCTTCGGTGACGGCATTGCCGTCATGCACCGCCTCGAGCAGATCGAAGATGATCACGGCGCCATCCGGGAACGTGTCGCCGCGATAGCCCTCGAGCGCCGCGTCGTTCGCGTAGATGTGGTGTATGCCGCCAAAGGCGCCATACAGCGGATGCCCCTCTTCGATCACCATGCTCTTGACGTGGTGCCAATCCCGGTAGCCCGCCGGATACGGAACTTCGGGCCCGGCGGCCAGCGCCGGGGTGACGGCGGCGACGCCGAGCAGGGCAAGGATCTTCACTTTCATCGTGTGCTCTCCTGTTTCATGTAAGGACTCCTAACTATACAGATCAACAAAAACCCCGATCATGCGGAACGGGGCGGTTCAGACCGCCGTCAGGCGGCGGATGCGTGCTCCGCGCAGTCCAGCCGCACGTGGCGCACGGCCATCGGCGCGCCGACGAACGCGCAGAAATGCGGTGTGCCCGTCCCTGGCGCGACGTTCTCGCGAAAATACCGGCAGCTCACGCAGCTGCGCTGCGGCGCTATCAATTCGCGCTGCTGCAACTGCCGGATCATCTTGACCACCAGTTCCAGCAGCGCCTCCTGTTCTGTCTGCGCGAGGCCGGCTACGATCGGCGCGAAACTGCTGGGCCATGCCTGGGCCACGCGACGGCCCTTGGGCGTGGCCTTCAGCGCGACGGCGCGGCCGTCCGCGGCATCGGCGTACTTGCGCAGCAGCGTCTTTCTTTCCAGCGCGGCCACGGCGTCGCTGGCCGTGGCCTTGCGAATGCCGGCATGCGCCGCCGCGGCGGTGAGCCGTGCGCCCTGCGGACGGCCGGCGACGAAACGCAAAATGTCAGCCTGGGTCGGCGACAGACCGGCGCTTGCCGCCGCCTGCCAGTCCAGCTGGCGCGCTACGGCGGCCAGGCGGGCCAGGCCGTCAGCCAGTCGGCGATCCAGCGGTTCCGTGATCCGGTCAAATTTCATAGGTAGGAATCCTAATCAAATTATTTGTAATGTCAAGTCGTGTCGCGGACTTGCGGCGACGCGCCAGGCGCGCCGCTTGAGAATCGCTACCGCAGGCGCGCCGGCGCCCCCGTGAAAATAAAGGGGTTCAGGAACATCCGCTGGCCGAGCAGATGCTGTTCGACCTCGGTCAGGGCCGCTTCTTCGCAGACGACGTCCCAGGCATCCCGAATGCCGGCGATCAACCGGGCAATGATCTCTTCCGCCGCCGATTCATCGAGCTGAAAATGCGCGGCCGCCGCCAGGCAATTGACCAGCGTGCTCAGGCGCTGATCGTCCACGATGAGCATCGCCTGGCTCGCTTCATTGCCGGAGCGGTGTTGCGGGCAGATGTCGTAGGCCGGCGTCAGCGTTAGCTGGCTGCCGTCCCAGAAGGCCGCGTGGTTGCGAGCGTGGTCGTCGGTGTTGCCGCACAGGATGTTGAACACCAGTCGGCCGTACAGCTCGCGTAGCGTCGCCTTCGGCGCGGTGAAGCGATGCCGGATGATCTCTGCGAGGTCCTCGTAGCTGGCGTATCGCGCCATCAGCTCATCGAGACCGAACAGCGTAAGCGCGGAGACCATTGCCCGGCGCGTCCAGCCGTCAGGGGAGTTGCTGCGGTCGAAACGCTCGACCAGCAGCACGTCTTTCCCGGCAACGCGTTCCAGATGCACGGGTACCACGTTGAGGCCTGCCTGCGCGGCCAGGCGCATGGCCACATATTCTGCTTTCACCACGTTATAGGTGTCAGTGGACGATGAAAACTTGGCGATCAGCTTGCGTTCGGCGTCCTGGACCATGGCCTTGGGCCGCGCGCCGCCCAGGGAGGTCCCGTGGTGCAGCACCCGGTCGAGATCGGGCGTCAGCGGAATACCTTTTTCCACCCGCTCCGCCGCGCTCAGCAACTCTTCGAGCGTCGCGGCCTGCGCCGCGCGCGGTATGTACTCCGAAGGTGACCGCTGAAAGTCCAGGGCGCCGACACGGTCCGATCCGGATTCCAGCAGATAGGTCAGCTCATCGAGCGCGGCGGTATCGGCATCTCTGCCCTGGCGCCCGAAGGCGCGGTTCAGAATCACGCGACGACCCCAGGCATCCGGCGCGGCGTCGCGCAGGCATCCGGCCATGCGCAGCCCGGTCGCGGGTGGAATTGCGCCGCTGCGCAAGGGCAGCTCTGGCTCATAGATCGGCATGCGATCGCCCCGCTCCATGTAGCTTTGGCCGTAATTGAAGATCAGGCGGTCGCCATCACGCGCGATGCGCCCGGCAACGACAGGTTCGGTTGCGCCCGGAAGCCAGATCCACACATAGGCTTCACCTGGTGCCGTTCTGATCAGACGCTCAGAAGTCATCCTTCACCCGGGTCTTTCCGCTGCGCGCGGCCTGCGGCAACAATGTCAGTTTGTCGCGCTCCAGCGACAGATGCCGGGTCAGCGTGGTGGGCTCGGACTCGAACAGCCGCAGCCCCACGAGGGCAGCCAGCTCGAAGACGGCCCCGATGGAGCAGCCCATCTCGCCCGTTTCGATCCGATGCACGAGACCGCGTGAGATTCCGGCGCGCTCCGCGACATCGGCTACCGTCAGGGTGCGCTCGACCCGAGTGTTGTGGATCATCAGCCCCAGCAGTTCGGCGGCTTCGCGGGCATAGCGGGAATAGCTTCTTTGTGCGGGTTTAGCCATCGATAACATGCTCCATTAACCAGTCTTGAAAGTGCTTTATGACCTATTTATGGATCATTTTATCAGAGTTTAGAGAAGCTGAAAACAGAATGCTCCACAAACAGATCACGAAGGTCGCTTAAGCTCTGTTTATAGATCATTTGAAAACCAAGGGGGCTGGGTTCGAATCCAGCGATTCCTTCCGTCGGGCCCTGAACCTTGCGTTGGAGCAGCAAAGACGGACGCTATCGGCGTAGGTCTCGCAGTAGAGTCTGCCGCGCGTTCGGTGGATACTGGGCATTGACCGTCGGCCCTGCCGTCACCACCTTGATGTGACAACGAAACGTTTTCCGGCTGCATCCGGAGGAGTCACCACCATGCTCGACACGCTCAAAACCACACTGAACCTGCACAAGCCCGCGCTGTTGCGCGAGCAGGCCTATATCGATGGCGCCTGGGTGAATGCAGAAGGAGGCGCCACTTTCCCGGTGACCAACCCGGCCGACGGCTCGCTGGTGGCCAGCGTGCCGGAACTGGGCGTGGCGGGAGCGCGCGCCGCGATCGCGGCGGCCGACGCCGCCTGGCCGGCCTGGCGCGCGAAGACCGCCAAGGAGCGCGCCGCGATTTTGCGCCGCTGGTACGACCTGGTGGTGGCCAGCAAGGACGACCTGGCGGCGATCATGACCGCCGAGCAGGGCAAACCGCTGGCTGAGTCCGCGGGCGAAGTGATGTACGGCGCCTCCTTCATCGAGTGGTTCGCCGAGGAGGGCAAGCGGATTTACGGCGACGTCATCCCCACCCACCTGCCGGATCGGCGCATCCTGACCATCAAGCAGAGCGTGGGCGTGGTGGCGGCGGTCACGCCGTGGAATTTCCCCAACGCGATGATCACGCGCAAGGCCGCCCCGGCCATGGCCGCGGGCTGCCCGGTCGTGATCAAGCCGGCCTCCGAGACCCCGCTGTCCGCGTTGGCGCTGGCCGTGCTTGCCGCGGAGGCCGGCGTGCCCGCCGGCGTGTTCAACGTCATCACCACCAAGGATTCCCGCGGCGTCGGCAAGGAGCTGACCGAGAGCCCGCTGGTGCGCAAGTTCTCCTTCACCGGCTCGACCGAGGTCGGCAAGACCCTGATCCGGCAGTGCGCCTCCACCGTGAAGAAGGTCTCCATGGAGCTCGGCGGCAACGCGCCCTTCATCGTTTTCGACGACGCCGACATCGACGCGGCGGTCAAGGGCGCCATCGCCTCCAAGTACCGCAACGCCGGCCAGACCTGCGTCTGCGCCAACCGCGTCTACGTGCAGGACGACGTGCACGACGCGTTCGTCGAGAAGTTCACCGCCGCGGTGCGCGAACTGAAGGTCGGCCGCGGCGAGCAGGCCGGCGTCAACGTCGGCCCGATGATCTCGCAGGGCGCCATCGACAAGGTCGAGGAACTGATGGCCGACGCGAAGTCCAAGGGCGCCCGCGTGATCGAGGGCGGCGCGCTGCACGAGCTCGGCGGGTTGTTCTACCAGCCGACCGTGGTCAGCGGGGTCACCGCCGACATGGCCTTCGCCCGCGAAGAGATCTTCGGCCCGGTCGCGCCGGTGTTCCGCTTCAAGACCGAGGCCGAGGTCATCGAGCTGGCCAACGCCACCGAATTCGGCCTGGCGGCCTATTTCTACGCCCGCGACCTCGGCCGGGTCTGGCGCGTGGCCGAAGGCCTGGAATACGGCATGGTCTGCATCAACGACGGCATTCTGTCCACCGAGGTGGCGCCGTTTGGCGGCGTCAAGGAATCCGGCATCGGTCGCGAGGGCTCGAAGTACGGCATCGAGGAGTACATCGAGATCAAGTACATCGCGATGGCGGGCCTGGACCGCTGAAGAACGGGCCGGCCCTGTGGGAGGCCGCTTGCGGCCGAAACGTATGACACCGTGAAAACCCGCGCCCGCATTCCTCTCCGCCGCTTCTGGGACGAACTGCGCCGCCGCCACGTGGTGCGGGTGCTTGTCTACTACGCGGTATTCGCCTGGGTGGTGATCCAGGTCGGCGACGTCATGCTGGAAGCCTTCGATCTCTCGCACCTGATGCGTTACCTGGTGGCCGGCGTCGTGGCGGCCTTCCCCGTTGCGCTGGCGCTGTCGTGGATGTTCGACATTACGCCGGGCGGCCTCGAGCGCACCCAACCGCTGCCGCAGCCGGTGGAAGCCCCGGTCGGGTCGCTGGCCGTGCTCCCGTTCGCCAACCTCAGCGACGACGTCGAGAACGAGTATTTTTCCGACGGCCTGTCGGAGGAGATCCGCAACCAGCTGGCGGCCGTTCCCGGGTTGAAGGTGGCGGCGCGCAGTTCCTCCTTCGCGTTCAAGGGCCGCCACGAGGACGCGCGCGAGATCGGCCGGCGGCTCAACGTCGCCGCGATCCTGGAAGGCGGGGTGCGCAAGCACGGCGATGCGGTGCGCATCAGCGTGCAGCTGGTCGGCACGGCCGACGGCTACCAGGTCTGGTCCGAACATTACGAACGCCGGCTGGAGGACGTGTTTCGCCTGCAGCGCGAGATCGCAGCCGCGGTCAGCGCGGTGGTGACGCCGCTTTCCGCCGCCCGCCCGGCTGCCGCGGCGGATACCGCGCCGCGCAATTTCGACGCCTTCAACCTGTACCTGCGCGGCCGGCACTACTTCCACAAGCGCACGGAATCCGCATTGCGCCGGGCGGTGGGGTATTTCGAGCAAGCCATCGAACTGGATCCCGGCTACGCCCAGGCCCATGCCGGTCTGAGCGATGCCTGGATACTGCTGAGCTCGCGCTACTACGGCAACCTGGCCAGCGACCAAACCGTTGCCCGGGCGCTGCCGGCGGCCCGGCGCGCGCTCGAACTGGCGCCGTCCCTGGCCGAAGCGCACGCCTCGCTCGGGCTGGTGTGGGAAAACCAGGGCGACCTGGAGGCCGCGGGGCAATCCTTGCGCCGGGCGCTGCAGCTCAATCCCGGCTACACAATGGCGCTGGTTTGGTACGGGCTGGTGCTGGTGCACCAGGGCCAGTTCAGGGAAGCGGCCCGGTGCAACCTCGATGCGCTTCAGCTCGATCCGCTGTCGCCGATCATCAACATCAACGTCGGTTTCGACGCGCTGCGCTGGGGCGACACGGAACAGGCTATTGCGAGTTTCGCCACCGCGGTGGAGATCGCTCCGGACTTTCCTGTATCGCACTACGGGCTGTCCCGCGTGTACGCGCTGAAGCGGGAGTACGCCGCCGCCCGCCGCGAAATCGACGAGGCCATTCGTCTCGCACCCGCCCGTGCCTTCTACTTCGCGCAGAAAGCGCTGATCCTGCTGCAGGCGGGTGATTACGAGTCGGCGGCCCGCGCCGTGGAGGACGCCTGCTGCCTGTCGCCGGACAACCCCTTCGATGCCGACCTGGTCGTCGCGCATTGCATGGTGCTCGGCGACCGCGAGTCGCTGGCCCGGATCGCCGAGGGGAAATCCAACCGCAGCTACACGGCCGGTCAACGCGGGCAGGCCATGCTCGCGCTCGGCGATCACGACGGGGCGCGCCGCCTTTACGACTCGGCCGAGCTGGAACGCGGGAGCGAGGTGATGAAACTGGCCACCGACGACTGGGTGTGGCGGCTGCCGCACGTGGTCAATCGGGCCCACCTGTGGCTGCGCGCCGGGGAAGATCGCGGCAGGGAAGAGCTGGAAGGGCTGGTGGCCGATCTCGACGGTATTGCCGCGCAGGGGGTGCGGAATCCCCTGACGCGCTACTGGGCGGCCACCGCCAACGCGGTGCTGGGACGGACCGGGCCGGCGCAGGCCCAGCTGGCCGAAGCCCGCGGCATGGGCTGGAACCACGACTGGTGGGAGCGCCTGGACTGGAATGCGGAACGCTTGAAATCGAGCTGATGCGAGCGCGCGGCGGTTCGCCGCGCGCCGAGCTTCAGCGCGGGTCGTACCAGATCGGCGACGTGTACGCGCGTTCCTGGGTGGTCATCGGCACGTGCTCCGGCATGTCGATGCCGAAGCGCAGCGCCTCGTACGCCGTCCAGCGGGGCGTCGGGATTTCGATCACCCGCGCGTAGTAGAACGCGCTCAGTTCCGGATCGAAGTCGGGATCCTGCCAGACCGCGATCAACTCCGGCGCGCCGATGCTGTTGCTCCAGGTCGCGGTCGCGATGTCCACGGTGTCGCCGACCGGCGGCAGCTTGCCGTCGGCGCCGGGTTGGCGATTGCCGGACCAGACGACGTCGTGAACTTTCTCGTGCGTCTTGCCCGCCTTGTCCAGCCAGCCCTTGACGATCTGGACGCGGTCGAGGTTGCCGCTCAGCGGGTCCTTCATGGCTGCGACCAGGAAGGTCGGCGCGGCCGCCGCCCCGGACGGGCGTCTCAGGTCGCCGCCCATGGGCACGCCTTTTTCGTAGCCGGCGCGGGCCGGCAGCCGGGTGCGGGTGTCGGCCTCGGTAAAGTCCCAGCCGCCAAAGAAACGCACCACCATCCGCGGACCGGTGGTGGCGTAGGTCTCCTTGCGCTTGATCGCGTCGAACAGGGCGGCTCGCGTGTTCTCCGTGGCCCACACCCCGGCGTAGCCCGCGGCTGCCTGCTGCCAGCCCATGATGTTGAAGCTGGGGTCGGGCGCCTGGATGACGATGTGTTCCCAGCGGTGCGGCTCGGGTTCCACTCCCGAGTGCTTGCCGAAGAAATTCTCCTCC
>Ga0105090_10000320_pt1 | contig 22810 bp, 24 predicted proteins | sample PPLLak3March2015_FD_79110 | JGI IMG/M metagenome (GOLD analysis project Ga0105090, IMG submission 79110) | Freshwater sediment microbial communities from Prairie Pothole Lake near Jamestown, North Dakota, USA - PPLs Lake P7 Core (1) Depth... | ecosystem: Environmental > Aquatic > Freshwater >...
GGACCGCGCGCCCGGCGCGGGTGCAGGCGATCGCAGCCCGGGTGGTGCTGATCGCGCCGCTGCCGCGCCTCGGCCCGCGCCCGCCGCGCGTGACAACGCCCTCAAGGGTGCCGGCAACGGCAACGCCGAGCGCGCGAATATTGATCGGGGGCAGGCCAGCCGTCAGGCCGCGGCCAAACCCGCTGCCAGACCGCAAGCGTCCGCACCTCGCCCGCAGGCGCCGGCCGCGCGGCCGGCGCCCAAGCCACAGGCCAGCCCGGCACGCGCAGGCGGCGGCGGTGCGCGCGGCGGCGCAAGAGGACGTTGAGCGTCGCGCACATCCACCCCCTATCGCAGCCGAGGTCTCCATGTCACTTTCCCTGAAGCACCGCTTCGCCGCGCTGTGCGTGGCGCTGTTCGTGGCAGCCGCGCCTGCCGCGGCACAGTCGAAGCAAACCAAGTTCCCGAGTGCCGACGCCGCGGCCGCAGCCTTCGTCGATGCCCTCGCGCGCAGCGATGGCGACGCCGTACGCGCCATGCTCGGCGCCGACTACCGCAAGGTCATGCCGCTGGACGAAATGACGCCTGACGACAAGCTCGACTTCCTGTCGGCCTGGGCGCAAGGCCATCGTGTGGTGCCGCAGGGCGACCGCAAGGCCGTGCTCGAGGTCGGCAAGACGAACTGGGCGCTGCCGATCCCGATGGTCAAGCACGCCGACGGCTGGGTCTTCGATACCCGTGCCGGCGCCGACGAAATGATTACCCGGCGTATCGGCCGCAACGAACTGGCGGCGATGGAGGCCGTGCTGGCCTACTTCGATGCGCAGAAGGAGTACGCGCGCAAGGAGCGCCAGCCAGGCATGGGCCTGGTCTATGCGCAGAAGTTCTTGAGCACGCCGGGCAAGAAGGATGGCCTGTACTGGGAGACCGCGGCGGGCGAAGAGCCCAGCCCGCTGGGGCCCGCCTACATCGCCGCCACCACCCGCGATGGCGCCTATCACGGTTACTACTTCCGCATCCTCACCGCCCAGGGCAAGAATGCCAACGGCGGTGCCTACGACTACCGCATCAAGGGTCGCATGAGCGGGGGCTTCGCGCTCATCGCCTGGCCGGCGCAGTTCGGCAAGACCGGCATCATGAGCTTCATGGTCAGCCACGAAGGTGTGGTCTTCCAGAAGAACCTGGGCCCCAACGGCGATGCGGTCGCACGGGGCATGCAGCGCTTCGACCACGATGCCAGCTGGCAAGCCGTGGTGCCGGCCTCCGCCCTGGCCGCCAGCGCGACCAAGTAGCGCAAGCCCCCCCGAGCCCGGCGCGCCTACACTGCGGCGCGCCGGCTTCCCGGCACTGGCGAGGCCGCATGCACCCCATCGCGCTGAACGAACTCTGGACGCTGGTCGTCGCACTGCTGACCATCGGCTTGGGTTCCGTTGTCATCGCCCGGGTGCCGGCGCTGGCGCGCTACTCGATCCCGCCGGCAGTGGTCGGCGGCTTCCTGGTCGCTGTGATGCTGCTGGTCGCGCAGCCCCTGGGCTGGAAGTTCGCCTTCGCCACGCAGACCCGCAGCGCGCTGCTGCTCGTTTTCTTCACCACGCTCGGCCTGAGCGCTCGCCTCAGCGCCTTGCGCGGCGGCGGCGCAGCGGTGGCATTGATGGCGCTGGCCATCGCCCTGCTGGCCATCGCACAGAACGCGGTCGGCGCCAGCGTGGCCTGGGCCTTCGGCGAGCCGGCCTCGCTGGCCGTGTTCCTGGGCAGCGCCGCCTTCCTCGGCGGCCACGGCACCACCGCCGCCTGGGCTGGGCAGGAGTTGGCCGCGAGCGCGAAGAACGCCTTCGAGGTGGGCATGGCCTGCGCCACGCTGGGCCTGGTGGCCGGCGGCGTACTCGGCAGCGTGGTCGCGACAAGGCTGCTCGAACGCGCCGCCCAGACGCCCGGCGTCGGCACGGCCATGGTGCCGGTGCACGGCGAGGTCACGCTGCACAGCGACAAGGACGACGCCCGCTTCGGGCTGTGGACCTCGTCCGACCGCTGGCTGCGCCAGCTGCTGGTGCTGAGCCTGACCATCGGCATCGCGCTGGCCTGGCAGGTGTGGCTGGCTGGCCGCGGCATCAACATTCCGCCCTTCCTGGCCTGCCTGCTGTCGGCAGTGGTCTTCACCAACGTGGCCGACCTGCTGAAGCGCGGCGTCGACCTTGACACGGCCGATCTGGTGGGCACGGTGGCGCTGCGCCTGTTCCTGGCCATGAGCCTGATGAGCCTGGATCTGACGGCGGTGTTCCGCGCGGCCGGCCTGATCCTCAGCGCAGTGGTGCTGCAATGCATCGTCACCGGGCTGATCGCGGTGACGCTGGTGCGCCATGCCGCCAAGCGCGGCGCGGCGGGTGCGCAGGCGGCGCGAGACGGCGCGGTGGCCGCCGGCGGCTTCATGGGCTTTGGACTGGGTGCCATGCCGGTCGGCCTGTCGGTGATGCAGCGCATCACGCTGCAGCACGGCGCGGCGCCACGCGCCTTCCTGGTGGTGACGCTGGCCGCCTCGCTGGTGCAGGACCTGATCAATGCCGGCGCGGTGCAGGCCACGCTGAGCTGGGCTGCACGGTAGCGCATGCCCGCCAGTCTCGAAGGCCAGCTGGTCGTCGCGATCTCCTCGCGCGCGCTGTTCGATTTCGAGGAAGAGAACCAGCTGTTCGAGGCCGGCGACGACCAGGCCTACATGCAGCTGCAACTGCAGCGGCTCGACCGGCCGGCGCCGCCCGGCGTGGCCTTCTCGCTGGTGCGCAAGCTGCTGGCCTTCAATGACGGCGCACCGCGCGTCGAGGTGGTGATGCTGTCGCGCAACGACCCGGTCTCCGGACTGCGCGTGTTCCGCTCGGCGCAGCACTATGGGCTGTCGGTGCAGCGCGGCGTGTTCACCCGCGGACAGCCTCCCTGGCGCTACCTGCGGCCGCTGCGCGCCAACCTGTTCCTGTCGGCCAACGAGCCCGACGTGCGCGCCGCGCTGGTAGCTGGCGTTCCTGCGGCGCGCGTCTACCCGCATGCAGCGCGCGCCTCGGACGCCCACCCGCAGGAGGTGCGCATTGCCTTCGACGGCGATGCGGTGCTGTTCAGCGACGAGGCCGAACGGGTGTTCCAGCGCGACGGGCTCGACGCCTTTCACGCCCACGAGATTGCGCACGCGGCGCGGCCGCTGGCCGCTGGCCCCTTCAAGCCGCTGCTGCTGGCGCTGCAGCGGCTGCAGTGCGAGCCCACAGCCGCCATGCGCATCCGCACCGCGCTGGTCACCGCGCGCAGCGCGCCGGCGCATGAGCGGGCGATGCGCACGCTGATGGACTGGCACATCGAGGTCGACGAAGCCATGTTCCTGGGCGGATTGCCCAAGGGTGAGTTCCTGCGCGAGTTCGAGCCCGACTTCTTCTTCGACGACCAGACCGGGCATGTCGCCTCGGCTGCGGCCCATGTGCCGTCCGGGCATGTGGCCTCGGGCGTCAGCAACCCCTGATCAGGACTGGCCGAAGCTGCGCAGGCGCTCCAGGTCGAGCACGCGCACGCCGCCGTACTCGACGGTGATCAGCCCTGCAGCCTGCAAGGCATGAAGCGCCTCGTTGACCCGCTGCCGCGACAGACCGACCAGGTAGCCCAGTTCCTGCTGAGTGATGCGCAGCAAGCCGCCGACGCCGGGGTAAAGGACCGGATGGAACAGCGCCGCCAGGCTGCGCGCGACGCGGCCGTCCGCGTCGGTCATGCGGTCGATCTCGCGCGCACTGATGAACTGGCCGAGGCGTTCGTTCAGCTGCTGCGTGATGAAGCGGTTGAAGGGGATGCTGCGCTCGACCAGCCAGTGGAAGGCCTCGACGCTCAGGCCCGCCACCACGCTCTTGCGCAGGGCCTGGATGTTGTAGCGGTAGGCCTCGCGCTTGATCACCGTGCCCTCGCCGAACCAGCCACCCGGCGGGATGCCGGTGAAGGTGATGGGGATGCCCATCGCCGTGTCGTTGCTCATCTTCAGCAACCCGTCGATGACGCCGAACCAGTAAGTGGCCGGCCGGCCCACGCGGCACAGCAGTTCTCCAGCGCTGACCTGAACCACCTTGAGATCGCTCAAGGCGCGCTCGCGCTCCTCGTGTTGCAGTGCGCCCAGCCAGGCGATGCCGGCAGCCTCGGCCGCAGTCAGCGTCCGGGCCCGCGAGAGCAGACGCTGCGGCGCGGCAGTGCGGGTGGCGTTCATTGGAGTTCAGGGAAAACACCGAGCAACTGCTCCATTAGATTGTCGTCGTAACGACAACTTGGCGTCAAACTTCGCTCTACAGTGCGCCCCTGACAAATTCCGCTGTCACGCGTCGAATCACGGTGACCGGCTCGATGCCGGCAAAGGAGACAGGCAAGGTGCAGAAGACTTTCCCGCGGCTGATGCTCGAGCATGCAACAGCCCGCCCGGACGCCCCGGCGCTGCGCGAGAAGGAATACGGCATCTGGCAGAGCTTGTCGTGGTCCGCCCTGGCCGTGCTGGTACGCGAGCTGGCCTGCGGGCTGGCGCGGGCCGGGCTGCAACGCGGTCAGCACATCGTGGTGGTGGCCGAGAACCGGCCGCGCCTGTCGGCGGTGATGCTGGCGGCGCAGTCGCTGGGCGCCATCCCCGTGCCGCTGTACCAGGACGCCGCGGCCAACGAGTACATCTTCCCGATCAACAACGCCGACATCGCGCTGGCCGTGGTCGAGGACCAGGAGCAGGTCGACAAGATGATCGAGCTGCGCGAGTCCTGCCCGCAGATCTCGCGTATCTGGTACGACGACCCGCGCGGCCTGCGCAACTACGATACGCCGGGCCTGGCCTCGCTGGATGCGCTGGTCGAGGCCGGCCGCGCTTACCACGCGCAGCATCCCAGGTTCTTCGACGAGCAGGTGGCGCTGGGGCAGAGCAGCGATGTCGCGGCAATGTTCTTCACCTCCGGCACCACCGGCAACCCGAAGGGCGTGGTGCACACGCACTTCACGCTGATCGATCGGGCCCAGGCCGGCGCCAAGTTCGACAAGCTCGGCCCGGCCGAGGAGGTGCTGGCCTACCTGCCGCCGGCCTGGATCGGCCAGAACATCTTCAGCTACGCCCAATGGCTGTCCTGCGGCTACGTGGTCAACTGCCCCGAATCGGCCAGCACCGTGACCATCGACCTGAAGGAAATCGGTCCGACCTACTACTTCGCGCCGCCGCGCGTCTTCGAGGGCCTGCTGACGACGGTGATGATCCGCATGGAAGACGCGGGCCGCTTCAAGAAATGGCTGTTCAGGAACTGCATGGACCTGGCGCGCCGCGTCGGCCCGGCGCTGATGGACGGCAAGCCGGTGGGCCTTGGCGACAAGCTGCTCTATGGCTTGGGCAACCTGTGCATCTACGGGCCGCTGCGCAATTCGCTGGGCATGAGCCGCGTGCGCGTGGCCTACACCGCGGGCGAGGCGATCGGGCCGGATCTGTTCACCTTCTACCGCTCGATCGGCATCAACCTGAAGCAGTTGTACGGCAGCACCGAGACGGCGGTGTTCGTGTGCCTGCAACCCGACAATGAGGCCAAGGCCGACACCGTCGGCGTGCCCATCGACGGCGTCGAGATCCGCCTGGCCGACAGCGGCGAGATCCTGGTCAAGAGCCCGGGGCTGCTGAAGGAGTACTACAAGAATCCCGCAGCCACGGCCGAAGTGCTTACGGCCGACGGCTGGTACCACACCGGTGATGCCGGTTTCCTCGATGCCGGCGGGCACCTGAAGATCATCGACCGCGCCAAGGACGTCGGCCGCCTTGCCGGCGGCGCGCACGACGGTGCGATGTTCGCGCCCAAGTACGTCGAGAACAAGCTGAAGTTCTTCCCCTTCATCAAGGAGGCGGTGGCCTTCGGTGACAAGCGCGAACGCGCCTGCGCCTTCGTCAACATCGACATGGAAGCGGTGGGCAACTGGGCCGAGAAGCGCAACCTGCCCTACGCCGGCTACACCGACCTGGCGCAAAAGGCCGAGGTCTACGACCTGGTGCGCGACTGTATCGAGAAGGTCAATGCCGACCTCGCGGCTGACGCGCTGCTGGCCGGCAGCCAGATCCACCGCTTCCTGATCCTGCACAAGGAGCTGGACGCCGATGACGGCGAGCTGACGCGCACGCGCAAGGTCAAGCGCGGCTTCATCGGCGAGCGCTACAAGATCCTGGTCGACGCGCTGTACGGCGGCAAGAGCAGCCAGTTCATCGAGACGCAGGTCAGCTTCGAAGACGGGCGCAAGGGCTCGGTCAGCGCTGACTTGAAGATCGTCGACGTCAAGGTCTTCCCGGCCGTGAAGAGGGCCGCATGAGCGAGAGGCAGACCGGCGAGGTGATCCTCGACATCAAGAACATCAGCCTGGCCTTCGGCGGCGTCAAGGCGCTGACCGACATCAGCTTCAACGTGCGCGAGCACGAGATCCGCGCCATCATCGGCCCCAACGGCGCCGGCAAGAGCAGCATGCTCAACTGCATCAACGGCGTGTACACGCCGCAGCAGGGCTCGATCAACTTCCGCGGCCGCACGTTCTCGAACATGAACTCGCGCCAGGTGGCCGAAATGGGCTTCGCGCGCACCTTCCAGAACCTGGCGCTGTTCAAGGGCATGAGCGTGCTCGACAACATCATGACCGGGCGCAACCTGAAGATGAAGACCAACCTCTTCCAGCAGGCGCTGCGCTGGGGGGCGGCCGAGCGCGAGGAGATCGAACAGCGCGGATTCGTCGAGCGCATCATCGATTTCCTGGAGATCCAGCCCTATCGCAAGACCCCGGTCGGCCGCCTGCCCTACGGCCTGCAAAAGCGTGTCGACCTCGGCCGCGCGCTGGCCATGGAGCCGACGATCTTGCTGCTGGACGAGCCGATGGCCGGCATGAACGTCGAGGAAAAGCAGGACATGTGCCGCTTCGTGCTCGACGTCAACGACGAGTTCGGCACCACCATCGTGCTCATCGAACATGACATGAGCGTGGTGATGGACATTTCCGACCGCGTCGTCGTGCTCGACTACGGCAAGAAGATCGGCGACGGCACGCCCGCCGAGGTACGCGCCAATCCGGAGGTGATCAGCGCCTACCTGGGCACCGGCCACTGATCCGCCACTGGCCAGGAAACACAAACACACCATGGGATCCTTCCTCGAAACCCTGCTGGGCGGCCTGATGACGGGCATGCTGTATTCGCTGATCGCGCTCGGCTTCGTGCTGATCTACAAGGCCAGTGGCGTATTCAATTTCGCTCAAGGCGCCATGGTGTTGTCCGCGGCGCTGGCGATGGCGCGCTTTTCCGAATGGATCCCCGAGTGGCTGGGCTTCGATAACAAAATACTGGCCAACGTGCTCGCCTTCTGCATGGCGATGGTCATGATGGTCATGGCCGCCTGGCTGATCGAGCGACTGGTCCTGAGCAAGCTCGTGAACCAGGAAGGCATCACGCTGCTGATGGCCACGCTCGGCATCGCCTACTTCATGGATGGATCGGGCCAGACGCTGTTCGGCAGCGATATCTACAAGATTGACGTGGGGTTGCCCAAAGACCCGATCTTCCTGTTCGAAAACGTGTTTCAGGGCGGCATCCTGGTCAACAAGGAAGACCTCTATGCCGCAGCCATCGCCGCCGCGCTGGTGGCGCTGCTGAGCCTGTTCTTCCAAAAGACCTCGACCGGCCGGGCGCTGCGCGCGGTGGCCGACGACCACCAGGCGGCGCAGTCGATCGGCATCCCGCTGAACCGCATCTGGGTCATCGTCTGGAGCGTGGCCGGCTTCGTGGCGCTGGTTGCCGGCGTCATCTGGGGCAGCAAGCTGGGCGTGCAGTTCTCGCTGTCGCTGGTGGCGCTGAAGGCGCTGCCGGTGGTCATCCTGGGCGGGCTGACCAGCGTGCCCGGCGCGATCATCGGCGGGCTGATCATCGGCGTGGGCGAGAAGCTGTCCGAGGTCTACATCGGGCCCTTCTTCGGCGGCGGCATCGAGATCTGGTTCGGCTACGTGCTGGTGTTGTTCGTGTTGCTGGTCAGACCGCAAGGCCTGTTCGGCGAGAAAATCATTGATCGCGTATGACGCGGTCAATGATTTCGGTGAAGGCTAACTTGGCAAAGCCAAGTTGAGCGAAGCGTGCCGTAACCAAAATCATCGATCATGCTCTACAGAGAAAACGGTCAGTTCAAGACCAGCTACCGCTCGGACCAGCAGGTCTTCCCGATCGCGCAGGACCGCATCGCCATTTGGCTGCTCGTCGCCTTCGCCGCGGTCGGCGTGCCGCTGCTGGCCGACGAGTACCTGTTCCGTGCCATCCTGATCCCCTTCCTGATCCTGTCGCTGGCCGCCCTGGGGCTGAACATCCTGGTCGGCTACTGCGGCCAGATCTCGCTGGGCACCGGCGCCTTCATGGCGGTGGGCGCCTACGCGGCCTACAACTTCATGGTGCGCATCGACGGCATGCCGGTGTTGGCCGCGCTGCTGCTCGGCGGGGTTTGTGCCACGGTGGTGGGCGTGCTGTTCGGCATCCCGTCGCTGCGCATCAAGGGCCTGTACCTGGCGGTGGCCACGCTGGCGGCACAGTTCTTCTGGGACTGGGCCTTCCTGCGCATCAAGTGGTTCACCAACTACTCGTCGTCGGGCTCGGTGTCGGTGGCCAACCTGAACATCTTCGGCATCCCCATCGACACACCTCAGGCCAAGTACCTGTTCTGCCTGGTCTTCCTGGTGGTGTTCGCGATGGCTGCCAAGAACCTGGTGCGCAGCCACATCGGCCGCGAATGGATGGCCATCCGCGACATGGACGTGGCCGCGGCGGTGATCGGCATCCGCCCTGTATACGCCAAGCTGACCGCCTTTGCGGTCAGCTCCTTCATCGTCGGCGTGGCCGGTGCGCTGTGGGGCTTCGTGCACCTGGGTTCGTGGGAACCGGCGGCGTTCTCGATCGACCGCTCGTTCCAGCTGCTGTTCATGATCATCATCGGCGGCCTGGGCTCGATCATGGGCAGCTTCTTCGGCGCGGCCTTCATCGTCATGCTGCCGGTATTCCTGAACCAGGCCCTGCCGGCGCTGGGCGGCCTGTTCGGCGTGACGATCGACACCGCCACTATCGCCCACGCAGAGCTGATGATCTTCGGCGCATTGATCGTGTTCTTCCTGATCGTCGAGCCGCACGGGCTGGCTCGGCTTTGGTCCATCGGCAAGGAGAAGTTGCGCCTCTGGCCGTTCCCCCATTGAAGTGTCGGGCGGGCCGACGGGCCGCTTCGCCCATGAAATGCCGTGGACAGCGGCATCGCTGGCCGCACTGACGAGTGCATGTTGAACCTCACCTTTCGGAGACAAGCATGAAATTCAGACCCTACGCCCTCGTTGCCACGCTCGTGGCCACGGGTGCCTGCACGCTGTTCACGGCCACGGCGGCCTTCGCCCAGGCCAAGGAGCAGTTCTTCCCGGCCCTGGTGTACCGCACCGGCGCCTACGCGCCCAATGGCGTGCCCTTCGCCAACGGCTACGTCGACTACTTCAAGCTGGTCAACGCCAAGGGCGGCATCAACGGCGTGAAGATCATCTACGAAGAGTGCGAAACCGGCTACGCCACCGACCGAGGCGTCGAGTGCTATGAGCGGCTGAAGGGCAAGAACGGCGGCGCCACGGTGTTCCAGCCGCTGTCCACCGGCATCACCTTCGCGCTGACCGACAAGGCGCCCGGTGACAAGATCCCGCTGATCACCGCCGGCTACGGCCGCAGCGAGAGCACCGACGGCATGGTGTTCAAGTGGAACTTCCCGCTCACCGGCACCTACTGGGACGCGGCCGACATCCTGGTCCAACACGTCGGCAAGAAGGAAGGCGGGCTGGACAAGCTCAAGGGCAAGAAGATCGCGCTGGTCTACCACGACAGTCCCTTCGGCAAGGAGCCGATCCCGCTGCTGGAAGAGCGCGCCAGGCAACTCGGCTACACGCTGCAACTGCTGCCGGTGACGCACCCCGGCGTGGAGCAGAAGGCCACCTGGCTGCAGATCCGCCAGAACCGCCCGGACTACGTGTTCCTGTGGGGCTGGGGCGTGATGAACTCCACCGCGCTGAAGGAAGCGGTGGCCACCGGCTACCCGCGCGACAAGATGTACGGCGTGTGGTGGTCCGCCGCCGAGCCGGACGTCAAGGATGTCGGCGAGGGTGCCAAGGGCTACCACGGCCTGGCGCTGCAGCATGGCGCGGAACCGAACTCCCAGATCGTCAAGGACGTGCTCGCCAACGTGCATGCCAAGGGCCAGGGCACTGGGCCGAAGGAAGAGGTCGGGCAGGTGCTGTACATGCGCGGCCTGATCGCCGCCATGCTTTCGGTGGAAGGTGTCAAGCGCGCGCAGGAGAAGTACGGCAAGGGCAAGGTCATGACCGGCGAGCAGGCGCGCTGGGGCTATGAGAACCTGGCGCTGGACCAGAAGAAACTCGACGCGCTGGGCTTCGCCGGCGTGATGCGGCCGATCAGCACCTCCTGCACCGACCACCGCGGCGCGGCCATTGCGCGTCTGCACACCTGGGACGGCAGCAAGTGGGTGTTCAGCTCCGACTGGATCGAGGCCGACCAGTCGATCATCAAGCCGATGATCAAGGCCGCGGCCGACAAGTACGCGGCCGAGAAGAAGATCACGCGGCGCACGGCGGAAGACTGCCAGTGATCGCTGCCTGATCGGCGGCCCGGGGGCTCCGCACGGAGCCCTCGTCCAAACGCCGCTTGCGGCGCTTGGACGAGTTCCAAGGATCCGTCATGTCCAACATCCTGCTCAACGTCAACGGCATCGAGGTCATCTACAACCACGTCATCCTGGTGCTGAAGGGCGTGAGCCTGCAGGTACCCGAAGGCGGCGTGGTGGCGCTGCTCGGTGGCAACGGCGCCGGCAAGACGACCACGCTGCGCGCGGTCAGCAACCTGCTCGCCGGCGAGCGCGGCGAGGTCACCAAGGGCAGCGTCGAGTTGCGCGGCGAGCGCATTGAAAGACTGTCCACTGCCGACATGGTGCAGCGCGGCGTGATCCAGGTGATGGAAGGCCGCCACTGCTTCGCCCACTTGAGCATCGAGGACAACCTGATGGCCGGCGCCTACACGCGCAAGGACGGCAAGGCCGCCGTGGCGCAGACGCTGGAGAAGGTCTACAACTACTTTCCGCGGCTGAAGACAAGGCGCACCAGCCAGGCGGCCTACACCTCCGGCGGCGAGCAGCAGATGTGCGCCATCGGTCGTGCACTGATGGCCAACCCCAAGATGGTCCTGCTGGATGAGCCGTCGATGGGGCTGGCGCCGCAGATCGTCGAGGAGGTGTTCGAGATCGTGCGCGACCTGAACACCAAGGAAAAGGTGACCTTCCTGTTGGCCGAGCAGAACACCAACATGGCGCTGCGCTATGCCGACCACGGCTACATCCTCGAGAGCGGGCGCATCGTCATGGAAGGCGCCGCGAAGGAGCTGCGCGAGAACGAGGACGTCAAGGAGTTCTACCTCGGCATGGGCGGCGGCGACCGGCGCAGCTTCCGCGACGTCAAGAGCTACAAGCGACGTAAGCGTTGGCTGGCCTGAGCTCGCATGTCCGATGACAACGGCTTTGCGCCGCCGCCCTTCAGGCCCGACGAGGCCTTGCAACGCCTGAAGCGCGAGCTGCGCGAGCTGGGCCTGACCGAGCGCGAGGGCGTGTTCGAGCGCCGCGGCGTGGCCATCGCTCGCGTGCGTGTCGATGGGGCGCAGCTGGTGGCAGCAATCGTGCAGCGGCCCAGCCGCGCCAGCCCGCAGTGGCAATCGCGCACGCTGGCCAGCAGCGCTGCGGCGCGCGACTTCAGCGCCCTATTGAAGAAGACGCTGCAGCAATGGGGAGACCGCGATGACTGAATTCTTCGACCTGCTGGAAACCCGCGATCCGGCCGAGCGCGAGGCCGCGTTGTGCGCGGCGCTGCCGGCACAGATTGCTGCGGCGCAGGCCACCGCGGCCTTGGCCGAGATCCTGCACGGTGTCGATGCCCGCGCCATAGGCTCGCGCCAGGCGCTTGCACAGCTGCCGGTCACGCGCAAGCACGAACTGCTCGAACGGCAGAAGGCGCAGCGCGGCAGCGACCCCTTCGGCGGCTTCTCGGCCATCGGCTGGCGCGGCCAGGGCGCGGTACGCGATGCACGCCGCGTGTTCCAGTCGCCCGGCCCGATCTACGAACCCGAAGGCCACGCCAGCGACTACTGGCGCTTCGGCCGCGCGCTGTTTGCCGCCGGCTTCCGCGCCGGCGATCTGGTGCACAACAGCTTCAGCTACCACCTCACGCCCGCCGGCTCGATGATGGAAACCGGTGCGCTGGCCATCGGCTGCACGGTCTTCCCCGGCGGCGTCGGCAACACCGAACTGCAGTTGCAAGCGATTCTGGAACTGCGCGCGGACGCCTACGCCGGCACGCCCAGCTTCCTGCGCATCGCGCTGGAGAAGGCCGACGAGATGGGGCTGGCATTGCCGGCGCTGCGCAAGGCCACGGTTGGCGGCGAGGCCTTTCCCGCGGCGCTGCGCGATGCGCTGCTGGCTCGCGGCATTGATGCCTATCAGAGCTATGGTACGGCCGATGTCGGGCTGATCGCCTATGAAACCGCGGCACGCCAGGGCCTGGTGCTCGACGAAGGCGTGATCGTCGAGATCGTGCGCCCGGGCAGCGGCGAGCCGGTGCCCGAGGGCGAGGTCGGCGAGGTGGTGGTGACCACGCTGAACCCGGACTACCCGCTGGTGCGCTTCGGCACCGGGGACCTGAGCGCCATCCTGCCCGGCCGCTGCCCGACCGGACGCACGCACACGCGCATCAAGGGCTGGATGGGCCGCGCCGACCAGACCGCCAAGGTGCGCGGCATGTTCGTTCATGCCAGCCAGGTGGCCGAGCTGATGAAGCGCCACCCCGAGCTGGCACGCGCGCGGCTGGTGGTTGAGGGCGAGATGGCCAACGACCGCATGACGCTGCATGCCGAAACCGCATCGCGCGCCGAGGGCCTGCCGGCGGCACTGGCCGGCAGCATGCGCGACATCACCAAACTGCGCTGCGAGGTGCGACTGGTCGACCCGGGCTCGCTGCCCAACGACGGCAAGGTCATCGAGGACCTGCGCGCGATCGGCTAAAGCTCCTGGCTACGTAGTTTCCACGTCGCACGGCGTGGCGTGCTTGTCTAGCATCGAGGTATTCGCAGCATCCCCCTGGAGACATCGGCATGAAGAAGTTGACGCTGGCCCTGGCCGCCTTCACCCTGGCCGCTACGGCGCAGGCCTACCCCGACAAGCCGATCACCGTGATCGTGCCCTTCGCGGCCGGCGGGCCCACCGACAAGGTGGCGCGCGACTTCGCCGAAGCGATTCGCAAGCACCTGAACAACGCCACCATCGTGGTCGAGAACGTCGGTGGCGCCGGTGGCACGCTCGGTGCCAACAAGGTGGCCAAGGCTGCACCCGATGGCTACACGCTGCTGCTGCATCACATCGGCATGGCCACTTCGCCCGCGCTGTACCGCAACCTGCCGTTCAAGACGCTCGAGGACTTCGAGTACCTGGGCATGATCAACGACGTGCCGATGACGCTGATCGGGCGCTCGACGCTGCCGGCCAGCACCTATCCCGAGCTGGTCAAGTGGCTGGAGGCCAACAAGGGCAAGATCAATCTGGCCAATGCGGGCCTGGGTGCCGCGTCGCACCTGTGCGGGCTGCTGTTCCAGCAGGGCATCAAGATCGACATGACCACGGTTCCGTACAAGGGCACCGCGCCGGCGATGACCGACCTGCTCGGCGGCCAGGTCGACATCATGTGCGACCAGACCACCAACACCACCGGTCAGATCGAGTCCGGCAAGGTCAAGGCCTATGCGGTGACCACTTCCAAGCGGCTGACGACACCGGCGCTGGCCAAACTGCCGACGCTGGACGAATCGGGCCTGAAGGGCTTCAACCTGACGATCTGGCACGGCCTGTATGCGCCCAAAGGCACGCCGAAGACGGTGCAGGACCAGCTGAACGCCGCGCTGCGCAATGCGCTGAAGGACCCGGAATTCATCAAGCGCCAGGAAGGCCTAGGCGCCGTGGTCGTGACCGACGGTCGGCTGGCGCCGGCCGAGCACAAGAAGTTCGTCGCGGCCGAAATCGACAAACTGGGCGTGGCCATCAAGGCGGCCGGCCAGTACGCCGATTGAACGAGCCCGCGCGGATTGAGCCAGGGGCTGCCGCAGGCAGCCCCTTTGCGTTGGGCGGCTCGTTCGCAAATGCGGTGCTGCGTGTCGTCGACAGCGTCACCGAGGCTGTGCAGCACCCGCCAGGCGCCGTGCTGGTGACCGGCTCGCACGGCGGCACCAGCGTGGTGTGCTATGCGCTGGCCGCGCAGCCGCGTCTCGTGGTCTTCAACGACGCCGGTGTCGGGCTGGAACAGGCCGGCATTGCCGCGCTCGCGGTCCTTCAGGACGCTGGCATCGCCGCCTGCACTGTGGCGCACGACAGCGCGCGCATCGGCGAAGCCCACTCGACGCTGGCCAGTGGCGTGATCTCGTTCACCAACAATGCCGCGGCGACGCTTGGCGCAGCGCCGGGGCGGCGCCTGCACGAATGGCTGCTCAGCGGATCGTGAGTGGAATCGTCACCGGGCCGTCGTTGACCAGATGCACCTGCATGTCGGCGCCGAACACGCCGGCGGCCACCGGTGCATGGCGCGAGCGCGCTTCGGTCAGCACCGCGTCGAACAGCTGACGGCCCAGTTCGGGCGGCGCCGCCGCGGAAAAGCCGGGCCGGTTGCCGCGCGAGGTGTCGGCGGCCAGCGTGAACTGCGACACCAGCAGCAGACCGCCCGCGAGGTCCTGCAGGCTCAGATTCATCTTGCCGGCGGCGTCGCTGAAGATGCGCAGCGCCAGCAGCTTGCTGACCAGGCGCTCGGCATGTGCCGGCGTGTCACCCGGCTCGGCGCAGACCAGGACCAGCATGCCGGCCCCGATGGCGCCGACACTGACGCCGCCGATCTCGACATGAGCGCGGGCCACGCGTTGCACCAGCGCGATCATCCGGCCGCCCTCACAGCGGATCCTCCCGCGCGTCCGCATGCGCCTCCACATCCATCGGCAGCAATTGAATGGTGGCGCGCAGGCCCGGCACCGCGCTCATCAATGCCTGCTCCACCGTGGTGCGCAGTGCCGCGGCCCGACCCAGGCTCCAGTGGCCTGGCATGTGCATGTGCAGATCGACGAAGCGGCGCACGCCGGCGCGGCGCGTGGTCACATGGTCGAAGCGTACTGCATGATGGCGAAAGCCATCGAGCGTCTTGTCGATGTCGGCGCGGACTTGCGGTTCCAGCGCCCGGTCCATCAGCCCGTCGACCGAGCGCCAGACCAGCGACACGCCCTCGCGCACGATGTTGCCGGCCACGGCGATGGCCACCACCGGGTCGAGCCACAGCCAGCCCGTGCCGGCCACGGCCAACAACCCCAACACCACGCCGGCCGAGGTCCAGACATCGGTGAACAGGTGGCGCGCGTCGCCTTCCAGCGCCATCGAGCGGTGCTCGCGGGCCTTGCGCAGCATGGCCCAGGCCAAGGCTGCGTTCATGGCCGAGCTGACAACGCTCAGAACGAGGCCCCAGCCGAGGCTTTCCAGTGCCTGCGGCGCCCAGAAGCGCTGCACCGCGGCCCAGATTATGGCCAGCGCCGCCACCAGGATGAGCACGCCCTCGAAGCCGCTGGAGAAGTACTCGGCCTTGTGGTGGCCGTAGGGATGGTCGTCGTCGGCCGGTTGTGCGGCAATAGTCACCATCAGCAGCGCAAACATCGCGCCGGCCAGGTTGACCAGGGATTCCAGCGCGTCAGACAGCAGGCTGACCGAACCGGTGATCCACCAGGCCGCAGTCTTCAACACGATGGTGGCCACGGCTACCGCCACCGACAGCTTCAGATAGGCACTGACCTGCATGATCCCATTGCGTCGCCGCCGCGGTGCGGGCCGGGCAGCTTGACTCAGCGCTTGTCGATGCGTCGCAGTTCCTGGGTCAGGAACTGGGCGCTGGGCAGTTCGCGGCCGTCCCCCAGCCGCACCAGGTACACATTGCCGCTGGTGGTCGAGCGCGTGCCGATCTGGACGATGAAGTCCTGCGCCGTGGCCACCTTCTCGATCTGCCACTGCAGCTTGCCGCGCAGGAAGTCCGCCGCCTGCGCCCCGGTGTACTCCTTGCCGTTGCGCACGAAGCGGATGTCCTTGCGCGCGGCCAGGTCGTCGAGCAACCGCTCGATGCGGGCCCGCTCAGTGGCGCTCGGGTCCGCCCAGGCTGCGGCGCCCCAGGGCGCGATCAGACAGCCCAGCCACAGCCTTCGGTTCATGGGGCCAGCGTGATGCGTGCGAACTTGCGCTTGCCGACCTGCACCACATAGGCCCCGGCGGACAGCTTCAGGCCCTTGTCCGAGATGGCCGCGCCGTCGATGCGTACGCCGCCCTGCTCCACCAGGCGCAGCGCCTCGCTGCTGCTGGGCGCCAAGTGGGCCTGCTTGAGCAGGCTGCCGATGGCCAGGGGCGCACCACTCAGCGCCACCTCGGGAATGTCCTGCGGCACGCCGCCGCGCGCGCGCAACTCGAAATCGGCCTCGGCCCGCTCGGCCGCCGCGGCACTGTGAAAGCGCGTGGTGATCTCCTTGGCCAGCAGCACCTTGGCATCCTTCGGATTGCGGCCCTGCGCTACCTCGTGCCGCAACTGGGCAATGGCGGCTTCGCTGCGGAAGGACAGCAGCGTGAAGTAGCGCCACATCATGTCGTCGCTGATCGACAGCAGCTTGGCGAACATGGTGTTGGCGTCTTCGGTGATGCCGATGGTGTTGCCCTTGCTCTTGGACATCTTCTCGACACCATCCAGGCCCTCGAGCAGAGGCATAGTGAGTACACACTGCGGCTCCTGGCCATATTCGCTTTGCAGGGCCCGGCCAACCAGCAGATTGAACTTCTGGTCGGTGCCGCCCAGTTCCAGGTCGGACTTCAGCGCCACCGAGTCGTAGCCCTGCATCAGCGGGTAGAGCAGTTCGTGCACGCTGATCGGCGTGCCGGCCTTGTAGCGCTTGGTGAAGTCATCGCGCTCGAGCATGCGCGCCACGGTGTAGCGAGAGGCCAGCTGGATCATGCCGCGCGCGCCCAGCGCGTCGCTCCATTCGCTGTTGTAGCGGATCTCGGTGCGTTGCGAGTCCAGCACCAGGCTGGCCTGCGCGTAGTAGGTCTGGGCGTTGGCCTCGATCTGCTCGCGCGTCAGCGCCGGGCGGGTGGTGTTGCGGCCGGAGGGGTCGCCGATCATCGAGGTGAAGTCGCCGATCAGGAAAATGACCGTGTGGCCCAGGTCCTGCAGCTGGCGCATCTTGTTCAGCACCACCGTGTGGCCGACATGGATGTCCGGCGCGGTCGGGTCCAAACCCAGCTTGACGCGCAGCGGCGTGCCGGTGGCCTCGGAGCGCACCAGCTTCTTCAGCCAATCGGCCTGGGGCAGCAGTTCCTCGCAGCCGCGCAGCGAGATGGCCATTGCTTCACGCACCCGGTCGCTCACGGCAGGGGAGATTTCGGGTGTATGCGGGGCCTCTGACATGGCTTGACTTATGGGTACATTTCCGGTGATCGGACCACGGGGCACTTGCTATACTCGCCCGACTTTGAAACCACCCCCTTGTTTGCGGGGATGTGCACGCCTCGCGGGGATTCTAGGTCCAGGGTCCAGCGCAGGCCCACCTCAGCGAGTTCGGGGTTGCCCGACTTCACGCGTCAACCCAGGGGCCCACAAGGGCCCGGCCCCCAGCAAGAAGACTGCCGATGTCGATGGATAGCCTGTCGCCTCACCTGCAACGCACCAGCGCTTGGCTGTCGCGGCATTCGCGCGCGCTGAGCGCCGGCTTCGTGCTGGTGCTGGGTGGCTTTGCGGCGGCGGCATTCGGCGTGGCACCGCTGCTGCCTGACCCGGCCGACCAGCCGCGGCGCGTGGTCGTTGACACCGTCTCGCCGCCGGGCATCGGCGACCAGCTCGAGGCGTTGGCCGACCATGACCTGGACCTGTGGCGCAATGACCTGACCCGTGCGACGGACAGCGCCGACAGCCTGCTACGGCGTTTGGGCGTCGTCGATGCCGAGGCGGCCTCGTTCATGCGTACCGACCCAGTCGCCCGCCGACTTTTCGACGGCCGTCCTGGCAAGATGGTGCAGGCCCGCGCCGCCAGCAATGGCGCGTTGATCGAGATGGTGGCTCGCTACGCCGCGGCCGACAGCGCGCGCCGCGAGCCGCAGTTCACGCGCTTGAGCCTGTCGCGTCAAGACGGTCGCTGGGTCAGCCGCACCGAAGTGGCAGCCCTGGTCGGCCAGGTACGCCTGGCCAGCGGCACGATCCGGTCCTCGTTGTTTGCTGCCACAGACGAGGCGCGCATTCCCGACCCGGTGGCCGTGCAAATGGCCGAAATCTTTGCCGCCGACATCGACTTCCATCGCGAATTGCGCAAGGGCGACACCTTCAGCGTGGTCTACGAGGCGCTCACCGCCGATGGCGAGCCGGTCACCTGGGCCGCGCCCACTGGCCGGGTGCTGTCGGCCGAGTTCGTCAACAACGGCAAGGCCCACCATGCGCTGTGGTACGCCGATGCCAGCGGGCGTGGCGCCTACTTCGGGTTCGACGGGCTGAGCAGACGGCGCGCGTTCCTGGCCAGCCCGATGGAGTTCTCGCGCGTGACCTCCGGTTTCGCGATGCGCTTCCACCCGATCCTGCAGACCCTGCGCGCGCACCGGGGCGTGGACTACGGTGCCCCCCACGGCACGGCCGTGCGCTCGGTTGGCGACGGCGTGGTCGAGTTTGCCGGCTGGCAGAACGGCTATGGCAACGTGATCAAGGTGCAGCATGGCAAGGAGCGCAGCACGCTGTATGCGCACCTCAGCCGCATGGACGTGCGCAAGGGCCAAGCCATCGAACAGGGCCAGCGCATCGGCGCGGTGGGCGCCACCGGCTGGGCCACCGGGCCGCATCTGCACTTCGAGTTCCAGATCAACGGCCAGCATGTCGACCCGCTGAGCATCGCGAAGGCCGCCGACACGGTGACCATCGACGGCGCCTCGCGTGCACGGTTCGCCGAGCTGTCGAGCAGCGCCAAGACCCAACTCGACCTGGCCGAAACCATTGCCGGAAGCCGCGCCCAAGCGGAATAGTCGGCTCGGGGGCGGACTGCCGGTATTGACGCCCCCTTCATGAGCCTGTTTATCGGCCTGATGTCCGGCACCTCGCTGGATGGCGTGGACGGTGTGCTCGCCGAGTTGGATGGCCATCGTGCCAACCGGATCGCCATCCGGGTGCGCGGCCACCATCAGGCGGGTTTCCCCGACGAGTTGCGCGCCCAGTTGCTGCGCCTGAACAGCCGCGGCGACGATGAACTGCATCGGTCGGCGCTGGCCGCCAATGCCTTGGTGCATGTCTATGCCGAGGTGGTCGATGCCCTGCTGCGGCAGTCCGGCGTGAGCGCCGCGCAGGTACGTGCCATCGGCGCCCACGGGCAGACCGTGCGCCATCGCCCGCAGGAATTCGACGGCACCGGCTACACGCTGCAGCTGATGAACGGTGCGCTGCTGGCCGAGCTTTGCGGGATCGACGTGATTTGCGACCTGCGCAGCCGTGACGTGGCCGCCGGCGGCCAGGGCGCCCCGCTGGTGCCTGCGCTGCATGCGGCGCTGTTTGCGGTGCCAGGCGAGGACGTCGCGGTGCTGAACCTTGGCGGCATCGCCAATCTGACCTTGCTGCCGGCCGGCGGCCCGGTGCGCGGCTTCGACTGCGGCCCCGGCAATGCGCTGCTCGACCTTTGGTGCCAGCGGCATCGGGGCGAGGCCTACGACAACCAAGGCCGCTGGGCGGCTTCAGGCCAGGTCGATGCGGCCTTGCTGCAGCGCCTGCTGGCGGAGCCTTTCCTGCGGCGCGAGCCACCAAAGAGTACCGGCCGCGACCTGTTCAATGCGTCGTGGCTGGAGGCGGCGCTGCGCGCCGCGCCGTCCGCGCGGGTGCCAACCGATGTGCAGGCGACCCTGGCCGAGTTCAGCGCCTGCGCAGCCGCTCAGGCGCTGAAGGAGCACGAGCCACGGACCCGCCGATTGCTGGTCTGTGGCGGCGGCGCCTTCAATGATCACCTGATGCTCCGGCTGGCCACCCATCTGCCGGGCACCGTGGTGGTCAGCACCGCCGCGGTCGGCATGCCGCCGCTGCAGGTGGAGGCGCTGGCTTTTGCCTGGCTGGCGCAGGCCTTCGTTGCACGCCAGCCCGGCAACCTGCCAGCCGTGACCGGCGCGCGGGGGCCGCGCGTGCTCGGCGCGCTGCATCCTGCCGGCTAAGAAGCAAGAAGGGCTGCACTCGGCAGCCCGTCGACACCGCGGCGAGAAGACTCAGGCCGAGAAGCTGGAACCGCAGCCGCAGGTGGTGGTGGCGTTCGGATTCTTGATCACGAACTGCGCACCCTGCAGGTCTTCCTTGTAATCGATCTCGGCGCCGCCCAGATACTGAAGGCTCATTGCGTCGATCAGCAGCGTCACGCCATTCTTGGTCATCTGCGTGTCGTCTTCGTTGATCACCTCGTCGAAGGTGAAGCCGTACTGAAAGCCGGAGCAGCCGCCGCCCTGGACGAACACGCGCAGCTTGAGGTCGGGGTTGCCTTCTTCATTGACCAGGTCGCGCACCTTCTCGGCAGCGCTGTCGGTGAAGATCAGCGGTGGCGGCATTTCGTCACTGGCGGTCTGGACTTGTTCGGCAACTGCAGTCATGGCGTTTCCTCGTTGGGGCAGGGTGATTGTTCGGTCAGCACCGCTGCCTGGGGTCAGTGATCGTTCGATGCGGCCAGCGTAAGTGTGGGGCGTTCACTGGACTTCAAGGATCGCAGTTCGCCGTCGATGCTGGCGCCGTGGTGCATTTCCAGCGTGCCGTAGCGCACGTCGCCAACGACCCGGGCCTTGGGTTGAAGCTCAAGCAGGTCATCACAGTGGATTGGCCCTATCACCTTGCCGCTGATGATCACATGCCCGGCTTTGACCTTGCCATGCACGAGGGCTTTCTCGCTGACGACCAGCAGACTGTTCGCGCCACCCACGGCCAGCACGTCGCCATGCACCTCACCGTCGATGCGCAGCCCGTCGACAAAACGAAGCTCGCCTCGCACCACCGACCCTTCGCAAACCAGGCTGCGAATCGGCGGCTGGCGCCTTCGGGTGAACCACATGTGCTGTCTCCTGCAGATGCCCAGGCCTGGCAACGCCCTCGGCCCGGCTTCATGTCTTGATGGTCTGCGTGGCGACCAGATCGCCCCGCCCATCAGTCACACGAACCTGAACGGTTTTTACCACGGCTTGCTGAGGATGCTCGATCACCCCTTCCAGCCGCGCGTACTGCCGCAGTTGCAGCGCTCTGGCGCCGCCGGCTGGGCTGAAGCTCCAAACACGGCCGTCCATCGTGCCGGTCAGCACGATCTCAAAGCGCCCCGCAAATTCGGCCGACACATTGCCGTTCTGCATCAGCAGCAGTTGGTAGCGCAACTTGCCGGGGGATTCCAGCGTCGCCTGCATGGCCCGGACCGTCAGCCCGGGGCCGGCTGCGGCCGGCAGCAGGCGCTGGAAGAAGCCCAGGTCGGCCTTCAGCTCCAGGTTCTCCGCCTCGATGCGTCTCAACTGCTGCGCCAACCTGTCCTGCGCCACACTTTCGGCCCGCATCAGGCTTTCCGCCGTGTTTGCAATGGCCTGCGCCTTATCGCGCTCACTGCGCAGTTGGGCCACCTCGATGCGCAACTGGGCCAGTTCATCCTTCGACTGGCGGTCCAGGCCGGCGATGTCCTTGCCGAACTCGAAGGCCCACAGCGCGATCGCGGCCGAGAAGCCCAGGCTCATTGCCACCACCACCCAGCGCAACGGCCAGGGCAGGTGGCTGCGCACGATCATGCGCGGCGCACTGATGGAAAGACGGCGGCGCAGCAGTCTCCAGCGCATCGCAGTCTCGGTCGTCGGCAGATGGCGAGGCCATGCCAACGGGCGCAGCCTCGGGGTGAGCGCTCGGCGCGCTCAGCGCTTGCTGAACTGCTTGCGACGACGCGCGCCGTGCAGTCCGACCTTCTTGCGCTCGACCTCGCGCGCATCGCGCGTCACGAAGCCGGCACGGCTCAGGTCTGGCTTGAGGGCTGCGTCATAGTCGATCAGCGCACGAGTGATGCCGTGGCGCACTGCGCCGGCCTGGCCAGACTCGCCGCCGCCGTGCACGTTGATCTTGATGTCGAAGCTGCTGTCGTTGGCCGTTAGCAGCAGAGGCTGGCGCGCAATCATGATCGAGGTCTGGCGACCGAAATACTGATCGATCGCCTTGCCGTTGATGGTGATCTGGCCGTTGCCCTTTTTCATGAACACCCGGGCCACCGAGGATTTGCGGCGGCCGGTGCCGTAGTTCCAGTTACCGATCATCGCGTTTCCTTAGATTTCGAGCGCCTTGGGCTGCTGGGCGGTGTGCGGGTGGGTGGCACCGGCATAGACCTTCAGCTTCTTAATCATCGCGTAACCAAGCGGCCCCTTGGGCAGCATGCCCTTGACGGCCTTCTCGATAGCACGGCCTGGATGGCGGGCCTGCATGTCCTTGAAGGACGTGGCATAGATGCCGCCAGGGTAGCCAGAGTGCCGGTAGTAGATCTTGTCGCTGGCCTTGTTGCCGGTGACGCGGATCTTTTCGGCGTTGACGATGACGATGAAATCGCCGGTGTCGACGTGAGGCGTGTAGATGGCCTTGTGCTTGCCGCGCAAACGGAGTGCCACTTCGCTGGCAACACGTCCGAGCACCTTGTCGGTGGCGTCAA
>Ga0105090_10000321_pt1 | contig 22772 bp, 21 predicted proteins | sample PPLLak3March2015_FD_79110 | JGI IMG/M metagenome (GOLD analysis project Ga0105090, IMG submission 79110) | Freshwater sediment microbial communities from Prairie Pothole Lake near Jamestown, North Dakota, USA - PPLs Lake P7 Core (1) Depth... | ecosystem: Environmental > Aquatic > Freshwater >...
ACATCGGCCAGCAGCGGCGCGATCTGCTCGGCCGCGCGCATCGATTCCTCGAGTACCGCGTCGTAGTGCAGCGGCTGCGCCTTGAGGTAGCCGCCGAGCGCGAAGTTGTGCAAATCGACCAGTTCGCGCAGCTTGCGCGCGAAGCGCTCGGGGTGCTTCAGGTCCTGCGCGCGCAACGCGCGCCGCGCGACCTTGTCCTCGTAGGCCGGACCGATGCCCTTGCCGGTGGTGCCGATCTTGCCGGCGCCGCTGGTTTCGCGCAGCCCCTCGCGCGCCTTGTCCAACTCCACGTGAAAGGGCAGGATCAGCGGGCAGGACTCGCTGACAAAGAGGCGCGAACGCACCTCCAGGCCCGCGGCCTCCAGGCGCGCGATCTCCTGCAGCAGGTGGGTCGGATCGACGACCACCCCGTTGCCGATGTAGCAAGGCACGCCTTCGCGCATCACCCCGGAGGGCACCAGCTGCAGTGCAGTCTTCTGCCCGCGGATGACCAGCGTGTGGCCGGCGTTGTGCCCACCCTGGAAGCGCACCACGCCGTGCGCCTGCTCGGTCAGCCAGTCGACCATCTTGCCCTTGCCTTCGTCCCCCCACTGGGTACCGACGACGACGACATTGCGGCCGCGCACGCGATGCTGGCCCTGCTGCATGTTCAAGTGCTGGTCCTTCCGGCGGCTTCTCGGCTGCAGCGAGCGCGTCAGAGCGCGCGCGGCACCCATTGGTCATCGATGAAAACGAGTTCGCGGTCGCAGCCGAACTCCTGGCCTTCGTCCTCGTGCCCAGGCAGCACGCACAGCACGGTCTCGCCGGCCGCGCGCAGCCGGCGCACTGCGGCGCGCAATTCCAGGTCTTCGCCCCATGGGGCTCGAATGGCACCGGCCCGCGGCGGCTCCGGTGCGTGCTCGGCCAGCAGCTTCAGGTCCAGGCTGAAGCCCACGGCAGGCCGCCGCCGTCCGAACACCGCACCGACCTCGTCGTAGCGTCCGCCGCGCGCCAGCGCATCGCTGGAGCGCCCGCCGTACACGGCGAAGCGGGTGCCGCTGTAGTACGCATAGCCGCTCATGTCCGAAAGGTCGAACCCGATGCGGACTCCAGGATGGTCGCGGCCGAGATGGCTGGCCAGCCACTGCAGGTCATCCAGGGCGGCGCCGATCAGCGCGCGATGCGGCAAGGCGCGCCGCGCCTCCCCCAGCACCTCCTCGCCGCCATACAGTCTGAGCAAGGCCTGCAGCGCATCGCGCGTGGCCGACGGGAAGTCACGGGCCAGCGCCTGCAGCGCCGCGGCGTCCTTGTTCGACAGCGCCGCCACCACGCGCTCCAGCCTATCGGCATCGATCGGCAGGCCGGCCAGCACGCCGCGCACCACGCGCGCGTCGGCCAGATCGATGACCAGGCCGCCGATGCCGGCCGTCTGCAGTGCATCCAGGGCCAGCTCCTGCACCTCCAGATCGGCCTCGAGGCCGGCGTGACCGAAGATCTCGGCGCCGAACTGCAGCGGCTCGCGCGAACCCAGCCCGTTCGGCCGCGTGTGCAGGACCGGTCCGCAGTAGCAAAGCCGCGTCACGCCTTCTCGGTTCAGCAGGTGGGCATCTATGCGCGCAGCCTGCGGCGTGGTGTCCGCACGCAGCCCGAGCGTGCGCCCGCTGAGCTGGTCGACCAGCTTGAACGTGCGCAGATCCAGTTCGTGTCCGGTGCCGCTGAGCAGTGACTCCAGATGCTCGAGCAGCGGCGGCACGATCAACTCGAAGCCGTAGCGGCGCGAGCGGTCGAGCAAACTACGGCGGAGTTCCTCGATGCGGCGCGCCTGGGCGGGCAAAACATCGGCGATGTGCTCCGGCAGCAGCCACGCGGATGACATGGAGGATGGAATCGGGAGGGCAAAGAGGCATTGTACGGTCGCCGTCGCGCGCCCCTGCATCCACCCTAGCTCCAGAACACCATCAGCAGCACCATGCCCGCCAGCATGCTGCTCAGACCTATGAAACGGATCTGTCCATCACTGAGTTGCGTGGCCTTCTCGAACATCGATCGCCAGCTTCCGGGACTGAGGAAGGGCAGCAGGCCCTCCAGCACGAGCATCAACGCCACCGCGCCGAGCAACAGGTCGGACATGAAGTGCGTCGACTCGCTCGGGCAGGACTACTTGAGATCCGCCGCAGCAGCGCCGCGCATCGCGCGGAAGAACTCGGAGTTCGGATCGACCACGATGACGTCGGAGCGCGAACGGAAGCTCGCGCGGTAGGCGTCCAGGCTGCGGTAGAAGCGCGCGAAGGCCGGATCGCGTCCGAACGAGTCCGCATACAGCGCAGAAGCCTTGGCATCGCCCTCGCCCTTGACTTTCTGCGCGTCACGATAGGCTTCGGCGACGATGACCTCGCGCTGCCGGTCGGCATCGGCCCGGATCTTCTCGCTCTCGGCCTGCCCCTGCGAGCGCTGCTCGTTCGCCACGCGCTTGCGCTCGGACTCCATGCGCCGGAACACCGAATCGGTGATGTCGGCGACGAAGTCGACGCGCTTGATGCGCACATCCAGCACCTCGATGCCGAAGGCCTTCGCTTCGTCGCCCAGGCGCCTGAGCACGTCGCGCATGACCTGCTCGCGCTCGACGGACAGTACGCCCGAGACGTTGCGTCGCGTGACCTCCTCGTTGAAGGCCGCCTGCACCACCGGACCGAGGCGGTTCTCCAGGTTGCGGAAGTCGGTGCCGTTGTTGCGGATGAACTGCCGCGGCTCCGCGATGCGCCACTTGACCATCCAGTCGATCACCAGGCTCTTCTTCTCGGCGGTGAAGATCGGCCGGTTCTCGCTGTTGTCCAGCGTCTGGATGCGCTTGTCCAGGAACACGACGTTCTGGAACGGCGGCGGCAGCTTGAACTTCAGGCCCGGTTCGGTGATCACGTTGCGGATCTCGCCGAGCGCGAACACGACCGCCACCTGGCGCTGGTCGACGATGAACATCGTCGAGGCGGCCACCATCAGCGCGATCAGCGCTCCGGCGGCCAACATTCCGATTCGATTCATGGGGGATCCTCGGTTCCTCAGCGGCCGTCACGGTCACGGCTGCGGCCGCCGTCGCGCGAGCGCGCATCGGTCGCCGCTGCCGCAGCGGGCACCTCGGCCGGGCGGGCCGCCGGGGCAGGCGGCGGCTCTACCGCGGCGCCCGCCTGCTGCATCAGCTTGTCCAGCGGCAGGTACAGCAGGTTCGAGCCGGCACGGCTGTCGACCATGATCTTGCTGACATTGCCGAAGACCTGCTGCATGGTCTCGATGTAGAGGCGGTCGCGCGTCACGCCTGGCGCCTTCTTGTACTCTTCGACCACCGAACGGAAGCGCTGGGCATCGCCCTCCGCGACCGAGACGACGCGCGCGCGATAGCCTTCGGCCTCCTCGCGCAGGCGCGCTGCGCTGCCCTGAGCCCGCGGGATCACGTCGCTGGCATAGGCCTGGCCTTCGTTCTTGAAGCGGTCGCGGTCGGCGGTGGCCTTGACCGCGTCGTTGAACGCAGCTTGCACCTGCTCAGGCACGGCCACCTGCTGCACGTTCACGTTCACGAGCTGAATGCCCGCGTTCAGCCGGTCGAGCTGCGCCTGCACCGACGTCAACAGGTCCGCGGCGAGCACGTCCCGCGCCTGGTACAGCACGGCATCGACGTTGCTGCGGCCGACCACCTCGCGCACCGCGGACTCGCTGGCCTGCACCACTGCCTCGTCGGGGTTGCGATTCTCGAACAGGAAGGCCCGAGCGTCCTTCAGCCTGTACTGCACGGTGAAGCGGATGTCGACGATGTTCTCGTCCTGCGTGAGCATCGACGAATCGCGCAGCCCAGTGGCCGGCACGGGGGTGTTGCGGCCCAATTCCACCGAGCGCAGCTGCGTCACCGGCACGGTCTCATGAGCCTGGAACGGATACGGGAAACGCCACTGGATGCCGGCGTCCACGGTGTAGGCATAACGGCCGAAGGAGGTCACGACCGCCTGCTGCCCTTCCTGCACGATGAACACGCCGCTGCCCAGCCAGACCAGCGCGATCACGCCGGCGATCAGCCCCGCACCGATGCCCGCACTTTTCATGCTCGGCTGGAACGGCGGCCCCCCGTCGGGCGGCTGTTCGGACGAAGGCCGGTTCGGACGCGGGCCGCCCTTGCCGCCGAACATGCCGCTGAGCTTGCGGTTGAAGTCGCGCCAGAGCTCGTCCAGGTCGGGCGGCCCGTCGTTGCGGCCGCCACTGAGCACCAGCGATCCGTCGCCTCGGGTACGGCGGCGTCCGAACCTGTGCAGCAGCGCCCGCAGCAAATCCGCGGCCGCGCGAACGACGTCACCCAGGCCGGAGCCTCGGTGCTCGTGAAGGATGTCAGACATGATGTCGGGGATGGAAGGAATCGAAATCGGAAGCGACTGCAGGAAGCAAACGAGCTTCGTCGGGAGATGAGGCCGCCGGCGCGGCGTTCAAGCGTTCGACCACCGTGCTGGAGAGCAGTTCACGCAGCCGGTCCAGACCGGAACCGTCGCGCGCGCTGACGAACACCCGAGGCGTCAACCGACCGTTCGGGCGCGACAGCCAGTCTGCGGCCTGACGCGGTCGACGCGACGGCTCGAGCAGGTCGCACTTGTTGTACACGATGACCTGCGGCACCTGCGCGGCCCCGATCTCCTCGAGGACACGCTCCACCTCGGCCATCTGCTCGAGGCACAGCGGGCTGGCGGCATCCACCACATGCAGCAGCAGATCCGCATCGGCCGCCTCCTGCAGCGTGGCCTGGAAGGCCTCTACCAACTTGTGCGGCAGGTCCCGGATGAAGCCCACGGTGTCGGACAGCGAGACCGATCCGGCCTCGTCGCCGAGCCAAAGCGCCCGCGTGGTCGTGTCCAGCGTGGCGAACAGCTGGTCGGCGGCCAGTGCCCGCGCCTTGACCAGCGCGTTGAACAGCGTCGACTTGCCGGCATTGGTGTAGCCCACCAACGAGATGCGGAAGGTGCCGCGCCGCTCGCGCGCCTTCCGCTGCGTGCCGCGCTGCCGCTTGACCTTCTCCAGGCGCTGCTTCACCGACTTGATGCGCTCGCCGATCATCCGACGGTCGAGTTCGATCTGCGTCTCGCCGGGGCCGCCGCGAAGGCCGATGCCGCCGCTCTGCCGTTCCAGGTGGGTCCAGCGGCGCACCAGGCGGGTGGCGACATACTGCAGCCGCGCCAGTTCCACCTGCAGCTTGCCCTCGTGGCTCTGGGCGCGCGCCGCGAAGATGTCCAGGATCAGCCCGGTCCGGTCGGCCACCGGCACGCCCAGGTGACGCTCCAGGTTGCGCTGCTGCACCGGGCTGAGCGCCTGGTCGAAGATCACCCCCTGCGCGGCGGTGCTGTGCACCAGAGCGCGGATCTCGTCGGCCTTGCCCGAACCGACGAACAATGCTGCATCCGGCGCGCGACGCCTTGCGACCACGCGTGCGACGGGCTCGTCGCCAGCCGACTGCGCAAGCAAGGCCAGTTCGTCGAGCGTGGCGTCGAAGCCGGCGTCGCCGCCGAGATCGACGCCGACCAGCACGGTGCGCGTGACTCCGCCCGGCGATGCGGCCGAGTCGGTGGGGGTGGCGTTCAAGAGCTGGATTGCTTGAGCGGTGACGACCCTACCCGCTTCAAGCCTGGACCCCAGGCTCGGTGGCCTGGAAGTTCACCGCGCGTCCGGGCACGACGGTGGAAATGGCATGCTTGTAGACCATCTGCGTCACCGTGTTGCGCAGCAGCACCACGTACTGGTCGAAGGATTCGATATGCCCCTGCAGCTTGATGCCGTTGACCAGATAGATCGAGACCGGCACATGCTCCTTGCGCAGCAGGTTGAGAAACGGATCCTGCAGCAACTGCCCTTTATTGCTCACGATATGCTCCGTGATCTGAGTTATTGGAAGTGGCACCTTATCACACGCAGCACAACCCGACTGTGCACTGCAGCATTGGTTGGATCCGGCGTCAGCCGGCGCGTTCCGCAAACGGGTTCTTCGAAGAGCGCATCTCCACCCGCAGCGGGGTTCCTACAAGCTTGAAGTGCTCCCGAAAGCGCCCCTCCAGGTAGCGCTTGTAGGCCGCGGTGACATGCTCCAGCGAGTTGCCGTGGATGACCACGATCGGCGGATTCATGCCACCCTGGTGCGCATAACGCAGCTTCGGCCTGAAATGGCCGGCGCGCTTCGGCGCCTGGTGCTGCACGGCCTCGAGCAGCAGCCGCGTCAGCACCGGAGTGGGCAGCTTCTTCACGGCCGACGCGTGGGCCTCGGCGATGGCCGTCCACAGCGGACCGAGGCCCTGGCGCTTGCGGGCCGAAATGCGCAGCACGGGCGCGAACTTGAGGAACGACAGCCGCTGCACGATCGAACGCTCCAGCAGCTCGCGCTGGTAGGCGTCCACCGCATCCCACTTGTTCACCGCCACGACCACGGCCCGGCCCGACTCCAGGATGTAGCCGGCGATGTGCGCATCCTGGTCGGTCACTCCCTGCGTGGCATCCAGCAGCAGCAGCACCACGTTGGCGTCGGCAATGGCCTGCAGCGTCTTCACCACCGAGAATTTCTCGATGCTCTCGAACACGCGGCCCTTGCGGCGCAGGCCGGCGGTGTCGATCAGCTCGAAGCGCCGTCCGTGGTGCTCGAAGGGCACATGGATGGCATCGCGCGTGGTGCCGGGCTGGTCGAAGGCCACCAGCCGCTCTTCGCCCAGCCAGGTGTTGATCAACGTCGACTTGCCGACGTTCGGCCGGCCGGCCACGGCCAGACGTATCGGCTTCGTGTCGTCGGCGTCGGCCGACCCGTCGGCTTCGGGCGGCTCAGGGGGTTCTTCGCCGAAGGCGGCTTCGATCAGGCTGCGCACACCCTGCCCGTGCGCGGCCGAGATCGGGTGCGGCTCGCCCATGCCGAGTTCGTGGAACTCCGACAGGCGCGGCGAATCGGCCATGCCCTCCGCCTTGTTCACGGCCAGCAGCACGCGCCGCGCGCTCGACCGCAGGTAGCGTGCGATGTCGTGATCCTGCGCGCTCAGGCCGGCGCGCACGTCGAGCACGAACACCACCACGTCGGCCTCGGCCACCGCCTGGCGCGTCTGTTTGGCCATCTCGCGCAGGATGCCGTCGCTGCTGTCCGGCTCGAAGCCGCCCGTGTCGACGACGATGAACTCGTGCCCATCGACCTCGGCATCGCCGTAGTGCCGGTCGCGCGTCAGACCGGCGAAGTCGGCCACGATCGCGTCGCGGCTGCGCGTCAGACGGTTGAAGAGCGTCGACTTGCCCACGTTGGGCCGACCGACGATGGCCAGCACCGGCTTCATCGCATCGTCCGCCGCGCTGGCCTCATTCCGGCCTGAAGGCGTACAGACCGCCGTTGCGCGTCACCGCCAGCAGCGTCGTGCCGGCCAGCACCGGGCGGCCGACCACGGGCGAACCGTCGGTGGCCAGGCGCAACAGGGGCTGGCCGTCCTTGCGATCGAGGAAGTGCAGGTAACCCTCGAAATCACCGAAGACCACCGTGGGCCCAAGGCTCGCCGGCGCGCTCAGCCCGCGAAACAGCATGCGCTCGCTGCTCCAGGTGGTTTCGCCGGTGGCCGTCTTCCAGGCGACGATGCGGTCGGTGGCGTCGGCTCCGAAGACCATCTCCTCGTCGCCGCCGATGGCATTCACGCCACCGGTGTTGCGCACCCAGATCAGGCGGCCGCTGTCGGCCTCGACGCAACCCACCGCCACCTGGAAGGAGCGCGCACAAAGGTTGCCCCCCACCCGCAACGCCGGGCCGATCAGGTCGGCCAGGCGCTCGACCTCGTTGCTGCCGCGCGGGGTGCCCACGGGCACCTCCCAGCGCACCGTGCCGCGGGTAGGGTCGATGCCGGCCGCACGCGAGCCCTGCCCGGCCACCAGCGTGTCTTTGTAGGTCGTCAGCACGCCGATGTGCTGCAGGGTCAGGGCCTCGCCGGGACGTTGCAGCGACCACAGTCGCTTGCCGTCGAGCGCGTCGAAGGCATGCACCGCGCGGTCAACGCCCATCACGAACACACGCTCGCCGGCCACCAGCGGCGGCGTGGCCACGCGCGACTTCAGTTGCTCGCGCCAACGCTCCTGCGTGCCGTCGAAGACCACCAACTGGTTGTTCACCGTGACCACGGCATGGAAACGGCCATCGCTGCCAACGCCGGCACTGAGTTGGGCACCGGCATTCGCGCTCCACACCTGGCGCCCGGTGGCGGCCTCCAGCGCCAGCAGCGTGCCGCCGCTGGACGCGACGATGAAGTTGCCATCCCGTACCACCGGAGCCAGCGGAAAACGCACGCCGTCGATCTTGGCCGACCAGACCTGCCGCCCGGCGATCTTCGCGGCGACCGGCTGCAGCGGCGTGGGCTTGGGCTTGGTCGCGCCGCAGCCAGCCAGCAGTGCCAGCGCAAGGCCGGCCGCGCCCCAGGACAGCGGGACGGCGAGGCGGCGCAGGTTCACTTGCCGGCCTCCGCCGGCTTCGTCGTCTCCGGCGGCGCGCCCAGCGCGGTCAGCTTGGCGTCGACGAGTCGCCGGTATTCGACCTTGTCGTCCATCGTCTTCCAGGCCACTTCGTAGGCCGCACGCGCCTCGGCGCTCTTGCCCTGGGCAAGTAGCACGTCGCCGCGCCGGTCGGCCACCAGGGCGGCGAAGGTAGGCGCCTTGGCCGCGTCGAGCTGCTTGAGCGCGCCGTCGTAGTCCTTGGCCTGCAACAGCAGCCCGGCCAGCCGCAGGCGCGCGACGCTGCGGTACTCATCCTGTGCCGCATGCTCGGCCACCCAGCCCAGGCTCGTCTTGGCGGCATCGACCTGGCCACGGTCGAACTGGACACGCGCCGCCACCAGGCCGGCCTGCTCGGCATAGACCGTGCGCGGATAGCGCTCCTTCAGGTCGGCGAACACCTGGCCGGCACGCTGTGCGTCGCCGGCCTGTGCCGCCTGTTCGATCTGGCCGAACAGCACCGCGGCCTTGCCGGCCTGATCGCGCTGCCACCACTTCCAGCCGTTCAGTCCGGCATAAACGGCCAGCGCGGCAATCAAGGCCCACGTGATCAGGTTGCCGTAGCGGTTCCAGAAGCTCTTCAGCGCGTCGAGCTGTTCCTGTTCCTGCAGGTCTAGGGGTTGGGCCATGGGTACTGCGCGTGGTCGCGGTTTCGGGAGGGAAGAGCGGGGAGGATTATGCGTTGCGCAGCTCGTGCGCCCAGGCGTCCACGCCGGCCAGCGGCCGCGTGCGCTGCGCCGCAGACGGGTCGCGCAGCGGCTTGATCGCCACTTCGCCGCGTGCCACCTCGTCGGCACCGAAGATCAGCGCGTGTCGTGCGCCGCTGATGTCCGCGCGCTTGAACTGCGATTTCATGCTGCCCGGGCCGTCCTTGCCGGCGGCATGCAACTGCACCGCCAGACCGGCAGCGCGCAGCGACTCGGCCGTGGCCGTGGCCAGCGGCAGCAGCGAGGCGTCGGGAATCACCACGTACGCGTCACACGCCCTGGGCTCGGGCGCCACGCCCTCTTGCTTGAGCAGGTCGAGCACCCGCTCGATGCCCAGGCCCCAGCCCACGGCCGGCGCCGGCTTGCCGCCGATCATCTCGATCAGGCCGTCGTAGCGGCCGCCGCCGCACAGAGTGCCCTGCGCGCCTAGCTTGTCGGTGACCCACTCGAACACGGTCAGGTTGTAATAGTCCATGCCGCGCACCAGCCTCGGGTTGATGCGGTAGGGCTGCCCGACGGCATCAAGCACCGCGCGCAGCGCGTCGAAGTGCTTCAGCGAGGCCTCGCCCAGGTAGTCCATCAGCTTCGGCGCGGCCTCCACCAGCGGCTGCATCGCCGGGTTCTTGGTGTCCAGGATGCGCAGCGGGTTGCTGTGCAGGCGGCGCTGCGCGTCGGCATCGAGCAGCTCGCAGTGCTGCTCGAGGTGCCGCACCAGCGCGGCGCGGTGCGCGCGGCGCTCGTCGGGTTGGCCCAGGCTGTTCAGCTCCAGGCGCACCTCGCCCAGACCCAGGTCACGCCAGAGCGCACGCGCCATCAGGATCACCTCGGCATCGACGTCCGGCCCGCCATAGCCCAGCGCCTCGACGCCGACCTGGTGGAACTGACGGTAGCGCCCACGCTGCGGCCGCTCGTGGCGGAACATCGGGCCGATATAGAACAGCCGCTTGCCGCCGTCGTACAGCAGGTTGTGCTCGATGGCCGCGCGCACCGCACCGGCCGTGGCCTCGGGGCGCAGCGTCAGCGCATCGCCGTTCATGCTGTCGACGAAGGAGTACATCTCCTTCTCGACGATGTCGGTCACTTCGCCCAGCCCGCGCACGAACAGCGCCGTGGGCTCGACGATCGGCGTGCGCATGTTCAGGTAGCCATAGCGGTGCATCAGGGCGCGCACCTTGTGCTCGAACCATTCCCAGCGCATCGAGTCCGGTGGCAGGATGTCGTTCATGCCCTTCACGGCCACCAGGGGTGCCGGGGTTGCCTTGGCGGCGGGCTTGGGATCGGACATGGTGTGTTATCACTCTTGGGCGCCGCATTGCCAGGGCACCGCGGCGAGGCGCGGGATGCGCCTTCAGCGTGTCTTGAGGCTCAGTGCGTGGCACGGGCAGCGCCGAAACGCCGCTCGATGTAGTCCTCGACGATCTTGTGGAACTCGTCGGCGATGCCTTCGCCGCGCAGCGTCATCGCCTTCTGGCCATCGATGAAGACCGGTGCGGCCGGCGCCTCGCCCGTGCCGGGCAGGCTGATGCCGATGTCGGCATGCTTGCTTTCGCCCGGGCCGTTGACGATGCAGCCCATCACCGCGACCTTCAGGTTCTCGACGCCGGGATAGCGCTCGCGCCACACCGGCATCATCGCGCGCAGGTGATCGTCGATGCGCTTGGCCAGCACCTGGAAGGTCTCGCTGGTGGTGCGGCCGCAGCCCGGGCAGGCCGTCACGCTGGGGTTGAAGCTGCGCAGCCCCAACGACTGCAGGATCTCCAGCGCCACCACCACCTCCTGCGTGCGCGACTCGCCCGGCTGCGGCGTCAACGACACGCGGATGGTGTCGCCGATGCCTTCCTGCAGCAGCACGGCCAGCGCCGCGGTCGAGGCCACCGTGCCCTTGGTGCCCATGCCGGCCTCGGTGAGCCCGAGGTGCAGCGCGTAGTCGCAGCGCCGGTGCAGCTCGCGGTAGACGGTGATCAGGTCCTGCACGCCGCTGACCTTGCAGCTGATGATGATGTTGTCCGGGTTCATGCCCAGCTCGCGCGCATAGTCGGCCGATCCCAGCGCGCTCTGCACCAGCGCCTGGTACATCACCGACTTGGCGTCCCAGGGCTCCGCGCGCGCCGCGTTCTCGTCCATCAGCCCGGCGAGCAGCTCCTGGTCCAGGCTGCCCCAGTTGACGCCGATGCGCACCACCTTGTCCCAGCGCATCGCCGCCTCGACCATCATTGCGAACTGGCGGTCGCGCTTGTCGCCCTTGCCGACGTTGCCGGGGTTGATGCGGTACTTGCTCAGGCCCTGGGCCATCGCCGGGTACTCGGTCAGCAGGCGGTGGCCGTTGTAGTGGAAGTCGCCGACCAGCGGCACGTTCAGGCCCATGCGGTCGAGCTGCTCGCGGATGTGCGGCACGGCCTCGGCGGCCTCGGGCGTGTTGACGGTGATGCGCACCAGCTCCGAGCCGGCCTGCGCCAACTCCTTCACCTGGATGGCCGTGCCGATGACGTCCACCGTGTCGGTGTTGGTCATGGACTGAACGCGCACCGGCGCGTCGCCGCCGATCGTCAGCGCATGGCTGCCCCAGCGCACCACCGCCTGTCTCGTGCGGCGGGGCTGTACGCCGCTCGGCACGATCGCCCCTGCCAGAGGACTCTTGTCGATGCTCATGGGCACATCACTTCAGTTCGAACCGGGCGACGTTGTCGCGCGTCAGCGGTGCCAGATCCACCGTCTGGCCACGAAAAACCAGCTCCGTGCCCGCGGCGTTGCCGATCTTCAACCTGAAGGGCAACCTTCCGTCCAGGCCGATGCTTTCGCCGGCCTGCAGCGTGCGCTGCACCAGCACCTGGCCGCCGGCGTCGACGACCTCGACCCAGCTGGCGTCCACGGCGCGCAGCACGGCGACGCCGGAAGGCACATCCGCGCGTGCCGCAGTGCCGGCCTCGGCCGAGGGCGCCGAATGCACCACCTCCACCGCCGGCGCCGAGCCCGCCGCCACGGGCGCCGACGCGGTATGGGCCACCGTCGAGGCCGGCGCGTCGGAAACGGCCGCCGATGCGGGCGGCGCCACCGGTACGACCGGCACGACGATCGACGCAGGCGCGGGCGCCGCGTCGTCGCCCCAGGAAGGCCACCATTCGCGGGGCAGCAGGAACACCGCCGCCGCCACCGCCAGCACGCACAGCGCCGCCCAGGCCAGCGGATGCCGAAATGTTGCGGACTCGGCCGGTTCGGAGCGGCCAGGTCGCTCGCGGAACGGCGCGTTCAAGCCCCCCTTGGCTCCAGAAAGACCGGTGCCGGCAGCCTGAGGCAGTTGCGCCAGCACTGGGGCGGCATCGATCTTCAGCGCGCGGCAGACGGTCATGGCCAGCGCACGGGTGAAGGTCGCATCGGGCAGTTCGTCGAAACGATCCGCCTCCAGGGCCTCGAGCTTGCGCTGCGGAATCTTGATCATCGCGGCCAGTGCGGCGATGTGCAGCCCCTGTCGCTCGCGGGCGGCGCGCAGCTGCGCTCCGGCGCCGCCGGAGGCCGCCGACACGGGCGCCGCCTCAGTCATTGAAGCGCCCCTGCTGGAAAGCCAGGGCCTCCGGCGACTGCGGATAGCGCCGGGCCAGCTGTTCGCCCAGGCTGCGTGCCAGCGACAGGTTGCCGAGCTTGTATTCGATGCGCGCGCCCAGCCAGAGTGTCTGCGCGTTGGACTGGTCGGTCGACTTGTTGAGCCGGTCGGTGTAGAAACGGGCCCGTTCGTAGGCACCGCGGCGGTATTGCACCTCGGCCAGCGTGAAGGCCGTCTCGGCGCTGGTGGGATCGATCTGGTAAGAGCGCACCAGAGACGCCTCGGCCTCGGCCAGCTGCCCGGCGCGGGCCTGGCAGATGCCCATCACACGCAGCGTCCTTGCCGCGCCGCGGTAGTTGGGCTGGCCCAATGCCTGCTGGAACTGCGCCTCGGCGTCCTTGTAGCGCTGGTTCTGGCACAGGAACCAGCCATAGTTGTTCATCGCATCGGCGTCGCGCGGATTGATCTGCAGCGCGCGCTGGAAGGCGGCCTCGGCCTGCGCCGTGTTGCCCAGCGCGGCATAGATCAGCCCCATCAGGTTGTGCGCCGGCCCGCTGGTCGGGTCGGCCTGGATGGACTGCTTGATTTCGTCGAGCGCAGTGGTGAACTGCCCGCGGCTGAAGTACAGCGAGGCCAGCTCCAGCCGCACGGCGGCGCCGCGCCGGATCTGCTCCGGATCGGGAGCCGCCGGCACCGGCTTGGCGTCGGTCTTGGCTTCGGTGCGCGTGACGGAGCTGGTGCAGCCGGCCGCCAGCGCCAGCGCCGCGCAGGCCGCCGCGCGCCACGCCCAGGCGCTCATGACCGCACTCCGGCGGCGGCGTGGATGCGGATCGGCGCCCGCGTCATGCGCTGCTGCACCTGCGTGCGGTCCTGCACCTCGCCGGCCAGCTGGCCGCAGGCCGCGGCGATGTCGTCGCCGCGTGTCTTGCGCACCGTGGTCACGATGCCGGCCTGGCGCAGCAGGTCGGCAAAAGCCGCCACGCGTGCCGCCGAAGAACGCTGCAGCCCGGACTCGGGGAAGGGGTTGAAGGGAATCAGGTTCAGCTTGCAGCGCAGCGCCGGCGCGTCGCCCTCCAGGCCGCGCACCAGCCGCACCAGTTGCTGCGCCAGCTCCGGCGTGTCGTTCACATCCTGCAGCATGCAGTACTCCAGCGTGATGAAGTCGCGCGGCGCGGCTTCCAGGTAGCGCACGCAGGCCTGCAGCAGCTCGGCCAGCGGGTACTTGCGGTTCAACGGCACCAGCGCACTGCGCAGCGCATCGTTCGGCGCATGCAGCGACACGGCCAGAGCCACCGGGCAGTCGTCGCGCAGGCGGTCGATCATCGGCACCACGCCCGAGGTGGAGACCGTCACCCGGCGCCGCGACAGGCCGTAGCCGTGGTCGTCGAGCATGACGCGCAGCGCCGGCAGCAGCGCGCTGTAGTTCTGCAGCGGCTCGCCCATGCCCATCATGACGATGTTGCTGATCGCGCGCTCGCCCTCGGGCAGCGCCAGCCGCTCGCGCAGCCGGCGCTCCGCGAACCACAGCTGGCCGATGATCTCCGCCGTGCTGAGGTTACGGCTGAAGCCCTGGTGTCCGGTGGAACAGAAGCGGCAGCCCACGGCGCAGCCGGCCTGCGAGGACACGCACAAGGTCCCGCGGTCGTCCTCGGGGATGAAGACCGTTTCGACGGCGTTGCCCTGGCCGACATCGAACAGCCACTTGATGGTGCCGTCGGCCGAGGCCTGCTCGCTGATCAGGGCCGGCGCCTGCACCCGCGCGGCGCCCGCCAGCTTGTCGCGCAGCGTGCGCGCCAGGTCGGACATGCGGGCGAAGTCGGACTCGCCCTTCTGGTGGATCCAGCGGAACAGCTGCTGCGCGCGAAAGCGCTTCTCGCCCAGGCCTGCGCAGAAGGCCGCCAGGCCGTCGAGATCGAAGTCGAGCAGGTTGACGGCGCCCATGCGCGGCAGGCGGAAAGCCGGTGCGGGCAGCCGTCAGCGGCTGTAGATGCCCATCGCGGGGAAGAAGAAGGCGACTTCCGCCGCAGCCGTTTCCGCAGCGTCGGAGCCATGCACCGCATTGGCGTCGATGCTGTCGGCGAAGTCTGCACGGATCGTGCCCTTCTCGGCCTTCTTCGGATCCGTCGCGCCCATCAGCTCGCGGTTGCGGGCAATCGCGTTCTCGCCTTCCAGCACCTGGATCATCACCGGGCCGGAGATCATGAAGCCGACCAGATCCTTGAAGAAGGGACGCTCCTTGTGCACCGCGTAAAAGGCCTCGGCTTCGCCACGCGACAGGTGCGCCATGCGCGCCGCCACGATCTTCAGGCCGGCCGCCTCGAAGCGGGCATAGATCTGGCCGATCACGTTCTTCGCCACGGCATCGGGCTTGATGATCGACAGGGTACGTTCGATGGACATGAAAAAACTCTCCTGAATCAACGACTTGGCAAAGCCTTGCATTGTAGCCCGGCTGCCGGGGCGCAGCCTTGTCGAGAGGTCTACGGCGCTCTGAAGCTCTGTACGGACCGGGCGTGGCCGAGCGACCCGCCGGAATGCTGCCGGTCTAGGTGCAAAGCGCCTGGGCTACGGCGAGCATATGCAGCGACGAGCGGGGGCGACAGGGCGGGACGCACGGGCATGTCGGGGCCGTTCACGCCTTGTCACCGTCCGCGGCCTCCTCGGCCCGGCTTGCCGCGCCCACCGCGGCCCTGGCGGCCGGCGGCCTTGCGCACGAAGGCATCGGCCCCGATGTAGCCCACGGCGGTCTGCATCGGGTCGGGTTGCCCTGGCACGGCCGGCTTGCGCTTCGCGCCGCGGCCAAGGTTCAGCCCCTGGGACTTCTGCACGAAGCGCTTGTCGTAGGTCTGCTGCAGCGGGTTCGGAATCGGGCCGTCCTCGCCGTACTCGTTGCGGCGGGCGCGCTCCTGCTGCAGCGCGCGCTTGTCGAAGGTCTGCTGCAGCGGATTGGGGATCGGGCCGTCCTCGCTGTATTCGGCACGACGCGCACGGTCCTGCTGGAATGCGCGCTTGTCGAAGGTCTGCTGCAGCGGGTTGGGGATCGGGCCGCCTTCGCCGCTCTCGGCGCGCGGGGCGCGCTCGACCCCGTCCGCACGCCGTTCGCCCTGGCGGCTGCGCCGGCCGCCACGCCGGCCGCGCTGTTCGCCTTCGCTGCGCGCGGCGCGCGCGTCGTCCCCGCCGTCTGCGGCGCCACCGGGCCGCCCTTGAGGTCGGGCCATCTGCCGCAACGCGCGCACGTCGCTGTCCTCCAGGTCGACCCAGACGCCGCGCCGCAGCCCGCGCGGCAGCACCACCGAGCCGTAGCGCACACGGATCAGCCGGCTCACCGCATGCCCGACCGCCTCGAACAGCTTGCGCACCTCGCGGTTGCGCCCCTCGGTGATGACCACCCGGTACCAGCGGTTCGCGCCCTCGCCACCGGCGTCTTCGATGCTCTTGAAGGCCGCCGACTGGCCGTCGATGTCGATGCCCTGCAGCAGCCGCTCGCGCTCGGCATCGTCGACCACGCCGAGCACGCGCACCGCGTACTCGCGTTCGACGCCGAAGCGCGGATGCATCAGCTGGTTGGCGAGCTCGCCAGAGTTCGTGAAAAGCAGCAGCCCTTCGGTATTGATGTCCAGTCGGCCCACCGACTGCCACTTGCCCTGCGCCAGCCGCGGCAGCCGGCGGAACACCGTCGGCCGGTGCTGCGGATCGTCGTGCGTGACCACCTCGCCGGCCGGCTTGTGATACGCCAGCACGCGCGGCGGCGGCGGCGCGATGCGCACCTTGATCGGCCGGCCGTCGATGCGCAGCTGGTCGCCGAAGGAGATGCGCTGACCGACATGCGCCGGCTGGCCGTTGACGGTGATGCGCCCCTCCTGCACCAGCTGCTCCATGTCGCGGCGCGACCCAATGCCGGATTGGGCCAGCACCTTGTGCAGCTTCGGCGCGTCGGGCTCCGGCGCCAGCACGCGCTTCGCAGGCTGCTCCGCCGCCGGGGCACCCGGTTCCCCGGCACCCGCAGGTTCCGCGTCGAACGTGCCCGAGATCACGCTGGCCAGCACCTCACCCACTTCGGGTTGCGGCAGGCTCAGCCGTTCTTCCGCGGGGCGTCTGTTGCTCGGCCTCTCCGGCCGATCCGCTGCGCCACCCGTCTCGGCCGTCTCGCCCGTCTCGGCCGCGCGCGGACCGTCGCCACCGCGGCGGCCGCGTCGGCGATTGCGTTGTCGCCTGGAGCTGCCGGCAGCATTCGGCATGCCGTGGGCTGCCTGTGCGGCCCCTTCTTCTGCACCGGACTCAGGCGCGCCAGATCCCACTGGCAGGTCTGCGCCGGGCAAGCGCTCCGGCTGCGGACCAGGCGCCGCCAAGAGCGATTCGGTCGCCGCGGCCGGGGCGTCATCGGTCGCGGCATGCGCCGCGGCGGCCGGCTTCTTGCGCGGTGCACGGCGGCGTTTCTCGCCAGACACGGCCACGTCCTGCGGCGCGGCGTCGCCCTGCGTTTTGCTCGCGACGGCATCGGCCTGAGTCGGTGCCGCCTCGGGAAGATCGGGATCGGAAGCGTTCATGCGTTGGCAGGTTGTGAGGCGGACGGCGCCTCGCCGGTGACGGGTTCTTCGCCGTCCGCAGCGGCGGCACCCGGATCGGTGCCAGCCGACTCGGCCGGGCTTTCGGCCAGGGCGCTTGTGGCCGCATTGACCGGCTCGGCCACCTCAGTCTGTTCGATCGCTTCGGCAGGTGCCGGTTCGCACGCCTCGATCAGCGAGGGCTGCAAGTTCGCCACCACGGCCGGCGGCGCATCGCCATCGGCCGCCATGACCGTCGGCAGCTCGTCCAGGCTGGCGAGCCCCAGGTCGTCCAGGAAGTGCTTCGTGGTGGCGTAGAGCGCCGGCCGGCCGGCCGTTTCGCGATGACCGATGGTCTCTATCCAGCCGCGGTCCTCGAGCGACTTGACGATCTGCGTGGTCACCGCCACGCCTCGAATGTCCTCGATGTCGCCGCGCGTCACCGGTTGGCGGTAGGCGATGATGGCCAGCGTCTCCATCGCGGCGCGCGAATAGCGGGGCGGCCTCTCCGGATTCAGCCGGTCCAGGAACTCGCGCATCTCGGGCCGGCTCTGGAAACGCCAGCCCGAGGACAGGCAGACCAGTTCGCAGCCCCGGCCCTGCCAGTCGGTGGCCAGTTCGTCGAGCAGGCCGCGCAAGGTGTCGGGACCCACCTGCTCGTCGAACAGCGTGAGCATGTCGCGCAATGGCAGCGGGGCCTGCGCACAGATCAGCGCGGTCTCGAGGACGCGTTTCGCATCCTGGGTATTCATGCAATTCAGCGGTTGAGGGAAATCGGGGCCCGTCGGGCCGTCGCATCGGTCGGCATCGACGCACGCATCAGTGCGCAATGCTCCGTTCGAGTTTCAAAGCTTGTCGCCGGCGGCGGGTTGGCGGTTTTTCGTTCGACCGCCCTGCGCACCGCGGCCCCAAAAGGGCATCGGCGTCGACCGCATCGTGCCGAGAGCCGCTCAATCCGAGCCTGCCCTGCACGGGTACCGTACCGTTCAGCAGCATTGTAGCGCCGCAGGCGCACGCGACGATGCCACCCGCTTCATCGCCGCGTGACGCGTTCCCAGGCGGCGGCGAAATCGGCCGGCGGCGGGCGGTCGAAGCTAAGCCACCGTTGATCGTGCGGGTGCGCCAGATGCAGCTGGGCCGCATGCAGCGCCTGCCGCTTCAGCCCCAGCGCGGCGTCGCCGCCGTACAGCGCGTCGGCCACCAGCGGGTGGCCCAGCCAGGCCAGGTGCACTCGGATCTGGTGGGTGCGCCCGGTGTGCAGCTTGCAGGCGACGGCGCTGAAGCCACCGTTCGAGGCGACGCGCTGCACGTCGGTACGCGCCGGCTTGCCACCCTGCACCACGGCCATGCGCAGCCGCGAGGCCGGGTCGCGGCCTATGGGCGCGTCGACCTGCCTGGCGTCCCAGCCCAGCGCGCCATGCACCAGGGCGAGGTAGTGGCGTTGCACCTCGCGCGCGGCAATGGCCCGCGTGAGTGCCGTCACTGCCTCGAGCGTCCTGCCGACCACCATCAGCCCCGAGGTGTCCTTGTCCAGCCGGTGCACGATGCCTGCCCGCGGCAGGCCGGCGGCTGCGGCGTGGTGGGCCAGCAAACCGTTGAGAAGCGTGCCCGACCAATTCCCCGGCGCCGGGTGAACGACCAGACCGGCAGGCTTGTTCAGCACCATCAGGTGCGCATCCTCGTAGACGATGTCCAGCGGCAGCGGCTGCGGCCTGTAGGCACGGCTTTCCGCCGTCGGCACCAGCTCCAGCCACAAACGCTGCCCGGCGCGCAGTCGGCGCGACGACACCGTCGCCGGCCGGCCATCGACGCGCACGTGTCCGTCCTCGACCAGCGATTGAAGGTGGTTGCGCGAGAACTCGGGCGCCAGGCGCACCAGCGCCTTGTCGAGCCGCTCGCCATGCGCAATGGCGTCGACGACGCCCTCCCGCGTGTCGAACTCGCTGGCAGGGATGTCGCTCGGGTCGGCAGCCTCGTCGCCCAGGGGATCCGGGGGCGGCTCCCTATAATCCGCAGCGTTTTCAATCGGCTTCGGTGAGGGCGCCTGCGGTGCCGCCATGTCCATGACGCTTCTACATGTGGTGCGGCTGAGCGCCGCGATGCTGGCACTGGCCGTCACCCTGGCGGGCTGCAGCAGCACGAAGAGCACGCCTCTTCCCGAAGGCCAGACCGGCGCTCCGGCAGCCGTCAATCAATTGTATGCGCAGGCCAAGGAAGAGATGGCTTCCGGCAGCTGGGACGCGGCCGTCAAGACCCTGGAGCGGATCGAAGGCCGGGCTGCGGGCACGGTGCTGGCCCAGCAGGCTCAACTCGACCTGGCCTACTCGTTCTGGCGCAGCGGTGAACGGGCCCAGGCACTGGCGACGATCGAACGCTTCATCAAGCTCAACCCGTCCAGCCCGGCGCTCGACTATGCGCTGTACCTGCGCGGCGTGATCAACTTCAACGACGACATCGGCGTCATGGGCAGCCTGGCCGGCCAGGACCTGACCGAGCGCGACCAGCGCGCGATGCGTGATTCGTATCTGGCGTTCAAGCAGCTCGTCGAGCAGTTCCCGGCGTCGGACTATGCCGAGGACGGGCGCGCGCGCATGGACTACATCAGCAACGCGCTCGCCCTTTACGAATTGCACGTGGCGCGCTACTACTTCCGCCGTGGTGCGTACGTGGCGGCAGCCAATCGCGCACAGCAGGCGGTGACCGACTACCAGGGCGCGCCGGCCACCGAGGAAGCGCTGTACATCATGATGCTCAGCTACGAGCGTCTGGGTCTGCAGGAATTGCGCGACGGCGCAAACCGGGTGCTGATGAAGAACTTCCCCAACACCACCCTCCCCAGCCAGGGACTGAGCCGCACCGGCAAGGCCTGGTGGCATGTGTGGAACTGACGCGCAGCCGCGTGGCCGCCTGAACCGCGGTGCGCCGCGGCGGATGCGGCTTCAGTGCGCCGCGGCCAGTTCGTCGAGCCAGTCGAAGACCTGGCCCTCGTCTTCCAGCCAGGTCATGGGCGGCAGCGCGGCCAGCAGCCGCGAGCCATAGGGCATCTGCCGCAGCCGCGGATCGCACACCACCAACAGCCCGCGGTCGGTCTCGCTGCGGATCAGCCGGCCGGCACCCTGCTTCAACGACACCGCGGCCTCGGCCACGAAGTACTCGTTGAAGGCGTTCCCGCCCCGCGTCTCGATGCGGCGCACGCGCGCCTGAACCAGCGGGTCGTTCGGCGGGGGAAAAGGCAGCTTGTCGATGAGTACGCACTGCAGCGCGTCACCGGGCACGTCGATGCCCTCCCAGAAGCTCTGCGAGCCCACGAGCACGCAGTCGCGTCCGTCGCCAAAGCGTTGCAGAAGCGCGCGTTTCGGCTCGCTGCCCTGCACCAGCACCTCGACGGAGCTGCCGGTGCGTGCCAGAGCCTCGCGCAGCGCATCTGCGATCAGCGGAAGCACGCGCAGCGTGGTCGTGAGCACGAAACAACGCCCGCGCAAGGTCAGTGCGCAGCGTGCGGCGAGCCGGCCCACGGCCTGCGGATGCGCGGCATCGTTGGGCCGGGGAAAGGGCAGCGGCACCCACAGCCGCGCATGCGTCGGGTAGTCGAACGGGCTGCCCACACGCAGTGCGGTGGCGTCCTCCAGGCCGGTAGCCGAGGTGAACCAACTCAGCGCCGCGTCGTCGCCCAGCGTGGCCGAGGTGAAGATCCAGCTCTTGGCCGACGCCTGCCGCTGCTCGCCGAGCATGGCGCGGATGTCCAGCGGCGACTGCAGCAGCCTCGCCTGCTGCGGTGACACGTCGATCCAGCGCACCTGGTCGTCCGGGGCAGCCTGCCCGAACTGCAACGCCAGTGCGCCGAGTTCGACGGCACGCTGCTGCAGCTTGGCCAGTTCGGGGCCGGTCGCCGCCGGCTCGACCAGCGCCTCGGCAGCGGCCTGCAGGGCGCCGCCCAGGGCCTGCAGGCCCCCGGCCCAGGCCTCGCCTCGCGCACGCTCGTCCCAGCCCAGCTTGATGGTGCCACGCAGTTCGCGCAGCGGCCCGGCACACAGCATGCGCAGCTGCCGCGCGCCCTGCTCCACCGCCGCGGCCAGAGAGTGCCAATCGCGCAGACCACGCGCGCGCTGCAGGCCCAGGGCCAGCAGGTCGCGCGCGAAATCCAGAAGCTGCGCAGTGCCGAGGCTCGTGCCCAGGAACTGCACGCCTGCCTCCACCAGCTGGTGCGCCTCGTCGAACACCGCCACGTCCACCGTCGGCAGCAGCTCGGCCACGCCGCTGTCGCGAAGCGCCAGGTCGGCGAAGAAAAGGTGGTGGTTGACCACCACCACATCGGCGGCCATCGCCTCGCGCCGCGCCTGCATGACATGGCAGGCCTTGAACTGCGGGCAGTCGCCGCCCAGGCAGTTGTCACGGGTGGAGCTGACCAGCGGGATCACCGGCGAGCGGTCGTCCAGGCCTTCGATCTCGGCGAGGTCGCCGCTGCGCGTGGCCTGCGCCCAGGCCTCCACCCGCGCCAGCGTGCGCATGGCCCAGCGGTCGAGCGGTTCGGCGCCCTGCCGTGCAGTCTGCAGACGTTGCAGGCAAAGGTAGCTCGAACGGCCCTTCAGCAGGGCCAGGCTCACAGGCAGGCCCAGTGCCTCGACCAGCCAGGGCAGGTCTCGCAGGAAGAGCTGGTCCTGAAGGCTCTTGGTGGCCGTGCTGACCAGCGCACGCCGCCCCGACAGCAGCAGAGGCACCAGGTAGGCAAAGGTCTTGCCAACGCCCGTTCCGGCCTCGGCCACCAGCGCGCCGCGCTGCTCGATGGCCTGCACCACCGCCGCAGCCAGGCGCTGCTGGGCCTCGCGCTGGGCGAGCGCCGGATCCTTGCGCACCAGCGCACCCTGGCCGGAAAAGGCCTGTGCCACCTGCTCGGCCAGGCCGTCGGAGATCGCGCCCGGGACCGCACCGGGGCCGGCGTTCGACATGTTCAGGCCGGCGTCGGCGGATCGAGTTCCATTTCCAGGCGGGAGATCTGGTCGCGCAGCAGCAGTCGCCGCTTCTTCAGCCGGCGCAGCGCCAGGTCATCCAGGGGCTGGCTGCCGGCCAGGCGGTCGATCATGTCGTCCATGTCCGCGTGTTCCATGCGAAGTTCTATCAACTGGCGCTGTATGGAGTGCAAGTTGTCATTGATTTGCGGACTTTCGCTCATGTCGGCGAGTTTATATTCGCCGCCATGAGTGCACCAGAACAGGCATTCCGGATCTCGGCGGCCACGGGCATGCACCGCGGCGACCGTGCCTACCAGCAGGACCAGGTCGAGATATTCACCCACGACCGGGTGCCGGGTTGCGCCATGGCGGTGGTGGCCGACGGCATGGGCGGCAAGACCGGCGGACGCAAGGCCGCCGATCAGGTGATGCTGACGGCGCGCCAGATCTTCGAGCGCTACGTGCCGTCCAAGGACGATGCCGCGGCCACGCTGCGTCAGGTGATCACCGAATCGCACCTGATGATCAAGCTGACCGC
>Ga0105090_10000322_pt1 | contig 22729 bp, 13 predicted proteins | sample PPLLak3March2015_FD_79110 | JGI IMG/M metagenome (GOLD analysis project Ga0105090, IMG submission 79110) | Freshwater sediment microbial communities from Prairie Pothole Lake near Jamestown, North Dakota, USA - PPLs Lake P7 Core (1) Depth... | ecosystem: Environmental > Aquatic > Freshwater >...
ATGTGACTTTCCGACGATGGTGGACGTAGCTCAGTTGGTAGAGCCCCGGGTTGTGGTCCCGGCTGTCGTGGGTTCGAGTCCCATCGTCCACCCCACCACCTTCGCGTGGGCCGTTAGCTCAGTTGGTAGAGCTGCTGACTCTTAATCAGTAGGTCGTAGGTTCGAGTCCTACACGGCCCACCATTCCCGCTCGCGACGCGCGATTCCGTCAGCGCATCTTCCCCGTGGCGATCCAGTTCTCGCGCACCGCGCGGCCGACGAGGCCGACGAACGTCGCCGCATCGACGGGGCCGCGGCTCGAGAACATCGCGCGCTCGCGCTCGGTGAGCAGTCCGCCGTTGACGCGCACGCCGTCGAAGAGTCCGCGATTCCCGAGTTCGTTGACCGCGCGGCCGTCGAGCAGGTTGAGCTTGCCGTGCGCGAGGCCCACCGTCGTCTGCAGGCCGGTCCGCGGTTCCGGCTGCTCGAGGAACGCGATGACGCGCTCGCCCTCCTGCCAGTGCGGGTAGCCGTCGGGGCTCACGGTCAGCAGCATCTGCCCGTCCGGCATCTTGCGAGGGGCGACGAGGCCGAACTGCCTGAACGTGAGTCGGGCGCCGCCGCGAATTGCGCCCTTGGGGCACTCGTCGATGCCGAGCGTGACCTCGGTGTAGGGCTCGCCCTGCGGAGTGAGACCGTCCGTGACGCGCATCACCTGCGCGACCACGATGAGCTCGGCGTCCCCGACGAGGCGCGTGAGGTTCTGCGGCGGCAGCCCGCTCGACTGCGCGGGCACCGGAGGCACCGAGGCCGACAGTACCGCGACCAGGGCACCGGCGAGCAGGACGTGTCGGGCATTTCGCAGCATGCGGAACGGCATCTTGGGCTGATTGCTTCCATGCCCGGGTGGACCCCGGTACCCGTCAGCATCCGTTGCATCAGCGTCGTTCGCCATCGGGCCATCCCTGAGATTCGGGCAATCGCCGCTCAGGTCGCCTCCGGCGGCAGCAGCCCGTGGCGGATCGCGTAACGCACGAGGCCGGGCAGGTCGTGGATGCCGAGCCGCTGCATGATCTGGGCGCGATGCGTCTCGACGGTCTTGACGCTGAGCGAGAGCCGCTCGGCGATGGCCCGCGTGCCGTGGCCCTCGGTCATCATCTGCAGGATCTGCCGCTGGCGCGGCGTCAGCATCTCGATCTCCGATTCGCCCGGGGTGACGCGGCGCGAGTACTCGTCGACCTGGTCCGCGTCGATCGCACGGCAGAGGTAGCGCCGGCCGGCGAAGATCGAATCGAGCGCGGCGGCGAGCTCGTCGAATGCCGAGTCCTTGTTGAGATAGCCAGCGGCGCCAACCGCGAACGCGCGCGCCGCATATTCGGGCGAAGCGTGCATCGACAGCATCAGGACGCGAGTGGACACGCCGAGGCGCCCGATGCGCGCGGCGACCTCGAGCCCGTTGAGCCCGGGCAGCGTGATGTCGAGCAGGATCGCGTCCGGAGGGTTGCGGCGCACCCAGTCGAGCGCATCCACGCCATCGCCCGTTTCGCCGATGACCTCGACGCCGGGCAGTGCCTGCAGCAGTGCGCGGATGCCGGCGCGCACCAGCGAATGGTCGTCGGCCAGCAGGATGCGGCGTCGAGGCGTCATGCGTTGCTCTCCATGACTGCGGGAGCATCGACCGCGGACTGCGGGTACGGCAGTCGCACCTCGATGCGGCTGCCGCCGCCCGGGCGCGAGTCGAACCGGATCGTGCCGCCAGCGTTCCTGACGCGCTCGGTCATGCCGAGCAGGCCCAGGTGCTCGCCACGTTTCATCCGCTGGCCGACGATGGCGGGATCGAACCCGACGCCGTCGTCTTCGATCAGTAGGTCGAGGGCGCCAGCCTCCACACGCAGCACGACCCGGAGCTGCTTCGCCGCGGAGTGGCGCAGCGCGTTGCTCACCGCTTCCTGGACGATGCGGAACACGGTCGTGTCGAGCGCACTGGGCGCCTCTGCCACGCCGGGGCCCGCCTCGATGCGGAATTCGAGCCCTGAGCGCTCGGCCGTGGAGCGGAGATGGTGCTCGAGCGCGGGGACGAGGCCCGCCTCGTCGAGCAGCGGCGGCCGCAGGCCGCGCGCGATGTCGCGCGCCTGGTGGATCATGCCGTCGACCATCGCGACCGACTGTGCGAGGCCGTCGGCGACGGCCGCGTCGCCAGTGCCGCGGCGGAGCATCTGCAGCGTGATCTTCGCGGCGGTCAGCGTCTGCCCGAATTCATCGTGCAGCTCGCGCGAGATGCGCACGCGCTCGTCTTCCTTGGCCGACTCGAGCCGCCCGGTCAGCTGCCGCAGACCGGCGTAGGCGTCCTCGAGCTCGCGCTGGCTCGCCCTCGCACGCTCGAGCGCGAATTCGCGCTGCTGCTCCAGGTTCTCGAGGACCGCGTTCCGCGCCTTGAGCGAACGCATGCGCACGAGGTGCAGCGCCACCGCGAGCAGCACGAGCGCGAGCCCGGCCAGCACGCGGAACGGGGTCGTCATCCAGAGTGGCGGCACCACCTCGAACGACACCGGGCGGCTGGTGCTCCATTGCCCGAAGACGTCGCGGCCGCGCACCTCGAACCGGTACTGGCCGGGATCGAGGTCGAGGAACGTGACCTGTCGACGCTGCCCGAGCGACGTCCAGGCGGCGTCGGGTTCCATGCGGTACGCGTACTCGTGCGTCGTCTCGGAGAAGTCGAGTACGGCGAATTCGAGCGCGAGTCCGTCGCCGAACCGCGTGCGGAAGCCGTCCGCCAGCGTACCCTGCGGCAGTCGCCCTGCGGTCGTGCCCGCGCCGAGCAGTTCCACGCCCGTGATGGTGACCGGCGTAGCGGGGCGTTGTGCGAGCGGAGTCCCTTTAGGGAGGCTCACGAGGCCCTCGACCGATCCGAAGTAGAGGTACGTCGCGTCAGAGGAGGACGAACCGGTATTGAAGTGCGTGACGGGCAGTCCGGATTCGGCAACGTGGTTGACGACCCGGCCGCCCGAGGGGTCCAGCCGCGCGAGCCCGTGACGCGTGCTGAGCCAGACCGACCCGTCGGCGTCCTCCTCGACGGACATGATGCCGTCGTCGAGCAGTCCGTCCGCGGCGCCCCAACGCTCGACCGTCGTTGCGGGCGCGACACCTCCGTCCTGGAGCCGATGCAGCCCGCCCCCGTCCGTCGCGACCCACAGTGCGCCGCTGTGGCCGCGACGCAGCGCCGTGACGTGGTGGTTCGAGAGCGAGGAGGCGTCCCGCCCGTCGCTCGCGAGGCGACGGCACGACCAAGGCTCGACGCGGCACACGTTGAGGCCGTCTGACCGGGTGCCCACCCAGAGCTGCCCGGCGATGCCAGGGCTCAACGCCGTCACGTAGTCACCGCTCAGTGAATCGGGCCGCGCGGGGTCGTGACGAAAGGCGCGGAATTGCCCGGCGGCGTCGCGCAGATGGAGGCCGCTGCCGCCCACACCGACCCACAACGCGCCTCCAGGCCGCGGCAGCAGTTCCGCCACGTAGCCGGTCCCGATGCCGTCGGATCGGCCGGGTTCGTAACGGTCGAGCGTGACGTTCCGGCCCGAAGCGTCGAAGCCGAATACACCCTCGGTGGTTCCGGCGTAAAGCCGGCCGTCCGGCATTCTCGCGAGGCTCATGACTCCGGAGTACGCGAGTCGGTCGTTCGCGGGGTCCGGCGTCGGCGATGCCCTGCCTGTGGTGACGTCCACTTGCTGCGGACCGCCGCCAAAGGTCCCGATCCACGGCCGGCCGGCGTCCTCGCCCCCGAGCACGGCGGTGACGTTGTTGTTGCGGAGCTCGCCGCTGCCGTCGTTCGAAAGCAGGGCAAAGGGCGGCAACTCGAGCGGTGCACGGAAGACACCCGCACCCCAGGTGCCGACGAAGACGTGGTGGTGCCCTGCGGCGATGCTGAGCAGCGGCTGGGCCGATGCGCCGTCCGGGACCTCGTCGCGCTCGAGGTCCATGCGGGTCGCGATACCGGTGAGCAGGTCCACCTCGATCACGCCGTGGCTCATGGTCGCGGCCCACAGCCGCCCCGAACCGTCCGCGCGCATCGCGGTCACGAGCGGCTGCACGCCCGCGTCGTTCGCGAGGTCGACGACCCGGGCGCTGCGCCGCGCCGCTTCGATGACGACGAGTCCGCCGCGGGTCCCGGCCCACAGGCGGCCGTCGGGCGCCTCGTACAACGCGAAGACGTCGTCGAGCGCCGAGCTGCCCGCCGCGAGCGACGACGGGCGCAGGTTCTCGAAGCGGCTGCCCGCGTCGTCCCAGCGGTCGATGCCGCCGCCCACGGACCCGATCCACAACGTGCCCGACTTGCCGTAGTGCAGTGCGTACACCCAGTCCTTCGCGATGCTGCCGCTCGAACCGGGCTCGTGGAAGAAGCGGGTGAAACGAGTGCCGTCCGGCTCGAGGCGGTTGAGGCCGCGCTGAGTGCCGACCCAGACCCGTCCGGCCGCGTCCTCGGCGACACCATAGACGCTCGGGTCGCTGAGCGAACCGTCGTCCGTGGAATCGTGACGGTAGCGCGTGAAGCGGCCGCTGCGGCGATCGAGCCTGTTGAGGCCCGCGGTGTTCGTCGAGACCCAGATGGAGCCGTCGCGTCCCTCGTAGAGAGAACGCACGTCCACGTCGCTCAACGTCGCCGGGTCACCCGGTGCCGGCCGGAACGGCGTCGCGAGATAACCGTCGTAGCGGTAGAGACCCTCGCGCGATCCGACCCAGAGCAGGCCCTCGCTGTCGAGGAGCAGCGACGGCACGACGGTCGCGGTGAGTCCGCGACCGTCGCCGACGGCGGTAAAACGCCGGGCCGCGTCGGCGACGTCGGATGCGCAGAGCGCGACGATCGCCGCGGTCGCGGGCAATGTACGGGCCGCGTGCATGCCCACATCTTAGCGGATGCCCCGCGCGGCGCCGTGTGCCGGAAGTGCAACGACGCCCGAATCTCAGGCTTTCCCCGATGGACGGGTCACGGGGTTTTCCTCACGATCCGCCGGCGCAAAAAAGACGCATGCCCGACGTGTCCGGCGATCGACATGATCGTCAGGGCAGTCACGAGCCCTGCGGGCAGGCTCCACGAGCGCGATACGGCGACGGCGGCCGACGAGGCTGGACCGGCGCCTGGAGGCGGGACGTCGGCATCGACTTCGTCCACGGGTACCACCGCGGCAGGGCACGAGCCCGGCCGGCGGTCATCAATTCGTAAGGAACAGGCGCACATGACGAACAGGTTCTCGGGCAGGCCTCGCGCAGCGACGAACTCCAGGGTCCGCCGGACCGCAATCGCAGGAGCCGCCGCCGGCGCGCTGGTCGCCGCGACGCCGGCCTTGCACGCGGCGACGCCCGAAGCGCAGGCCTCGGCGGTGCAGGCCGCCGTCAGGAGCGCACTGCGGGCGCCGCAGCGCGAGCGTTCGAGCCTGATGGGCTCCTGGGATGCACTGGGCGCACGGCTCAAGATCGATGCGGACCGGCGCAAGATCGACTTCACGAACGACGCGCCGATCACGGTCGGACCAGGCGAGACCGCGATCGCGCTGTCGAGCGCGGCCGAGAGCATCTCGGTCGTCAACACCGGGGATCTCACGGGCGGCTTCGGCATCGACGTCTACACCGGCGCGATCGACCTCGACACGGCGCTGGTCAACGACTCCGAGGTCGTCTCCTTCGATTCGGGCTTCGTCGGCCTGTACGACGACGCCGGCAGCCGGGTCTACGATGCGTACGGCTACCCCGCCTACATCGCGACCGGGCGGATCGACTCGGTCAACAGCCTGGTGATCCTGCCGCGCGACCCGGCAGAGTCGACCATCACGATCGACAACCGGGGCTCGATCGACTTCGCGGACCGCCACGCCATCCGGGCGATCAACCCGGCGGGCCAGTCCATCGACATCGCGAACACGGGCGACATCACGGCGACCGCCGACAGCGAGTTCCGTTCCGGCATCTACGCACGGACCGAGGTCTTCGAGCGCTCGTACTCGTTCGAGAAGACCGCCGAGGGCGAGCGCACCTACAACGCGTACGGCCAGGTGACCGGCGTCGTGTCGCCGGACGTGTACACGGGCGAGTACAGCGTGCTCGACATGGAGTACGACGGCGGCTCCATCGCCATCGAGAACTCCGGGAACATCGACATGGGCACGACCGCGGCGCCCCCCGTCTTCGGCGGTCCCAGCCCGTGGGCCTCGGTGGGCATCCAGGCCGTCGGCGACGGCGGCACCACGATCGTGAACAGCGGCGACATCAAGGTCGACCGCTGGAGCTCGGGCATCGACGTGCGCTCGACCGCGACGACGTCGATCAGCAATACGGGCCGCATCGACGTCGGCAACTATTCGGCCGGTATCTCGTTCTCTCCGTCCGGCCTGGGGCCGGCCGGCGATTACCGTCTCGCCGGCGACATCCAGATCGTCAACAGCGGCGAGATCCACGGCGGCGTCACGAAGGCCGAGCTCGCCCCGGGCGAGGCCGCGTTCGTGTCGGGCATCAACGTCATCAGCCTCGGTTCGAACAACGAGTACCTGGCCGCCTTCGTGCAGACGAACGAACTGTTCGCCCGCTACAACGAGATCCTCGGCGAGGACGTGTACCCGATCGTCGATCTGCCGAAAGCCCGGCTCTACGACACGACGGTGGTGAACGAAGGGCGCATCGAACTCGCGGACGGCGCGGCCGGCATCTTCATCATCCCCCGCGCAGGCGATTCGACCGCGATCAACTCCGGGACGATCATCGTGGGCGAGGGAACCTCGATCGCGCGGAACAACATCCAGAGCCCGAGCGCGGGCATCTTCCAGACGAACTTCTCGGTGCAGGGCCTCGGGCTGACCCAGAGCATCAATACCGAGACGGGCGTCATCGTCGCGGGCGACGACGGCGCCGGCATCCGCAACCTCAACATCGGTGGCACCTCGATCGCGATCAACGAGGGCTCGATCACCGTCGGCAACGGCACGGCGACGCGGATCACGAGCTACTCCGGCGAGAGCTACGACCGGCTGTTCCAGTCGAGCGGCATCACGTCCTTCAGCGTCGCGTCCTCGACCCTGGGTGCGACCGCCTACGCGGGCAACAGCGGCGAGATCGTGACCGGGGACCTCTCGTTCGGCATCGTCGTCTCCGGCCAGGGCGCGCGTCGCCTGGACCCGACGGACCCCACGGCGATCATCCTGAACGAGGGCATCGTCACCACCGGCGACAACTCGTCCGGCCTCTTCGGGCTGGGCAACAACGTCACGACGATCAACTCGGGCAGCGTCACGATCGGCGACCTCGACCTGAGCGCATTCCAGCCGCACCCGGTCTACACGGCCGACGAGTTCGCGCAGCAGGGCATCGGCATCGCTGCCTCCGGCAACGGCCTGTCCGAGGCCGTGAACTACGGCCAGATCACGACCGGCGACGGCACGGTCGGCGCCGCGGCGTGGATGAACTACGCCGGCTACGGCTATGCAGCACAGCTGCTGCAGGGCGAGGAAGGCACGATCACCACGGGCGACGACTCGATCGGTGCGCTGGTGGTGGGCAACTACGCCGCCACGCTGGTGAACGAGGGCCGGATCACCGTCGGCCGCGACTCCGTCGGCGTCGACATGACCGCGGGCAGCGTCAACCTCCTCGGCAATACGACGGCAACCGTCATCGACGGCGCGCTGTTCGCTTCCAATGCCGGCATCATCGAGACGGGCGACGATTCGGTCGGACTGCGCATGAGGGGCGTGATCCAGGACGCCCCCTACAGCGGCACGGTCCTGGTCTTCGACCCGCCGGGCTGCTCCTACTTCGAGCCGCCCTGTGACATCCGGTACGAACTCATCGAAGGCACGGCCGACATCGAAGGCGTCGCCTACCTCGCGAACAGCGGCACGATCCGCACTGGTGCCGGGTCGACGGCGGTCGAGATCACGGGCCGCGCGGACGAGACGCTCGGAGCCCAGATCTTCAACACCGGCACGATCCAGGCCGGCGCCGACGGGTCGGGCGTTGCGGTCCGCCTCAACGTCGACAACGACATCGACTCGTCTTTCGTCAACGTCGGCACCGTCGCGGGCGACCTGCTCTTCGGCGCGGGCGACGACACCTTGGTGAACACCCTGTTCGTCGACGGCTCGGGCCGCGTGACGAACACCGGCAACATCAGCCTCAGCGACTCGGTGATCGATTTCGGCGGCGGCACGAACCGCTTCGAGGTCGACCAGGGCGTCATCACGGTGACGGGCGGCGACAGCGTCGTCATCGGCGCCGACGCGTTCATGACGCAGGCGACGATCGACGCGCGCAACGGCCTCACCGGCAGCACGCTCTCGATGGGCGGCAACCTGTCGGGCAGCTTCACGTTCGCGGCCGATTTCGGCAGCACCGGCACCGACCGGCTCCTGATCGGCGGCGACGTGACCCAGGGCAGCAGCATGAGCGTCGTCCTGAACCCGACCGAGCAGCTCAAGGGCGACGTCGACTTTGCGGTCATCTCGGTCGCGGGCGACAACGGCGCCGGCGCGCCGGTGCTCGCCGGCGTCTCGGGCCAGTTCGCCGACAGCCTGGTGGACGCCTCGGCCGCAATCGACGCCGCCACCGGCGACGTGGTCGTGAGCGCGCGGTTCGGCCTGGGCCACATGGGCGTCGCCGCGGCTTCCGCGACGACGATGGCGCAGAACTGGTGGCTGCAGGCCGTCGAGACCTACGCCAAGCGCAACATGCACCGGCTGTCCGGCGCCACGGAGGAAGGCGTGTCCGTCTGGACCTCGGCGTTCCACGACGAGGGCACGATCGAGCCCGAAAACCGGCTGCAGGACACGGACTTCGACCAGAAGGTGTCGGGGCTGCAGGCAGGCGTGCAGTGGAGCGGCGAGCTCGGCGGCGGCCGTCTCGGCATCGGGCCCTCGCTGAGCTATGGCAGCGCGCGGGCGAATCCGAACGCCAATGTGAGCAGCGCCGAGGGCACCGTCGTCGCATACAGCCTCAACGCGAACTACGTGCTCGCGAACGGCCTGTACGTCGACGCGTCGTGGCAGGCGATGTTCATGGACACCGACTTCCGCACGCCCGGAACGACGTCGAACGCGACCGGCCAGTCCGATGCCGATGCCGACGGCTACAACCTCGAGGTCGGCTACTCGCACCGGCTCGCATCCGGCCTGACACTGGTTCCGCAGCTGCAGTACGGCAGCGTGGACGTCAACTTCGACAACTTCTCGTCCAGTGACGACACCTATCGCTTTACGGACGTCGGCGGCGAGGCCGCGCTGCTCCGCGCGGGCGTGTCGGTCATGAAGACGTTCGAGACGGACAACGGGTTCGTCACACCGCTCGTGGACCTGAGCTACCTCGACGCCACGGACGGGGAAAGTGAGCTGCTGTCGAACGGGGTCTCGTTCGCGAACGACACGTCGGGTTCGGGGTACCGAGCGGAGTTCGGCGTCGCCGGCCGCTACAAGGCCTGGGACATCACCGGCCGGTTCGGCGTCGCCGACATGACGGCGTCCGACTACACGCTCTCGACGAACGTCGCCGTCCGTTACCGCTGGTGAGCGAGATGAACATCCTGCGCAAGCTGCCCTATCTGGTTCCGCTCAGCCTGCTGGCGCTCGCCGTGGCCTTTCCGGCCGGCGCGCAGCAGGGCGCGGCCGCCGACGACCGTGCCCAGGCGGCGGAGGGCGAGGATTCCACGAAGGGCGCCACCGGCGACGAGGCTCTGCCCGTGGAGCTCGAGGAGATCGTCGTCACCGGCACGCTGATCCCGCAGGCCGCGAACAGCGGCATGTCCCCGGTCACGGTCATCACGAGCGAGGACATGGCCGCGCAGGGCCTCGTGTCGATCGGCGACGTCGTGAGCGCGTTCACCGAGAACAGCGGCTACGTCGAGGGCAAGTCGTCGAACCTGCTCGGGCGGTTCACGACGGGCGGCCAGGAGGTCAACATCCGTGGCCTCGGCACTGGCCGGACCCTCGTGCTCCTGAACGGCCGCCGTCTCGCGGACTACCCGCTGCCGTTCGGCGGCGAGCAGAACGGCGTCGACATCGGCGCGATCCCGGTGTCGGCGCTCGCGCGCGTCGAGCTGCTGTCGTCGGGCGCCTCGGCCATCTACGGGTCGGACGCCATCGGCGGCGTGCTCAACTTCATCACCAAGCGCGACATGGAACAGACCGAGGCGAGCGTCACCGTCGGCTCGTTCGAGGACGGCGTCGGCACGACCGTCATGGGCTCGGTGATCACCGGAAACTCGTTCGAGCGCGGCTCCTTCACGTTCGGGCTCGACGCCTTCAACTACGACCAGATCCTCGCGAGCGACGTCGACTGGCTGCAGCAGAACGCTCCCTTCGATGCGGGCATGGTGTCCATCCAGCGCAACACGCCGCCGGCCCCGATTCAGTCCGCCCTGCCACAGGAGGCCTGCGCCCCGCTCGGTTTCGAGTACGCCGGCGAGGCGTGCCAGCAGGAAGTGAGCAACACCATTTCGCTGCAGCCCGGCATCCGACAGGTGTCCGGGTACTTCGACGGCCGTTACGACCTGGCCGACAACGTCGAGCTGTTCGCGACCGCGATCCTCACGGACAACGAGTACGAGACCCGCAGCAACGTGCTGTTCTGGAACGGCGTCGTGGCGCGCGACGACTTTTCGTCGGCCATCTTCACGACGCGCGGCTTCTCGAAGCAGGAGCTCGGCTCGTCTGACGTCGATTCGAGCCAGCAGGCCTGGACGTTGACGACGGGCGTCAAGGGCGGGTTCGACGTCGGGGCCGAGCGCTGGCACTGGGACGTCGCCTACTCGTACTCCGACTACCAGACGCGCGAGTCGTCGATCAACCTGAAGGAGGAAGGGATCCGCAACTGGATCCTGGCCGGCGCCTCGAGCGTGGTGGCCGACCCGAACCAGCAGGACACGTACGTCGTCGACGCCGATTTCTACGACAACCAGCTGATCGACAACATCCTGAGGCCGGTGCAGTCGTCGGACGTGCCGGGCCTGATCGGCAAGAACCGTCTGCGCGCCGATTCGTCCTCGAATTTCCTGACGCTGACGCTCGACGGCACCCTCGGCGACCTCGGCTTCCTGTATGCGCCGCTCAAGTTCGCGCTGCGCTCGGAGATCGCCGAGCAGTCGATGGAGATCCGGCCCGACGCCCGTTCGCTCAATACCGAAGGCGAGGGCTGGTACAACATCGGCGCGATCGAGGCGGAGGGCGACCGCGACCGCAAGGCCCTCGCGCTCGAGTTCGCCGTGCCCGTGCTTGCAAAGCTCGACGCCTCGCTCGCGGCGCGGGTCGACCACTACAGTGACGCGTCGGACATCTCAGGCCAGCTCTCCGGCCAGGTGAAATTCCTCTACCGCGCGACCGACTGGCTCAAGCTGCGCGGCGGCTATTCGCAGACCTTCCGCGCCCCGGACATGTTCAACATCTACGGACAGTCCGAGGGCTTCGCGCCCGTCGCGGACTTCTCGGCGCCGGGCTGCTTCGACGGCGAGGTGTACGTCTGCGGCTTCACCACCGTCGCCACGACGCGGCGGCCCGATACCAGCCTGACCGAGGAACACGGCGACGACCTCGGCTTCGGCTTCATCTGGCAGCCGGTCACCGACTTCATGATGACGCTCGACTGGTACCGGATCGAGCTCGAGGACCTCGTGATCACCGACACCGCGTACGACACGCTGCTCCGTGAGTGGCAGTGCGACAACGGGGTGCTCGACAGCTCGTCGCAACTGTGTGCCGACGTCCGCAGCCGCATCACGCGCAACGGCTTCGGCGCCGTCGAGCGGGTGATCACGCAGCCGATCAACCAGGACAGCCTCGAGCGCGAGGGCGTCGACCTGCGCGCGACCTATACGTTCGAGTCCGAGCGGTTCGGCCTCTTCTCCTCGAGCCTGAGCTACTCGAAGGTGCTCAAGTTCGACCTGAACCGCTTCGCCGACGACGAGACGGTGAACCTCCGCTACGGCTGGGCCGGCCAGGCGACCCCGGAGAACTCGATGGCGCTCACGCTGGGGTGGGACAATCCGCTCTCGGCGGGCAAGGCGGTGGGCGCGACGATGTTCATGCAGCGCGACGACGGCATCTACAATTTCTCGCAGACGCAGTTCATGGAGCCCATGTACAGCGTGAACGTCACGGGCCGCTACCAGTTCAGCGCGCAGGGCGAGGTGGGCCTCATCCTGAACAACCTCATCTACACGTCCCCTCAGGACAACGGCGGCGGGATCTGGCCGTACTACTGGCCGCAGCTGCAGAGCGGCAGCGCGCTCGGCCGGGCCGCGTACGTCACGCTGCGCTACTCGTTCAACTGACATGAGGGGTGGTCACGCCGCGGCGCTGGTCGCAGGGCTCGCGTTCGCGCAGTTCTGGAGCGGCGCCGCGCCTGCCGCTGCCGTCGCGTCGGGCGTGGAAGCGGGCTCGCCTCTCGAGCTCACCGAGATCATCGCGCGCCCGAAGGTCGTGGACCTCAAGGTTTCGCCGGACGGCAGGCATTACGCCACGACGGCCGTGACGGACGACGGCAGGACCATCCTCCACATCCTCGACCGCCGGACGATGGCGGTCGTGCACAGCGAGGTCTACGGCGGTCCGCTCGGGGTCGGCGAGTTCGGCTGGCACGATGCCGACCACCTGCTCATCACCTCGACGTACAAGAGCGAGCTGGCGGAGGGCCGGGGCAGCGCCGGAATCTTCATCCTGAACGTGAAGACGAAGGAAATCCGCCGCGTCTGGGGAGGCGAGGGCACCTCCGACTACGGCGGGTTCGAGGGCGGCGATCTCGGCGCGCGCATCGACGACCGGCATTACTGGCTCACCGTCGGGCCGTCCGGCTCCACGTATTCCGAGTTCCCGTTCTTCTACCTCTACAAGCTCGACATCTTCACCGGGCGGGCGACGAAGGTGCTGAAGTCGCCGTCTCGAGCGGCGAGCTTCGTGTTCGACAAGGACAACCAGGTCACCCACGCGATCGGCTTGCCGCCGGACGATTTCGACACCACGGTCGTGCACCGCCGCAAGGGCGACGAGTGGGTGCTCGAGGGAACCTACAGGAACGCCGAAGGCGTGAGCGTGCCCGTGCGCTGGCACAAATGGGACACCAACCGGATCCTGTACCGCGACAACCGGGACGCGCAGACGTTCGGCTATTACTGGGTCGACGCGACGACCGGCGCGAAGGAACTCATCTATCGTGAACCGCGGGTCGACGCCGACGAAGTAGTGTTCGACGAGGATGACGTCGCGATCGCGGCCAAGCACCAGTACGACTACCCTACCTACGTTCCGCTCAAGCCGGACCATCGGCTCGTCGTCCGCCGGCAGCGGCTCGTGGCCGCGTTTCCCGGCCAGCAGGTGTCGATCGAATCGTCGACGGCAGACGGCATCGAGCACGTGCTGCGGGTCCACGGCGACCGCGAGCAGGGCCAGTTCTACCTCTGGAACGAGTACGACGGGAAGATCCGCCACCTGCTCGACCCGCGGCCGAACGTCAAGGCCGCCGACATGCCGGCCACCCAGGCGGTGCGGTTCAAGGCCCGCGACGGGATGGAACTCGTGGGTTACCTGACCGTGCCGCAGCACAAGCCGGCGAAGAACCTGCCGCTCGTCGTCCTGCCTCACGGCGGCCCGCACGGGGTGCGCGACAGCTGGGGCTACGACATGGAGGCGGCCGCGTTCGCGAATGCCGGATACGCGGTGCTCAAGATCAACTACCGCGGCTCGGGCGGCTACGGCAAGGACTTCCACTACGGGTGGTACCGCCACTGGGGCCTCGAGATGCAGGACGACCTCGAGGACGGCGTGCTCTGGGCCGCGGGTGCCGGCATCGCCGACGTCGACCGCGTGTGCATCTACGGCGCGTCGTACGGTGGATACGCGGCGCTCATGGGCGTCGTGAAGACGCCCGACCGCTACCGGTGCGCTATAGGCTACGTCGGCGTGTACGACCTCAACATCATGCACGAGTCCGGCGACATCAGCCGCTCCAAGGCGGGCCGGAAGTACCTGGACGACGCGCTGGGCACCGATCCCGCCGACCGCGCGGCGCGCTCGAGCACGCCGCACGTCGACCGCATCGAGGTGCCGGTGTTCCTGGTGCACGGCATGCAGGACGACCGTGCGCACTTCCGGCATTACGAGGAGATGCGCGAGGCGCTGAAGGCGAAGAACCACCGGTTCGAGACGCTGCTCGTGCCGCGCGCCGGCCACGGCGCGCGCGATCTCGCGAGCGTGCGCGAGGTGACCTGCCGCATGATCGACTTCCTCGACCGGCACATCGGCGACCGAGAGCCGACGGACCCGCCCGACGAGTGCCAGTTCCCCGGCTCGAAGAAGCTGCCCTACGAATACTTCGAGGGGACGTCGTGATGCGGCCTTTCGCGTCCGTGCTCATGGCCCTCGCGCTGGCCGCGCCGGTGGCCGTCCAGGCGCAGGCCGCTTTCGAGCGGCCGAAGTGCCCCGCCGCCGACACGACGCCCGGCGCCGAGAGCCGCTGCATCCGCGACGTGCGCAAGCAGTGGCAGGAGGCGAACTTCGCCGCGCTGCAGAAGACCGGCCTCGTCTTCAAGTACATGGCAAGGCCCGACGTCGAGGCGAGCCCGGCTGCGAAGGCGGTGCTCGAGCAGAAGACGGAGGGCTCCTTCACGGTCCGCTTCTCCGTGGCACCCGACGGAACCGTATACAATGCCGCCGCCGTCGACGTCACCGACGGCATGGCGCCGCTCGCGAAGCTGTGGGCGGACACCATCAGCCAGTGGACCTTCCTGAAGACCGCTGCGGCCGTGACCGACCTCGAGCACCGCCGGATCTACATGTATCCGGCGGACGACGACGGCGAGTCCACGCGGAAGGCCCCGGGCAGTTCCTTCTGAGCGCGCTCCGTCGAGGCGCTCACCACGGGTCCCCCGGAGCGGGAGGCGGACATGTCTAACGACGCTGGCGAAACGAACTCGGTGGACGCTGCTGCCGACGCCGCGCCTGCCGACGCTCAGGCTGGTACCACCAACGCCCCGAAGCCGCCCGAGCCGGTGCGGAAGTCGTGCACGCCGGGCCTTCCCGCGTGGATGAAACGGAACCGGCTGTCGATCGCCTTCACGTCCTACCAGAGCGGTCGGCTGTACCTGCTCGGCGCCGACCCGAAGGGACGGCTGTCCTTCCACGAGCGCATCTACCAGCGCGCGATGGGCATCGTCGGCAACGGGCAACGCCTCTTCATGGGCGGCCTGTATCAGATCTGGCGGTTCGAGAACATCCTGCGCCCGGGACAGACGGCCAACGAGATGTTCGACAGGTGCTACGTGCCGCGGAATGCGCAGTACACGGGCGCGATCGACATCCACGAACTCGGCATCCGCAGGGGCGGCACCGTCGTGTTCGTCAACACGAAGTACAACTGCCTGTGCGTGCCGAGCGTCTCGCACAGCTTCAAGGCGATCTGGAAGCCACCGTTCATCAGCAAGATCGTCGCCGAGGACCGCTGCCACCTGAACGGCCTCGCGATGAAGGACGGCCAGCCGAAGTACGTCACCGCCGTCTGCCGGTCGGACACGATCGACGGCTGGCGCGACCGGCGGCACGACGGCGGCGTGATCATCGACGTCGAGACCGGCGAGATCGTGTGCGAAGGGCTCTCGATGCCGCACTCGCCGCGCTGGGTCGACGGCAAGCTCTGGGTGCTGAACTCGGGCACGGGCCATCTCGGCACCGTCGATTTCGCGACCCGCCGCTTCGTCCCGCACGTGTTCTGCCCGGGGTTCCTGCGCGGGCTCGCGATCAAGAACGGCTACGCCGCGATCGGCCTCTCAAAGCCGCGCAGCCAGCGCTTCGACGGCCTCGAGCTGCAGAAGAACCTCGAGGAGAAGGACAGCGAAGCCTGGTGCGGCGTGCAGGTCGTCGACCTGCGCTCGGGATCCGTCGTCGAATGGGTCCGACTCGACGGCCCGGTGAGCGAGCTGTTCGACGTCACGTTCCTCGACGACGTCGCCTGCCCGATGGCGCTCGGCCAGCAGAGCCCCGAGAACCTGTCGCTCATCTCCGTCGAGGACGGAACGGGCGCGGGCCGCGCCGACGGCTGACGCGCGGTAGCGCAGCCTGCGGCCGACCGTCTACTGCAGGCCCGGCTGGATCGATCCCGCGGCTTCGTCGCAGGCCCGCGCGCACTGCTCGCAGGACTCCGCGCAGATCGAGCAGTGCTCGTGATGCCGCGCGTGCCGCCGGCACTCGGCCCCGCAGGTCCGGCACGCTTCGGCGCACAGCCCGAGCGCCGCCTGCAGCAGTGCCTCGTTGCTGCCCGTCCGGCGCGTGCCCAGCCGGCCCGTCATGGAGCACACGTCCGCACAGTCGAGGTTCAGGCGGATGCACTGCCGGAGCCGGTCGACCTCCTGCTCGGCGAGACAGGCGTCGGCGCAGGCGATGCACGCCTGGGCACAGTCGAAGGCCGCCTCGACGGCGCGCAGCAGCGTGTCGTTGGTGGAACCCCGTACGTCGGGGTGCGTGCGGATGATTTCCTGGTACTGCATGGGTCCGCTCCATTCGATCGGGTGTGACCAGAGTCTGCGGGTCACGGATGCCTCCGGTCTGTCGGCCGCGGGACCACATGCCCGCGGGCTCACTCCTGCATGCCGTGATAGAGCAGGCGCATGAAGAGCCGGATGCCGTCGTTGTTCTTGAGTTCCTGGTAGCGGGGCCCCGAGCGGCCGCCGATGTCACGGATGTCCGCCATGAGTTCCGGGTGGAACTGGCAGGTGAACGAGCGGCGGATCCGCCGCGTTTCCCAGTCGCGATAGTAGATTGCGGTCGCGCTCACCTCGGTCCAGTTGGACTCGTCCACCTGCGTGCGGCCGAGCAGCTCGACGGCGTAGGGCAGGGCGAGCAGCCACGCGAGCGGGCTCACGGCCAGCGCGTGCCGCATCGGCACGATGGCGTCGTGCAGCGACTTGTAGGCCCAGTTGGCGAAGAGCGCCGCTTCCTCGTTCACCTCGTCGCCGTGGAACATCGCGACCGTGAGCTCGCGCTCGTGCGCCATGAGCACGTCGATCACGCCGTCGAGCTCGTCGGCGACGAGTTCATGTGTCGCATGCAGCTCGGGTGGCACGTGCGAGCCCCTGGCGCCCGGTGCGTAGGGCAGGAGTCGCCGGGTCCCCACCTCGACGCCCTCGTTGCGAGCCACCGCGAAGCGACGGTCCTGCCATCCCCGCGCGACGACCTCGCCTGCCTTCACGATGGGCAGCGCGTTGCCGATCCCGGCGATCCGCTCGCACAGCTGCCGGAGCGCGCCCAGGGCACGGCCCGTCCGGTCCATCGGCAACCGGTCGAGAGCCAGCGTTTCCTCGACGGCGCGCCGCAGGAGCCGCACGTGCGAAGCGGCGGCGAGCTGGTGCCCGAGACAGATGAAGATCGTCGGCGCGCTGCCTGCGGAGCGGCGCAGCAACAGCTGGTCCACCAGCGACAGCAGGTCGTCGAGCGTGGCGCGGCTGCCGTCGAAGCTCCGCTCGTCGTGGACCGAGGGGTTGCCCCCCTGCACGATGGTCGCGAGACCCGCGCTCAGCACGCTCGCGAGGCGGTCCGGACGCTCGATGCCGCTGCGCCAGACCGGGTGCAGGATGGCGTCCGCATCGGCCACCTGCTGCAGCACGTAGGCGATGTTCTTCGAGGCGCGCACGGGTTCGCCGCGGGCATTGGTGCCGACGTCGGGCCACGGCTCGACGATCGCGACGCTCTGGCGGTACAGCTCGGGCGACTGGAGCAGGAAGCGCATGTGCTCCGCGCCTTCGATGACTTTCTCGAGCGGCGGCCCGAGGCCCCAGTCGAAGAGCCCCTCGCGCGCGAGCGCGTCGCGCCCGGGGAACGGCGTCGGGGACTCGCGGTCCTTGAGGAAATAGCCGATCAGCGCGTGGACCGACTGCGGGGTGGACGCGTGCTGCCCGAGGATGCCGGGCTTCGAGCGCCAGCCGAGCTGTTCGGGCGAAGGCGGCTTCATGGGATCGGGAGGTTCATCTGGCGACCCGACAAGCAACTCGCATGCCAGCCTTGCAGCGAGGCGGGTTCCCCTGTGTTGCGCCGGCAGCGATGCCGGCGCTGGTCTCGCAGCCGGGCGGCATCTGCACCACGCTGGCCGACCGGCGGCGCGCTCCTGCCCGCTATCGGTGCATGCCTGGAATCCGCGACCGTCGCGTTGACTCGGGTCCAGCGCGGCCGTCCCGTCGACTCGCGCCGGTGCCCGGGCGCGATTCCGGCTAGAATCCGCGCCGCACTCGCCGGGTGCGCCTGCGAAAGTGGCGGAACTGGTAGACGCGCTGGATTTAGGTTCCAGTGGGCAACCCCCGTGAGGGTTCGAGTCCCTCCTTTCGCACCATGCGCTCCGAACCCCTCGGACGGGCGGGGTCGTGGCAGAATATGCGGCTTTTCCGGGCGACCCCCCGGAGCGCTGACCCCGAGGATCGACCAGCATGCAGGTTTCAGTCGAGACGACCGGCGCCCTCGAGCGCCGCATGGAAATCAGTGTCCCCCGCGAGCGGATCGAGCAGGCCATCGACGAGCGCCTCAAGCGCGTGAGCCGCACGGCGAAGCTCAAGGGCTTCCGCCCCGGCAAGGTGCCGATCACCGTCGTCCGCCAGCAGTTCGGGGCGCAGGTGCGGCAGGAGGTCCTCTCGGACCTGATGCAGTCGAGCTTCGCGGAGGCGGTGACGCAGCAGAAGCTGACCCCGGCGGCCGGACCTCGCATCGAGCCGCTGTCGATCGACCCGGGCAACGACCTGCGCTACCGCGCGACGTTCGAGGTCTACCCGGAGATCGAGCTCAAGGGCGCCGACGGCATCAAGGTGACGCGTCCCAAGGTGGAGGTCACCGAGGCCGACGTCGACGCGATGGTCGAGAACCTGCGTGAGCAGCGGCCGAAGTTCGACGCCGTCGACCGCGGATGCCGCGAGGGTGACCGCGTCACGATGGACTTCGAAGGCCGCGTCGACGGCGCGCCGTTCGAAGGCAGCAAGGGCGAGGACGTGGCGGTGCTGCTCGGCAGCGGCCGCATGCTGAAGGAGTTCGAGGCCGGCATCCTCGGCATGAAGGCGGACGAGCGCCGTGAGATCGCCGTGCCGTACCCGGCCGAGTATCACAACGCCGCGCTGGCGGGCAGGACGGCGTCGTTCGACGTGCACGTCAAGCGTGTCGAGGAGAAGCGCCTGCCGGACCTCGACGACGAGTTCTGCCGCGAGTACGGCGTGCTCGAAGGCGGGATGGCCCAGCTGCGCACGGAGGTGGGCGACAACATGCGCCGCGAGCTCGGCGAGAACGTCCGGGCGCGCATGAAGCAGCAGCTGCTCGACGCGCTGCTCGCGGCGAATCCCGTCGAGGTGCCGAAGAGCCTCGTCGACGCACAGGTCCGCGAGATGCAGCTCGAGGCCGGGCGCCGCATGGGCGCCAAGGACGCCTCCCAGCTGCCGCCCGCCGACCCCTTCGTCGAGACGGCCCGCCGGCGGGTCGCCCTCGGCCTCCTGATCGGCGAGCTGATCCGCAGCCGCGGCATCCGCCTCGATCGGGCCCGCGTCGACGCCCGGCTCGCCGACCTCGCGTCGAGCTATCCGGACCCCGAGGCCATCGTGAAGGCCTACCGGCAGAACCCCGACGCGCTGCGCCAGGTGGAGAACGTCGTGCTCGAGGACCAGGTGGTCGACCTTCTGCTCGGGGAGGCGAACGTCACGGAGCAGCCGTCGACGTTCAGGGAAATCATGAATTTCGGTGCGTGAAGCACGAAGGGAAGGGGGTAGGGAGCAAGGGCACAGTACAGGGGACGGTGGACGGAGGGGGAAAGCGCTTCGCTGGAACCATCGCCGCGCTGCGTTGCTCCAACCCTTCGGATCCGTTCGTTGCACCGAACGCCGGCTCTTTCCGTAAACTATCCCCTGTCCCCTAACTCATTTCCCCACTCCCCATGCCACTGACCCAGCCCGCCGCCTTGAACCTCGTCCCCATGGTCGTCGAGCAGACGGCGCGGGGCGAGCGAGCCTACGACATCTACTCGCGCCTCCTGAAGGAGCGGGTGATCTTCGTCGTGGGTCCGGTCGAGGACTACATGGCGAACCTGATCGTGGCGCAGCTGCTGTTCCTCGAGTCGGAGAACCCCGAGAAGGACATCGCGCTCTACATCAACTCGCCGGGCGGTTCGGTGAGCGCGGGGCTCGCGATCTACGACACGATGCAGTTCATCAAGCCGCAGATCAGCACGATCTGCGTCGGGCAGGCGGCCAGCATGGGCGCGGTGCTGCTCGCGGGCGGGGAGAAGGGCAAGCGGTTCTGCCTGCCGCACTCGCGGGTCATGATCCACCAGCCGCTCGGCGGCTTCCAGGGCCAGGCGACGGACATCGAGATCCACGCGCGCGAGATCCTCGACGCTCGCGAGCGCCTGAACCGCATCCTGTCGCTCCACACGGGCCAGGGAATGGACAAGATCAAGCAGGACACCGACCGCGACAACTTCATGACCGGCGAGCAGGCCGTCGCGTACGGCCTCGTGGACGCGGTGCTCCAGCGGCGCGGCCTCAGCGGATTGGCCGACAAGGTATGACGGCTTTCGGCGATAAGTTACTGTCGTAACAGGCTTTTTTGCGCGCCCACCGGGGGCGTGGTATAAGCCGGATCAGGCCGCGACGGGCGGCCGCAAAGGCCCTCACGGGCGGCAGGCAAGGCACGCATGGCGGACGACTCTCGCGGCAAGCACGATGACGGCAAGCTCCTCTACTGCTCCTTCTGCGGGAAGAGCCAGCACGAGGTCCGCAAGCTCATCGCGGGTCCTTCGGTGTTCGTCTGCGACGAGTGCGTGGAACTCTGCAACGACATCATCCGCGAGGAACTCGAGGAGAAGGCCGAAAAGTCTCGTGAGAAGCTCCCGAAGCCCCACGAGATCAAGCGCGTGCTCGACGAGTACGTCATCGGCCAGGACCGGGCGAAGAAGGTCCTCTCGGTAGCGGTCTACAACCACTACAAGCGGCTGCAGACCAAGGGCGGCGAGGGCAAGCGCGACGAAGTCGAGCTCGCCAAGAGCAACATCCTGCTGATCGGCCCGACGGGCAGCGGCAAGACGCTGCTCGCCGAGACGCTCGCCCGCCTGCTCAACGTCCCGTTCACGATCGCGGACGCGACCACGCTCACCGAGGCGGGCTACGTCGGCGAGGACGTCGAGAACATCATCCAGAAGCTGCTCCAGAAGTGCGACTACGACGTCGAGAAGGCGCAGACGGGCATCGTGTACATCGACGAGATCGACAAGATCTCGCGCAAGTCCGACAACCCGTCGATCACGCGCGACGTCTCGGGCGAGGGCGTGCAGCAGGCGCTCCTCAAGCTCATCGAGGGCACGATCGCCTCCGTGCCGCCGCAGGGCGGCCGCAAGCACCCGCAGCAGGAGTTCCTGCAGGTCGACACCGGCAACATCCTCTTCATCTGCGGCGGCGCCTTCTCGGGTCTCGAGAAGATCATCATGAACCGCACGCAGAAGAGCGGGATCGGCTTCGTCGCCGACGTCCGCGAGCAGAGCGCGCGCCCGCACGGCGTCGACCTCTTCCACGACGTGGAGCCCGAGGACCTCATCAAGTACGGCCTGATCCCGGAGTTCGTCGGCCGCCTGCCGGTCGTCGCCACGCTCGACGAGCTCGACGAGGCGGCGCTGATGCAGATCCTCACCGAGCCCAAGAACGCGCTCACGAAGCAGTACCGCAAGCTCTTCGACATGGAAGGCGTCGAAATCGAGTTCCGCGAGGAGTCGCTGCGCGCCGTCTCGCGCAAGGCGATGCAGCGCAAGACCGGGGCGCGAGGCCTGCGCACCATCCTCGAGAACGTGCTGCTCGACATCATGTACGACCTGCCGGGCATGCGTAACGTGCAGAAGGTCGTCATCGACGAGGACGTGATCCTCGGCGAGAGCAAGCCGTACCTGGTGTACGGCGTGGAGGAGGCCCGGCTCGCCGCGGTCGAGGAGCGCCGTACCGGCTCCGATAACTGACTGCAGCGGAAAATTGCCGCCTCCGCCTCGCCGGAATCGGTGTTTGCCCGCTTGAATCCCCGCCGGTCATCGCCAAAGATGACCGGATCCGACGGACGGACGCGCGAGCCATCCCCGGCCGCGCGCCGATCCCCTGGCATCCGTCGCCGGAGACACCTTCCTTGAGCACCCCCGAATCCGCGCCCCGTCCCGTTGCCACCACCGACGCGCTGCCGGTGCTGCCGCTGCGCGACGTGGTCGTCTATCCGCACATGGTCATCCCGCTGTTCGTCGGCCGCGAGCGCTCGATCCTCGCGCTCGAGCAGGCGATGAAGGTCAACAAGCAGATCCTGCTGCTCGCGCAGAAGCAGGCCGACGTCGACGATCCCGGCGCCAAGGATCTCTACGACGTCGGCACGATCGCCACCATCCTGCAGCTGCTCAAGCTGCCGGACGGCACCGTCAAGGTGCTGGTCGAGGGCGTCGAGCGCGCCCGCGTCGAGCAGCTCGTCACGGGTGAATTCTTCGCCGCCACGGCCGGCCCGCTCGGCGAGGGCGAGGCGTTCGACGAGCGCGAGATGGACGTCCTCGTCCGCTCGGTCGTCTCGCAGTTCGAGCAGTACGTGAAGCTGAACCGCAAGGTGCCGCCGGAGATCCTCACCTCCCTCGCGGGCATCGAGCAGCCCGGCCGGCTCGCCGACACGGTCGCCGCGCACATGTCGCTCAAGCTCGACGCCAAGCAGAAGATCCTCGAGATCCAGGACGTGCGCAGTCGCCTCGAGCACATCCTCGC
>Ga0105090_10000324_pt1 | contig 22703 bp, 14 predicted proteins | sample PPLLak3March2015_FD_79110 | JGI IMG/M metagenome (GOLD analysis project Ga0105090, IMG submission 79110) | Freshwater sediment microbial communities from Prairie Pothole Lake near Jamestown, North Dakota, USA - PPLs Lake P7 Core (1) Depth... | ecosystem: Environmental > Aquatic > Freshwater >...
AGCAAATATTACAAAGTTCAACCATCGATTCCATCATGACTCCTCAAATCCCATCGCTTGACCCAACCCAGGGATTGTTTTGGTACAAATTATATTTGGGAGGAAGATGGCTCTGGGGTCATGAAGGATCAAATCTTGGAGCCATGACGTACATGGGGTTTTACCCGGATGAGAATACCGGTGTAATTGTTTTTTCAAATACGGCCGACTATATTGGCTACCAAATTGTTGATTTACTGTTCGATTATGCTTCCGACTCCATCCCATGTTCCTGCCTGCCCGAAGGCATCACCTTTAATACCCAGGAACAGATTGATAATTTCCAAACCAATTATCCGGGATGTACAGAGATTGAGGGGGATGTTTATATTGGTGATTGGATGTGGGGGAGCAGTATTACCAACCTAAATGGTTTAAGTGTTTTGACTTCTGTCGGTGGTGGTTTATATATTGGCAGTAATCCATACTTGACCAGCCTGATAGGTCTGGACAATTTGAATACTATCGGGGGTGATCTCTGGATTTATTGGAACCATGCCATGACCAGCCTGACGGGGCTGGATAATTTGAATTCCATCGGGGGTATTCTTGGCATTGATGACAACGATGCCCTGACTAACCTGATAGGACTTAATAATGTGAGTTCCATCGGGGGTGATCTTAGAATTACTAATCACAATGCCCTGGCCAGCCTGACGGGATTGGATAACATACAAGAAAATTCAATAGATTCGCTTTACATTTCTGCTAATCCTAACCTTTCAGATTGTGACGTTCTAAGCATTTGCGCTTACTTGAACAGTCCAAACGGAACCATTTCTATCCATGACAATGCCCCCGGCTGCAACAGTCAAGAAGAAGTAGAGGCAGCCTGCCTTACAATTGTAGAGGAAATTAAAACCGAAAATGGCATTACAATAATTCCCAATCCTTCAAATGATAAAATCACCATTTCATCATCTGCAATTACCCGCATTACCCTTCTTTCAATCTTTAATGCCAGCGGGGAAAAAGTAATGGAGAGGCAGCTAACCGATACCGAAACCCAGCTCGACATCAGCGCATTGCCGCGGGGAGTGTATATTGTGAGGGTGCGGAATGAAATGATGGTGGATGTAGCAAAGATGATTAAGGAATAAAATCTTAAACACATTATAAACAATTCAAAAATTAACATTATGAAAAAAAATCTAATTATTTCAGCAATTCTCCTCTGCACCGTTTGGATATCTTACGGGCAGTGGACGTACGATTATTTATCGGAACCTAAAAACGCAATGGCTTATGGTGTTATGGGCGATAGCCTGATTCTTGCAGGAGGAGATGGGGCCGCTGGTCCATTGAGCGATGTTGAGGTGTATCACCCAGCCTCCGGGCAGAATTATGTTATTGAAAACCAATTATCAATCGCCCGTAGTAGTGTAGCTGGCGTGGTAGGTGGTGGAAAATTCTTTTGCGCAGGTGGAGCGATAGGGATGGAAGATCCTCTATCAATCGTTGATGTTTTTGATGCACAGACACAGCAGTGGACTGTTGAACAACTTTCTCAGGGAAGGTTTATGATTTCTGCGCTTAGCACATGTAATAAGGTCTTTTTCATTGGCGGATTTGTTGATTTTGATCTGAATGGAACTGATGTTATAGATATATATGATTTGGAATCCCAGACCTGGTCAACACTGACCCTGCCTGAATCGAGAGGAGCTATAGCAGCGGCGGTACTGGACGATCTTGTCATTATTGCTGGGGGTTCCAATTACACTACATTTTCAGACCGGGTGGACATATATAACTGTACTACAAATTCGTGGGAAACAGCCGAATTATCAGTACCAAGAGCATTTGCTACAGCGGTTTGTGTTGGAAATAAAGTGCTTATTGCCGGCGGAATTACAGCTATCGGCGTACCCAGTGATGTAGTCGATATATACGATGTTTCAACCGGTGAGTGGTCAATTGCAAGCCTATTTACACCAAGGTCAATGGCAAAAGCAGCAGCAGTTGGTGGTAAAGCATATTTTGCCGGAGGGGCCACTTTCGATTGGGGCTGGACCGACTATTCCAATGTCATCGATGTTTATGACCCAGCGACCGGTGCATGGAAAGTCGATTTTATGGCAGAACCAAAAGTTGTTGCGTCAATTACGGGTTTTGGTGACTCTTTAATTATCGCAGGCGGAGAAAGAGAAGATGGAATGACAGACCTGGTTGAAATCTATCGCCACCCAACTCTTATTCATGTTCCGGGCGATTACGCTACTATCCAGGAAGCCATTAATGAAGCTTCGTACAATGACACAGTGCTCGTTGCCGATGACACGTATTACGAAAATATAAATTTTATAGGCAAACCCATACTCGTTGCGAGTGAATATATCCTGGAAGGCGACACCAACCATATCAACAATACCACCATTAATGGCAGCCAGCCGGTGAATCCTGATAAAAGCTCGGTGATTACATTCGAAACCGGAGAGGACACTACTTCGGTTGTCTGTGGCTTTACCATAACCCAGGGCAATGGAACCATTATACCCGGCACCAATTACAGGGCTGGAGGAGGTATTTTTGTTCAAGGTTCAGGTTGCAAGCTGGAAAACAATTACATCGAATACAACCAGATGGTTGGTGATAACTACACGTTAGGCGGAGGTATTTGTGTGGGAGGACCGGTTGAACCTCTTCCATGGATTGTACTCCGAAATAACCGCATCAATCACAACACTGCCATAAGCAACAATGATCAGGGCTCGGGCGGTGGTATGGAGATTTATTATCCTCTGATTATGGAAAATAACCATATCTCATACAACCTTGCTCAAGGGATCAACTTTGCCATTGGTGGAGGAGCTCGATTGTGCACCGCATTTGGTCCGGTAGAACTGAATGTAAGGAACAACCAAATCACCAATAATTCTGCTGAATCAACCGGGCTGAATACAATACTCGTGATCAGCGGCGGAATAACCTTAAACGGAGATGTTTCGGGATATTTCTCGCATAACACTGTTTCAAATAATTTTAACCTCACCGATGGAGCAAGTTATGGACCAGGGCTTCTGATTGATGAAGTTATTAACGGTAACCTTTTGGTGGAGAATAATTTTCTTATTGACAATGATTTCTCCGGTGGAACTTGCATTGGAGGCGGACTAAGTATTTACCATTCTAAGGGAGTTTTCCAGAATAATGTAATTATCGGGAATTCGGCTTCTTATGGAGGAGGAATAGGTATTGAGGACAATCCGGATTTTATGGTAAGACTTTTAAATAACACAGTTTCAGGAAACAATGCATCTGTTGGCACAGGATTGTGGGGGTCATCAGCTCAGGCAGTGGTAATAAACACAATAATACACGGCAATACCCCGCCTGGTGGCGATAACATTTGGGTTGAAAACAGCAATATTGAAGTGCGTTATTCGGATGTTGAGTGCTTTGATGGCGCTATATTTCCGGGTGAGGGAAATGTCAATTGCGAACCGATGTTCCTGCCCGATGACTACCATCTTGATGTAGCATGTCAACTGGTGAACTCAGGGATAGACAGCATTGAAATTAATGGTATTTGGTATACGTGTCCTGCTTACGACATTGACGGGGATGTAAGGCCTTATGCTAGTACCCAGCCTGAGATCGGAGCCGATGAAGTCGACTTTGCCACTTCAATAGGTTTTGTGTCAGTCGAAAGACTAACTGCACATGTTTATCCTAATCCCGCAGATCAAATGGTGACGGTTTCTGTCAAAAACGGAACGATTATCAAAGAAGTAAGCATCTATAACCAGGTAGGGCAAAATGTTTACAGGGGAATACCGGAAGATAATACGCTCGATGTCTCAAGACTTCAGCCGGGGGTTTACCTTATAGAGGTAATTACCGATCAATCCGAGTTCAGGGAAAAATTAATCATTGAATAATGGAAACCATAAAACCACCCGTCATTGCGATCCCGCCTTTTCGGCGGGAGAAGCAATCCACCAAATAGAAACACTACTCTAAAAGTTACAGATTGCTTCGCCCCGCCGAGGCGGGTCTCGCAATGACGGTAAAAAATTAAAACAATGAAAACACTTACAAAAATTTCAATAGTCGTTTTGGCCATAATAACCATTGGACTGAATGTTCAAGGTCAGAATGAGCCATCTAAAACCAAATTTGAACAAACAAACATTCTTAAACCTGGCGATACGAAATCGCTGACGTCTGAATGTGTGCAGGGAGTGATCACCGTGAAGCTTAAAAAAGGTGCCGGTGAATGCGGAAAACAAGCTGGAACAGTTCATTTCGGAGTTCAATCATTGGATGAAAAGGTTCTTGACTATAAGGTGTTCCAGTTGGAAAAACGCTTCCGATATAATCCGGCTAAGCTAAGAGCAGATTTACCAGATTTGTCGCGCATTTATAAAATTTCATTTCCTGAAAGCTTTTCAGTGAGCGAGGTAGCCGAGGCATTCTCATCCGATCCGAATGTGGAATATGCCGAACCCATTCCGGTGTATCATACAGCAGATGTACCCAATGATGCCATGTACAGCCAGTTGCAGCACTTGCCACAGATTCATGCGCCTGAGGCATGGGACATTCACAAAGGTGAAAATGGGACGGTGGAAATTGTGATTGCCATTAACGATACAGGTGTTGACTGGGATCATGAAGATTTACAAAGCAATATCTGGCAAAACATTGATGAGGATGCCGATAATGATGGTCATACCATGGAGTATAATGGAACACAATGGGTGCTCGATCCCGGCGATTTAAACGGAGTAGATGATGATGAAAATGGTTTTACGGATGATTTGTTTGGTTGGAATTTTATTACAAACAACAACGATCCCAATCCTATTCCCGGCAATCCTGAAAATGGTCACGGAACGCACTGTGCGGGCTTAGCTGCCGGGGCTACCAATAATAATGCAGGGATAGCAAGTATCAGTTGGAACCTGAATATTATGTCCCTTTGTGTTGGTCAGAACAGTGGCATTGATTATGGTTGGGATGGCATCATTTACGCTGCCGAAAACGGAGCGGATATTATTTCCAATAGCTGGGGGGGACCCAATTTCTACAACGCAGGTCAGGAAGCAGTTTCGTATGCTGCCGGATTGGGCAGTATTGTCCTGGCTGCAGCCCATAATTATGACAACACAACTTTAATCTACCCGGCAAGTTATCAGGAGGTCATTTCTGTTGCTGCTGTAAATGTGGACGATACGAAAACTGATTATTCAAATTACAACCTTGCGGTTGATATTTCTGCACCGGGTGGTGGTACAGAAGGGGGGATTTGGAGTACCGTTCCCGGAAACAGCTACGAGCCCTGGAACGGAACCTCGATGGCAACGCCATTGGTTGCCGGATGCCTGGGCTTGCTTAAATCGTATCGTCCCGACTGGCCGAACGATCAGCTCATCACCCAGGTGCTTGGGACAGCCGACAATATTGATTCACTCAACCCGGGTTATATCAACATGTTGGGAACAGGCAGGGTAAATGCTTACCGGATGCTTTTGGAAGAGAATGTATTGCCTTTCCTGAAACTGGAGTTCCTTTCAGTTTCTCCCGATGATGCTAACGGAAACGGTATCAACGAGCAGGGTGAAAACGTAATCCTGAATTTCAGTCTGCGAAATTACGCCCAGGGACTGGGCGCTGAAAATGTGGTCGTCTCCATTTCGTCAGATGATCCTGATATTTCCATCATCAATGGATCGTGCAACGAATATATACCATCTGATTCAATTTTCAGCATTGAGGATCAATTGCAGATACTGGTTGGCGCAAATGCAAGCTCTCATCTTGCTGACCTGACACTTCATTTTGAAAGTGATGGTCCAATCCACATGGGTCAGGATATGATTTTTAATGTGCTGATTGCTCCTTCGGGGATATTTGTTTTTGAAGGTGAAGAAAACGGGCAGGATTACAGCGGCACCTTAATAACCGGCTTTCTTGATCATCTTGGTTATGATTATGCCTATGCCAATAGCTATCCTTCATTGTTGGGTTTTGAAACCGTATTCCTGTCTCATGGCAATTTTGGTGAAAACATGGATAAGGGCAGAGAATTTACCTATAGCAATGCATTAGCGGTAAAAGAATATTTGGAAAGCGGAGGTAACCTGTATGTTGAGATGGGTGGTATGTTTTATAAAATGACCTATTCCCAATATCCGAATATTCCTGCTATGAAGCTATTGTTTGGAGTAAATACCGCCATGCTATACAATAATGAAAATCCGATCGATACGCTTTTGGGAGTTGAAAGTGCACCTACTGATGGAATGTTGTTTGTCGGATCTGATCAGAAATACAACTGGCATATTGACAAACTGACGCCTAAACCGGGAGCTCTTATACCTTTTATTGAACATGATTACGGCAATGTTGCAATTATGTATAACGGTTCCTCTACTTATGGCCAAAAAACATTTTATATGGGATATTCTTTAGCCGAACTCTTCGACAGGGATGCGATAAGTTCAAGGTACAACGTGCTGCTGAAAACCATGGAGTTTTTCGGTTACAATCAGGCGGGGTACATTCTTTCGAACTTTCTGACTGATAAAACAGCCGGCGGCTTGCCCCTTGAGGTTCACTTTACCGATATTTCAATCAGTGATCCTGCATACCCCATCACCTCATGGCAATGGGATTTTGATAGCGATGGTACGATTGATTCAGACGTGCAGCACCCGGTTTGGATATATGATGAGGGGGGTGAATTCGATGTAACACTGATCACTTCCAATGGAATACAATCAGATACCCTGGTTATGGAAGGCCTTATAACTGCCAATACCGGTTATTTAGTTTATGAGGGTGTTGAGAATGGTACTGACTACAGCGGTATTTTCATCCGGGATTATCTTCAGGAGAATGCATATCCCTATTCAGTGACCTATCGAAATACCTTTCCTCAGAGTCTCGACGGATTTACGGCTGCATTCCTTTCATTCGGCAATGTTGAATCGGGTGGTACTTTATTTAATGATCAGATGGCTGATATCGTCAAAGAATATCTTGAAAGTGGCGGATATGTTTACCTTGAAGGTGGCAATGCTTTGGGTAACGACCAGGTTGCCAATACCCCATTGCTTAATTTGCTTGGGCTTATAGCTGCTTCAGAAGGAACAGGGATTAATCCCATCAGCAGCCTGGAAGGAAAACCAACCGCCATCACCCATGATTTGGTATTTATCGGCAACAGCCAGGTTTCCAATGCATCCATTGATAAGTATGCACCGTCATCCAATGGCAAGGCTGCATTTACTGAAAATGGTTACGGTACAGTGGCCGCTCAGCAGAGCATTTCCAATGGCCGGAGGACTTTCTGTTTTTCGTATTCGCTATCCGATCTGACTGATGGTGAATATCCCAATATCCGTGAAGAACTCCTGCACCGGATCATGAACTTTTTCGATATATATACGGCTGATCCTGAAATGAAGGAATTTAGATATGACAGGTTATTGATCTATCCCAATCCCGCAAAAGATAAAATTACCGTTTCATCACACGCAATAACTGGCAATACCCAATTTTCAATATTTAATGTCAGCGGAGAAAAAGTATTAGAAAGACAGCTAAAAAATACTGAAACCCAAATAGATATCCGCACCTTGCCACGGGGGGTTTATTTCGTAAGGCTGCAAAATGAAAAGATGGTGGAGGTGGGGAAGATAATTAAACAATAAAATAGTTCAGTGTTCTGAGTTTCGTGTTTTGTGTTGGAACTCTAAACCCAGAACCCTGAACTCAGAACATAATAAAACGGAGGTTAAAATGAAAAAAACAGCAAATTTTAATGGATGGTCAGACAGGGAAGAAATTCTGACACCGCCGCTGAAAACTTCCTCTGGCAGGAAAGGCTCATTTTATAGTCAGCCTGAATGGAAAAGAAGGGTTATTTTTTTCTTCTGGTTACCGATACTCATTCTTTTTTGCACCGGATGCATTTCACTTTATTATGCCCCCAATTCACAGAATGTACCCATGTTCAAAGAAAAAAATGAAACGGAGGCATCCCTTGCTTTTCAGATTGGCACCTTAACCGTTGGGTGCGATGTGGATATGGCGTATTCATTTACGAATCATTTTGGAATGATAGTCAATTACAATCATTGGGGCGCCAAAAAGCGAAGCCTGTTACCTAACTCCGATATAGAGTATGAGATATCCGGCAAGAATGACCTGATTGAAGTGGGAGCAGGCTTTTATTTACCTTTTCAGGGTAAGTTCGTTTTCGAAACTTATGGAGGAGTGGGCTGGGGAGGCGTGAAAAACGAATACGAATCAAATCTGGAGTCAAAATTAAATTACAACCGGTATTTTATTCAACCCTCATGTGGTTATTACAACAAAAAAGTCAATCTTATTTTTTCCCTCAGGTTTAGCGGAATCGATTACAACCGGATTAAGTATGATCCCGGTATTGACGAGAGTGACAAATATGATTTGGAATATATAATAGATTATCCTCTTTCCTTTTACATTGAACCAGCTATCACTTTCAGGGTTGGGAGTGAGAAGTTCAAATGGCAGGTTCAGATTGTTTATTCGGATAACCTGAATACTCCCGAATTGGTTTATGAGCCGTTATGTATTACTACAGGGCTGATTGTTTTGTTCCCAAATAAAAAAGGCCAGGCTGATAAACCAATTAATTGAAGATGAATATATGTGATTACAACTCAGTTCTGATAAGAATAGGAAAGAAAAAATAAAGAATTTATTAATGAATAACGGATATGAACCATAAAGTCAAACATTCTAAATTATTTAATCGGGAGATGCAGACCTATCCGCAATTTCGTGTTATGAGGTTATCAAAAATAAACCGAGAGAAATATTTTGAGATAAATCCATCAAACGTCTTTCCTGCGTGAAAGCCTGCCGCAAAGGCAGGCTGGCAGCAAAGTGAAACCAGAATTCTGGATTCCTGGCTTTGCGCCAAATCCAATCGTTACCCCACTTTAAGTAGTTACGAAATTTTGTTGGAGATGCTTGAAGATGGGATAAGCAATTGGCAAAATATCACTATTTAAGTAACATTACTTTACAATTCTGATTTTATTAATAAAACTTAAAAATTAAATTATCATGAAAAAGGTATCATTCACACTGTGTTTAATTACAATGACAAGCATTCTAGTACATGCTCAATTGCAGTTCGGTCCGAAATTAGGTCTAAACCTTGCAAACTGTGCTTTCAACTTTAAAGAAAGTGACTGGGAACCCGAAACAAAAATGCGTCTTGCATTTGCTTTTGGCGGCGTTATAGATTATGGGTTCAGTGATGCATTTAGTCTTCAATCGGGTTTAATGTTTTCAAGTAAAGGATTTAGTTATGACTTGGATGAAATTTCAAATGATTATGAAACTAATTACGATGGCTATGAGAGGTTTATCTTAAATTACCTTGAACTTCCAATACATGCTGTTTATAAGATTAAAGGATTTCAAATTTTTGCTGGTCCCTATTTAGGTTTTGGTATAGGTGGTAAATATAAATGGGACTATACATACACTGATATATTTGGTGAGAAGCAAAGTGAAAAGGGAGATACGAAGCTCAAGCCAAAAATGGGTGAAGTGAAAGAGGGCGATTTAGATGATGATGAAGGCGCATACAGTGGTTTGGACTATGGTATAGACTTTGGTCTGGGTTATCAAATCAAATCAATTCTAATCAATGCAGGATATTCTTTAGGATTGGGAAATATTAATCCAAAATCTGAGGATTCATCAAAGGATGACCGTAAAGATTATAAATTTTCAAATCGTGTGATTAGTATTTCTGTCAGCTATCTCTTTGGAAAAAAGGAAAAAGAATAAGCCGGCTTTGAAAAGAAATTTATTTTCAGTTGTTCCGGGTTAAAAGAACAATTGAAAATGAATAATTAGGCCTCAAAGACAGCAATAAAATTGAGGTGTTGAAGCCGGAGTTAAACCAGCGAAGTCGGTTGACTAAACTAAGAAGAGTTATTTAAGGGAAAACAGAAAATGGGTAATCTTAACTACCCGTGAGCTTTGGTAAAATAGCAGATGGCTAGGATGTACTCATTCAACCTCTTCTATTCATGCGTTGAAGGAATGGCATTGGATTACGGAAGGACTTCAAATTTTTTCTCTCCAATCAGGTCATTGAGAAGGTATATCCTAAAGATGTATTTTCCCGGTTTTCGGTTGTCGGGTGAGATCGAAATAGAGCTGTTAATAGTTGACGAAGAATCGCCGGGATTAAGATCAATCTGCTTTTTATAAACAGACTTGCCGTTCGGTCCGATCCAGTCAACGCGGAAACTCATGGTCTGATCTTCAGAAATGCTTTGTTTTTCGATATCAACAAGAGCACGAACCTTCTCTTTTTCCGCGATTGTGAAAACGGTACCCACTCCCATTCTTTCCCCTGTTTTCTTATCAATATTTTTGCAAAGCTCAATTTTAGCTTTTATTCCTTTAGCATTATTTACAGTGACAATGGGTTCCTTTCGAAGTTCAAATTTCTTCTCCGCAATCAGATCATCGAAAAAACAGAGTCGCAAAATGTATTTCCCTGGCTGCTTCTCATTTGGTGAGATCGGGACGGCGCTACTTACTGTGGAGGATGAATCGTCGGGTGTCAGGTCAACCTCTTTTCTGAAGAAGGACTTGCCACTCTCATCCATCCAGTCGAAGGAGAACTTCAGTTCACGGTCGCCGAAAACATCAAGGTTCTTTAAGTCTGCAATAGCACGAACCTTCCCGTTTTCCTTGATTATAAAAACGGAGTCAACTCCAATTGGGGCGCCTGTCTCCTTATCAATGGTTCTGCACAGGGTAATTTTATTTAAGATATTCTCTACGTCGGAAGATGTATATTGGTATTCCGGTCTGAGTTTGAATTTTTTCTCTGCAATCAGTTCTCTGAAAAGGTAAACCCGGAAATTGTATTCTCCCGGTTGTCTTTTTTCCGGTGAGATCGATAAGGAACTAATTAATGTAAAGGAAGAATCATCAGGGGAAAGATCAATTCGTTTAAGGAAAACAGAATTTCCGTTTTCGTTGATCCAGTCTAAGTGGAACATCAATTCGCGGTCGCTGGTTTTGAAAATATTCTCAAGATCAACTATTGCCCGGACATTTTCATTTTCCCTGATGGTGAATAACGTTCCTACGCCAATTCGTTTACCTGTTTTCTTACTTATATTTCGGCAAAGGGTGATCTTTGCAGAGATGTCATCAGCAATCTTTGCGGGATATGTAATTGTTGAATCGGCAAGAGCAGCAGGAAGTTCACTGCGACTTGAACAACCGGGGTTTAACAGAAGCAGCGCAGGTACCAGGAAAATTGTTATTGTAAATAGTTTCATCATTTTCATTCCAATTCCTCTCCTACCTCAAATCATTTGGATGAAATAATTTTTATTTCGCCTTTTTACCCCATAAAACCATTTGCACAGTGGAAGCATTACCAGCAGCATCACAGCCAATCCGATGAGCGAAGCGAAAACCTCACCTTCGCGGTAAAACAGTCCCAACCGTTTTACAAATACCCCCATAATTGCAATGTGCATAAAGTAAAAAAACAGTGCCACCTTACCCGGGATACTAAAAACCTCCAAAAGTTTCGGAGCCACTTTTCCAATGGCAATGAATGCGCAAACACCCAGGACTACCCATCCAAAGAACCAAAGGCTGTGGTAAAGACTGGGTGGGTACTTCTGGTCGAAGAAAAAAGAATAAGATCCGAAGCCGGAAAAGGGGAAAATGTTCCCATATCCACGTTCCATCCTTACAATTATCGAAATGAAAATGGCAACTGCACCAATTCCGAAACTCATGTAAATTCGTTTTTTATCTGTCTTCCAGCCGACGAGCCATCCTGTTGCCATCACCGATCCTAAAGTTGCCAAGGCAAACCAGGGTAATACAGGGTATTTGTTGAATTCACCCGCGTCGATAAATGTTTGCATCAGCACCCGGGACCAGGTGACCTCCGGATCGTAAGGAATCCTGAGCAGAATAGGATGGATTGCTAAGATAGCAATCCCAATGAATAGTCGCAACAGCCAATGCCATTTTACGATCAGCGTAAGCAGAATAATGGAAATGCCAATGCAGGCAATAATGCCAAGATGGTTGGGTTTAAATTCACTGAAGCCACCCCAGGATGAGTTTACCCATGTAATCTGGGCAATAATCAGAAAAAGTCCTCTCTGGATCAAATGCCACCGAACAGTCCAGGCCGGAGTCCCCTTTTTAGTCTTCTGCTGAAATGACCACCAAACCATAGCACCGGCCATCATCAAAAAACCAGGGGCGCAAAGGTAGGGTACATATCGCAGTGCGAATTGGCCCCAGGTGTTGAAAAGCGGATCAAGCGGATCGATTTGTTCCCAAATGGAATTGAAGTAGTAAGAAGTATGATCAACAAGCATTAGGATGATAATCAAACCACGAAACTGATCGATAAATGGAAAGCGTTGTTTTTCTTCCGCTGCTTCGCTCATGGCTATTAATCAGGAATAGAAATGATAATTATTCCTTCAATATCATCGGCCAAATAAATATAATTTTCATCCAGGTCCAGCCCAAGTGCATATTCAGTTTCAACTGTGCCAACCAGAGTGGGATTGGCTATATTGGTTACGTTGATTATTTGAAGACCTGACAACTCAGTTGTCATGAATACAAGATTATCTTTATATTCCAGGTCTTTGGCATATCCGCTTCCATCATAACTTCCGGCAATAAAAATGTTGGCTGTATCAGAATAATCGATAATCTGAAGGCCTGCAGTACCGCAGGCTAAAAATGCAATAGAATCATTTTTCCTTATTTTAATTGCCTCTGCATAACCAGGAGTGTCGCACCATCCAACATGGGGGTATATGCCATATCCTTGCTCAAAATCAGAAATGTTATACATGGACATCCCCATTTCGCCACAGGCAGCCAATAGAAGAGTAGTATCGTTGATGGCTAAACCATTGGCATATCCTGAAACTGAAAATCCTCCCCTGATATCAGGCGTTGTGGGATCACTAATCTCGGCAATACCAACGCCCTTTTCGGTTATAGCTACAAGCAAATAATCACCGTGCAAGGCAAAGCTTGTGGCAGGTTTAATACCCACATTTGTGGCTGTCACCTCGGGGAATAACGGATCGCTGATATTAACTACATTGAGTCCAAATCCGCCGGCTGCCAGATACACCACACTATCCTTCATAGCTATACTGGTATTATAACCGCGAACGTCATCAGACGTTACAGAAACTATTTCCGGATTTACCGGATCGGCAACATTCAGTATCAATAATCCTCCTTCACCCTGAGCGATATAGAGCAAGTTGTCTTTTTTCAACACATCCTGGGCATACCCGGAAGTAACAAACTTATTAACTATTTTATAACCACCTGAAATATCGGGTGGTATCAGTGATTCGGGATCATTCGGTTTTCCGCAGCTAAACAAAAATATCAAGCCAAAAAGCCACAACTTAAAATTTTTAATCATTTTCATTTTCTATACATTTTTAATCTTAAAATTTCGAACTATTGAATCATAATAATTGAACCGGTATATATCAGAATTTCAAACTATATGTTACTTCAAGTCCAATCTGCCCCTGCTTGTAATCTTTTTCATTGGAAAGATACTGATCATTGAAGGAAGGTGAACCTGAATTTCTGCCAAACCATTTGTAGAATAATGCAACTTCAAACGCTTTGCTAAGCTTCAACTGATAATTGAAATCAAGGTTGATAACATCATCTACCCGACCGGCATGTTCAGGATCTTCTTCTACATAGTTGTTCGTTGTATAATAGCGTTTTAAGTATTCAAACCCGGCACCTAAAGAATGGTTTCGTTTAAAAATTTTGGGCATTTGCCAGGTAACACCCAACATATATGTATCACCTTCGTTGTCAGCGTCAGCATCCGGATTGGGTTCTTGTGGTCCGTCAGTAGCCACAGCGTCAGAAGTCATGAATTCAAAGCCAAACTCCATATCCACTTTTTTACCTATACCCTGCACAACCTGAAAGCCATAGGTAAAGTTATCACAATCGTATTCTGTGTAATGCTCGTTATGAAAGTATTGTGAATAATTGAATGCAATTCTGACTCTTGTAGTTTTAAAAAACGTGTTTTGTATCCAAAAACTATAATCATCTTTCGAAAATGAAAAAGGGACAAAGGTTTCTGGCACATATCCAAAACCATATACTTCTTTATAATAATTTACCATATCTTCATCCCTGAAATGCCTGACATAAAATTCAGGAACGTAAGAGTAGGCTATTCTGAAACTTGCTTTTTTGAGGAAGCTCTGCTGAAATCCTAAACTGATAAATTGCCAGTTTTTCACATCATTAACAATGTAAGCGCTGTAGTTGTAACTGAAATTTATTCTTGACTTTTGCTTTTTAAAAATCTGGTATGTTGCACCGATTTGCAGGGAAGGTTTCAGGATTACATCATCATAAGTTTCAATTTGAAATCGTCCTTCATCTTCACCGTTCATAAACCGGTCCAGGTATTTTTCGGAATATTTTAAAATGTTGTCATCGTAAAATGTTGCTAAGCCGATTTTAACATCAAAAGGTTTAGCTTTCTTTTTACTCTTTTCCTGCCCAAAACCAGTTCCTGATGACAAAAAGAAAATGATTGTCAAAAGGATCAGGCTTATTTTAGGCAAAAAATAACGGTGATTTAGTATTATTCTTTTCATATGTTTACTTTGCATTTAAAACTGCAACCCGGATTTGCGATGCCATTAATTTTCCAGACTAACATCTTTTTTAGGGATTAAAAGCCGGCCTAAAACAGTGTTCTTATCTTCATCCAATGGGATGATTACATAAGAGTGTTTTCCCTTTGGGACGATAATAACAAATTCACATGCTTTGCCGGGCACCAGTTCCTTATTTTCTTTATATACAGCTGTTTCAGAGCGTTCGCTGCTTAACTGGTAGGTATTTAAAACCTTCTCCAATTCCTTCACCTGCAAGCGGTAATGGATTCTCCCTTTCATCTCAAAATGATTTTCGATACGGGTTAATACACGCAATTCGGTTGGACCATTGATTTCGATTTTTAAGGGTTTTTCTTTTGAGAACCTATAATAACCAGTAGTTGTTTCCCCGGAAATCAAATCAACAGGTTCTGAAGGCAGCTTAGGGCAAAATGCAATCCAGTCCTGCTTTTTCTCCTTTGCAGGAGTAAAAACATAGCGGCATGCCACACTTCTTGTATTGTCTTTAAGTTTAAATGCTATTGTGTGATTGCCCCGTCCCAACTCAATTTCAATATCTTTAAGCTGACCCGGCACACCCAATGTCCCATTTTCATAAGTGGCATCTTTAGAACGCTCAACATTACTTATTGCTACACTCTTTTGCTCGCCGCCATCAACAGTGTACAATACTTCATATTTTATCACAGTCCCTTCACCGGGCTTAAATCTGCCACGGGTGTTTACCTTCAACTTACCCGGCCCCAGAATATTTATAACGGAAGGAGTTTCAGAACTGAGAGAATAATAATTTCTGGATTTACCAGCAATTATTGTTGTTACTCTTTTTTGATAACCTGTCGGCTTCAGGGAGGTGGATTTCCCATCTGACTGGGCCATAATTACAGAATGGCAGGCAATCAATATCGACAAAACAAACAGGATCTTTTTCATTAATGACTGATTTTATTTAAAGTAAAACTTAACAGCATTTTATTTATAAAACTGGAATCTCCTCATTGTCATCCTTATTCCTATTTTGATTATTCGTCATGGGTACCACGTCTGTTCCCAGTTGATGGTGCTTTCGCTCACTCAGATATATTAAAACAATCACAACAACTAAAATGAATGTAGCAATTGCAGTTACAAAAATATTGTATTTTTTTTCTACAAAAATACCCCCTTCACCAGGATCAGGAGGTGGAACCGGGCTATTAGGCAATCCAAATTTCGCAAGTAACTGATTTATATTCAGCAGATGAATAATCGGAACACCTTTTTGTCCCATTTGAATGATAACACCCTGAACCGGAAAATTTTTCATGGGTAAAAACTCTGTTAATCCCGAAGGGATAAGGTTCCCGTTAACAGTATTCCCAAGACTGGCAATTCCACCACCCACATTAATATATGCTTTTATAGGCTTCCCTTCACTGCGCTCATCGTAAATTGCCAATCGCCTGGCAATATTTTTTTCGAGGTACTTTTCATTAATGAATTCGACATTGTTCCTTTCAATGGCTTTAATAATCAAATCACGTCCTTCCGGACTTAATCCGCGGCCCTGGTCATTACTTCCACCAATAGAAGCAGCGACGGACTTGCTTTGAAAAATGTTGGCTTTGTGCAATATGCTTTCCATATCCAACCAGGTGAAGTACGGATCATTTGCGCCATAGTTGGAAGCGCCAACCGAAGTGATAATAGTGGGTCTCAATTTTAAGGTTTCCAGCGCCGCAATCACTGAAATATTTAAACCAGGAAATGAACCGGAAAATGCAACAGCCACGTTATCCCCTTCTTTTAAACGGGCTTCCTTTAATAGTTGCACCACCACAGCGGCAAAATTTGGATTCGTAGATGACAGCTTTGCTTCAATCTCACCCTGATCTGTTGTTATGAGTGTGTATTCCTGACCAATCAATGCAGTTTGATTTGGGTCGTTGACAGCATCAACGAAAACGCTATTTTCAAGCCGGTGGTTTTTTAAATAATCGGCAGCCAATTGGGAAAGCTGGGCAGCTTCGAGTTTCTCCTTGTACCAATCCTGTTTAGCATCTACCTTGCTATTCTCAACCGCAATAAAAGCCAATAGCGATAAAACGGATAACAAGCTTAAAACGATAGTGGATGTGGCTCTGAATTTATACATTATTCCATTTATCTTATTTGGGCAACAAAGCCCCCATGAAAAACAATATTAATATTAACCGCACGAGTACTGCAGAAACAAACAATACGCTTAATGTTTTAAAGATACCCTGCTTTGCGAACCAATGAGCAATTAATCCGGGAACGACCCAACCCACTGCCTGAAGCTCAAGCGTTGTACTTGCTAACTCAATCGACAGGAAATACCTTGAAAAATTAGCCAGTAAACAGCCAATTAATAAACTGAGCACCATTTGGCGGCGACCGTAAAGGAAAGTATAATTCGCTAAAACTTTAATAATTAAGTAGGTAAGCAAACTTACCCCTACGGTACCAATAAGCCTTTCAGGGTGCGAAAGTTGCAATGCAATATATCCTGGCACAACGATACCTCCCGCAGCTATCCCGAAAACTTCGTAGGAAAGCAAACTTAAAATTAAACCTAAAGTAATTGCTAGCTCAATCATTTTTTAAATGCTTCTGTGCTTAAAAAATTCAACTGTTTCAGCACCCATGCCTCCCATATTGCCAATAGCTACTATAGTGGACATTTTTTCAGTTACAGATAATATCTTTTCAAAAACCTTATCAGGTGTTGTCCATCCTACACTTATTATCTTGTTCTTTGGAATTCCGCAACTGATTGAAATATTTTCAACAACATCTGTTGATTGGCCGATCAGCATCAAAAAGTCAAATTCATTTTGCATTCTGCTACCCACCATTTCTGCCAGTTGACGGGCACGGTAAAGCCTGTCCTGACGGGTATTTAAAAGAATGATGCGCAATCCTTCAAAACCAATCTCATCCCTGATTTTTTGCCATACCAGCAAGGTTGAATCCGGATCGTTTGCTGCAAATGCGTTGTAAAAAATCAATCTTTTTTGAAATACTTCTACCCTGTGACACCATAAAACACCGGCATCTGGAACAGCATCGTACATACCTTTTAAAGCTATTTCACGATCAATGTCAAGGTGTTGGCAAATCGCCAGAGATAATGATACATTTTCCCGATGTTCAATATACCTGAAACCTTTCATTTCTTCCTGGGAAACTGATTGCGGATCAATAAAATGTGTAATTGTGTTTCGCTTATCCGCCATTTTTTTCAGTGTCTCTGGTATTACGTTTTCAGAGGTGAAAAGGTGTTCATTTTTAGGAATGGTGCGTCCCAGCGTCTCGGCGATTTCCGGTAAGGTATGACCCATTACATCCGTATGATCTATCCTGATATTCGTCATTACATTAATATTGGAATGAATCATGTGATGCTCAGTAATCGTCTGAAATTGGGGTTGCAGTGCCATGCATTCCATGACCAAAGCCTTGACTTTACGGGAAGCTGCAAATTTCACGATAGATAACTGTTCAATGATATTTGCTGAGGATTTACGATGGATGTAAGTTTCCGTACCGTCTTCAATGATCAGGCGGGGAAATGTGCCGGTAACTTTTGTAATGTTTGATATACCACCTGCCCTCAAGCCGGCCCCGATTAACCGGGTAACACTTGACTTGCCCCTTGTGCCATTAATATGAATTCGTATTGGAATTGAATAAATGCGTTGCTGATGACGCATATATTCAACAAGACCCACAATTACAGCTATAATTAATATAGCAAGTAAAATGTAAAAACTATACATTCATTGAACTGTTTCAGATTACTTCAGCATGAACATTTTCATGGTACCGGTAAATCCTTCCGCCTGAAGACGATAAAAATAAATGCCTGAAACCATAGGATCTCCACCGTCATTCTTCCCATTCCATTCTACGGTATATTTTCCTGCCGGCTGTTGTCCGCTCTGAAGTGCAGCTACCAATTCCCCTCTGATATTAAAAACATCAAGTGATACATGGCTTTGTTCAGGTAAAGTATAGCTTATCCGGGTGTGAGAATTAAATGGATTGGGCTTATTTTGCTCTAATCCAAAGCCACCCTGCGCAAGTTCATTACCTGGATCCTGGTTTTCCTCAACAGATGTTACAATTGAAGCAGAGGGCGGTTCAGTACTAAATTTTATAGCCAATTCATTTAACAAATCAGAAGCTGTAGGATCATAATTATCATTAAAAACATATTGCAGACCAATATTCTGCGAATTATTTTCTATGCCAACCGTAACACTTTCAGTAGCCACAAGCTTTTTATACTGGAAGATCATTTCGCCATCTCCGGTTGCAGTCGGATAATGGGCAGGATCTAATAAAATCACCTGAAAAACCTCTCTTTTAGGTTCTACTAAGGTATCATTATGCGAGATGCTATCCCACTCAATAATGAAACGGTGGTTTGCATTATCATTATAATAAAAAATATCACCCGGATAAAATGGTACACAGTGCAAATCATCCCAGAAAACCGCTGACATACCTGCCACATTATCATTGTGCGGAAGGGGAGCATTTACGGGAGCAGTTTGTGTACCACTGCCTATCGCTATCCAGCCATCCGTGCTGATCCGAATTTGATTATAATTAGTACCATAGTATTTGAATGCAAATGGCAAGCTCACAGTCTTTGTATAATCACCTAAACCCAGTATATTTATTTGAGTACCCATTCCTTCGAGTTCAAACCAATCATAAACCGGTGTCTGATCATAAAAAGAGTCATTGCTTGCATAAGCATAATAACCATAGGCGTCAGGCCCGGTATAATCAGCAGGTATGGGTAAGCCAACCGGAATAATTAAGTCAGGAAATGTTTGATAAGGATAATTTCCGCCCTGTGTGTAAAGCTTCAGCGAAAACTCAGGAAAATATCCTGCGGGACACGATGCATCAACACTAACCTCAAAATAATCATAAATATTTATCCCAACACCATTGATTTGGATTATTCCAAATGAACTGGTAGAATCTTCAATAGTGATATACTGGTCATTGCTTGTTAAAATCCCCAATACATTGGGCGCAACATCCACGCCGTTATTCAAAACTGAGAGAAATAATTCAACCGTTTCTCCCGGATCCATCCGGTAATTTTTATTCGGTGAACCATCATCGTGTACCACATAATTATTAACCACCAACATGCATCCCTTTACTTCCACATTATAATTATAGTTCCAGGAATTGGAACCGCTGGTAACGTGCAATTGTAGCGTGATTATTTGTCCTACCGGACAAAAGGGTTTTATGTAAAACTGAAATGGGTTTCCGGTAGACGAACCTCCCGGAGCCAGGTTACCAAAGTTTACAGGACTGGTAGTGATTATTTGTACATAATTTGAGCCAGGTGCCGATAAAGTAGCTTGCACACTGCTGGCGGTTTGGCTTCCCCAATTTTTAAGGGTGAAAGTAATATTAGCATTTTCATTGGGATTTATCAGTCCATCCGTATTTCCGTCAATATCAACAACGATAGGATCGCTCGCCGGTTCAACAAATACTGCGGGCTTGATAACTTCTAAAGTACCCTGAAAAGGAATCACTTTTCCTCCGCGCACCGTTACGGTCAAAGTTTCCTGTATTTCAGGCGTTATGTCAATAAATACCTTTCCTTGCGAATCAGTAACCCCTGTTACAAAGATTTCTTCTCCGGTTATGCAAACCTCAGCATTTTCAACCGGTCCTCCCGATGAAGCAAATGTAACTGTAAATTCCAGCTGGTTGTTACCAATAGGAATAGTTGATGAATAATTCACATTCACAGCAAGTGGAATATCTTTCCAAATATGCATGCTCGGATCTCCTAAAACACAATAAACTTTATAATGATATTGCACATAGTATTCGTTTCCGTAACAATTGTACATAAAAAGTTTTCCCCGCAACAATGCCTGCCCTGGAGTGTCCATTCCTTCCTGAAACATTCCTACATAAATACCCCTGTCAATCTTGTTGTTATATTGTGTATGAGTGTTGGAAGTTGGACCGATAAAAGCTGCGGCACCTCTCGGACTGGATAATGAACCCATTTCAACCCATTCTTCGCCAAAACAATTACCTCCCGGGGCATCGAACATTGCAACACCGCAGCCAATACTCGTCACAAAAGTAAATTTTTCACCGTTGTTTAAACTGGATACATCTGAAGTACTGAAGTCATAACAACTGGCATACCATCCATAGTACCAGCCTTCGCCACGATAGTTTAAATAACTCCGGCCATTGTTAATTGCACCTATAATATCATCTATATCATAAGTACAGCCGGGATCACTCATCATGGTATCCACGGAGGTAAAACCACCATCTTCGAGCATTAAATCGGCCGTAAATCGTTTGACTTCTAATTGTGAAGCATAATCATTATTTGCACAAACAATTCCTTTTTTAAGCCAGGCCGGATTAGCAGTATAAGGAGTTTTTTCGTACTTTAAAAATTTATTTATCATTATCTGCAAGCGGACATCGCCCTGATTGGTAAAACGTCCTATCATCATTTCAGGAAAATAATCATTTCCATCTACCTCTACAAAGTAATCTTCATTTGGGAATGAATAGTTGGGATAAGTGACAATTTTTTTAGGAAATACACCATCATCACCTATGATTAAAACATACGTTGGCGGAAACTCCCAATTATGATAGGCATCGGCGATATGATTTTTGATGATATCCGGATTGGTGGCATTTGCCCCTATATCACTGAATTTGGTCACATGTACATCCGTTCCGCTTTGACGTTTCCAATCGGCATAAATCTGAAAGCTTGCAACAAACTCATCGGGCATAATACATAGTATCAATTCATGTCCTTCCTCCTTGCCATCATAAATCTTATCCAATACACTCTGATAATTGTAAATGAAACTACGATAAAGGTTTCCGAAAGAAGGCGCAATTGCTTTTTTAGCGATAATTTTAGGATTCACAACTTCACCGGCACCATAATTTATACGAATAGTGATAGAGGTAACAACCTGCAGTTCCTTTTTACCCGGAACATAGCGGACCGGGAAAACAGAAACACGGGCAATGCGAAAATCACGGAATACTGCGGGAGACTCAACTTGAGCATAAACATTCGGGTATACATCATCAGTGTGATAGATGTCCATATTTTCTTCATAAGGAGGTTCTGGCTGACCTTCAAACCAACTCATCCGTGCGGGTGGTAAATATACATTGTTGAATGTCAGAATTTCACTTGTTTCTAAAACTTCAACTGAAATCCCGGACTGATCCGGTATAGCTAAAACTTTAGCTATATAGGGCACTTCAGGATAACCTGGGTTTGCGGTGAACATTTCCGAAAGTAAATCAACAGCCTGAAATGTTTTGCCACTTGAATTGAATTCCTTTACATCGAATCCGGAAATTTCAATCTTAATCACAGTGCTGCTATTATCATCGCTGAGTAATGTAACTTTTGGAGGTGTATTCGGTGTTTTATTATTATCCAGCGATACCCATTCAGCTTGCATTTTGAATGGAATTAACGATAAAATTAAAACGGCAAGTAGAACTTTTCTCAACATGGTATATTATTTTTAAATTGTTAAAGTCGGGGACAAAGTTATCATTATTAAAAAATGGAAATTCATCTATCCTGAATTTTCCTTATGCATGGCATTATGACAATAAAATCTTAATAAAAGGTTGCTTGATTCAATAAATATATAACTGTAATAAATTATAAGAATTGAAACTAACAGCAGTCTGTTAGTATACAACGAGTTTACCAACAAACTTCCTGCTTTCAGCAAGAACCGTGACTAAATATATGCCTTTGGGGACATACCTTACATCAATTTTTTCATTATTCCGAACCACATCTTTATAAACCAAACGACCGTCCTGGCTTATAATACATATATCCGCTTGATGAGCATCTCCGATTTCAATACGGATGAAATCATTGGC
>Ga0105090_10000325_pt1 | contig 22696 bp, 22 predicted proteins | sample PPLLak3March2015_FD_79110 | JGI IMG/M metagenome (GOLD analysis project Ga0105090, IMG submission 79110) | Freshwater sediment microbial communities from Prairie Pothole Lake near Jamestown, North Dakota, USA - PPLs Lake P7 Core (1) Depth... | ecosystem: Environmental > Aquatic > Freshwater >...
CAGTTCAGCCACGTGATCGACGTGGCGCCGACCATCCTCGAGGCGATCGGCCTGCCGGAACCCAAGGTGGTCAACGGCACGCCGCAGATCCCGATGGAGGGCACGAGCCTCATGTACTCCTTCGAGGACGCCAAGGCGAAGGAGCGTCGCACCACGCAGTACTTCGAGATCGCCGGCAATCGCGCCATCTATCACGACGGCTGGTTCGCGCGGACGATCCACAAGGCGCCGTGGGAGCCCAAGCCCCGCCGGACGCTCGAGGACAACTCCGCCTGGGAGCTGTACGACACGCGTTCGGACTTCAGCCTGGCGAATGATCTCGCGGCGCAGAACCCACGGAAGCTGGCGGAGCTCCAGGCGGTCTTCCTCGAGCAAGCCGAGAAGTACCACGTGCTGCCCATGGACGACCGCGTGTTCGAACGGCTCGATGCCGCCTCGGTCGGCCGCCCCGACCTGATGGGCGGCCGCACCTCCATGACGCTGGCCGACGGCATGAGCGGCATGATGGAAAGCGTGTTCATCAACGTGAAGAACCGCTCCAAGACCATCACGGCCGAAGTGGACGTGCCACAGGGCGGAGCGACCGGCACGATCCTGGCGCAGGGTGGCCGCTTCGGCGGCTGGGCGCTGTACGTCAAGGACGGCGTGCCGGCCTACGACTACAACTTCCTGGGTCTCAAGCAGACCAGCATCACGGCGGGCAAGCCGCTGGCGCCGGGCAAGGCGACGGTGAAGTTCGACTTTGCCTACGACGGCGGCGGGCCAGGCAAGGGCGGCATGGGCTCGCTCTACGTCAACGGCGAGAAGGTTGCCGAGGGCCGTATCGAGCACACCCAGGCGGGCCTGTTCTCCGCCGACGAGACGGCCGACGTGGGCATCGACCTCGGCACGCCGGTAGTGGAAGCGATTGGCGCAGAGCATGCGTCGAAGTTCAGCGGCCGCATTCCCAAGGTGACGGTCGAGGTGAGGAAGTGAAGAGATCTGCGAGGCTGGACATGGCAAGCGTGCGGGGATTCCTGGCTGCAACGACTCTGGTGGTGGCAGGCGCGCAGGCCATGGCACAGGCTCCGGCGGCTGCACCTACGGCACCGAAGCCCCTTTCCACGTCGCTCGGCATGGTGGTGTTCCCGGCGAAGGGGCAGGCCACGCAACAACAGAGTCAGGACGAAGGCGAGTGCTACGCCTGGTCGAAGGGCCAGACCGGGGTGGACCCGATGGCTCCCGCGCCGGCGCCGGCACAGGCCGCGGCGCAGCCTGCCCAGAAGGCGCCCGCCGCGGACGGTTCGCGGCTGCGCGGTGCCGCCCGCGGTGCGGCGGCGGGCGCGATCATCGGCGAGGTGGCGAGCGACGACGCCGGCCAGGGCGCAGCGATCGGCGCCACTGCGGGCGTCGTGGCCGGGGGGCGGCAAAGCCGCAAGAACCAGCAGCAGGCCGCGCAGCAGGCGACGCAACAGCAGCAGCAGGCCGCGCAGCAGCAGCAGGCCGCATCGCAGCAGCAGATGGATCTCTTCCGGAAGGGCTTTGCCGCTTGTCTCGAGTCGAAGGGGTACACGGTCAAGTAACGACCGCAGAGCAGAGGATGCGGTCGTCGCGGCCGAGGCTCCGGAAGTAGCGGATCTCGTCATCGACCCAGCGCGAGGGCACGCGGGCGAAGCTTGCTACAAGGATCCAGCGAGCGTATCAGGGCAGGTGAGAATCGACTCGGCCATGTCTCGCCCCTCCATGTCGTACACGCCTTCGGACTCGACCCCGGGACACGAATCCATCCCGCGCCTGGAGGACCAGCTTCCGGAACTGTCGGCGTTCGTCCGCGCTTCGGCGCGGCAGATCGAGGCCGGGGAACTCCGGGACAGTCACGAGCTCATCCTGCGCATCCGTGACTTCTACACGGCGGATCAGATGGACGCCGTCGAGCACGTTGCGCCGGGCTGGCGCGACATGTCCGCGTACGCCGACGGGGCGACCCTGCATCACGTCACGCAGGCGTTGATCGTGCTTCAGCTCCTGCCGGAATATCGACAGGCGCCGCCGAGCCTGCGGGCGTTGATGGAATGGATCGAGCTCTACCATGACCTCGGTAAGCAGGCGATCAGCGGCCAGCGTGACGCCCTGCATGCGTTTCGCGGCGCGACGATGGTGGCGCGGACGCTTCCGAGGGCGGGTTTCTGCGCCGGCAATGCCCATGCGGCCGAGATTGACGCGTGGACGCGACTCGTGCTCGGTGCGGCCGTCGCGGCTCCCGATGGCAAGGGCCTGATCCAGGACAATCGAGCGCTGCCCGTAATCCTCCACGGGATCGAGCGCCTGTTCGGCGCCGGGTCCGCCGCGGCACTGATCGTCGAGGCCGTACTGCTGCATCATTCGTTGAACGTGGTACCGGAGTGGCCGAATCCTGCCAGCCTGACCGAGGCAGAAATTCCATTCTGCATTCGACCATCACTGCTGCCGCTGCTGGAATGCGTGATGCTGGTGGACAGCGACGCGTGGCAGCTCTTCGATACGGCGAGCAGGAGGAAATTCCGCCAGAGCACGCTGGACGTCTTTGCAGCCGCACGGCGGCTGGTGGTCGGTTGATGGATCGGTACCCGGGCAGCACCGCTGGACGGTGACGGCGCGCCGCGGCGTCCGTGTTCGCGCGTGCCGGGGAGCCTGCCCTTGCGGTCGATGCGGCATGCCGCCTGCTTGGCGGCCGGTATGCACCTTCGGCAGCGCACGTGTGGTGCAGCTACGAGATCGCTCCGCTCCGGGAGGACGCCGGTTTTCGCGCCTTGATGCGGGAGCATGGCATGGACGTGGCGATCGATCCGCTGCGACCGGCCACGTGGCAGGCAGCCGGCGGCTCGCCAATGGCGGAATCAGCCGGAGTCAGCGCCTGAGCAGTCGCCGCACCACGCGATAGGCGACGATTGCCATGGAAAGTGTGCGCACCACGCGGAGGCTGCGATTCGCGCCGAGCAGCGGCACCGCCAGGCCGACCAGCCGGGCAGCGAGTAACCGCGACCGCTCGCTGCCGTCGCCGCCCTGGATGCGCGGCGGGAGCACCTGCCAGCGCAACTCCTGTGCCGCCACGGACACTCGGGTGCGGTCGACCTCGGACTGGGTGACGAGCAGCGCCTTGCGTCGCGCCAGTGCGTCGGAATTCGACATTCCGCTACTCCTCGGGGCCGCCCGGGGTCCGCTGCCGCATCAACCTCGCGCGGTCCTTCTCGAATTCGGCGAGCGTGGCAGCGAATGGTGCATCGCCGTCGCGACTCGCGATGCCGTACCGGTAGAACACCGCGCCAGCGACCAGGTACGCGAACCCGGTCCAGACGATGGCAGCCAGTCGGTGCGTGTCCCAGAAAGCGGCGACGACCAGCAGTCCGCCGAACAGGGCCGCGAGCGTCAGCAGCAGGATGCCGCCCACGAGCAGGGCCAGTCGTCGCAGCAGGCGCTCGCGCTCCTCGACGAACTCGAGGCCGGCAAGGCGCCCGCGCGTGATCACGAGCGCGAGCAGGCTGTCGGCCAGCTGGCCGAGCGCGCGGCCGACGCCGTGGCTGTGCCCGGCGGAGTGCGGGTCCGTCATGCCATGCGACCGGTAGTGCCGCGAATCAGCGGCGGTTCAGCAGCAGTCCGGCGACGAAGCCGACGGCCGCTGCCACGCCGATGGCCATCCACGGGCTCTCGTGGACGTAGTCGTCCGCGTGTTTCGCGGCGGCCCGACTGCGAGCGACGAACTGGTCCTCGAGTTCCCGGAGCCGATATTTCGCGGCGAGCAGCTTCGACTCGGCCTCCGCGCGCAACTCGTGCGCCCGGTCGCCGGTTTCCTGGCCGGCCTTCTTCAGCAGATCTTCCACGTCGCGCAGGACCGTGGCGAAGTCGTCGACGACACGTTCGCGGGCACGTTCGTTCATGAACTCCATTGATGACCTCCTACTGATCCGGTGGGCGTGGAGGGCGCAATTCCCCTCCCACGCGGGCGGTCTGGTCCACTACGAGTCTATCCAGAATACCGACCAAGTTCGACCGGGATTCCCCTGAGTCGAGCGACTTGCAATAGCTAGATCCGTGGACTCCGACACGTGACGTAAGCCACCTGCGCCTGTACGCTGCGCGCCGGTGCGGTACAACGCACGGGTCCGGGGGGGCCGGGACAGCAATGCCGAGAGGTCGTGAATCGCCAGGTGCAGCCACGTGGCTGCTGTTTCTGCTTGCGTCCCTGCCCCTGGCGTCCGCATCGCGCGCTGCGAACTCCGGGGCCGGCCCCCAGTCCCGCCCCGAGATCCGCTCCCATTCCTTCTACGTCATCGACACGGCGGGCGGGCAAGTGCTGGCCGCCCGCAACGAGGGCGTCGCGGCGCCGATCGCCTCGATCACGAAGCTCATGACGGCGTTGGTCGTGCTCGAGGCCGGGCAGCCGATGAAGGAGTCGATCCTCATCACACGCGAGGACGTCCGTGGCACGCCTGGCAGCGGTTCGCGGCTGCATGCAGGTGCGCGCGTGAGCCGCGCCGACCTCCTGCACCTCGCGCTGATGTCTTCGGAGAACCGGGCGGCGCACGCGTTGTGCCGGCGATATCCCGGCGGCATGCAGGCCTGCGTGCGCGCCATGAACGCCAGGGCGAAGGCGCTCGGCATGAAGTCCGCGCGGTTCGTCGAACCCACCGGCCTGTCGGCTGCCAACGTGGCGAGCCCGAAGGATCTCGCGGTGCTCGTCCGTGCCGCTGCCGCCAACCCCACGATCCGTGCCTACTCGACGGATCCCGATCACACCGCGCTCGTGAGCGGACGGGCAGTCGAGTTCCGCAACACGAACCTGCTCGTCGACAAGGACAACTGGAACGTCACCGTGCAGAAGACCGGCTACATCGCCGAGGCCGGTCGCTGCCTCGTGATGGAGGCCGTGATCGAGGGCCGCGACGTCGTCATCGTGCTCCTCAATTCCTGGGGACGGCTCACGCGCATCGGCGATGCCAATCGCATCCGGACCTGGATGGAGTCGACGCGAGCCGCGGCGGCCGACCCGGCCTCGTAACGCACCTTCCGGCGTCGGGCGCTCGCCGCGCACGCCGTTCGCTCCTAGAATTGCGCGGATGTCCGCCGACCTCCGGCTCGATCCGCTGCTCGACGATCTTCTCGCCCATCCGCCCGGCAACTCGGGCGAGTGGCTCGCGCGGCTCGTCCGTCGTCTGCGACCGCGGCATCGCGAGCGCGCGGAGGTGGCGATCGAGCGGCTGCGGCTGCTCGTCCGACAGCTCGAGGCCCGGCCCGAAGCGGCCGCCGCGCTGGCGGAACACCTGAATTCGCTGGTCGCTTCCCGGATGCACCGCATCCTCTATGCGGACGCCGGCGTGCTGACGCACGAGGGCTTCTTCGGCGGGCTTGCCCGCCGTGTGCTCGCCCGCCTGTTGCCCCCCGCGACCGACGACGACTTCCTGCGCAGCCTCTTCGGCGAAGTATTCGGCCACCCGCGTGACTACATCTGGCTTGCCGAGGTGCCGCGCGACGACTGGGACGCGCTCCTCGACGTGCTCGACGTCGGCGGCGAGCCTTTCGCCGCGGCCCGTCGCGCCTGCCGGCACGAACTGCTCGAAGCGCTGCGGCTGACCGCCGTCCGCCTAGCCGCCATCGCCACCGACCCCGAGCTGCTCGCGTACCTGCCCGGGCTGGCGCGCCACGAGTCGCCGTTCCTGGCGCAGGCGTCGGAAGCGCCGGGCTTCATCGAGCGGCAGGCGGACGGTCCCGCGCCCGACGACGGTCATCTCGAGGTGCTGCTCGCGCAGTGCGAGGACTACGTCGACACCGTGCGCCGCCGTTCCCGCGAGGGCGGAGTCGCGCTGCACCTGGTTTTCCAGCTTGCCCGCGTCGAGCAGCTCATCGCGCGCCTGAGGCTGCTGCGCGATCTTGCCGTTGCCCCGGGCCGCGCCGGGGCGCTCGACTTCTTCCTGCGCCTCGTACGGCAGGAGAACCGCCGCAACAGCGTCCGCGACGTGCTCACGGGCACCACCGAACTGCTCGCCCGGCGCGTCACGGAGCAGGCGAGCCGCTCGGGCGAGCACTACATCACGGAGTCCCGCGAGGAGTTCGTCGAGATGTACCGGGCTGCGGCCGGCGCGGGGTTCATCATCGCCGCGATGGCGCTCGTGAAGATCGGGATCGCGAAACTTGGCCTGCCGCTCGCGTGGGAAGCGCTCGCGTTCAGCCTCAACTACGGGCTCGGCTTCGTGCTGATCCACGTGCTGCACCTGACGATCGCCACGAAGCAACCGGCGATGACGGCCGCGACGCTGGCGGCGGCGCTCGACGGCCGCGACGACCGCGAAGCGCGCCTCGACGCCCTCGCGGACCTGGCGGCCGAGGTGAGTCGCACGCAGTGGGTGTCGATCGCCGGCAACGTGACGATTGCGATGCTCACGGCGTTCGCGATCGCACTGACGGTCGACCGCTTCCTCGGCCTGCACCCGGTCGACGCTGCGAAAGCCGGGCACCTGCTGCACGACCTCCATCCGTGGCAGAGTCTCGCGCTGCTGCACGCGGCGATCGCGGGCGTGTACCTGTTCCTGAGCGGGCTGATCTCCGGTTACTGCGACAACCTCGCGCTCTACCACCGCATCCCGCAGCGGCTGAAGCGCGTGGGCTGGCTCAGGGCGCTCCTCGGCCGCGAGCGCCTCGAGCGCCTCGCGGGCTACTTCGAGCGCAACCTCGGTGCGCTCGCCGGCAACTTCCTGTTCGGGTGCATGCTCGGGTGCACGCCCGTCATCGGCAAGCTGCTCGGCCTGCCGCTCGACATCCGCCACGTCGCGTTCGCCTCGGCGAATTTCGCCTACGGGCTCGAGGGCCTGCAGTTCGCGGTGTCGTGGCAGACCGTCGTCGTTTCGTTCGCCGGCGTTCTTCTGGTGGGCCTCGTGAACCTCCTCGTGAGCTTTTCGCTCGCCCTGCGCGTGGCGCTGCGCTCGCGCGGCATCGGCCCGGAGCAGACCGAGGGGCTCTGGAGCCGGGTCATCGCGCGATTCCTGCGGCAACCGCGAGACTTCTTCTGGCCGCCCAAGGCTGCTGAAGCGCCGGCTGGATGAACTCTGGAGAGCGACGGGCGGACGGCATTCCGGGGACGCACCTGCGGGAAGACCGCTGACAGCCCGGGGCTGGCGCTCGTGCCAGCCTGTGCAGCCACAGCGGGCACGACCGGCCCGCGCCGCACGAGGCGAGGCATGGACAGGGCAGTGCTGCACCCCGCGACACTCTGGTCGCTCGCGCGCGACACGGTGCGCGGCTGGCTCGCCGACTTCGCGCCGAGCATGGGCGCCGGCATCGCCTACTACACGGCGTTCTCGATCGGTCCGCTGCTGGTCGTCGTCATTGCGATCGCAGGCGTCGTCTTCGGCGCCGACGCCGTCAGCGGCTACGTCTACGCGCAGCTCGCGGACCTGCTCGGCGCCTCGGGCGCCCAGATGGTGCGCGACATGGCCCACCGGGCCGGGCGCACCGAGCAGGGCGTGGTCGCCCCCATCGTGGGCGTGGTGCTGCTGCTCGTCGGCGCGACGACGGTGTTCGCGGAGCTCAAGAGCGACCTCGACCGCATCTGGAAGGCACCCGCGGCGCAGGCGCCACGCGCGGGAGCCTGGGGGCTGATGCGAAGGCGGATACTGTCGCTCGGACTCGTCGTGAGCGTCGCCTTCGTGATGCTGGTGTCGCTCGTGCTGAGCGCGGCGCTCGCGGCGCTCGGCAAGTGGTGGGCGGGCTGGCTCGAGGAACTGCAGTGGCTGCTGCATGCGCTCGACTTCCTCGTGAGTCTCGCCGCGGTCTCGCTGCTCTTCGCGCTGATGTACAAGATCCTGCCGAGCGTGAAGATCGGGTGGCGCGACGTGTGGGTGGGCGCCATCGTCACGGCCGTGCTCTTCACGCTCGGCAAGTTCCTGGTCGCGATGTACATCGGCCGCAGCGACGTCGCCTCCGGATTCGGCGCGGCGGGCTCGTTCGTCATCGTGCTCGTGTGGGTCTACTACTCCGCACAGATCTTCCTGCTCGGCGCGGAATTCACCTGGGTCTACGCGCACCGGTTCGGTTCGCGGCGCGGCCAGCAGCGCCCCGCGGCGCTCCGGGATGCGATGGACACCGAAACTCCCGGGCGGCCGCCTCATCCCGCTCGCTGACATCGAGGACAGAGATGGCACCTCTGGCAGGGTGGCGCGTAGGAATGCGCCGACGCGCGCATCGGTTGCGGAGCACCCCGACAGCACGCGTTCCGCCGACGCGGGGGGGAGGGTCGCCTGTCGGACACTGCGCTCCGGAGGCTGAACTCATGACAATCCCACCCATCGTCCGGCTGGCCGTGTCCACGGCAGCGACCTTCACCGTCGCCGTTTCCGTCGCGCTGCTCGCCATGACGCTCGACTGACCTCGGCCGCGGCCGCGGCGGCGGCGGATAGCGCATGGATGCCGGAACCGCTCTGCTGCTAGCGCGCGTGCAGTTCGCCTTCACGGTGAGCTTCCACATCGTCTTCCCGGCGATAACGATCGGACTCGCCAGCTATCTCGCGGTGCTCGAGGCGCGCTGGCTCGCGACCGGCCGCGCCGTGTTCCTGGACCTCTTCAACTACTGGAAGAAGGTCTTCGCGATCTGCTTCGGCATGGGCGTCGTGTCCGGCATCGTGATGAGCTACCAGTTCGGCACGAACTGGAGCGTGTTCGCGGACCGGGCCGGGCCGGTCGTGGGCCCGCTGATGGGGTACGAAGTCCTCTCCGCGTTCTTCCTCGAGGCCGGCTTCCTCGGCGTGATGCTGTTCGGCCTGCAGCGCGTCGGGCCGAGGCTGCACTTCTTCGCGACGCTAATGGTCGCGTTCGGGACATTGCTGTCGGCGTTCTGGATCCTCGCGGTCAACAGCTGGATGCAGACGCCCACGGGGCACGACGTCAACGCGGCGGGACAGTTCGTGCCCGCGGACTGGCTCCAGGTGATCTTCAACCCGTCGTTCCCGTACCGGCTCGTGCACATGGTGCTCGCGGCGTACCTGAGCACCGCGTTGATCGTGGGCGCCGCGGCCGCGTGGCACCTGCTGCGCGGGACCGGGACGGAAGCCTCGCGGATCATGTTCTCGATGGCGATGTGGATGGCGGCACTCGTCGCGCCCGTGCAGGTCGTCGTCGGCGACCTCCACGGGCTCAACACGCTCGAGCACCAGCCCGCGAAGATCGCCGCGATCGAAGGCCACTTCGAGACGGCCGCAGGCCAGCCGCTGTGGCTCTTCGGCTGGCCGGACATGGAGGAGGAGCGTACGAAGTACGCGGTCGGCATTCCGAAGCTCGGCAGTCTGGTCCTGACGCACGACTGGAACGGCACGGTGCGCGGCCTCGAGGAGTGGCCGCGCGATGAGCGGCCGAACGCCACGATCGTCTTCTGGAGCTTCCGCGTGATGGTCGCGCTCGGTCTCGCCATGTTCTTGCTGGGGCTGTGGAGTCTCGTGCAACGCACCCGCGGCCGGCTGTACGAGAACCGTGGCCTGCTGCGCGCCGCGGTCGCCCTCGGGCCCGCCGGCGTCGTCGCGATCCTCGCAGGCTGGATCACGACGGAGGTGGGCCGGCAGCCGTGGACCATCCAGGGCCTGTTGCGCACGGCCGAGTCCGCATCGCCCGTTTCGGCGCCCGCCGTGGTGTCTTCGCTCGTCGCGTTCGTCGTCGTCTACGTGATCGTGTTCGGCGCGGGAGTGTATTACCTGCTGAGGTTGCTCGGCGCGCCGCCGTCGCCGGCCGAACAGGGGTTCCCGCCGCGACAGCCAATGCGCGCGAGCGGCCTCATGCCGGGGCCCGTGATGGAACGCGGGGAGGGCGCCGCACCGTGACGGGCCTCGACCTCGCGCTGGTGTGGGCGGCGCTCATCTCGTTCGCGGTGCTCGCCTATGTCGTGCTCGACGGCTTCGACCTGGGCGTCGGCATCCTGTTCCCGCTCGTGCCGCGCGGTCCCGGGCGCGACGCGATGATGAACTCGGTCGCGCCCGTGTGGGACGGCAACGAGACCTGGCTCGTGCTCGGAGGGGGCGGCCTGTTCGCGGTGTTCCCGCTCGCCTACGCGATCCTGATGCCCGCGCTCTACGCGCCCGTGATCGCGATGCTGCTCGGCCTCGTCTTCCGCGGCGTCGCGTTCGAGTTCCGCTGGAAGACGCGCGGCGAGCGGCCGGTGTGGGACTGGGGGTTCGCGGCCGGCTCGACCGCGGCCGCGTTCGCACAGGGCATCGCGCTCGGCGCGCTCGTGCAGGGCATCCCGGTCGCGAACCGTGCCTACGCGGGTGGCTGGTGGGACTGGCTCACGCCGTTCAGCCTCGTGACCGGCGTCGCGGTCGTCGTCGGCTATGCGCTCCTCGGCGCGACCTGGCTCGTCCTCAAGACGTCGGGCGAGCTGCAGCACCGCGCGCGTCGCTGGGCCTGGACGACCGGCGTCGCGACGGTGGCGCTGATCGTCGTCGTGAGCGCGTGGACCCCGTTCCTCGACGCCGCATACATGGCCCGGTGGTTCGGCTGGCCGCAGGTGCTGCTCGTGGCCCCGGTGCCGCTGCTCGTCGCCGCAGCGAGCTGGTCGCTGTTCCGCGGGCTGCGGCGCGGCGACGAACTGCGCCCGTTCCTCGCGTCGCTCGCGCTCTTCGCGCTCGGTTACGTCGGACTGCTCGTGAGCTTCTATCCCTATCTCGTGCCGACGTCGGTCACCTATCGCGAGGCCGCCGCCCCGGCGCAGAGCTTGGGCTTCCTGCTCGCCGGCGCCGCGGTGCTGCTGCCGATCATCCTCGCGTACACGGCCTACTCGTACTGGGTGTTCCGCGGCAAGGTCGATGCGGCAACGGGATATCACTGATCGACGCCCCGGCCGGGACCGCCGCGGGCGCCCGCAGCGCGTCGCGTGGTTCGTCGGACTCTGGCTCGCCGGCGTCGCCACGCTCGCGGGCGTCGCGGGACTGATCCGCTGGATGCTCGGCGTGGACTGACGGATGATGGCGATCCACGCACCCGAGGGGATCGCCCGCATGACCCAGACGCAGACCAACGGCGCCACTCGCCGCACGGCGCTGATCACCGGTTGCTCGAGCGGCATCGGTGCCGCGCTCGCCCGCGAGCTGTGCCGGCGCGGGCTCCGCGTATACGCCACGGCGCGGCGCCGCGAGTCGCTCGCGCCGCTCGAAGCCGAAGGCGTGATCGGGCTCGCACTCGACGTGGACGACGATGCCTCGATCGCGGCCGTCTTCGAGGCGGTCGCACGTGGAAGCGGCAGTCTGGACCTGCTGGTGAACAACGCCGGGTTCTCCCAGGTGGGCGCCGTGATCGACCTGACTCGCGAGGACCTGCGTCGCCAATTCGAGACGAACGTCATCTCGCCGGTGCGCGTGACCGCGGCGGCCATGCCGCTGCTCCGGGCCGCGGCTGTGGCGCGGGGGAGTGCGGTCGTCGCGAACGTCGGCAGCATCGTCGGGCTCTTCACGACGCCGTTCGCGGCCGCCTACTGCTCGAGCAAGGCGGCCGTGCACTCGCTCACGGATGCGCTGCGGATGGAACTCGCGCCCTTCGGCATCCACGTCGTGTCGATACAGCCGGGCGGCGTGCGCTCGAGCTTCGGCCGGCACGCCGAAGCCGCGCTGCGACTGCCGCCGGAATCGCTGTACCGGCCGGTCGAGAAGGGCATCAGGGCGCGCGCACAGGCAGGCCAGCAGGGGGCAATGCCGGCGGAACAGTTCGTCGTCCCGGTGGCGGATGCGCTGCTCCGCGAGCCGCCGCCGCGGGTCATCCGCGCCGGCACGCACAGCCGGCGGTTGCCGTTCCTTAAGCGCTGGCTTCCTGCCGCGACGTTCGACGCGAAGCTCGTGCAGATGTTCGGGCTCGACGCCCTGCGGGACAGCCCCCGCCGCAGCCCTTGACAAGGGTAACATGCGAACGTAAAGTCGCGAATATTCGTTCCGGGCCCCTCTGACGGCCGGCGCCACCCGCCCGCCGCCATGTCGGAACAGCGTCGTCGGCTGTTGCGCGGGAGGACCGGGTGTACCCCTTCGTCGATTTCTTCCTCGTCGATTTCCTGGGCAAGCCGGCCTGGCTCTGGCTCATGTTCCTCGGGATCGTGGTCGCGCTGCTGGTCTTCGACCTCGGCTTCCTGCACCGCGACGACCACGAGATCGGAGTGGGGGAGAGCCTGCTGCTCTCCTCCGGCTACGTCACGATGGGCCTCGCGTTCGGTGCGTGGGTCTGGTGGTACTTCGGTGCCCAGAGCGGCATGGAATACCTGACGGGCTTCATGATCGAGAAGACGCTCGCGATGGACAACGTGTTCGTCATCGCGATGATCTTCACGTTCTTCGCGGTGCCGCGCCGGTACCAGCACCGCGTGCTCTTCTGGGGCATCCTCGGCGTGATCGTGCTGCGCGCGATCATGATCGGTCTCGGAACGGCGCTCGTCACCCAGTTTTCCTGGGTGCTCTACCTCTTCGGCGCGTTCCTGGTGGCCACCGGCATCAAGATGCTGGTGATGATCGACCAGACCTTCGACGTCGCGAAGAACCCCGTGCTCAGGTTCATGCAGCGCAGGATGCGAGTGACGCCCGAGCCGGTCGGCAACAAGTTCTGGGTGAAGCTCCCTGCGCCCGACGTCCAGGGCGGTCCGCCCTCGACGGATCCCGCGAAGCCGCTCGTCTGGTGGGCGACGCCGCTCTTCTTCGCGCTGGTGCTGATCGAGATCGTCGACGTGATCTTCGCGGTCGACAGCGTGCCGGCGATCTTCGCCATCACGCAGGACCCGTTCATCGTCTACACCTCGAACATCTTCGCGATCCTCGGCCTGCGGGCGCTTTATTTCGCGCTCGCGGCGATGATCCACCGCTTCCGCTACCTCAAGTACGCGCTCGCCATCGTGCTCGTCTTCATCGGCGGCAAGATCTTCGCGGTCAACCTCTTCGGCAAGCTGCCTGCGTGGGTCTCGCTGTCGGTGACGTTCTCCCTGCTCGCGGGCGGCGTGTTCTATTCGCTCTACCGCACTCGCCGTGACGCCTCGCCCGGACAGCCGGCCGGGCAAGGCGTCGCCCGGGCCCCGGCCTACGGGGAAGGGCAGTGACGTTCGTCCGGTTGCGCCATCCGTTTCGCCCGAGACAGAAGACAGTGACAGGAGGAGACATCATGAAGACCGACGTGAAGAGCCGCGGTTTCGTCCTCACGGAAGGGCTCCGCGCCGCGGTGTACCGCGAGATCTCGACCCTGGTGCAGGGTCTCGGCCGGCCGATACTGAGCGTCTCGGTCCGGCTCTTCGACGTGAACAGCCTGCGTCGTGGCGGGCTCGACAAGGGCTGCCTCGTCCACGTGCGCCTGGGCGACGGCATCTCGGTCGTGGGTTCGGACGTGGGTGCCGACATGTACCACTGCGTGTCCAACGTGTTCGGCAAGGTGCTCCGCGGGGCGCATGCCCGCGTGGCGCGCCGCCGCCGGGTGCGGCCGCGGCTGGTGCCGCGGACGTTCGCAGCTGCAACCTGAGCGACCGCAGGGATCTCCCCGGGCGACGCGAGGCCGAGCGCCTCGCCGCCTGGGGAGGGGAAGGTTCGCTGGTCCGGCGAATCCCGGCCACCCGCCCGTGCGAAGGGGTGACGGCTGGCAACCGTCGGAGTCCCCTGCATGAAGCTTCTGTTCGAGCCCGCCACGATCGCCGGGCTGCAGCTCAAGAATCACGTCGCGATGGCCCCGCTCACCCGCCAGCGCGCGGACGTCCTCGGCGTGCCCCAGCCGCACGTCGTGGACTACTACTCGCAGCGCGCCGGCGCCGGCCTCGTGATCGCGGAGGGAACCCAGCCGAGCTTCGCCGGCCAGGGCTACTGCCGCACGCCGGGCATCCATACACCCGAGCAGGTCGCCGCCTGGAAGCGCGTCACCGACGCGGTCCACGCGCGGGGCGCGAAGATGTTCCTGCAGGTGATGCACGCCGGCCGCATCGCCCATCCGCTCAATCGTCGGATTGCGGACGCACCGGTCGCGCCTTCGGCGATCCGCGCGCCGGGCCAGATCTGGACCGACCAGGCACAGATGCAGGACTACGTGGAGCCGCGGGCGCTCGAAACGACGGAGCTGCCGGGCGTGATCGAGGAGTACGTCGCCGCGGCCCGCAACGCCGTCGCGGCCGGGTTCGACGGCGTCGAGCTGCACGCGGCGAACGGCTACCTGCTCAACCAGTTCCTCGCCACCAACACCAATCAGCGCACGGATGGTTACGGCGGCAGCGTCGCGAACCGCATCCGCTTCGTCGTCGAGACGGTCGATGCCGTGGCGGCCGCCATCGGCGCGGCTCGCACCGGCATCCGCGTCTCGCCGGGCCACATGTTCAACGACATTGTCGACGCCGACCCGATCGGCACGCACCGCGCCCTGCTCGACGCGCTGCCGACCGGCCGCCTGGCCTACGTGCACGTCATGCTGCCGCATGCCTTCAGCCCGCAGCTCAACAACGCCGGCGATCCGGCGGCCGTGCTGCCTGCGCTGCGGCCGCACGTGAAGGGCGCGCTCATTGCCGCCGGCAACCTCACGGCCGATACCGCCGAGGAGGCACTGCAGTCCGGGCTCATCCAGCTCGCGGTGCTCGGCCGGCCGTTCATCGCGAACCCGGACCTCGTGGAGCGCCTCATGCGGGGCGCCCCGCTCGCGGAGCCGCGGCCGGACCTCTTCTACACGCCGGGCCCGGAGGGCTACAGCGACTATCCGTCGCTCGCAGCCTAGCTACACTCGCCACCCATAGATGGAGATCGTCATGCCGCGGTACGCAGGAAGCTGGTCCCTCGTCGTCGTCGCCTCGTTGCTCGCCGGGTGCGGCCAGGGCATGCCGCGTGAGTCCGCGGCCGTGCCGTCGCTGGCCGGCGCGGACCCGTCCATGGTCGGCGAGTCGCGGCTGCCGGACTGGCATCCGCCGGTGGCGCCGTCGAGCCCGCGGCTGCCCCAGGGCCATCCGGTGCTGCCCGAGGGACACCCGTTGCTGAAGGGGCAGGGCGGCTGCCCGGGCCGGGCGCAGGGCGAGAGCTGGGGTCGAGGCACGGTTCCGCTCCCCGACAGCGAACCCGCGATCGTCAGCACCTGATCCGACTCCGGGCGCGCCCCCCGGCTGTCGAGTTCCAGGCACTCGAAGGGTAGGCATTGCCCACGGGTTGATCTACCTGCGGCGCGTTGCCGGCTGCGTCTCGTAGCTCGACAATCCAAGGAGGACGATCCCAGTACCGCGCCGAGCAGGATGCCCGGCTCCGGAGCGTCGATCGCGGCCCGCTGGCGGCCGTGCATCCACGCGCGACGCGGCGGGCCACGGAGGTCTCGCCATGCGCAACCACCCTTCGCTACGGTGCATATCGATAATCGCGATGCTGCTCGTCTCGGCGACGTTCGCCGGATGCGGCGGCGACGATGGAGGGGGTGGCAAGCGCAACGTCGCTCCCACGGCCGCATTCACCGTGTCGCCCGCGAGCGGTGCGGGTCCACTGAACGTGACGATGGACGCGTCCGGAGCCACCGACCCGGACGGCGCGATCCGCAGCTACGCGTGGGACTTCGGTGACCAGACTGCGCACGGGGTCGGCGTGCGGGTCGACCATGTCTATGCCGCCGCCGGGACCTACACGGTCACGCTGACGGTGACGGACGATCGCGGAGCGACGGCTTCGACCACGCATGGCGTGACGGTGACGGCGAACCAGGCACCGACGGCAGCGTTCGACGCGACGCCGGAGAAAGGCATCGTCCCGGTCGCAGTCGCGCTGGACGCGGGCAGTTCCAGCGACAGTGACGGGAGCATTTCCGGCTACGCATGGGACTTCGCAGACGGGTCCACCGGCACGGGTATCCGGGCGACGCACACGTACGCCGAGCCGGGCAGGTACTCCGTGAAGCTGACCGTGACCGACGACAATGGAGCCACGGCCACGGTCACCAGGGATCTGATCGCGATGTCGCCGCTGGCGGCCGCTGGCTATACGGTGGTCGAGATCCCGTCGCTCGGGGGTTCGTACATCGAGCCGCGGGCCATCAACAACCTCGGGCACGTGACTGGATTCTCGGATTTCGACGCGAGCGGAGCTTCGCGCGCCTTCTCCTACTCGGATGGCCGGACAACCGACCTGGGCACGCTCGGCGGCCGTGAGAGCTACGCCAATGCGATCAACGCCTCCGGAGACATCGTCGGCACGTCCGAGACCGCTGCCGGTTACGAGCACGCGTTCGTGTATCGCGGCGGTGCCATGCAGGACCTCGGGACGCTGGGCGGCTTCAACAGCTCGGGCAGCGGCATTGATGACTGGGGTCGCGTCGTAGGCACTTCCGAGGATCAGGACGGGTTCAACCGCGCCTTCGTGTACGACCAAGGCCGCATGACGGCGTTCTCGATCGACTCCGAGTACTCGGCGGCCGAGGCAATCAGCAGCGAGTACTACATGGTCGCGGGCCAGTACCGGGCGACAGCGACCGAGATCCATGCCTACGTGCTCGGTTACCTGTTCCTGGATCTCGGCACGCTCGGCGGCGACCAGGCGTACGTGCGGGCGATCAACTCGTCCGGCGACGTCGTCGGCATGTCGACGCCCTCGGCAGGCGGTTTCACCGGCTTCCTGTACCGGGATCACGCGATGAAGCCGCTCGTGACGGGCTACAGCGAGCCGAACGACATCAACGACGCCGGGGTCGTCGTGGGCTACGCCCACTTCGGCGCCGACGGCCACGCGTTCGTGTGGGATCCCGCTGGCGGCATGCGGGACCTGAACCAGTTGATCGACCCGTCGCTCGGCTGGACGCTGCAGGTGGCGGCGGGCATCAACGATCTCGGGCAGATCGTGGGGCACGGTTACCGCAGCGGCGGCGCACACGTCGCAGTGCTACTGACCCCCGTCTACTGACGTCAACGTGGCGGCAGGGCCCCGGTTCCGGCCGGGGCCCCGTGCGGGCGATGGATCATCGGCCGGAAACTGCACGATCAGGCTGATCTGTTCGGGCGTCGGCTGCAGCGCCGCGTAGATGTCGGCGTCCCGCGAACCTGGCGGGTAGGGGTTCGATTCCGGCGCCGACGCGATCGCGACGAGCCGGGAGCCGGTCGCGACTTCCACGCGGGCGGAGGGCACGGGCTGCGCCGACTGTGCGATCCACTCCTTCTTCGGCAGCACCGCGATGTGCAGGAGCGAAGTCTCCGGGTTCGCGGGATCGTCCGGGAGATAGTCGACCGAGATCCAGCGCGTGGCGTCCGGCTGCCGCCAACGCGCCGCGGGCCCCGTCTCGGTGACCAGCTTCAGCCGTCGGACGGGCCAGTCGGTCGGCCAGCGCAGCACGAGCCCGCTGCCGCGGTCGACGTAGGTGCACTCGTCGAGGGCTGCGCGCTGGCAGGTCACCTCGCCGCTGTCCGGCAACGCGCGTGCGGCGCGGGCTTCGGTCGCCGCGAGCAGCAGCAGGGCGAGCAGGCCAGGGGTCGCGCGCAATCCGACTCTCCACGGGGGCGGCCTCGGAGCCGGGACTCCCGATCCGGATTCGACCGCGGGCCGCGTGCCGGGTTCGCCTGCGCTGCGCCGCCGGCGGGTGCCACGCGCCTCGGCGGCCGGTCGATCGGCCCTGCATTGGAGTTTTTGCCGGCTGGCTGTCAGCATTCGCGGGCCCGGCGTGCGGGCGATTCAGGATGGGTGCCGGTCTCGTGCTCAGGATCAGGAAGTGGATCGTCGCACACCTCGGCCCGGGCGGAGCTGAGGATCCCGCGGAGCAGGAGCGTGCGAAGAGCCTCGCCGTCGCTTCGCTCCTCGTCGAAGTGCTGCGCGCCGATTACGAGACGTCCGAAGCGGAACGGCGGCAGGTGGTGTCGTCGATCGGCGGGCTGCTCGGCATCGACGGGGCGACGCGAGACGACCTGCTCGCGGAAGCCGAGGGCCAGGTCGATGCTGCGCACGATCTGCACCAGTTCACGTCTGAACTGAACCGCGTCCTGTCGCACGACGAGAAGCTGCAGCTCGTCGAGCAGCTGTGGCGCGTCGCGGGCGCCGACGACACCGTCCACAAGTACGAAGAGCACATCATCCGCCGCGTCTCCGACCTCCTGCACGTGTCGCACCGCGAGTTCATCGCCGCGAAACTGCGGGCCGAGCGCGAGTGATGCGCCCGATCGGGATTCTCGTCCCGTGACGGGACGGCCAGCGCCCCTTTTTGCCGCCGGTTGTGGTATGAGCGCCACGGATCCCGAAGCGACGCTTGCCGGATCGTTCCGCGTCGGTTACGTTCGGGCCGGATGCAAACTCGCCTGATGGAACAGAACGCGCAGCCGCAGAAGATCGTCGTCCTGAACACCAAGGGTGGCTCGGGCAAGTCGACGATCGCGACCAATCTCGCGGCCTACTACGCGTGGAAGGGCGACCGTGTCGCCCTGATGGACATGGATCCGCAGGGCTCGAGCATCCGCTGGCTCAAGCAGCGTCCGGCCGATCTTCCGGCGATCCACCCGATCGCCGCGTACGAGAAGCACATGGGTGTCACGAGGGCGTTCGCGCTCCGGGCCCCGCCGGGCACGGGGCGCATCATCGTCGACACCCCGGCCGGCCTGCCGTCCCTGCAGATGCCGGAGGCGGTGAGGGACGCGAGCGCGATCATCGTGCCCGTGCTGCCCTCGGACATCGACATCCACGCGGCTTCGCGCTGCATCGCGGACCTGCTGCTCGTCGCGAAGGTGCACCGCTCCGAGAAGCGGCTGGTGATCGTCGCGAACCGGGCGCGACGCTACACGAAGGCGTACCAGTCGCTGATGCGCTTCCTGCAGAGCCTCCGGATCCCGGTCGGGGCCGTGCTGCGGGATTCGCAGGCCTACGTGCGCTCCGCCGAGACCGGCATGGGCCTGCACGAGATGAAGGGTGTCCTCCTGCAGGAGGACATCGATACCTGGAAGCCGCTGGTCGAGTGGCTGGACCGCCGCTCGTTCTCCCTGGTGCCGATCGAAGAGGCGGCACCGTCACCCGAGCCCGCGGCCGGCACCGAAGCCGCCGCGGACCGGGTTCAGTACGTGACCGGAGCCTACTCGCCCGCCGGGCGGTGAGACACGCGCTCCGAGCCGCTCGTGTGCAGGGCGGCCTCGTCGGCCACCGTGAAGGTCACTTCCTGCGGACGACCGCTCGCGTCGTTGGCGCTCGCGACCTGGACGACGTACGGTGCGTCCTTGGTCCACAGCATGGCCGTCGAGCGTGACTGGATCGACGACTCGTCGCGACGCACCGAGTCGAAGTCACCGAACACGGTCCGCGAGCGATTCACGATCGCGAGCAGCGCCGGCAGCGAGGCGTCCATCCGCGCGGTGACGCTCGCGAGCGTGCCGTCCGACCCGATCAGGAAACAGAGCTGACGCGTCTGGTGCGGCGCCGGCAGCTTGAGCAGCGGCTGGCGGGTGTCCGCGCAGTAGCGGGCGAGCCCGGCCTCGTCCGCGTCCCATTTGCCGCCCGGGAACTTGGCCTGGATGGCCGCCTTGTCGGCCTTCCACCCGAGGCCGAAGGCACCGCTGCGGTACTGGTCCGCCACCGGTCCCGCGCAGGCGAGTCCGGCCACCATCGTTGCGAAACCGCCCACGAGGGCAGCAGTCACCTGAGCCTTATCCATTGCGATCGTCTCCTCGATGCGTATCCCGATCCCGGGAGTCTAGACCTGCCGCGTATTGGTCCACGCGGCGCCCACGAATTCCACGACCTGTTTCTCAATCACGCCGTTTGGACAGCTTAACGGCCTCCGTGTTTCTCGTCCGCAAGCTTTTCGAGGAAAAGGAGGTCCTCCGGCGTGTCGAGATCGACTCCGGCGTTCGCCATCGGCACCCGCACGAGCTGGTCGACGTTGCGCCGGATCACGAGCCGCGGGTCGCGGTCGCCCCGGAGGTCGAGCAGGTCCGGGAACGTCCACCGCGGGAAGATCGCGGGCAGGCCGGGGGCGCCGCCGTAGAGCGCCGCGGCGATCAGGATCGGGTGGCGTCGCCAGGCAGCCCAGAGACGCCGCAGGTCGTCCGCGGTGACCGCCACCTGGTCGCCGAGCAACAGCAGCAGCCCGTCGCAACGCGTGGGCGCCGTGCGGACGGCGACACGGATGGAGCTCGCGAGGCCTTCCTCCCAGTCGCGATTCACGACGACCGACGCCGAAGACTGCCTCACGGCCGGCGTGACCTCGCGGGCGTGGGCCCCGAGGATCACGGTGACGGAGGCGCCCGCCACGACCGACGCGTTCGCCGCGGCCTGGTGCAGCACGGGCGATCCCCCGAGTCGCACGAGCTGCTTCGGACTCCCGAAACGCGTGGACGGCCCGGCCGCGAGGATGGCTGCGTGTAGACCCTGGGGCACGTCGTCCATGGTTCGCTCGTTTGCCTGCCGCGCTGCAAGAAGATACAGTCTCCGGCACCGTTGCCGGGCGTTTCAAGAGTCGAAGGGGATCCCTCGGCCGCCAAGAATCCGGACGGTCGCCGGGCGGCGACCGTGCAGCAGTCCCGTGCGCGGCCATCGAGGGAGTCGGGTCTGCCGTGGAAGCCTGGAAAGTACACAAGTTCGGCGGGTCGAGCGTCGCGGACGCCGCCTGCATGCTCCGCGTCGCGGCCATCGTCGAGGGCGACCCGGCGCTGCGCAAGGCCGTCGTGTTGTCGGCCTGCCGCGGCGTCACGGACGCGCTGCTCGGGCTGGTCACGCTCGCCGAGCGGCAGGATCCCGCGCTCGAGGACCGCATCGAAGAGGTGCGCCAGCGCCACGTCGGCGTCGCGGGAGAGCTGCTGGACGGGGAGTTGTACGACGGCTTCGTCGTCGAGCTCGACCAGGACTGCCGCGACATCGCCGGCATCCTGCAGACCGTGCGGCTGGTGCGCGCGGCCTCGACCACGCTGCGCGACCTGATCTCGGGCTACGGCGAACTCTGGTCCACCCGCATCTTCGAGCGGCTGCTGCGCCGGCGCGGGCGCATCAACGGCCACGTGCGCTGGATCGACGCCCGCCGCGTGCTGCTCGTCGAGTGGGGCCCGCTCGGGCCCGGCGTGCGCTGGGACCAGTCGCGCGCCAACCTGCGCGAGCACGTGCCCGCCGACTTCGTGGGCACGCTGGTCGTGACGGGCTTCATCGCGACCGACACCCAGGGCCTGCAGACCACGCTCGGCCGCAACGGCAGCGACTTCTCGGCCTCGATCTTCGGGTCGCTGCTCGACGCCGGCGAGATCGTGATCTGGACCGACGTGGACGGCGTGCTGAGCGCCGATCCGCGCCTCGTGCCCGAAGCCCAGGTGATCGACGCGCTCTCCTACAACGAGGCGATGGAACTCGCGTACTTCGGCGCCAAGGTGATCCATCCCCAGACGATGGCGCCGGCGGTGCAGAAGCGCATCCCGATCTGGATCAAGAACACGTTCGCGCCCGACAAGGCCGGCACGCTGATCCACGACCGCTCGGCGCCGAACCCGCTGGTCAAGGGCATCACGACCGTCGAGCGCATCGCGCTCGTCGACCTCGAGGGCGCCGGCATGATCGGCGTGCCGGGCACCGCGCACCGCCTGTTCGGCGCGCTGCGCGAGGAAGGCATCTCCGTCATCCTGATCTCGCAGGGCAGCTCGGAGCACTCGATCTGTTTCGCGGTGCCGGAGGCCGAGGCCGAGCGCGCCGAGCGCGTCGTGCGCCGCGCCTTCGATCCGGAACTGCGCGAGGGCCAGATCCAGAGCGTCGAGGTCAACCGGGGCTGCAGCATCCTCGCCGTCGTCGGCGACGGCATGGCGGGCGCGCACGGCGTCGCGGCGCAGGTCTTCGACGCGCTCGGCAATGCGAGCGTCAACGTGCGGGCGATCGCGCAGGGCGCCTCCGAGCGCAACATCTCGGTCGTGATCGATGGCCGCTCGAGCGCCCGGGCGCTCAGGGCGGTGCACTCGAGCTTCTACCTCTCGGCGCACACCGTCTCGATCGGCCTCGTCGGCCCCGGCCTCGTGGGCGGCGCGCTGCTCGAGCAGATCGCGAGCCAGGCCGAGCGCCTGCGCCGCGACTTCAAGCTCGACCTGCGTGTGCGCGCGATCGCGGGTTCGAAGACGATGTACCTGAGCGAGGCGCCGATCGATCTCGCGCACTGGCGCGACGCCTTCCGGACCGGCGGCGCCCCGGTCGACCTCGAGGCCTTCGCGGCGCACGTGAACGCCGACCATTTCCCGCACGCCGTGATCATCGACTGCAGCGCGAGTGCCGCCGTCGCGGCGCACTACGCGCACTGGCTGTCCGAGGGGATCCACGTCGTTACGCCCAACAAGAAGGCGAACAGCGCGGCCTACGGCGAGTACGAGCGCCTGAAGGCGGCGCGCCGCGCGGGCGGCGCGCACTACCTGTACGAGGCCACCGTCGGCGCCGGCCTGCCGGTCATCCAGACGCTGCGCGACCTCCGCGAGACCGGCGACGAGATCCGTCGCATCGAGGGCATGTTCTCGGGCACGCTCGCCTATCTCTTCAACACCTGGGACGGCTCGCAGCCGTTCTCGGCCGTCGTGAAGCAGGCGAAGTCGCTCGGCTACACCGAGCCGGACCCGCGTGACGACCTTTCGGGCATGGACGTCGCCCGCAAGCTCATCATCCTCGGGCGCGAGATGGGCCTCCGGCTCGAGATGGCGGACGTCGAGGTCGAGAGCCTCGTCCCGGCGGCGCTCGCGGACTGCGGCGTGCAGGACTTCCTCGACCGTCTCACGGAGTTCGACGCCCCGATGCTCGCCCGTCTCGAGGGCGCACGGGCG
>Ga0105090_10000326_pt1 | contig 22654 bp, 24 predicted proteins | sample PPLLak3March2015_FD_79110 | JGI IMG/M metagenome (GOLD analysis project Ga0105090, IMG submission 79110) | Freshwater sediment microbial communities from Prairie Pothole Lake near Jamestown, North Dakota, USA - PPLs Lake P7 Core (1) Depth... | ecosystem: Environmental > Aquatic > Freshwater >...
CGAAAACCAGGAGCGGACGGAGTGGCACCGCGTGGTGTTCTTCAGCCGCCTGGCCGAGATCGCGGGCGAGTACCTGCGCAAGGGCAGCCAGGTATACGTCGAGGGCTCTCTGCGCACCCGCAAGTGGCAGGACCAGAGCGGACAGGATCGCTACACCACCGAAATCGTCGCCAACGAAATGCAGATGCTCGGCGGCCGCGGCGACGATGCGTCGGGTCGTTCCATGCCAGCTTCCGGGCAGGCGTCGGGTCAGGCTTCGGGTCAGGCTTCGGGGCAAAGCTCCGCGCAGGGGGGGTTCCGGGAAGGCGGCCAAGGCGCTTCGCGGCAGGGCGCCGCGCGGCAGGGTGCCGCCCAGTCTGCTTCCCAGCCCCCGGAATACCAGGGCGAAGACAACTTTACGGACGACGATATTCCGTTCTGACCCGCGCAGGACTCATGATGCGAACCCTCCTCGTTACCGGCGGTGCCGGTTTCATCGGCGGCAATTTCGTCCTGAGCAGTCTGGCGCAAGACCCCGAGCTGCGCATCGTCAACCTTGATCTGCTGACCTACGCGGGAAACCTGGAAACCCTGCAGTCCTTGCGCGGGAACGAGCGCCACGTGTTCGTGCAGGGCGACATCGCCGACCACGCGCTGGTGGCGAAATTGCTCGAAACCCATGTTCCGGAAGCGCTGGTCAATTTCGCCGCCGAGAGCCACGTGGATCGTTCCATCGACGGTCCGGCGGCCTTCGTGCAGACCAACATCGTCGGCACGCTCAACCTGCTCCAGTGTGCGCTCGATTGGTGGAGAATGCTGCCGGGCGGCGCCCGCGACGCCTTCCGTTTTCTGCACGTTTCGACCGACGAAGTGTATGGCAGCCTGGGTCACACCGGCGCCTTCAACGAGACCACGCCTTACGCGCCCAATTCGCCGTACGCCGCGTCCAAGGCGGGTTCGGACCACCTGGTCCGCGCGTTTCACCACACCTACGGCCTGCCGACGCTCACCACCAACTGCTCCAACAACTACGGGCCGTGCCAGTTTCCGGAAAAGCTCATACCGCTGATGATCATGAACGCGCTCGAACACAAGCCCCTGCCGATCTACGGCGATGGCCTGCAGGTGCGCGACTGGCTGTACGTGCTGGACCACGTGGACGCGATCAATGCCGTGCTGGCCGGTGGAACGGCAGGCGAGGTATATAACATTGGCGGATCCTCCGAGCGCACCAACCTGCAGGTCGTGCAGGCGATCTGCGACGCGCTGGACCGTCGCCGCTCCGCCAACGGTACGCGCCGGCGCTTGATCGAGCACGTGGCGGACCGGCCCGGCCATGACCGCCGCTACGCCATCGACTGCAGTAAACTGACCCGAACGCTCGGCTGGCGTCCGCGGGTGAATTTCGAATCGGGCCTGGAGCAGACCGTGGACTGGTACCTGGCCAACCCGGGCTGGGTCGAACGGGTCCGCGACGGCAGCTACCAGGGCGAACGCCTGGGCCTCGGCGCCGCTTGAAGCGCCGCCATGGCGCAGCTGCGCGGCGGGCAGAAACAGATCGGAGAGCAACGTGTCGCGAAAGGGCATCATCCTGGCCGGGGGCAGCGGAACCCGGCTGTATCCTCTGACCCGCGTGGTCAGCAAGCAGTTGCTGCCGGTGTACGACAAGCCGATGATCTTCTATCCCCTCGCCACCTTGATGCAGGCCGGGATTCGCGAGGTCCTGGTCATCACCACGCCGCACGAACAGCGCCTGTTCCGGCAACTGCTGGGCGACGGCGGTGACTGGGGCATCCGGCTCGCGTACTCCGTGCAACCCGAACCGGAGGGCCTGGCCCAGGCCCTGATCATCGGCGAGGAATTCATCGGCGGAGAACCGAGCTGCCTGATCCTGGGCGACAACATCTTCCATGGCGGCGGCTTGCAGGAGGTTCTGCTGAAGGCGATGGAGCGGGAGGACGGCGCGACCGTATTCGGCTACTGGGTGAAAGATCCCGAACGCTATGGCGTGGTCGAGTTCGACGAGCACTACCGGGTGCTCAGCATCGAGGAAAAACCACGGCGTCCAAAGTCGCACTATGCCGTGACCGGGCTGTATTTCTACGATGGGCGCGCCTGCGGGTTCGCCCGCCAACTCCGGCCTTCCGTCCGCGGCGAACTGGAGATCACCGATCTGAACCGTCGTTATCTCGAGGACGGCAGCCTGAGCGTCGAACGGCTGGGACGCGGCTACGCCTGGCTGGACACCGGCACCCACGAGTCGCTGCAACAGGCGGCGAATTTCATCGAGACCATCGAGAGCCGCCAGGGGCTGAAAGTTGCCTGCCCCGAAGAAATCGCCTTCCTGCAAGGGTGGATCGACGAGGCGCAGGTGATGCGCCTGGCCCAGCCGCTGCGCAAGAGCGGTTACGGGGACTACCTGTTGAGCCTGTTGAGCAGGGGCCGTTAAGCGTGCGAACGATCGATACCGGGATTGCCGGGCTGGTACTGATCGAACCCACGGTGCATGGCGACGCGCGTGGTTATTTCATGGAGACATGGAACGCCGGCCGTTACCAGGCCGCGGGTCTTCCCGGCCGCTTCGTGCAGTCCAACCTGTCCCGCTCCGGCCCTGGCGTCCTCCGCGGCCTGCACTATCAGCAACCCGAACCCCAGGGAAAGCTGGTGACGGTGCTGGAAGGACGCGTGTTCGACGTGGCGGCGGACATCCGACCCGACTCGCCCAGTTTTCGGCAGTGGGTCGGCGTTGAGCTGTCGGGCGAAAATCACCGCCAGCTATACGTGCCCGAGGGTTTCGCCCACGGGTTTTGCGTGCTGGGGGAGGGCGCGCTGATGGCCTATTTGTGCACGGCGGAGTACCGCGCCGAGTACGATGCCGTGATCGCCTGGGACGATCCGCAGCTTGACATCCGCTGGCCCGCCGCCGCCTGGACGGTGTCGCCCAAGGATGCCGCGGCGCCGCGCCTGGCGGACATTCCACTCGACCGTTTGCCGCGCATGAGGCCGCACGGCGCGGTATGAAGATTCTGCTAACCGGCGCGTCCGGTCAGCTCGGGCAAGAACTGCTGCCCGGACTGCAAGCGCTGGGCGAGGTCACCAGGGTCGACCGGACGATCGAAGGCCGGGACCGCCAGAGCCTCGAGCAGGACCTGGGGGACCTCAACCGGGCCGAGACCCTGCTGAATCGTCTGCGCCCCGACCTGGTCGTCAACGCGGCGGCGTACACGGCGGTGGACCGCGCCGAGCAGGATTCCGACACGGCCTTTCGCATCAACGCCGAACTGCCGGGATGCCTGGCCCGCTGGTTACAACGCAACGACGGTCTGCTCGTCCACTACTCGACCGACTACGTGTTTTCCGGTGCAGCCGCCCGACCGTATCGCGAGGACGATCCCACCGGTCCGCTGAATGTCTACGGCGAGAGTAAGCGGGCCGGCGAATGGCAGATCGCGGCAAGCGCCTGCCGTTATCTGCTGTTGCGCACTTCCTGGGTTTACTCAGCGCAGGGCAACAACTTCGTGCTGACCATGCTGCGCCTGGCCCGGGAGCGCAATGCGCTCAGCATCGTCGCCGACCAGGTCGGTTGTCCGACCTGGGCGCGCAACCTGGCGTGCGTGACCACGCGGATGATCTCCGCGGTGCGCGAGGATGCGGCAGCGGCCCGTCGCCGGGGGATCTGGCATTATTGCGACAGCGGGGCCGTCAGCTGGTACGATTTCGCCCAGGCGATTTTCGCCGCCGCGCTGTCAGCAGGGCTGCTCGAGCGCCTGCCGGAGTTGACGGCGGTACCGTCCTCCGGCTTTCCGCAGGCGGCCGAGCGGCCCCTGTACTCGGTGCTCGATACTTCGGCCATCCGGCGGGACTTCGGCATCGAGCCGCCGGCGCTGGGACCTTCCCTGCGGGCCTGCATCGAGGAAATGAAAAAGGCATGACTACCAAGGACAATCGACAGGCCATGGTTCCCGTGATTCTCTCCGGAGGCTCGGGAACGCGGCTGTGGCCCGTGTCGCGTCGTGCCCATCCCAAGCCTTTCATGAAACTCGTCGACGGCGAGTCGCTGGCCGAAAAGACCTTTCGGCGGGCGCTGGCCGTCGCGGAAGGCGGCCCCGTGCTCACCGTGACCAGCCGTGACTACTATTTCTATACGCGGGATCTCTACGACGAGATCGCGGGCGCCGGCCACGACCACCCGTTCCTGCTCGAGCCGGTCGGAAGAAACACGGCGCCGGCAATCGCTCTGGCGGCGCATTTCCTGCGTGAGCGCCTGGGTCCGGGCGCCTTCATGCTGGTTCTGCCGGCGGACCACCTGATCCGCGACGAAGCGCAGTTCGGGGCGGCCGTGCGCGAGGCGCGCAAGCTGGCCGAGCGTGGCTACCTGGTCACCTTCGGCATCCACCCGACGCATGCCGAGACCGGCTACGGCTACATCCGCAGGGGCGAGCCGATAGCGGACACCGGCGGGCATGCCGTGGCGGCATTCGTCGAGAAGCCCGACGAAAAAACCGCCGCGGCGTACGTGGATTCGGGCCAATACGACTGGAACTCCGGCATGTTCTGTTTCAGCGCCGGCGCTTTTCTCGAGGCGCTGCAGGAGCACGCCGCGGAGATTGCCGCAGCCGCCGAGCGTTGCTGGCGGGAAAGCGACCGCTCGCAGCGGCCGCTGGAGATTCCGCTGGCCAGCTTCAGCGCATGCCCGTCCGAATCGATCGACTACGCGGTGATGGAAAAAGCCGGCAATTGCGCGGTGGTCGGCGGGAACTTCGGCTGGAGCGACATCGGTTCCTGGAAGGCGATGAGCGAGCTCTACGAGTCGGATGCTGCGGGTAACCGCATCCAGGGCAAGGTCGTCGTGGTCGAAAGCCGGGACTGTTTCATCAAGGGCGAGAAGCGCCTGGTGGCCGCGGTCGGGGTCAGCAACCTGGTCATCGTGGACACGGGCGATGCCGTGCTGGTCGCGGACCGCGAGCGGGCGCAGGACGTAAAGGAGGTGGTCAACCAGCTCAGCGACCTGAATGACCAGGCCGCGGAATACCACCAGACGGTTTACCGGCCGTGGGGCAGCTATTCCGTCCTGGAGGACGCCGAGGACTGCAAGGTCAAGCGGCTCGTCGTAAAGCCGGGGCAGGTCCTTTCGCTGCAGCTGCACCATAAGCGAGCCGAGCATTGGACGGTCATCCGCGGCATCGCCAAAGTCCGCATCGACGACAGCGAGTTCCTGCTGCGGCCCAATGAATCGACCTACATTCCGGTGGAAACGCGGCATCGCCTCGAAAACCCCGGCACCGAGGACGTCCACCTGATCGAGGTACAGACGGGCGCGTACTTCGGCGAAGACGACATCGTTCGCTACGAAGACATCTACGGACGCGTGAAATGACCCACAGAAAATATGCCCCGGCTCGCCTGGAAGCCATTTTCCCGGCGCTGTTGACCCTGGCCGCGATCGCCTCCCAGGCAGGGGCGGCGTCGCCGCCGGGCGGCGAACCGGGCGCGGCGGCCGCCGACCACGCGGCCGTGATCCGCGAGTGGCGCGAGCGCCGGCACGAGCGACTTGCCAGCGAAGAAGGCTGGCTCACATTGGTCGGGCTGGAGTGGCTTAAAGACGGCGCCAATCGCCTTGGCACCGGCCAAGACAGCGACATCCGCCTGCCGGGTGGTCCCGCGGACTGGGGCACGGTGCATGTTAACGGAGACGAGATCAACTTCGCGCCGGTCGCCGGGGCATCGATCACGGTGGAGGGCGAGCCGGCTTCCCCGGCGCGCCTCGTGGCGGACAACCAGGGCCAGCCCAGCGTCGTCCGCAGCGGGACGCTGAGCTTCCATGTCATCCACCGGGGCAGTTATGCGCTGCGCATCAAGGACACGCGCGCGCCCACCTTGCTGGCCTTTACCGGGGTCGACAACTATCCGATCGACCCGAGTTGGCGTTTCGACGCGCGTTTCATCCCTGCAGAGCCGGGACAAACCATCGAGATCGGCGACGTGCTTGGCCAGCTGAACCCGATGCCGGTTCTCGGGACCGTCGAATTCGAGCGCGACGGACAGAGCTACAGCCTCCTGGGCCTTGCGGAAGAGGGCATAGATTCGATCTGGTTCCTGTTCGCCGACCGCACGACCGGCCGCGAAACTTACGGTGCGGGGCGCTTTCTTTACAGCGACGGCATGCCGGTAAACGGCCGCGTGGTGGTGGATTTCAACAAAGCTTACAACCCGCCTTGCGCCTTCAGTGAGTATTCGACCTGTCCCTTGCCCCCTCCGCAGAACCGCCTGGACCTGGCGGTCACCGCCGGCGAGAAGGACTATCACTCCGACTGAGTTCGCTAGCGGCGCCCGAGTTCCCGGTCGATCTCGAATTCCTTCGAGGTGACGAACGCCTCCATGCGCTCGAGGCGCTGGTTCAGTTGGCGGAAGCGGTGGCTCAGCGCGCCGAACACGTCGCTGGGTGCATTGCTCACGCCGCGCCAGAACTCCGCCTGCTCCTGGGTCTCGTAGAGATCGGCCGGCTTGACCGGTAGCACGATGGCCAGGATCACATAGGATATGGCCACGAAGGCGAAGAACGGCGGAAACAGCATCAACAGGACCGTGACCAGCCGCACGCCTTTGCGGTTCAGCCCGAAGTACTCGGCGATGCCTGCGCACACGCCGGCGAGCATGGCGTTCTCGCGGTCGCGGAACAGGCGATGCGGATTCTTGCGCTCGTAGAACTGTTTCACGAGTGCTTTCTCCAGTTGGGGGACTCGATGTCGAGGATGCGCTCGAGCGTATTGATGCGCTCTTCCATGCGGCTGGTCGATTCCCATACTTCGCTCAGCATCTTTTCATCTTCGGGCGACAGGCCCTTGGACATCTTCCACTTGGTCACGTAGTGAAAGATGATCCATAACGGCAGACAGACCGTGATGAAGAGAATCGGGATGATCTCGCCCATCATTCACTCTCCTTTCCGGCAGCCGCCTTGCCCTGGCCCACTTTCGATTTCAGGTCAGCCAGCTCGGCTTCCACCCGCTCATTGCCTTCGAGGCCAGCGATCTGGTCGGCCAGGCCCTTGCCGCGGCCCATGCCGATGGCTTCGGCTTCCGACTCCACGCGGTCGATGCGGCGCTCGGCGCTCTCGAAGCGGTAGAGCATTTCATCGAGGCGATCGCTGTGGATGTGCTTGCGCGCGGACAATTGCGAGGTCGCCGTCGTGTGACGGATGACGATGCTCCGCTGCCGCACCTTGGCGTCACTCAGCTTGCTCTGCAGCTGGGTGATGTCGGCGTTGAATTTCTCCAGCTGCCCGTCCAGGTTGACCAGTTCCGCATGCATTCGAAGCACCTGGTCGCTGATCGCCTGCTTCTCGGCGAGGGCGGCCCGCGCCAGGTCTTCGCGGTCGCGACGCACGGCCAGCTCGGCCCGCCGCGCCCACTCTTCCTGTTCGCGTTCCAGGTGTTCGATGTGGCGGCCCAACTCCTTGCGGTCCGCGATGCACTTGGCGGCGGCGGAGCGTATTTCGACCAGGGTGTCTTCCATTTCCTGGATCATCAGCCGGATGATCTTTTCCGGATCCTCCGCCTTTTCCAACACGGCGTTGATGTTGGCGTTAACGATATCGCTGAAGCGGGAAAAAATACCCATTTGTATTACTCCTGGTGAACGGTTTTCACTTCAGTTAATGCAGGCTTCGTGCCAGCTCGCGCGCCAGTTCCAGGTGACTGATTTCACGATACTTTCATTTGGAGAATGCGCACAGTGCGCCGGGCCGGCCGCAGGCTTTGGCCAATTCCACCAAAACATGGCGGAAACTTGAGTCCAATTTGCGTGTCTACGGCACAGCCGTGTCGGGTCGCGGCGCGGTGCGGGCCGTCCCGCCAATGAAAAGCACATGGCAAGCAATGTTCCGCTCCTGTAAAATAACCTGATTTTGACACGCCGGTCCAAAGCCGGACATTCCGAACGACCAGGAGGAGTACTTGATGCGATTTCCATTCGCGCTGATAGTCCTGTTTGCGCTGACGACGGGAACCGTCGTCGCCCAGGATTTGACATCTGAAAAGGGCAAGCTCAGCTACGCGGTAGGCTGGGATATCGGTGAAGACATCCAGCGCCGGGGCGCCGAATTCGACGTCGAGGCGATCATCGCCGCGATTCGCGACTCGTCGGCCAAGAAAGAACCGCAGGTTCCCGCCGAAGAGATGGTCGCCATGCTGACCGAGCTGCAGCAGAGGGTGCGCCAGGAACAGGCGGAGGCATTCCAGAAGCTGGCCGAGGAAAACCAGAAGAAGTCCGAAGAGTTTCTGTCCGCCAACCTTGGCAAGAGCGGCATCGTGGCCCTGCCCAGCGGGATCCAGTACCGCATCATCGACGAAGGTGATGGAGCCCGTCCCGGGATGGAAAGCACGGTCAAGGTTCATTACCGGGGCTCCAAGCTCAACGGTCTCGAATTCGACAGCTCGTTCGCTCGCGGCGTACCCGAGCAGTTCACGGTCAACTCCGTGCTGAAGGGCTGGCAGGAAGTGCTGCCGCTGATGAAGACCGGCGCCACCTGGCAGATCTTCGTGCCGCCGGAAATGGCCTTTGGCGCCCGCGGCAATCCGCCGGTGGGGCCGAACGAGGCCTTGATCTTCGATCTCAAACTGGTCGAAATCGTCCAGTAGGAGCGGATTCATTCGCGATCCCGGATATTCGCGATGCGAATTCCGGGATGACGAAGCGATGTCTGGGAGCGGCTTCAGCCGCGATTGTCTGTGCCGTGATTACCCGGGAACCATTAGTCCTGAAATGAATGACTGGCGCAGCCGATTGCTTGCCGCAGTTTCTCCGTTGGAGTCCGGCGTGCGCGGATTGCAGGTGAGCGGCTTTCGCTCGCCCGACAGCGAGGCCCACCGGCCGAGCAGAACCGCGGCCGTGCTGGTCGCCATTCTGGACATGCCGGAACCGGAGCTGGTGCTGACCCGCCGCGCCGACCATTTGCCCCAGCACCCGGGCCAGGTTTGCTTTCCCGGCGGCGCGGCCGAGGACAATGACCGCTCGGCGGTGCAGACTGCCCTGCGGGAAGCCCAGGAGGAGATCGGACTGCCCCCTGAAGCCGCTCGGCCCATAGGGTTCCTCGATCGCATGGACACCATCTCCGACTACCGCGTATTGCCCGTGGTCGCCCTCGTGACGCCGCCGGTCCACTGGACCCTGGACACTCGCGAAGTCGCCGAGGTGTTCACCGTGCCGCTGGCCGTGGTGTTGGATCGCCAACGTTACCAGGGCCGCGCCGTGGAGCGCGACGGGCACCGCTACACGGTCTGGTCGCTGCGTTGGCGGGAATACGACATCTGGGGCGCAACCGCGGCCATGCTGCTCAATCTCATCACGAGGATGGAGAAGCCCGGTGAATTCGAACATCCTGGTATCCGCAGCGGAACTTGAGGCCCGGCTCGGCGACGGCCGCAGCGTGGTCGTCGACTGCCGATTCGAAATGTCCGACCCCGACAAAGGGCGGGCAGACTGGCTTGCCGGACACATTCCCGGCGCGGCCTACGCCCACCTCGACCACGACCTGTCCTCGCCCGTCACGGCGCAGACCGGCCGGCATCCCCTGCCGAATCCGGACCGTTTCTCGGCTTACCTCGCTTCGATCGGCTGGACACGCGACACGCTGCTCGTGGCCTACGACGAGGGGTCCAATGCGGTCGCCTCGCGCTTGTGGTGGCTGATGAAGTATTTCGGTCAGCGGTCCGCACTGCTGGACGGCGGCCTGACGGCCTGGGTCGCGGCGGGATTTTCCCTCGAGTCCGGCGCACCGCAGCGGCGCGCGTCCAAACAGACGGCACTGGTCGCCGATCCTGACATGGCCGTCGACGCGGCCGCCATCGTCCGCAGCCTGGGCGGCGACGCCCTGCTCGTGCTGGACGCGCGGGCCAGCCAACGATACAGCGGCGAGATGGAAAACCTGGACAGCCGCGCCGGTCACATTCCGGGGGCGCTGAACCGGCCGTTCGGCTCCAACCTGGCGCCCGGGGGACGATTCAAGGCCCCGCAGGAACTGCGCGAGGAGTTCGCGAAACTGTTGGGAAACCGCGATACGACGGGGATCGTGCACTCCTGCGGTTCCGGCGTGACCGCCTGCCACAACCTGTTCGCCATGGAGTTGGCCGGGATGGGTGGTACGCGCCTCTATCCAGGATCCTGGAGCGAGTGGATCCGCGACCCCGCCCGGCCCATCGCAACGGGCAGCTGAGCCCTGTCGCCGGCGCCTGCGTGCCGGGGCAAGTCCCTATTTCTTTCGCAGCCGCTCGACCAGGGCGCGCAGCGTGGTTTGCGCCGATTCGCTGAACCAGGTTTCGACAAAGCGCTCCACGCCGTACTCGCTGCTGTTTTCGAAGATTCGCTGCAGGTCCGAGCGGGACATCGAGCGCGTTTTCACCATGGCCGGGCGCGGCAGGGCCAGCAGCCGTTCACACCAGTCGACCGCCCGGCGCACCACCGCGTCCGGGTCGTCCGCCAATTCGTCCACCAGGCCGATTTCCAGGGCCCGCTGCGCGTCCATGATTTCGCCCGCCACCAGGATCCGTTCGGCGCGATGGGCGCCGATCAGGCGCACCAGCGCCTGTTGCACGGGGGGCGGCACGACCAGCCCGACCTGGACCTCGTTCATGCCGGTCTTGAAGGCGCCGCGCGGCATGATGCGATAGTCGCCGAACACGGCCATGACGATGCCCCCGGCAGGCGCATGGCCGGTCATGGCGAAGACCGTCGGCAGCGGTGACAGCGCGATGCGCTTGAGCAGGCGCGTAAAGCTCTGCCAGAAGCGCGACAGGAGATCGCGGTCGAGTTGCAGCAGTTCCGGCACATCCAGGCCGGCCGAGAACATGCCGGGGAGGCCCGAGATCACGATCGCCTGAGCCGAATTCTCCGCCTCGGCCAGGGCGCGCTCCAGCCCCTCCACCAATTGAGGGTTCAAGGCGTTGGCCGGCGGCCGCGCCAGGCGTATTTCGCGCACCGCGCCGTGGTCCATGATTTCCAGCATGGGAATTTCCAGCATGGGTCTACCTGTTCAGATGGGGTTCAGCCGCTGCAGTCTAGTCTCTGCAGCAAGGGAGCGCAAAACGGAGGTGTTCACATGATAGCTCGCAACGCAGGATTACTGACTGGAATGCTTTTCCTGGCCCTTTGCGGACCGCTGGCGGCCCACCAGTCCGGTGGCGGGTATGGCTATCCGGCCGAGGGGACTGGCAGCATCACGGTATGGGGCGGGTCCTATGGCCCTGCAGGATGGTCGGGCACGCTGAGCTACGGTTCGCCCTATGCCTACGCCCCCGGCTACATTCCGTGGGCTGCGCTACCGGCCGGCCACCGGCACGTGGCGCAGTGCAACCACGGACCGCGCCACGGCTACGCCAGCGCCTGGCAGCAGGGCTACGCCCACGGGCGACATGACGGTTATTCCGGCCACGGCAAGCACGGTCGGGGGCAGGGTCGCGGACACGGTCGCCACGATTGATGTCCAGCCTGCCGGAGCGCGGCAAGTGGAGCAGGGCGGGGCGGGGAAAATACTGCCCCGCCTTTGCTCCGCCCCGCTTTTCAGGCAGAATGAAACCGTGACCGGAGTCGCGGACTGGAGGGCGACATGAAACGAACGATCAGGCTGGCAGCTGCAGCGGGTCTTGTCGTGGCTGCCGTTGCGACTATGGGTACGGCCTTGGCGCACGACGTCCCCAACATGAGCCATACCCACGCTTTCAAGCAGACGGGCTATGGCACTTACCGCCAGGGACACAGCGTGAACGGTCCCTATGGTAGCATCACGATCTGGTCGCCCCGCACCTACACGGGCTACCAGAGCGCGCCGGCCGTGCAGTTCGCCCGCCCCGAGCCGATCACGACGGCGCCGGGTACGCCGACGGCGCAGACCAGGGCCGAGAAGAACCCGGCCCTGCAATACGGCAGGAAACAGAAAGAAGGCTACGGCGATTGATCCCGGGTCAAGCCCGGGATGACGTCCGAAAGAGACGCTGTCATCCCGGAATTAGCGTGAGCAAATATCCGGGACCCCAGGTCAATTCCTCGGCTACCAGGAGTAGTGCACCGTATAGGTGAGTACGACCTCGCCCTCGCCGGGCACCCGCACGTCGAAGCGAATCCGGTTGCTGCTCTCCTTGCTGTGTTCGAGCGAGGCGTTCTGGATCTCCCAGTTGGCCGCGCGGTACAGGCTTTCCAGCACGGCGACATCCACGGCCGTGTCCTTGTGATTGCGTAAACGCAGCTCGAAGCTTTCCCACAGGTTGCGGGTCCGCAGATCGACCCGGAAGTCCGTTTGTTTGCGCTCGCCCACCACGTCGAAGGCATTGCCCATCTCGATCAGCACGTCTTCGTTGCGGGGCGTGTGGTCGATCACGTCTTCGCCGATGAATTCCAGGCTGTCGTCGGCCGGGTCGAGCTGGCTCACGCGGATGCGGCCGGCCGGCAGGGGAATGCCCAACTGCTGCGCTTCCTCGTTACGAAAGCGCAGGAACACGTTGACATCGCCGTTGCCCTGACGCCCGTACTCCTGGTCCAACTGCTCGTAGCCCCAGTACGGCATGTCCAGGGTCGGGGCGAAGACCAATTCCTTGTGGCACTCGATGCCGCGCGCCGTCGGCACCAGTTGCAACTGCTTGGTCGAATTGTCCGGCAGATCCGTGCGCCGGCCCAGCGTGTACATGTGGTATTCGAAAAAGGCTTTCTCGGTGAACCCGGCGTCGGCTTCCTTGGCCATGGCCATCTCGTAGACGACATCCCGCTGCGGCCGCACCGTTTCAGCGCGATGCACGTCGCCGGCAATCAGCTTGAGGCGCGCGTTCCGGTAGCCGGCGCCGGACTGGTTGATGATGCTGACCCAGGCCGAGAGGTCCATGGTGCAGGACTTCGATTCGTCGTAGGTGATGTTGTAGTCCGCCCACCAGGTCATGCCCTGGGTTTCGTAGGCGACGCGGGTCTTTTGCCTGCCGCTGACCGGGCTGTCCAACAGCCATTCGAGCGTTGGCCGCGTGATCAGGCCGCCGGGCAGCTGGTCGAAACGCAGGTTGGCGTAATTGCGGATCGCCTGCACGCTGCCGTCGTCCAGCTGCAGCATCAGCCCGTCGGTAGCCCCCAGCAGGACGCCCTCGACGAGATCGACTGCATCCCCGCGGGGCAGTTCCACCACGATGCGCTGCCCGAGGTACCGCTGGATCAGCTTGGCCTGGCTGACCAGGTCGAACTGGAAACTCTGCTCCAGCACGCGGGTGCGCGGTTCGTCCAGCGAGGAGAACGTGACCGTGGTGGGATCGATCAGGGCCGCGACATCCGTCACCCGCAGCGGATGGACGCCCTTTTCGATATCATAGGGCCGATCGTGGCGCACGATGGCGTATCCGGGCACCTGGCCGCCGAAATGCTGACCCGCCACCGGCCGGTATAAGTCCGGGGAGACGGCGCCTGGCTGCAGCCTCGAGTAGATGGTCACCGAATCGTCGCTGGGCGGCACTTCGGCCGCCCAGGCTCCCGCGCAAACCAGAACGGTGGCGGCTGCGCAGGCGCCCAACCTGGAAACGGAGGAGCGAACTTCGTTCGCGACTGGCCGCATGGTGTTACTGGTGAGTTTCATTGTTCAGTCCTCATCGACCTCCATTGGTCTGCCCCTTCAAACGCGGCGGCCATGGAAACGGGGTTAAACGCATGCTGAAATTCTACCGCGTGTTGGCTTGTGGGCTCGGGCTTATTCTCTGCTCGGCCGGCGCCGGCGGGCTGGCGGCCGGGGAGCATGAGCTGGCTTTCAACGGCGCCTGGGTGCGCGCGCTGCCGCCCGGCATGGGCATGACGGCGGGGTTTGGCACGCTCGTCAACTCAGGAGGCGAGCCGCTCGAGATCACGGCATTTTCCAGCCCGCAATTCGCGGAAGTCAGCCTGCACCGCACCGAGACCGTCGACGGCGTGAGCCGCATGCGCGAAGTGCCCACGCTGCGCGTGGAGGCCGGCGCCGCGGTGGAACTGGCCCCCGGCGGCTACCATCTGATGCTGATGAAGCCGACGGCGCCGCTCGCAGCGGGGCAGACCGTCACCGTGCGGATGACCGCCGCGGACGGTCGCGATTTCCAGTTCGAGGTGCCGGTCGAGCGCCGCTGAACAGCCGCCGGGATATGGGCTCAGGCGCTCTTGCGCTGCGCCGCCGGGTCCAGTTTGCGTTGCAGCGCACGGGCCAGGAACTGGCCTGTGTAGGAATGGGGCATGCGGGCGATCTGTTCGGGCGTGCCGCGGGCGATGATCTCGCCGCCGCGGTCGCCGCCCTCGGGGCCGAGGTCGATCACCCAGTCGGCGGTCTTGATCACGTCGAGGTTGTGCTCGATCACCACCACGGTGTTGCCGTGGTCGCGCAGCCGGTGCAGCACGCCCAGCAACTGCTCGATGTCCTGGAAATGCAGGCCCGTGGTCGGTTCGTCGAGGATGTACAGCGTCTGCCCGGTGTCGCGCTTGCTCAGTTCCTTGGACAGCTTGATGCGCTGGGCTTCGCCGCCCGACAGGGTGGTCGCGCTCTGGCCCAGCGTGATGTACGAGAGCCCGACATCCGTCATCGTCTGCAGCTTGCGCGCCAGGGCCGGCACCGCGCCGAAGAAGTCCAGGGCATCCTCAACGGTCATCTGCAGCACCTCGTGGATGCTCTTGCCCTTGTAGGTCACGCTCAGGGTTTCGCGGTTGTAGCGACGGCCCCTGCAGACGTCGCAGGGCACGTAGATGTCCGGCAGGAAGTGCATCTCCACGCGGATCAGGCCGTCGCCCTGGCAGGCCTCGCAGCGGCCGCCCTTGACGTTGAAGCTGAACCGCCCGGGCTTGTAGCCCCGGGCGCGGGCTTCCTGGGTGCCGGCGAACAGGTCGCGGATCGGCGTGAACAGGCCGGTGTAGGTGGCCGGGTTCGAGCGCGGCGTACGTCCGATAGGTGACTGGTCGATGTCCACCACCTTGTCGAACAGGCCGATATTCTCGACGCGCTCGTACGCGGCCGGCTGCGCGGCACTGCCGTAGAACTCGCGCGCCGCCAGGCGGTGCAGCGTATCGTTGATCAGCGTGGATTTGCCGGAACCCGAGACGCCGGTGACGGCGACGAACAGGCCGGCGGGAATCTCCAGCGTGACGTTCTTCAGATTGTTGCCCCTGGCCCCGATGACTTTCATGATGCGGTCCGGGTTCAGCGGCCTGCGCTCGCGCGGTACCGCGATCTCGCGCGTCCCGCTGAGGAACTGCCCGGTCACCGAATCGGGGTCGGCCTGCAGTTCCTGCGGCGTGCCGCTGAACACGATGCGGCCGCCGTGCACGCCGGCGCCGGGGCCGATGTCCACCACGTAGTCCGCGCTGCGGATCGCCTCCTCGTCGTGCTCGACCACGATGACCGTGTTGCCGAGATCCCGCAAGCGGGTCAGCGTGGCCAGCAGGCGTTCGTTGTCGCGCTGGTGCAGGCCGATGGAGGGCTCGTCCAGGATGTACATGACGCCCACCAGGCCGGCGCCGATCTGGCTGGCCAGGCGGATGCGCTGGGCTTCGCCGCCCGACAGGGTGTCGGCCTTGCGGTCGAGGGTCAGGTAATCCAGCCCGACGTTGACCAGGAACTGCAGGCGTTCGTGCACTTCCTTGACGATCTTTTTCGCGATCTCGCCGCGCCGCCCTTCCAATTCCAGGGCGTTGAAGAACTGCAGGCATTTCTCGATTGGCCAGGCGGTGATGGTGGGCAGGTTGGTGTCGGCGACGAACACGTGCCGTGCCTCGCGGTTCAGGCGCTCGCCGTTGCAGGCGGTGCAGTCCTTCTGGCTGATGTACCTGGACAATTCCTCGCGCACGATGCGCGAATCGGTCTCGCGGTAGCGCCGTTCGAGGTTCGGAATGATGCCGGCGAAAGGATGGCGACGCTTCTGCACGCCGTTGTCGCCAAAATAGCGGAACTCGATGATCTCGTCGCCGCTGCCGTAGAGGACGACGTCGCGGATCTTCTTCGGCAACTCCTCGAAGGGCGTATCGACACTGAAGCCATAATGTTTGGCCAGGGCCTGGATGATCTGAAAGTAATACGCGTTGCGGCGGTCCCAGCCGCGCACCGCGCCGCCGGCCAGGCTGACCGAGGTGCTGCTGACGACCAGGTCGGGGTCGAAAAACTGGCTGACGCCGAGACCGTCGCACTCCGGGCACGCGCCGTTCGGGTTGTTGAAGCTGAACATCCGAGGCTCGAGTTCCTGCAGGCTGTAGTCGCAATAGGGGCAGGAGAAGCGGGCGCTGAACAGCTTCTCTTCCAGTGTCGAGGGCTCCTCGTCGGCTTCGACCATGGGGCTGATGATCGCCAGTCCCTCGGTGAGCGTTATGGCCGTCTCGAAGGACTCGGCCAGGCGCTGCTTGAGGTCTTCCCGCACGCGGATGCGGTCCACGACCACTTCGATGCTGTGGGTGCGCCGCAATTCGAGCGGCGGGACGTCATCGAGCTCGTACACCACGCCGTCGACCCGCGCGCGGACGAAACCCTGGGCGCGCAATTCCTCGATCAATTGCAGGTGCTCGCCCTTGCGGCTGCGCACCATCGGCGCCAGCAGCATCAGCCTGGTGCCTTCGGGCAGGTTCAACACGTGGTCCACCATCTGGCTGATGGTCTGCGCCTCCAGCGGGATGCCGTGGTCGGGGCAGCAGGGCGTGCCCACCCGGGCGAACAGCAGCCTGAGGTAGTCGTAAATCTCGGTGATCGTGCCCACGGTGGAGCGCGGGTTGTGCGAGGTCGACTTCTGCTCGATGGAAATGGCCGGCGAGAGGCCCTCGATGTGGTCGACGTCCGGCTTTTCCATAATGGACAGGAACTGCCGGGCATACGCCGACAGGGATTCCACGTAGCGCCGCTGGCCCTCGGCGTAGATCGTGTCGAACGCCAGCGAGGACTTGCCGGAGCCCGACAGGCCAGTGATCACGATCAGTTTGTCCCTCGGCAGGTCGAGGTCGATGTTGGCCAGGTTGTGGGTGCGGGCGCCGCGAATGAGAATCTTGTCCATAAGGCGTTTTCGGGCCGGAATCCAAACGAACTACTATACTCCCGGAAGTAAGCGACTGCCAAAGCCGGTTTGGTGTACAATGTCGCCCTTGGCTCGCTCCGGCGGGATGTTGACCGCCGGGTGTAAAACCGCTAACATTCGCACCCTTTTGCAGGGCCTTTTCTGAACAGGGCTGATAAATCATGTACGCAGTATTCAAAACCGGCGGCAAGCAATACCGCGCGACTACCGGCGATGTATTGAAAGTCGAGAAAATCGAAGCCGAGAAGGGCGCGACGATCCAGTTGGACCAGGTGCTGATGGTCGGCGAGGGCGCAGACGTGAAGGTCGGCGCACCGTACCTCGAGGGCGGCAAGGTGACCGCCAAGGTGGTCGACCACGGCCGTCTCGACAAGATCAGGATCATCAAGTTCAAGCGCCGCAAGCACCACGAAAAGCAGATGGGCCATCGCCAGTATTTCACCAAAATCGAAATTACCGGGATCGACGCCTGAGCGCGGTCCCCGCAGCTGAATGGCAACGAATTGACAGGAGGCCAGACCCATGGCTCACAAGAAAGCAGGCGGCAGTACACGTAACGGCCGCGACTCGAACCCGAAGTACCTGGGCGTGAAATGTTTCGGCGGCGAATCCGTTATCGCCGGCAACATCATCGTCCGTCAGCGCGGCACGCGCTTCCATGCCGGTGACAACGTCGGCATCGGTCGCGACCACACGCTGTTCGCGTTGGCCGACGGCACCGTCCGGTTTGAAAGCAGGGGTTTGCCCTTGCGCAAGTACGTGACGGTCGAAACGGCCTGACCGCAGCCTTTATGCAAGCCGGAAAACCCCGCCGATGCGGGGTTTTTTGTGCGTAAGGCGTAAAATACGCAGCATGAAATTCGTTGACGAAGCCACGATCACCGTGATGGCCGGCAAGGGGGGCAACGGTTCGGCGTCGTTTCGGCGCGAGAAGTTCATTCCCTTCGGCGGGCCGGACGGCGGCGACGGCGGTCGCGGCGGCAGCGTTTATCTGGAGGGCGATTCCGGGCTGAATACCCTGGTCGATTTCCGCCATCTGCGCACCTACAAGGCGCAGAACGGGCAGGGCGGAGCCGGTCGCAACATGACCGGAAAAAGCGGCGAGGATATCGTGGTGCGCGTACCGCTCGGCACCATCGTCACGGACGAGGAAAGCGGCGATCACATCGGCGACGTCACCGCGCACGGCCAACGACTGCTCGTAGCCCGGGGCGGCAAGGGCGGCCTCGGCAACCTGCACTTCAAGAGCTCCACGAATCGCGCGCCGCGCCAGACGGTCCCCGGAGCCGCGGGAGAAGAGCGCGGCCTGCACCTCGAATTGCGCGTGCTCGCGGACGTCGGCCTGCTGGGGTTCCCCAATGCCGGCAAGTCAACCCTGATCAGCACCGTGTCCGCGGCCCGGCCCAAGGTGGCGGACTACCCCTTTACGACGCTCTATCCGAACCTGGGCGTGGTGCGCATCGACGCCGAGCGCAGCTTCGTGATCGCTGACATCCCCGGACTGATCGAGGGTGCGGCGGAGGGGACCGGGCTCGGCATCCATTTCCTGAAGCACCTGCAGCGCACCCGACTGTTACTGCACCTGGTTGACCTGGCGCCACTGGACCCGAACGACAACCCGGTCGAGCAGTTCCGGCAGCTCGAGCGGGAGCTGGCGAAATTCGACCCTGGCCTGATGGGCAAACCGCGCTGGCTGGTCTTCACCAAGGCGGACCTGCTGCCTGCGGCCGAAGCCCGGGAACGGGCCGGGCGCGCGGTCGCGGAACTCGGCTGGACGGCGCCCTGGACGGTGATTTCTTCGGCAACCCACAGCGGCACCACGGAGCTGATGCAGCGGATTTCGGTGGAACTTCAGCGGATCAGGGAGGAGGAGGGGGCGGCGGCCGAACTGCCGCCTGGACGACCCGCGCCCCTGGAGGAATGGCCGGCAGGGCCGGCTGCCGCGGAGGATTGTCTCCCCGAGGACGAACGCTGAAGAGGCCACCGGGGCACGAGACCCGGCGAGAGACATGAAAAAGCCCCGATCTTTGCGGGGCTTTTTCATGTCCGGCGGTCAGGATCGAGTCCGTTGACCGGAGGCGTTACCTATCGATGTTTCGGATCACTGTTTCATGTCGCGGACGTGGCCGTTCAGGCGTGACTTGTGCCGCGCGGCCTTGTTCTTGGACATCAGGCCTTTGGCCACGGAGCGGTCGATGGCGGGCACGGCGGACTTGTATGCGGACTCCGCGGCGGCCTTGTCTCCCTTCTCGATGGCCCGCACCACGCTCTTGATGGCCGTACGGACATGTGAACGCTGGCTGGCGTTGCGGCGGCGGTTCTTTTCCGCCTGACGTGCCCGTTTATGAGCTGATAAACTGTTAGCCAAAGTAATTCTCCAAGCAAATAATTCGAATAAAAATCTAGCCGGCTATTTTCCTATTTTTCCTGATTGGCGTCAAACATGCGGATGGAGCACAGGGTGAGGAAGCAGGCCGCCGGGCTCGAGGGCTACCGGCAGTGAAGCTGCTGAGGTCGACGGCCAAGGTGGGCGCCGCCACGATCACCTCGCGCGTGCTGGGCTTTATCCGTGACATGGTGCTGGCCCGCGACTTCGGCGCCAGCGGCGCCACGGACGCGTTTTTCCTCGCCTTCAAGATTCCCAATTTCATGCGCCGGCTGTTCGCCGAAGGCTCGTTCTCGCTGGCCTTCGTGCCGGTGCTGTCCGAAGTCCGCGCCGGCGGCGACCGGCGCGAACTCAAGGACCTGGTCGATCACGTCGCCGGCACGCTGACGGGCGTCCTGCTGCTGCTCACGGCCATCGGCGTGCTGGCCGCCCCGGTCGTAACGGCGATTTTCGCGCCGGGTTGGGCCATCGAAGGCCGCGAGGAGTTCTGGCTTTCGGCCGGGATGCTGCGCATCACCTTTCCCTACATCCTGCTGATTTCGCTGACGGCGCTGGCCGGCGGCATCCTCAACACTTTCGATCGCTTCCTGGTGCCGGCGCTGACGCCAGTCTTGCTGAACCTGTCGCTGATCGCGGCGGCCGTGCTGCTGTCGGGGCGCATGGAAGTGCCGGTCGAAGCGCTGGCCTGGGGCGTGCTGGCGGCCGGCATCGTGCAGCTGGCGGTGCAGGTGCCCGCCCTGCTGCATCTTGGCCTGATGCCCCGGCCGCGCTGGGGCTGGCGTCACTCGGGGATGCGCAAGATCCTCAAGCTGATGATCCCGACCCTGATCGGCAGCTCGGTGGCCCAGATCAACCTGATGCTGGATACCGTCATCGCCACCTTCCTGGTCGCCGGCAGCGTGTCTTGGCTCTACTACTCGGACCGCTTGCTCGAGTTCCCGCTCGGGGTATTCGGCGTGGCGCTGTCGACCGTCATCCTGCCGAACCTGTCGCGCAAGTTCGCCAGCCAAAACCCGCAGGGCTTTTCGGCCACCCTCGACTGGGCCCTGCGCCTGGCCCTGATCGTCACGCTGCCGGCGGCCCTGGGCCTGGTCCTGTTGGCTTCGCCGATCCTGGTGACCTTGTTCTACTCCGAGGCGTTCGAGCTCAGCGACGTGCACATGTCGGCCCTGAGCCTCTCCGCCTATGCGGTCGGCTTGCCGGCATTCATCGCCGTGAAGGTGCTGGCCCCGGGCTTTTACGCGCGCCAGGACACGAAGACGCCGGTCAGGATCGCGATCACCTCGATGGTCTCCAACATGGTGTTGAACCTCGTCTTCGTCGTCACGCTGCTGGCGCTGGAGTTCCGGGGGCCGCACACCGGCCTGGCGCTGGCCAGTTCCGTGGCCGCCTACATCAATGCCGGCCTGCTCTACCGGATGCTGCGCCGGCAGGGCGCCTACCAGCCCGAGCCCGGCTGGGGCCGGGTCATTCTGGCGGTGGCCGCGGGTTGCGTCGCGATGATCGCCCTGCTCGTTTGGCAGACCGGTGCACTGCCGGCCTGGGCCGAGGCGACGGCGACGGACCGCGCGACGCGCTTGTCGGTCCTGATCGTCGTCGGAGCGCTGGTCTACGGCCTGACCACCCTGGCCGCAGGGCTGCGGCCGCGTCACCTGGTGAAAGGATCCTCATAGCGCCATGCGTGTCATCAGGAACAGGCCGGGAGCGGCGTCAGGATCCGGGTGGGCTGAAGCAGGGCAGCGACCACGGGCCGGCCGCTACGCCCCGAACGGCGCGGTCGTGGCGATCGGCAATTTCGACGGACTGCACCTGGGGCACCTGGCGCTGATCGGCCGCTGCCAGCGCCTGGCCTCGGCCAGCGCTGCGGCTGGCGCCGCGGCCGAACGGGTCGGTGACCGCCTGGCCGTTGCCGTGGTCACCTTCGAGCCCTTGCCGCAAGCCTTCTTCCGCCCGCAGCAAGCGCCGGCCCGGCTGTCGACGGTGTACCAGAAGCTGCACACCCTGCGCGCGCTCGGCGTCGATCTCGCCTGGCTGACGCGCTTCGACGCGCAGTTCGCCAGCCTGTCCGCGCGCGACTTCGTCGAGCGCGTGTTGGTGGCCGACCTGGGCGCGCGGCACGTCGTGATCGGCGAGGATTTCCGCTTCGGGCGGGGCCGTCAGGGCGACGTCGCCCTGCTGCGCGACCTCGGCGCGGAGCTCGGCTTCGAGGTGCAGGTGGAGCCGGCGGTGCACCGCGACGGCGAGCGGATTTCCAGCAGCGGCATCCGCGCACACCTGGCGGCCGCCGAATTCGACGCCGCGGCGGAGTGCCTGGGACGCCCGTTCCGCATGGAGGGCAGGGTGATCCACGGCGCCAAGCTGGGGCGCCAACTGGGCTATCCGACCGCCAACCTGCGCATCCGCGCGGAGCCCAGCCCGGTGGCCGGCGTGCTGGCGGCCTTCGCCCGCGTGGCCGGCGGTACCTGGCGCCCCGCAGTGACCAACCTGGGACGCCGGCCGGCCGTGGGGGGTCAGGAGCCCCTGCTGGAAGTGCACTTTTTCGATTTCGACGGCGACCTTTACGGACAGCGCCTCGAGGTGCAATTTGTGGCAAAGTTACGCGATGAGCGGGGCTTCCAGCGTATCGAGGACCTCGTGGAACAGATGAAACGGGACGAACAGGCGGCGCGGGCCGTCCTGGCCGCCGCCCGGGGGCCGGATTCGGAACAATAAGCAATGGATTACAAGGACACGATCAATCTGCCGCAGACTGAGTTTGCGATGAAGGCCAACCTGGCCAATCGCGAACCGGCCATGCTCGAAGCCTGGGAGAAAGCCGGGCTTTACCAGCAGATTCAGCAACGCACGGCCGGACGGCCGATGTGGGTGCTGCACGACGGGCCGCCGTATGCCAATGGCGATATCCACATGGGCCACGCGGTCAACAAGATCCTCAAGGACATGGTGGTCAAGTCGCGCCTGCTGGCCGGCTTCCACTCGCCCTATGTGCCCGGCTGGGACTGCCACGGCCTGCCGATCGAACTGCAGGTGGAAAAGAAGCACGGCAAGGTCGGGCACAAGCTGGACGCCGCGGCCTTTCGCGCGCACTGCCGCGAATACGCCGAGCGCCAGATCGATCTGCAGCGCGACGGTTTCCGCCGCATGGGCGTGCTCGGCGACTGGTACCAGCCCTACACCACCAAGGCCTTTCTCTACGAAGCGGACATGATCCGCGCGCTGGCGAGCATCATGCGGGGCGGTCACTTGCTGCAGGGCGCCA
>Ga0105090_10000327_pt1 | contig 22622 bp, 24 predicted proteins | sample PPLLak3March2015_FD_79110 | JGI IMG/M metagenome (GOLD analysis project Ga0105090, IMG submission 79110) | Freshwater sediment microbial communities from Prairie Pothole Lake near Jamestown, North Dakota, USA - PPLs Lake P7 Core (1) Depth... | ecosystem: Environmental > Aquatic > Freshwater >...
CGCCTCGGGGCCGCGCGTACCGGGCTCCGATGCCAAGCACTACGCGCCGTCGATGCCGCTCAGCATCGTCACCAGCGGCAAGCTCGAGGAAGTGGTCGCGCAGCTCACCTCGGACCACGAGCGGGTCGCAGTGCTGGCAACTCGACCGCCGCGGGTCGCCAGCCGGTTCATGACCTGGATCAACGCCGGCCGCCGGGCGGAAGTCTACGGGCGCGATCTGTACGTGAACCTGCGCACCCTCGACAAGTCCGGCGCCAGGGAGATCCTGGTCGAGGAAGTTCCGGCGGGCGAACCGTGGGATGCCGTGCGCGACCGCCTGCGACGCGCGGCCTCGGCCGAGAACGTGGTCAGCGTCGACCCTGACATCGCCGCCTTGCGGGCGGACTTCGGCGAGGACGTTGGTCCCCCATGAGTGAGCGGCCGGTGTGCGGCAACGGCCAACGATTCAAAGTCATCCCGCGGGTCCGCATCGTCGCGGTCAGCCGCAGGGCACGGAGGCACCATGCAGATTGACATGTTCGACCATGTGGCAGGAGCGCGTGAAGCACGCGGCATTGCGGTCGTCATCGACGTATTCCGCGCCTTCTCGGTGGCCGCGTACGCGTTCGACGCCGGTGCCGCGCGCGTGCTGCCCGCAGGCGAAATCGAGGACGCGCTGGCCCTCGGGCGGCGGTTCCCGGGGTCGGTGCTGGCTGGCGAGCGGCACGCCCGCAAGCTGCCCGGCTTCGACGCGGGCAATTCACCCACCGAGATCCGGGCGCTCGACCTGCGCGGCAAGGTGCTGGTGCACACGACCCACGCGGGAACGCAGGGTCTCGTCAACGCGCTCGGCGCCGACGAGGTGCTCACCGGGGCCTTCGTGAACATCTCGGCCGTCTGTCGCTACATTCTCGCCCGGGCGCCGGCGCGCGTCGCGCTGGTGCGGATGGGCCACGAAGCCCGCGAGCGCTGCGCCGAGGATGACCTGTATGCCGAGTGCCTGCGCATGATGCTGCTCGGGCAGCCGGCGCCGCTTGGCGCGGTGCGCGAGCGGCTGCGCGACGCGCCGGCGGCGGTGAAATTCTTCGACCCAGCTTGCGACTGGGCGCCGCGCGACGATTTCGACTACTGCACGGACGTGGATCGGTTCGACTTCGTGCTGCGCGCGAAGCGGGCGCCGGGCGAGCCCCTCGAGCTCGAGCGGCTGCCGGCGCCGTGAGCCCGACCGGGGTGCCCGGGGCACTCGTGCGGGTCGGGCTTGGACGGCATCGACTCTGACCGGGAGAGCCCCTTGATCCGCAACGTGGTCTTCGACATCGGCGGCGTGCTCCTGCGCCTGCGCTACCAGCCGTTCATCGATTACCTGGCGGGGGCCGGCATCGACATGAGCGACCTGCCGGGCTGGCTCGCGCAGGTGGACCTCGCCGCGCACGAGCGCGGCGAGATCGGCGGCGACGAACTGCTGGGTCGCATCGCTGCGATGGCGCGCCGGCCGCTCGACGGGGCCGAGTTGCGCGAGCGCTGGCTCGACATGTTCGACCGCGCGCACGACATGTTCGATCTCGCCGCGGGCCTCAAGACCGAATACCGCGTGTTCCTGCTGTCGAACATCGGTGATCTGCACTGGGGGCACCTGAATGCCCGCTACGGCTTCGACGATCTCGCCCACGGCGTGGTCGCGTCGTTCCGGGTCGGCGCGATCAAGCCGTCGGCCGCCATTTACCGGGAGACGGAACGCCGCTTCGGACTCGATCCGGCCGCGACCGTGTTCATCGACGACCTGCCGCCGAACGTGGCGGGGGCGCAGGCCTGCGGCTGGCAGGCCATCCATCACCGCGAGCCGGCGCAGACGCTCCGGCAGCTGCGCGCGCTCGGCGTGCGCCTGCCCGCGCCGTTCGCGGAGGAGTGAACCATGCAGGCCATCCCGGTCAGCATCCTGCTGCTCGTGCTGTCGAACGTCTTCATGACCTTCGCGTGGTATGCACACCTGAAGAACCTGAGCGGCAACCCCTGGTACGTCGCCGCGCTGGTGAGCTGGGGCATCGCGTTCTTCGAATACATGCTGCAGGTGCCGGCGAACCGCATCGGCTACACCGCAATGACCCTGCCGCAGCTCAAGATCGTGCAGGAGGTGATCACCCTCGCGGTGTTCGTCCCGTTCGTGGTGTTCTACATGCGCCAGCCGCTCAAGCTCGACTACCTGTGGGCCGCGCTCTGCATGCTCGGCGCGGTGTACTTCATCTTCCGTGAGGGAGCGGGCGCACCATGAGCACGGCCATCCATCGCCGCGTCGCGGCCTGCCGCGCGGGCACCGACCCGACGCTGATCGCGAGGCTGCCCAGTGGCTGGGCGGTGATGGGCGACCCGCAGGTGCTGGCCGGCTACTGCCTGCTGCTGCCCGATCCAGTGGTTCCGCACCTCAATGCCATGCCGACTGAGGCGCAGGCTGCCTTCCTGGCGGACCTCGCCCGGCTCGGCCAGGCGGTGCTCGATGTCACCGGGGCGATCCGCATCAACTACGCGGTGTTCGGCAACCTCGAGCCGGCGCTGCACGGCCACGTGCACCCGCGTTACGCCGACGAACCCGAGGCACTGCGCACCGCGCACCCCTGGGCCTACGACTGGTCCGCCGCACGGCGATTCGATCCGCAGACGGACGGGCCGGTGCTCGCCGCGCTGCGCACCCGCCTGGCAGCGCCGCAGACCTGAGCCCTGGCGCGTCGGCGGACCGAGGTCTTCGCAACGGGTCGGTTCAGTCGCGGCCCTTGAGCGAGCGGACCAGGTCGCCCAGTGTCTCGATGGGCGCGGAGCAGGTCGTGCCGCGGCAGACGTACGCGACGGTGCGTGCCTGCGGGCGCTTGTCGGCCAGCGCCGGCGGCAGGCCGGTCGCCGCGGACGGCACGGCCAGCACGAAGCGGCGCGGATCGTAGAGTTTGTCGATCTCCGCGCGCCACACGTCGAGATCTTCGCCGGCGCCGCGCAGCACGACGACGGTCGGTGGCTCGGTCAGTTCGTCGAGCGCCATGAGCAGGCTCGCGTGGCCTTGCGGATACCGCTCGAGCAGCGACCACGCGGCGCGCAGCGTGCGCTCGGCGGCGTCGATGTAGCGCGGCTCGGCCAGCAGGAACCCCAGGCGCAGCAGCACGCGCGCCGCAATGCCGTTGCCGGCCGGGGTCGCATCGTCACCGAAGGTCTTCGGTCGCAGGATCAGCGACTCGTGGTCGTCGGCCGTGAAGTAGAAGCCCCCCGCCTCGCGATCCTCGAAATGAGCCAGCATGGCCTCGGCGAGCGCGACCGCCCAGTCGAGCCACGGACCGTGCCAGCGTGCCTGCAGCAGCTCGAGCAGGCCCCACGCGAGGAAGGCGTGGTCATCGAGATACGCCGGAAAGCGCGAGCGACCGTCCTTGTGCACCGCGAGCAACCGTCCCTCGAACCAGCAGTGCTCGCGCAGGAAGTCCACCGCACCGGCCGCGGAGTCCACGAGGTCGGCCCGGTCGAGCAGCCGTGCGGCGGCGGCCATCCCGGCGATGGCCAGGCCGTTCCAGGCCGTCAGGATCTTTTCGTCGCGCGCCGGCCAGACGCGGCGGTTGCGCACCGCGAGCAGCTTGGCACGCGCGGAGTCGAGCGCGGTCCCGGCTTCCTCCGGCGTCAGGCCCGCCTCGGTCGCCACCTGATCAATGGACGCGAACGCGTGCAGATGCCAGCGCCCCTCGAAGTTCGCCTCGCGGTCGAGTCCGAAGCGTCGCGCCAGCACCAGGAACTCGCGCTCGTCGAGCAGGCTGCGCGCCTGGTCCGGGGTCCAGACGTAGAAGCAGCCCTCGTGGCCTTCGGAGTCGGCGTCGAGCGTCGAGTAATAGCCGCCGGCGGGATGCTCCATGTCGCGGCGGATCCAGTCCGCGGTCTCCCCGACCACGCGACGGAACAAGGGGTCGCCCGTCGCCACTGCGGCCTGGGCGCCGACCGCGAGCAGCTGGCCGTTGTCGTAAAGCATCTTCTCGAAATGCGGGATCATCCAGTACGCGTCCACCGCATAGCGGCAGAAGCCGCCGCCGAGCTGGTCGTACAGCCCGCCCTCTGCCATGCGCGTCAGGGTGAGCGTCGCCATGTACAGCGCCTGCAGGTCGGGCTGGTCGTCGTCCGCGGTGGCGCGCCAGGCGCGGAGCAGGAACTCGAGGCTCATCGGGTGCGGGAACTTTGGCGCGTCGCCGAACCCGCCGAAGCGGCCGTCGAAGTCGCGCTGCAGCGCCGCGCGGCCGCTGGCGAGCGGAGCGCGGGACAGCCCGGCATGCGCGTTGGCAGGCGGCGGCAGCATCTGGCCGAATACCTCGAGCAGCGCATCGCCCTGGCGGCGCACGTCGTCGCCGTGCTCGCGGTAGTACTGGGCCACGCGCGGCAGCACGTCACGGAACGCCGGCATGCCGTACTTCGCCTCCGGGGGAAAGTACGTGCCGCCGAAGAACGGTCGCTGGTCCTGCGGGGAGAGGAACATGGTCAGCGGCCAGCCGCCGCCGCGCTGCGTGAGCATCTGGTGCGCCACCTGGTAGATGCGGTCGAGGTCAGGGCGCTCCTCGCGGTCCACCTTCACGTTGACGAACAGCCGGTTCATCAGCGCGGCCGTGGCCTCGTCCTCGAAGGACTCGTGTGCCATCACGTGGCACCAGTGGCACGCCGAGTAGCCGACGGACAGCAGGATCGGCTTGTCCTCGGCGCGCGCCCGCTCGAGAGCCTCCGGACCCCACGGGTACCAGTCCACCGGGTTGTCTGCGTGCTGCAGCAGGTACGGGCTCGTCTCTGCGGCGAGGCGGTTGCGACGCGCGCGCGGCGTTTGCGAATGCATGGGGCGGGGGCCGGTGCTCGGATAGAATGTGGAACTATAACGGAACGAGGCTCCCACGATGACGCACGCTCCCGAGGCGCCGGCCGGCGGGCTCGCCCTGCCCGAACTGCGCCTGAAGCCGCGGGAGGGCCGGCGGCTGAGCGCCGGTCACCTCTGGGTGTTCAGCAACGAGGTGGACACTGCCCGCACGCCGCTCGACGCGTTCGAGCCCGGGGCGGCGTGCCGCGTGATCGGCGACCGCGACCATTTCCTGGGGTACGCCTACGTCAATCCGCACGCGCTCATCTGCGCCCGCATCGTCGGGCGCGACGCGCGCTTTCCGCCCGGCAAGGCGCTGCTGGTGCACCGCCTGCAGGTCGCGCTGGCCCTGCGCGAGCGCCTGTACGCGCGGCCTTTCTACCGGCTGGCGCACGGCGAGTCCGACGGCCTGCCGGGCCTCGTGCTGGATCGCTACGGCGACGTGGTGGTCGGACAGGTCGGCACGGCCGGCATGGAGGCGCTCAAGCCGGAGATCGTCGCGGCGGTCCGCCAGGTCCTGTCGCCGCGCGCATTGGTGTGGAAGAACGACTCCGGTGCGCGTGAGCTCGAGGGACTGCCCTCGTACGTGGAAACGGCGTTCGGCGAGGCGCCCGACCACGTCGAGGTGGAGGAGAACGGCGTGCGCTTCCGCGTGCCGGTCGGCGCCGGGCAGAAGACCGGCTGGTTCTACGACCAGGCGGCGAACCGCGCGGCGTTCCTCGCGTACGTCAAGGGTGCGCGGGTGCTCGACGTGTTCAGCTACCTGGGCGCCTGGGGGCTGGCGGCGGCGCGCGCCGGTGCGGCGGAGGTCGTCTGCGTGGATTCGTCGGCGCCCGCGCTCGAGCTGCTGCAGGCCAGCGCCGATGCCAACGGGCTCGCCGTGCAGACCCGGCGCGGCGACGCGTTCGACGTGCTGGCCGCGCTGCGCGAGTCGGGCGAGCGCTTCGACGTGGTGGTGATCGATCCGCCGGCGTTCATCAAGCGCCGCCGCGACATCCCCAAGGGCCAGGCCGCCTACCGCAAGCTGAACCAGCTCGCGATGCAGCTGCTGCCGCGGGACGGCATGCTGGTGTCCTGCTCCTGCTCGCATCACCTGGCGCTCGACGAGCTGATCGGCGCAATCCAGCACGCGGCGCGCCACCTCGGCCGGTTCGCGCAGATCGTGGCGGTGGGCGGTCACGCGCCGGACCACCCGATCCACCCGGCCATCCCGGAGACGCGTTACCTGAAAGCGCTCGCCTGCCGCGTGGTCCACGACTGAACGGCTAGAATACGCGGCACATGTTCGTCTATCCCCATCCCGATCCGGTCGCGCTCTCGCTCGGCCCGCTCAGCGTGCGCTGGTACGGCCTCATGTACCTGGTCGGCTTCCTCGCGGCCTGGTGGCTCGCCCGCCGGCGTGCCGCGGGTCCCCGTTCGACGTGGACGCCCACCGAGGTCGACGACCTGATCTTCTACTGTGCGCTCGGCGTGATCCTGGGCGGCCGCCTGGGCTGGATGCTGTTCTACGGCACGGAGCGCATCCTCGGCGACCCGCTCAGCGTGCTGCGCATCTGGGAGGGCGGCATGTCGTTCCACGGCGGACTGGTCGGCGTGCTCCTGGCGCTCGCGCTGTTCGCGAGCCGCCGCGCCCGGCAGATCGGGGACGTGTTCGACTTCACCGCGCCGCTGCCGGCGATCGGCTTCGGCGCCGGTCGCATCGGCAACTTCATCAACGGCGAGCTGTGGGGCAAGCCGACCGACGTGCCGTGGGCCGTCGTGGTGGACGGCGTGCCGCTGCACGCGTCGCAGCTCTACGAGGCGCTGCTCGAGGGGCTGGTGCTGTTCGTGATCCTCTGGTGGTTCACGGCGAGGCCCCGCCCGCGCTGGGCGCCGTCCGGGCTGTTCCTGGCCTGTTACGGGGCGTTCCGATTCGCGATCGAGTTCGTGCGCGTGCCGGACGCGAACCGCGGCTACCTGTTCCTCGACTGGGTGACGATGGGCCAGCTGCTGTCGTTGCCGATGATCGTCGCCGGCCTGTGGATGCTGGTGATCGCCTACCGTCGCAACCAGCCCTCCGGCAATTACGCCTGACACATGCGCCAGTACCTCGACCTGATGCGCCACGTGCTCGAGCACGGCGCGCGCAAGACCGACCGCACCGGGACCGGCACGCTGGCCACCTTCGGCTGGCAGATGCGCTTCGACCTGCAGGCCGGCTTCCCGCTGGTCACGACCAAGAAGCTGCACCTGAAGTCCATCATCCACGAGCTGCTGTGGTTCCTGCGCGGCGACACCAACGTCCGCTACCTGCGCGACAACGGCGTGACCATCTGGGACGAATGGGCCGATGCGGACGGCGAACTCGGCCCCGTCTACGGCGTGCAGTGGCGTTCGTGGCGCGGGGCGGACGGCCGCACGCACGACCAGATCTCCGCGGCCGTGGACCTGCTGAAGCGCGACCCGCACTCGCGCCGCATCATCGTCAATGCCTGGAACGTGGGCGAGCTCGACGACATGGCGCTCACGCCCTGCCACGCGCTGTTCCAGTTCTACGTCGCCGACGGCCGGCTCTCCTGCCAGCTCTACCAGCGCAGCGCCGACATCTTCCTCGGCGTGCCGTTCAACATCGCTTCCTACGCGCTGCTCACGCACATGCTTGCGCAGCAGTGCGACCTGGGCCTCGGCGAGTTCATCTGGACCGGTGGCGACTGCCACCTGTACGTGAACCACCTCGAGCAGGCGCGCCTGCAGCTCGCGCGCGAACCGCTGCCATTGCCCACGCTCGCCATCAAGCGCCGCCCGGAATCGATCTTCGGCTACCGCTACGAAGACTTCGAGGTCGCCGGCTACCAGTCACACCCCGCCATCAAGGCTCCGATCGCAGTATGAAGCAGGCCAAGCAGAAGTCCGGTTCCGCGCACCACCACCACGCGCACATGCGCCATGCCGCGCGCGTCGAGACGCCGCTGTACGTCGTGCGCCGCTCCCGCATCCACGGCAGCGGCGTGTATGCCGCGCGCCACATCCCGAAGGGAACGCGCATCGTCGAGTACCTCGGCGATCGCATTTCGCACGCCGAGGCGGATGACCGCTACGAGGCGAAGGGCCAGGACGACGGCCACACCTTCCTGTTCGTGGTCAGCAGCAAGGTGGTGATCGACGCAGGCGTGGGCGGCAACGAGGCGCGCTTCATCAACCACTCCTGCGCGCCGAACTGCGAGACGGTGATCGAAGGCGGGCGCGTGTTCATCGAGGCACTGCGCGACATCGGGCCCGGCGAGGAACTCGGCTACGAGTACGGCCTGACCTGGGAGAGCACCGACGATCCGGACGAACTCGCCAATTACGCCTGTCGCTGCGGCGCCGCGAAGTGCCGCGGCACGATGCTCGATCCGGTGCCGCTCGACAGGAAGCGCAAGAAGCGAGCGAAGCGCAAGGCGCGGGCGAAGAAGCCCGCGCAAGTGCGTAAGCAAGCCCGGAAGTGACGCGGCTGTCGATCATCGTCGCGGCCGACGAGCGCGGCGGCATCGGCCGGGACGGCGGCCTGCCGTGGCGCCTGCCCGATGACCTGAAGCGCTTCAAGGCGCTGACCATGGGCAAGCCCATCGTGATGGGCCGCAGGACCTGGGATTCGATCGGCCGCGCGCTGCCGGGTCGTCGCAACCTGGTCGTGTCGCGGCAGCCCGGGCTCGCGATCGAGGGTGCCGAGGTGTTCGGCTCGCTGGAGGCCGCGTTGCAGGCCGCGGCCGGCGCCGAGGAGGCCTGCGTGATCGGTGGAGCCGAGATCTACCGGCAGGCGCTGCCGCAGGCGGAGGTGATTCACCTCACGCGCGTGCACGCGACGCTGGACGCCGACACGTTCTTCCCGAAGCTCGTCGCCGGCGAGTGGGAGGAGGTCGCGCGCGATGACCGTCCCGCGGACGACCGTCACGCACACGCCTACAGCTTCCTGACCCTGCGGCGCCTCGAGCGGCCGGCCGCGGCTGCCGGCCGGGACGGGAGCGACCTGCGCTGAATCAGAGCCAGCGCCGGACCTCGCGGCAGTAGCGACTGAACTCCTCGCCGAACAGCGCGACCAGCGCCCGTTCCTCGGCCTTGATCTGGTAGTGCGTCATCCACGCGACGAAGGCCGCCAGACCGAAGGGTGCCACGGCATGGCCGAGGAACAGGCCCCAGGCGAGCAACGCAATCGCCAGCGCCAGGTACATGGGATTGCGCGTATGCCGGTAGATGCCCGCGGTGACGAGGGTCGACGCCCGTTCCGGCCGCAACGGGTTCACGGTGGTACGGGCGCGGCGGAATGCTGCCAGGCCCGCCACGCCGACCGCGACCGCTGCGGCGAGCAGTGCCCATGCCACCACGCTGCGGCCGGTGAACTCGATGCTCAACGACGGGGTGCCGCGCGCGACCAGCCACATGAGCAGCGCGACGAGCGGCGCGGTCGCGAGCGGTGGCAGGCGCGGTGCCGGTCTGCGCCCCGGCGGCACGGGTCGCTCGCTCACGGGGCACCCAGTTCGGCGGCGAGCGCATCGACCAACCGCCAGGCATCCTCGTAGCTGTTGTAGAACGGCACGGGTGCAGCGCGGATCACGCCGGGCTCGCGCCAATCGGGAACGATGCCCCGGTCGACCAGCCCGTCGAAGACGCTGCGCGCGGCGTCCCTCGCGCATTCGAGGCGCAGCGACAGCGCGGCACCGCGCTGATCCGCGTCGGTCGGCGTCAGCAGCGTCACGCGGTCGCCGAGCCTCGCGGCAACGAGCGATTCGAGGTATCCGGTCAGCGCCACCGACCGGGCGCGCAGCGTCGCAAGGCCGACGGCGGCGAAATGCTCCAGCGAGGCAAGGATCGGGGCCAGCGCAATGATCGAGGGAGTGCTGACCTGCCAGCCGTCCGCACCGGGCTGCGGCTCGAATCGTGGCTGCATCTGGAAGCGGCTCGCGGGCCGGTTGCCCCACCAGCCCTCGAATCGCGGCAGGTCGTCGCGCCGCGCATGGCGCGCGTGGACGAAGGCGCCGCCGGGCGCGCCCGGCCCGCCGTTCAGGTACTTGTAGTGGCACCACACCGCGAAGTCGACGCCGGCATCGTGCAGCGCCAGCGGCACGTTGCCGATGGCGTGCGCGAGATCCCAGCCCACCGTGCAGCCGGCGCGTCGTCCCGCCGCCGTGATCGCCGACACGTCGAGCCGCTGGCCCGTGAGGTACTGCACGCCGGGCAGCAGGATCGTCGCGATGCGGGGACCCTCGCGTTCGATGGTCGCCACGACGTCCTCGGTGCGCAGGCAACTCTCGCCCGGGCGCGGTTCGAGTTCGATGAGATCGTGCGCAGGATCCAGGCCGTGGAAGCGCACCTGCGACTCCGCCGCGTAGCGATCGGACGGAAAGGCGTGGCGTTCGATGAGCAGCGCCGTGCGGCGGCCCGCCGGCCGGTAAAAGCTCACCAGCAGCAGGTGCAGGTTGACGGTGAGCGTGTTCATCAGCGCCACTTCCTGCGTGTCGGCGCCGGCGAGTGCCGCCAGCGTCGGGGCCGCACGCTCCTGGTACGAGAGCCAGGGGCGGCGCCCGGCGAAGAAGCCCTCCACGCCGAGCGACTGCCAGTCGCGCATCACGTCCGCGACGAACTCGGCGGCGAGCGCCGGTTGTGCCCCGAGCGAGTGACCGCACAGGTAGACGAGTTCTCGCCCTGATGCGTCGCGCGGCAGCACGAAGCGCCCACGCCAATTGCTCAGCGGGTCGGCGGCGTCGAGGGCACACGCGTGTTGCCGGTCCGTCCTCATGGCATCGCCTCCGCGACCGGGTACAGCACCGGGCGGCTCGGGGCGGCGTCCGTCGCAAACGCCGGCACGTGCAGGTCGAGCAGGTAGAGTCCGTCCGCGGCCTGATCCGGCACGTAAGCGAATTCCGTCACCAGCGCCCGGCCGCGCCGGGCACGCATCGCATCGACCGAGCCAGCCGGCAACCCCCAGAAGATGCGGTGCGCGTCCAGCAGGCCGCCGTCCTCTGCCCGATCCAGGCTCGGCAGGTCCACCACCAGCGAGGAGACGTTGCGCTCGACGACCCAGTGCATCGCATCGGCCGTGAAGTAAGGCGCCGGGCAGGGACCTGCGTAGCTGTGGCCGAGCTTGCCGGGGCCGTTCGGCAGCGTGCGGACGACGAGCGCCGTCCATGGATCGCGAATCCACCGCGCAACGGCGCTCGCGAGCATGCCTCGCGAGATCACCGGATCGTCCGGGTCGTGCGGGCCGCGTGCGACGGCGCCGGCCTTGCCGAGGCGCTCGGGGCGCACGGTGACCAGTACCGCGAGGGCCGGCGGAACCGGCGTCAACCCCGCGAGCGCCGTCGCGTTGGAGGTCACGTGGCCGACGCATTCCGTGTGCGTACCGTGGCAGTGCGGCGCCAGGCTGTATACGCCGCAGTTGCAGCTCGCGCCGCTGGCCACCGAGCCGGTGAAGCCGGGCGCGCGCAACGGCTCGGCCAGCGCCGGCTGGTCGGTGAAGAAACGCGGCTGCGGGCCATCGAATTGCAACGGGATGGCGAGGTCCACCGGTGCCCGAAGGTCGGCCCGCCAGTGACGGCCGCCGGTCGTGAATTGCAGGTCGAGCATGTGGTAACCGGCTGTTCGGGACGTGTGGCAGTATAGATGCGAGGCCCCGTGCGGGGCAGGAGGTGGGTGCCATGAGGAGCGTCTGGATGGGTGGCTGGGTAACGGGATTCCTCCTCGTGCTGCCGGCGTTCGCGTCGGCCGAGCAGGCGGCGCCATCCGCCGATGCCGCGGCGACGGTCAATGCCACGTGGGTGGAGCACGACCTGCAGTTCACTTTCATGGGCTTCACGGCCTATTACTCGTGCGACGGCATGCGCGACAAGGTCAGGTGGTTCCTCAAGCAGCTGGGCGCCCGGCCGGGATTCAAGCTGACGACCCGCGGTTGCGTGCGCGCGAACGGCCCGGAGACTTCGCCAGGCCTCAGGATCGTCGCGGCGCTGCCGGCGGCGGCGGACCCGGGCGCGACCGGGCAGTTCCCGGCGCGACCCCGGCGCGTCGAGTTCAAGAGCAATTTCGCCAGTGACCATCTGCAGGACGGCGACTGCGAGCTCATGGAGCAGCTCCGTGACAAGGTATTCGTGCCGATGGGCGCGAAGGTAGTCGCGGACCGCACGAGCTGCGTACCAAACCAGAACGTGATCGGCGCGGTGGACATGACGCTCGAGGTCCTCGAGCCCGTGCGCGCTCCGTGACCGAAGCGAAGGCGATCTTCATCACCGGTGCCGCGGCCGGCATCGGCGCGGAGACGGCGCGCCTGTTTGCGCGCAACGGCTGGCGGGTCGGCGCGAGCGACGTGAACGAGGCGGCGCTCGCGGCGCTGCAGCGCGAGTGCGGCGGCGAGCGGCTGAGCGTGCACGTTGCCGACGTCCGCAACCGGGCCGCCGTCGCGTCGGCGTTGCGCGAGTTCACGAGCCTCTCTGGCGGGCGCCTGGATGCCCTGTTTGCTAACGCCGGCGTGCTGTTCATGGGCCCGGACGAGACGATCACCCCCGCGCAGAAGGACCTGCTTGTGGACGTGAACGTGAAGGGCGTGATCCACACCATCGACGCCGGGTTCCCGCACCTGGCGCAGACGCCCGGCGCGCACGTGGTCGCCATGGCCTCGACGTCGGCCGAATACGGCTCTCCGCAGCACGCCGTCTACAGCGCCACCAAGTTCTTCGTGCGCGGGCTGACCGAGGCGCTCAACATCGAGTACCGGGAGCACGGCATCCAGGTGTCGGCGATCTACGTCGCCTACGTGCAGACCGGCATGGTGTTCGACGCGGCCGTGAAGCCGGCATCCATCGAGCGGCTCGGCGTGAAGGTCGCGCCGCAGAGCGTCGCCCGGGCCGTGTGGAAGGCGGTGCACGGCAACCGGGTGCACTGGCGCGTCGGCCTCGACGCGCGCCTGATCAATTTCGCGGTGCGCGTGCTCGGCTCCGGGATCGCGCCGATTTACCGGCGGATCATGAGTCGCTGAACATCGCCGGCAACGTGCTGGGCACGGACACCGGCGGGGCATCCAGGCCGAGCCTGCGGGCGGTCAGCGAGCCGCCCCACACGCAGCCGGTGTCGAGCGCCAGCACACCGTCGCCGTCGTGGTAGCCGAGCGCGGACCAGTGCCCGCACACGATGCGGGCTCCCGCCGATCGCCGCCCCGGCACCTGGAACCAGGGTATGGCGTTGGCCGGCATCTTCCCGGGCGGACCCTTGTGCTTGAGCAGCATCCGGCCGGCCCGGTCGCAGACGCGCAGGCGCGTAAGTGCGTTGGTGATGAACCGCAGGCGCTCCTCGCCCTCGAGTTCCTCGTCCCACAGGTCGGGATGGTTGCCGTACATCGCCCTGAACAGCCGGCCGCTGTGGTCGCCGCGCAGCGCCGCCTCGAGTTCCGCGGCGCAGCGGCGCGCGAGCGGAATGTCCCACTGCGGCGGCAGTCCGGCATGCAACATCGTCACGCCGAGCGCCGCGTCGTGGTGCAGCAAGGCTCGCGACTGCAGCCAGTCGAGCAACGGTTCGCGGTCCGGCGCAGCGAGGATCGCCTCGAGGGTCCGGTCCGCCGGCCGCAGTTGCGCGGCGCCGCGTGCGATGGCGAGCAGGTGCAGGTCGTGGTTGCCGAGCACCACGACGGCCGCCTCGCCGAGGTGCTGCACGAGGCGCAGCACGTCCAGCGAGCGGGGTCCGCGGTTCACCAGGTCGCCGACGAACCAGAGCCGGTCGCGTGCCGGATCGAAGCTCAGGGCGTCGAGCAGCGACTCGAGCTCGCTGCAGCAGCCCTGCACGTCGCCGACGGCGTAGGTCGCCATCGGACTCAGTGCAGCAGGCCGGGTACGGCGAGGGTGAAGGGTGCGATCGGCGCGTCGAAGTGCTCGCCGTCGTCGGCGACCATGCGGTACTTGCCCTGCATCGCACCGACGGGGGTCTCCAGGATGGCGCCGCTCGAGTAGCGGAACCCCTCGCCGGGCTGCAGGTGCGGCTGCTCGCCGACGACGCCGTCGCCCACCACCTCCTGCACCTTGCCGTTCGCGTCGGTGATGATCCAGTGGCGCGACAGCAGGCGGGCCGGCACGGCGCCCTCGTTGCGGATCGTGATGGTGTAGGTGAAGACGAAGCGGCCGTCGGCGGGCGCGGACTGCTCCTCGACGAAGTTGGTGACGACGTCGACGCGGATCTGATGATCGCTGTTGCTCATGTGGTGGCCGTCGTGGCCCCTCATTCCCTGTGCAGGCGAACCGCGAGCACGTCGCAGGGCGCGGAGTGCAGCACGGTATCCTCGGTGAAGTTGAACAGGATCGACACGCCGTGGCGCTCGCGGCTGCCGATCACGATGAGGTCGATGGCCCGGGTCTGTGCGATGCGCACCACCTCGGTCTTGATGTTGCCGGTGTGCACCAGCTGCTCACACTGCCCCAGGCCGAGCTTGTCCGCCAGCTCGGCGATGCGTACCCGGGCGCGCTCCATCAGCTCGCCCTCGATCTGCACCGCCGGCAGCAGGGCCTCGCCCATCGGCTCGACGGGCACGTACTCGACGACGTGCAGCAGCAAGAGGTCGGCACCGAACGTCACCGCGAGCGCCTTGGCGCGCTCGGCGATCTTCTCGCTGTCGTCGGTCAGGTCGAGGCAGAGCAGGATCTTCCTGTACTCGCGCATCACGGTCTCCTGCAGGCGCCGGGCGGCGTTTTGCCACCCGATTATAGGTCGCGCCCTGCAGACGACCAATCACGGCTGCCCGCCAGCGCCAGTTGCCGGGCGAGGGCCCCGAATTGCTCGGGCGCAAGCGTCTCCGGCCGGGCGCCGGCATCGATCCCGGCTGCGGTGATCTGCGGCGGCGCCAGCAGCCCGGCGAGGGAATTGCGCAGCGTCTTGCGGCGCTGCGAGAACGCCGCGGCCACCACCTTCGCATAGGCGCCTGCGTCGCCGAGGTCGAACGGCGGCCGCTCGTGCGGATGCAGCGCGAAGAACGTGGAGACGACCCGCGGCGGCGGCGAGAAGGCACCGGTGCCGATGTCGAACAGCGGCTCGACGCGCGCCCGGGGCGCGAGCATCACGGTGAGCCGCCCGTACTCCTTGCCGCCCGGGGGCGCGGCCATGCGCGTCACCACTTCCTTCTGCAGCATGAAGTGCATGTCGGCCACGGCGTCGAGCTGGTCGAGGAAGTGGAACAGCAGCGGGGTGGAGACGTTGTACGGCAGGTTGCCGACGAGACGCAGGCGCGGTCCCGTACCGCGCAGTGCGCGGAAATCGAACTCGAGCGCGTCCGCGAGGTGCACGCGCAACGTGCCTCGGCCGCTGCAGCGACGCTCGAGTTCCGGCACCACGTCGCGGTCGATCTCGACGACGTCGAGCGCGCCGGCCGCAGCCAGCAGCGGCACCGTGATGGCCCCGCGGCCGGGCCCGATCTCGACGAGGCGGTCACCGGGCTGCGGCCCGATCGCGCGCAGGATGCGCTCGATCGTTCCCGGATCGTGCAGGAAGTGCTGGCCGAACCGCTTCTTGGCCCGTTTCAAGGGCGGCGGGAGGCGCACAGTTCGAAGGCGAGCTGGACCGCGGCCAGCAGGCTGCCCGCATCGGCCTTGCCGGTGCCCGCGAGGTCCAGCGCCGTGCCGTGATCCACGGACGTGCGTACCAGCGGCAGGCCGAGCGTCACGTTCACGCCCGCCCCGAACGCCGCGCGCTTGAGCACCGGCAGGCCCTGGTCGTGGTACATGGCGAGCACGGCATCGTGTGCCGCGATTCGTTCCGGCAGGAACGCGGTGTCTGCCGGCACCGGGCCGGTGAGGTGCAGGCCGGCCGCCTGCAGACGCCGCAACGTGGGCTCGATGACATCGATCTCCTCGCGGCCGAGGTGTCCGCCCTCGCCAGCGTGCGGATTGAGCCCGCAGACGAGAATGCGCGGTGCCGCGATGCCGAACTTCGCGCGCAGGTCGGCGTCGAGGACGGTCAACACGGCCGCGAGACGCTGCGCCGTGACCGCTGCGCTGACTGCGGCGAGGGGCAGGTGCGTCGTGGCGAGTGCCACCCTCAGGCCGCCACCCACCAGCATCATCACCGGCAGGGGCGTGCCGGTGCGATCGGCGAGGTACTCGGTGTGCCCGGTGAACGGTATGCCGGCGTCGTTGATCACGCCCTTGTGGACCGGCGCGGTGACGATGGCGTCGAAGCGACCCGTCGCGCAGCCGTCGAGTGCCGCGTCGAGCAGCGCCAGCACGTACCGGGCATTCGCAGGATCGAGCCGGCCGGGCTTGCTGGGTGCTGCCAGCGGCACGTGCAGAAGGTGTTGCTGCGCAACTGGCAGGCCACCACGCAATTCCAGGAGCGAGCGGTCGCCGATCAGGATGACCCGGCCCGGCCAGTCACTCGCCAGCAGGCGTGTGCACAGCTCCGGACCGACACCGGCCGGCTCACCCGTCGTGACGGCGATGGTCGGCGTGGCAGCGCCGGTGCTCACAGGCGGTATTCGACGAACGCCTCGTCGCGCAGGCGGCGCGCCCAGATCTCGACTTCCTCGTCCGACTTCGACTCGCGCAGCTGCGCGACGCAGCGGTTGCGCACCACGTCCTCGGTGGCGTCGTAGGTGCGCCGCCCGAGCAGTTGCACGATGTGCCAGCCGAACTGCGTCTTGAACGGCTGGCTGATCTCGTCGATGTCGAGCGAGTCGAGCGTGGCCTCGAACACGGGCACGAACATGCCCGGACTGGTCCAGCCGAGGTCGCCGCCCTTGGCGGCCGAGCCCGGGTCGGCGGAATTCACCGCGGCGATCGCCTCGAAGCTCTCGCCCTTGAGAATGCGCTCGCGGAACTGCAGGAGCTTCTGGCGGGTGGCGTCGTCGTCCTCCACCGCGTTGGTTTCCAGCAGGATGTGCCGGGCATGGACCTGCGAGACCAGCGAGCTGGTCGTCGCGCCACGCTTTTCCTGCAGCTTGAAGATGTGCAGGCCGCTCGGCGTGCGGATCGGCTCGGTCACCTCGCCCGTGGCGAGCAAAGGGATCGCTTCGGCCGCGAAAGACGGCAGCTGGGTGCCCTTGCGCCAGCCGAGCTCGCCGCCCTCGAGCGCGGTACCGGCGTCGGAGTAAGCGATCGCCAGCTGCGCGAAGTCCTCGCCACGCCGCGCCCGCTCGTAAATGCCCTGCGCGCGGGCCACGCGTTCCTCGGCCTGCTCGGGCGTGGCCGAGGCGGGCACCGACACCAGGATGTGCGCGAGCTGGTACTCGGCGTCATCGCCGGGTGTCTTCAGGCGCTTGGCGACGCATTGGTCGATCTCGCGCGGCGAGACGTAGATGCGCGAGTAGACGTCGCGCTGCCGCAGCATGTTGAGCGTCATCTCCCGGCGCACGTCCTCGCGGTAGCTGCGGTAGTCGATGCCCTGGGACTCGAGCGCCGACGGCAGGTCGCTGAACTGGATCTGGTTGCGCGCCGCCACGTCGGTGAGCGCCTGGTTGAGCGACTCGTCCGAGACCTTGATGCCGAGGCGCTCGGCACGCTGCATCTGCAGCTCCTGCAGCACGAGCCGTTCGAGCACCTGCTGCCGGAGGATGTTGCGCGGCGGGAGCTGCTGCCCCGACTTCTCGATGCGTTCGGCGATGACCCCCTCCTGCCGGTCGAGCTCACTGGTGAGAACGATGCCGTCGTTGACCACCGCAGCCACGCTGTCGAGCAGCACGCCTCGCGTGCTGAGTTCCTCGGCCCCGAGCCGGGCCGCGAGGCCGGCCAGCAGCAGGCAGGCCAATAGCAATCTTTTAAAAATCAATGACATATCAGGGCCGCGACTCGGGCGGGAGGGCGGAGTATCCACGAATCGCATCGCGCAGGAAAGCTTCGTTGTCGGATCCGACACTGGACAGGCCCTTCAATTCCAGCTGCAGGCCCACCGAGGTCTCGATGTCGCCAGTGCGGCTGCGCACGAAGCGGCGGGTCACCACCCGCAGCGCCCAGCAGCAGGATATGTATTCCAGGCCGACGAACTGGTCGAGCGTCTTCTCCTCGTCGATCGAGTACACCCAGCGCCCGTAGCCGCGCCAGCGCTGCGTGATCGGCCAGGCGGCGGACACGTCCACCTGCTCCAGCAGGTCCCGGCGGAAGCGGTACCCCGCATTGACGACGCGACCGGCTGCCGGGCGGTACTGCAGGTAGACCTCGGACTTCTCGGTGAGGGACTCGTCCGGGTTCCACTGGTAACCGAAGCGAGCGTTCCAGTGCTTGAACGCGGCCAGCTCCAGTTCGGCGACGAGGTCCGACGAGCTCCGATCGCGCACCGGCTCGTCCGGCAGCCGTACCCGCGGATCCTCGAAATAGAATGCCTGCCCGATCGTCGCGCTCAGGTACTGGCGGCTGCCGGCCGCGTCGAGCAGCCGGCTGGTCACGCCCACGCTCAGCTGGTTGGCGTCGCTGACGCGGTCGGCGCCGACGTAGCGGTTGGTGCGGAACAACTGCACGAGGTTGAGATCGGGCAGGGCCGTGTCGAACACCGGCAGGTCATCCTGGTCCCGATAGGGGACGTAGACGTACAGGGCGCGTGGCTCGAGCGTCTGCACGCGGTCGCCACGGGAGCCGGCCTGTCGTTCCAGCGTCAGGCCCGACTCCAGGCTCAGCAGTGGCAGGCTGCGCAGCGGCGAGTCGTCCGTGCCGGGTTCAGTGTCGGAGAGGGAATAGCCGGTGGCGCGCCAGGCGGCACTCGCCCCCACGTAGCCGCCGCCCAGGTCGGCCCGCCAGTCGAACGACGGCTCGACGTCCACGCGCACCGCGTTGACCCCGTTGTCGCGGTCGAAGTTGACTGCCTCGGCCTGCAGCGTCGCGCCGAGCCCCGGCGCGAGGTCGCGCCAGCGACCCAGTGCCGCCACCTGCGGCAGGATCGAGTAGGGCTCGTCGCCGGGCGCGAGTTCCGGGTCGATCGTCTGGTAGTCCTGCACTCGCCCGGTGAGCGACCAGTTGTCCAGGTCGCTGCGCGCCTCGAACAGGCGGTTCAGGAATATGATGCTGGTGCGCTCGAAGCCTACGCCGAAGTCCTCGAAATAGTTGTCGTCGCTGACGTGGCCCGCGTCCACGCGCAGGCGCGTGGTGGGCTGCAAGTGGGTGACGTGCTGCAGGTTCAGGTAGCTGCGCCAGTCGTCGCGCTCGAGGTCGTTGGGCAGGTACTGGGCGTTGAAGATGCCCTCGCTGCGGCCGGTCAGGTAGCGGAATTCAGGGTCGAGCCGCAGGCCACGCTCGGTGTAGTAGCGCGTGACCAGCGTTGCGTCGTAGTTCGGCGCCAGGTTCCAGTAGTAGGGCACCGCCAGCATGGCGCCGTTCTTGCCGCCCATTTCGATGGCCGGGAACAGCAGGCCCGACTTGCGCGTGTCGCCGACCGGGAAGGTGATCCACGGCGTGTAGAGGATCGTCGTACCCTTGAAATCGAGCCGCACGTCGCGGGCCGTGCCCATGCGGTTGTCCTGGTCGATCGAGATGCGGTCGGCGCGCAGCAGCCAGTCCTTGTTGCCCGGTGGGCAGGCCGTGTACCAGACGCCCTTGAGATCGATGACCGATTCGTCGCGCAACTGCACGTCGCGCGCCGCGCCGCGCACGCCGCGTTCGGGCAGCTCGAACCGCGCGCCCTCGAACGACCCGTCACCGCCGGCGAACTCGCCGCCCTGGCCACGCACGTGCAGCGTGGGATCCAGGAACTCGACGTTGCCCTCGAGCCGCACGCTGCGCTGCTCGGCGTCGATCTGGGCGCTGTCCGCGGTGAGCAGGCGCTGGCCCATGCGTATGCGAACGTTGCCCGACAGCGTGGCATCGCCGGCCCGGCCGAGCTCGCCCTCGTCGCTGGTGACTTCGATGCGGGGATCGTCCGGATCTGCCGCCAGCAGTTCCTCGAGCCGGGGGTCTGCCGGCGGCGCGAGGCACAGCTGGTCGTCGGCAAGCGCGCCCTGCGCAGCCATGCTGCAGGCCAGGAGCGCCTGGAGGAGCCGTCGCACACGGCACGTGATTCCGGCAGACGGCTTCATCGCGATGATTATAATTGCGCCGCCCACCGGCAACCGACTTTCCGAGGCTCCCCTTGCCAGAATCCCGCCGCGACGATCCCCGGCTCGAACTGCTGCGCCACTGGCTCGAGCAGGGGCTGGGCTGGCACGATGTCCGGCTCGAGCCGGCCTCGGCGGACGCGAGCTTCCGACGATACTTCCGCGTCGGTGCCAGCGACCACGCCACGGTGATCGCAATGGACGCGCCCCCCGACAAGGAGGACGTCGCGCCGTACCTGCGGGTGGCCGGCATGCTCGCGGACATCGGCGTCAACGCGCCGCGCGTGCTCCAACGCAATGCGGACGACGGCTTCCTGCTGCTCACCGACCTCGGGTCCGTGACCTACCTCGCCGAGCTCGCCGACGACGCCCGCGCCGACGCACTGTACGCCGACGCCGTCGCGGCACTGGTGAGGATCCAGGCACGCGGCAGCCAGCATGCGCGCAACCTGCCGCCCTACGACGAACGCCTGCTGCGCGTCGAGATGAGCCTGTTCCCCGACTGGCTGCTCGGCCGGCACCTCGCGCTCGAGCTGTCGCGGGCGGAGTCGGCAGCGCTCGCCACGGCGTTCGACGCGCTGGTTGCAAATGCGCTCGCGCAGCCCCAGGTGTTCGTCCACCGCGACTATCACTCGCGCAACCTGATGGTCTGCCCCGGAAGCAATCCCGGCATCCTGGATTTCCAGGACGCGGTGCACGGGGCGCTCACGTACGACCTCGTGTCGCTGCTGCGGGACTGCTACGTGGCCTGGCCGCAGGATCGCGTGGTGCGCTGGGCCCTCGACTTCCGTCGCCAGGTGCTCGCCGAGGGCTTGCCCGCCGGCGGCGACGAAGCGCAGTTCCTGCGCTGGTTCGACCTGATGGGCGTTCAGCGGCACCTCAAGGCGAGCGGCATTTTTGCCCGGCTCTGGCACCGTGACGGCAAGCCGGGTTACCTCGCCGACGTGCCGCGCACGCTCGGCTACATCGTCACCGCCTGCTCGCATTACCCGGAGTTCGCCGCGCTCGGCGCACTCGTTTCGGAACGTGTGCTGCCAGCCATGCAGGCCAGCCTCGAGGCGGGCCGCGCGTGAGGGCGATGATCCTGGCGGCCGGGCGCGGCGAGCGCATGCGACCGCTGACCCTCGTCCGGCCCAAGCCTCTGCTCGAGGCCGGCGGCGCGCCGCTGATCGTGCACCACCTGCGCGCGCTGGCGTCCGCCGGGTTCGAAGACGTCGTGGTCAATCTCTCGTGGCTCGGGGACCAGATCCGAGCGACGCTCGGTGACGGCAGCCGCTACGGCGTGCGGCTGCACTACAGCGACGAGGGTCCCGAGCCGCTCGAGACCGGCGGCGGCATCTTTCGCGCGCTGGCACTGCTCGGCGCCGGACCGTTCCTGGTCCTGAACGGCGACGTCTGGACGGACGTCGATTGCTCCACGCTGCGCGAACGGCTTGCGCCCGGCGACCTCGCGCACCTCGTGCTGGTGTCCAACCCGGCCCACAACCGGTCCGGCGACTTCGTGCTCGAGCACGGCCGCATCGTCGAAACGGCGGGCGAGCGCACGACGTTCTCCGGAGTGGGCGTCTATCGAGCGGAGCTGTTCGCCGGCTGCAGCGACGGGATCTTCAAGCTCGCGCCGCTGTTGCGCAATGCGGCCCGCGCGGGGCGGGTGAGCGGCGAACTGCACACGGGCGCGTGGCTCGACATCGGCACGCCGGAGCGGCTGGCGCAACTCGACGAGCACCTGAGGCGGCAGCGAGGCTGAATCCGCCGCGGCTGCGCGGCGAACTCGCTAGATAGCGCCGCCACGTCGAGCGGCATCCTTGGGTTCAGGCGGTCGTTCCCCGGGGCGTCGCGCGGCATGGACGCCGCGCGCGAGCCCCATGGATGGGTTCCGGCGTCCCCGGGGAACGACCGCCTGAACCTAAGGGTGGCGCGTTACCGCGCCAACAGGACGCGACGCAGTACAATGCGCCCCCCGGAGCAGCGGACCAGACATGGCAGATTTCAAGGGAATTCCGGTCGTCCCGGGCGCCGCCCGCAGCGGCCACAAGTACGTGACGCCGCAGGGCATCGCGGCGATCAAGGACGGCATCAAAGCCACGGCCAATGCCGCGCCGCTGCCGGCCGGCCGCAAGCCGTCGTGGCTGCGCGCGCCGATGCCCGCCGGCCAGCGTTTCGACGCGGTGCGCCAGACGGTGCGCGAGCACCGCCTCGCCACGGTCTGCGAGGAAGCGAAGTGCCCCAACATCGGCGAGTGCTGGAACGCCGGCACTGCCACCCTGATGCTGATGGGCGAAGTCTGCACGCGCGCCTGTCGCTTCTGTGCCGTGGACACGGGCAACCCCCGTGGCTGGCTGGACGAGGACGAACCCGCCAACGCCGCGCGCACCGTCCAGCTGATGGGGCTGCGCTACGTGGTGCTCACGTCGGTGAACCGCGACGACCTGGAGGACGGCGGCGCCGGCCATTTCGCCGCATGCGTCCGCGAGATCAAGCGGCTGTGCCCGCAGACGGCCGTCGAGGCCCTTACGCCCGACTTCCAGGGCGTGCTCGAGGATGTCGAGACCGTCGTGGACAGCGGCCTCGACGTCTTCGCGCAGAACGTGGAAACGGTGCGGCGCCTGACGCACCCGGTGCGCGACCCGCGCGCTTCTTACGGGCAGACGCTGGCAGTGCTGGCACATGCCAAGCGGCATCGGCCGGACTTGCTCACCAAGACCAGCCTGATGCTCGGCCTCGGCGAGGCCGACGACGAGATCCTGGCGACGATGGACGACCTGCGCGCCATCGGCGTGGACATCCTGA